>Ga0172381_10000143_pt1 | contig 83355 bp, 68 predicted proteins | sample Leawel6488metaG_FD_119754 | JGI IMG/M metagenome (GOLD analysis project Ga0172381, IMG submission 119754) | Leachate microbial communities from a municipal landfill in Southern Ontario, Canada - Leachate well 64-88 metaG | ecosystem: Engineered > Solid waste > Landfill > Unclassified | place...
TATTGCCGGATTGATCAGCCACTCCTTTATCTCAGGCGCTTGCCGCATCATCGGGGGAAGCAATCAGATTGCCGAGCAACTGGTGAAGAGTATTGAAAATCAGGGCGGCGCAGTATTTACCAACAAAGAAGTAATTAAAATCTCCAGATCAGCCGGAAATTTTATTCTGACTACCTCCGGAAATGAACTCTTTGAGGGATCCAAACTCATTTCTGCAATTCATCCTGCAGTAACCCTTGACATGTTCCCCGATTCAATGATCCGGCCTGCTTTTCAGAAAAGAATCTCCGGTTTACCCAATACACCATCCTCCTTTATCCTCTATATCGGGACAAAACCAGATTCATTCCCATATCTGAATTATAACTTTTACGGGCATGTCAACCAGGATGTCTGGCAGGATGGAGCGACAACAGGACCCCAATGGCCTTCGATGTACATGCTTTCCACGCCTTGTCATAAACCGGATCAAAAATTTGCGAAAACCATCACCATCATTACGTATATGCACCCTGGTGAAGTAAACGCCTGGAAAGATACACCTTCCGGTTACAGAGGAAAAGAATACCAATCCTTTAAAAAAGAAAAAACACAAAAACTCCTCACCCTGGTTGGAAAAAAATTTCCCGGACTGGAAAGTTCAATCGATTGGATGGATGCTGCAACTCCATTGACTTACCGTGATTATACCGGAATTCCCGATGGAGCGTTATATGGGATACGAAAAGATTATACCGATCCTCTGATGACAACCATCTTCCCTAAAACCAAGATTCCCGGATTTTTATTCACCGGACAGAATACCAATTTACATGGTGTTTTGGGCGTTACTATTGGCGCTGTCATTACCTGCGGTGAAATTCTCGGATTGCCTTACCTGTTAAAGAAAATCAAACATGAGTCATAAAAAAAACCGGGGAATGAAGAGAACAGCCTGGATTCTGTCGGTTATCGTGGTCGTGGTACTTATTCTATGTGTTTCCTTTCATCTTACCACAACGATCATTCCACCGGATCCGGGAAGCAAGGTCGATACTGCAACGATCGCACAAAATCCACAACCTGATTTCTATTTTTCAGGAAATAACTGGCTCCAAAAAAACAACTGCGGTTTATGGGAAATGTATCTGGAGGGGAGACCTTTTGAGCGGGGTGTCATCAATGGAAAATTGTCGAAATTTCTCATGAAAGAACAAGAACAAGCCTTTGTGGACCAGATCAAAACCATGATCCCTTCTGATTTTTACCTTAGGTTCCTGAAATATTTCATTTATTGGTTTAATCGCAACCTCGATCAATATATCCCCCTGGAATATCAACTTGAAATTTATGGAATCTCCCGTTCCACTTCCGATGCATTCAATTATATCGGATCCGGCTATCAACGTACGCTCAATTACCATTCCGCTCATGATATCGGTCATGCATTGCAAAACCTTAACCTGGTAGGTTGTACAAGTTTCGGCGTATGGGGAAACCGGTCGCAGGATCATTCCCTGATCATCGGCCGGAATTTTGATTTTTATATGGGAGATGAATTTGCCAAGAATAAAATCATCTGCTTTGAGAAGCCCGACAAAGGATATGGTTTTATGATGGTGACCTGGGGCGGAATGATCGGAACCGTATCGGGAATGAATGAAGCAGGCCTTACGGTGACCATCAACGCGGCGAAATCCGCTATTCCGGGAAGCGCCAGAACTCCTGTTTCGATTGTAGCCAGAGAAATACTTCAGTATGCTGCTACCATTCAGGAGGCTTTTTCCATCGCCGAAAAACGGAAGACTTTTGTCTCAGAATCTTTCCTTATCGGATCTGCTAAAGATAACCAGGCTGCCATCATCGAAAAATCTCCTTTTAAGATGGCCCTTGTTAAATCTTCAACAGATTACATCGCATGTACCAACCATTTTATCTCCCCAACTTTTTCATCCGACCCATTGAATATCAGTAATAAAAAAGAAAACGCTTCTGTTTATAGATATGACCGCCTGATCCAGGATATCACCAACGAAAGTCCGATGAACTATCAAAAAGCCGCCAAAATTCTTCGCGATACCGGGGGACTGAATAATGAGATTACCGGCTACGGAAATGAGAAAGCCATCAACCAGTTGATCGCGCACCACTCCATCATCTTCGTCCCCGGTCGGCTACAGGTTTGGGTATCGACCTCTCCCTGGCAATTGGGAAAATATGTATGTTATAACCTATATGAAATTTTTCATAAATTTGCCGGGTTAAAACAGAAGACCAACATCACGGATACCGTTTTTTCAATATCTCCTGATCTTTTCCTTGTTTCTAATGATTACAAGCGTTTTATACGCTTTAGGAAAATGCGGGATAGCATAAAACAAACCATCCGGGATGAAAAAGCCATTCCGTTAACGCGTTCATTTATTGATGAATTCAGGGGATCAAATCCACAATACTATGAAGTATATAGTTTGCTTGGAGATTACTTTTTAAAACGAAAAGAATGGGGTAACGCCAGTGTTGCCTATCGGATTGCATTGACAAAAGTAGTCCCCCGATGGCACGAAAAAGAAGTGATTATCAGAAAATTGGCAGATTGTTATGTCGAAATAAAAAAATAAAGGATGAAATTTAAACTGATATATCCCCGTTGGGAAAAACTCGAAGGACAGACTATTTTTAACCTTCCTCCTCATGGTCCGATTGTTATGGCAGCCGCGATTCCAGATTATGTAGAAATTGATTTTACCGATGAAAATGTTGAAACGCTGACCATTGACGAAGACTCCGATTTTGTTGGGATTTCTATGATGCTTACAACTCAGGTGAAAAGAGGTTGGGAAATTGCCGATCAATACCGGAAACTGGGTAAAAAAGTGATCTTTGGTGGGATTTCTACCATGCTTCATGCTGAAGATACCATGCTTCATGCCGATTCCGTTTTTTTAGGGGAAGTGGAAGGTCGTTTGGAACAGGTTTTTCAGGATTTTCAGAAAAACGACCTCAAAAAAATCTATAATTTCATGAACAAACCGCCCGATATGAAACTGATCGGACCGGCCAAACGGGATATTTTGAAAAAAGATCTATACTACCATAAGGGATTTCGAATGGTAGATCTCTTTCATGCTTCCCGCGGATGTATTTACGATTGCTATCCCTGTGCTGTTCGTTACCTGGGTGGCCGTGGCTTCCGTCCTCGCCCCATCGATCGGGTTGTAGAAGAACTGTCACAAATGGACAACAACCGCCTTTTCATTGTTGATAATTCACTGGCTCTCGATACTCAATGGGAAAAAGACCTGTTCAAAGCCATGATCCCACTGAAGAAAAAATGGGTTAGCCATACCATCGAAGATAAAGACGAAGTTCTGGACCTGGCGGCCCAGGCGGGTGCCTGGTATGTTTATCAGGCCGTCTTTGATACATCCGACTACATCCGTAAAAGAATCAAACAATATCATGAATATGGGATTGCCGTAGAAGGAACCATCCTCCTTGGTCTCGACAATCAAACTGAAGACGATATCAAACGACTAATCGACTTCCTCCTTGAAATTGATCTCGATCTGGCTGAATTTACCGTCCTCGCTCCTTTTCCTCATACAAAAGCATACAGTGATCTCCTAAAACAAGGACGGATTTTCGATACCGACTGGAATCATTACAATGCAGGAAAAGTGGTTTATCATCCTAAACACATGACTGCAGGGCGATTGGCCGAATTATATCAATATGCATGGGATACATTCTACAAAGATGAACCTCAGACCATGAAAATGTTCAACCTCATCAACCGCGTGATAACCCGTGAATTGGCTGATGGCACCTATACACCTCGCAGACGCGATCTGGCCGACCTGAGCTTCGGTAAAAAAGTACAAAAAGTTGCATAATTATTTTATTTCGCTATTTCACTATTTCCCAATGGAAACCCATCCCGACTTTGACAAATATATGGACCGCTATTACGACTACCTTGGACAATGGGACAGTCCTTCCAAATGCGGATTAAAGATCATTAACCGAAATGACGGTAAACTTCTGGTCATCGCGACTGAAATTTACCGCCTTAATCCTGGAACGCCGGTTACCGAATGGTGCGCTCCATTGGCGACCCGGATTTTGAAGGAATTTCAGGGAAAACCGGATCATTTTCTTTTTATTGAACATACCCCCGACCTTCATAGCAAGTTGACGTTTTATGGGGAAACTTTTGATCTGGTTAAGTTTGAATGGAATGGGGAAAGTTTCTTCAACCCTCAGTGGACAAGACTGTCGCCCAACGAAGTGGAAGCGATGATGCATTCCTGAATTTGCCGTTATTTTCCTAAATTGCATGCCTTGAAATTGAACCGGTGCATTTTAAAAGCAGAGTTTTTGTTTGTTCCCTAATATTCCTTTCCTATTTGTTATTGGGTATGGAACTAATGGGTCAGACGGTTCTTCGCTCCACCATCACCGGCACCGTACTCGACCATCAAACACAAGCTCCGCTACCAGGCGCAACCGTTATCATTATGGATACGGATCCTGTCATCGGAACCATCACCGACTCCTCCGGCCATTTCCGGATCCCTCATGTTAAGATCGGACAAGTTCAGCTCAAAGTGACTTTTATGGGATATAAGACGGTAATTACTGATCTGCTCATCGTTACAACCGGAAAAGAGACTATGGCTGTTGTTTTCATGGATGAAACCGCTCTGAATGTTCCTGAAGTAGAAATCAAATCGGAATTCAGAAAAAATGAGAGCATCAATAAAATGGCCACCGTGAGTGTCCGTTCTTTTAGTGTTGATGAAACTTTCCGGTTCGCAGGAAGCTACAACGACCCAGCCAGAATGGTTGCCAATTTCGCCGGAGTTACCAGCGGCATCGACAATCGAAATGATATTATCGTACGTGGCAACTCTCCTTCTGGATTACAATGGCGGATTGACGATATGGAAATCCCTAATCCCAACCACTTTGCGGCCGTTGGAACAACCGGAGGACCTGTAACTATTTTGAATAATAACCTGATAACTAATTCTGACTTTTTTACCGGTGCCTTCCCAGCTCAATATGGAAATACCCTGGCAGGAATTTTCGATCTGAAAATGCGAACTGGAAATAATATGAAACATGAATACTGGTTTGAAGTCGGCTGGAACGGACTGGAATTCGGAACGGAAGGTCCGTTTTCTAAAAAGCATCGCGCCTCCTACCTTATAGCTTACCGTTACTCCCCACTTCAATTTCTAAACTGGTTCAACATCGATGTTGGAATAGTGCCGAAATACCAGGATCTGAATGTGAAAATATCTTTGCCAACCCGTAAAGCAGGAACCTTTACCATTACGGCTATTGGAGGCTTAAGCAACATTGAGCTGTTCGACAGTCGTAAAAAACAATCACAATGGCTTTTCCCTGACTATGGGGAAAATCTGACCAACGGATCAAACCTTGGCGTAGTAGGCATTTCGCATCAAATGTTTCTTCAACCCACGCTTAGCTGGAAAAACATGATTTATGTCGTAGCTTCCGAAACAGAGAATAAAATCGATACCTTTTCATATATTCAGCAAACTCCATCTCCATGGGCAGGAGAACATTCATCAGAAACCAAATATTCATTTTCTTCACTACTGATGAAAAAGTTTTCACTTAAAAACATTGTGAATGTTGGTATAACCTTGGATTATTATCAAATGTCGTATTCCGACAGTACAATGTGGAAAGGTACATTCCTGCTTAACACAAACTCCCGTGAACAAATGCAGATGGTTAGAGGATATGGTCAATGGCAACATAATTTTGGAGATTTTTTTTCAACCACCCTTGGCCTTTTTGGTTCCTGGTTCTCCCTGAACAATGAGTATGTTGTTGAACCCCGCTTAGGTTTTGACTGGAGGATCAATGAAAAACACACCATCAGTTTTGGGTCCGGCTTGTATAGCCAGATGCAACCCCGTGTGATTTACTTTATCCAATCGACCTTGCCGGATGGAACCATACTTCAGACAAACCATAACCTTGGATTCACAAGAAGTACACAAATAGCCTTGGGTTATAATTTCCAGGTTTTGCCGGAATTTCACTGTAAAACGGAAATATACTTTCAATATCTATACGACATTCCCACCAAAGCATCCATCCCTCAATATGCACTCATCAATCAGGGACATGAGTTTTTCATTGATCGGCAATACGCTGACAGCCTTGTTAATAAAGGCACCGGACAAAATTATGGTATAGAGTTTACCGTTGAAAAGTTTTTAAGCAAAAACTATTATTTCCTCATTACTGCTTCTCTCTTTAACTCCACCTACCAGGGATTCGATAAAGCAACCCGGAGCTCTGCCTTTAATGTAAATTATGTACTGAATGGAGCTGGTGGCTATGAATTCATCATCGGTAAAAAAAAATGGGGTGTATTATCACTTGGATTAAGAGCAACCTGGGCGGGCGGAAGCCCATATTTGCCTTATGATGTAGGGGCAACGGTTGCGGCAGGTGAAGCCACCTATAATTGGGTCCAGGCTTATGATCCTCGATTCCCCGAATATAAACGGGTTGCTTTCAAAATTGGTATCAGAAGAAACCTGCCAGGATATAACATCGAATTTTTTATGGATTTGCAATATCGCACAAATTTTACCAATACCGCTCTTCAAAGAATCAATCCAAAAACCGGAGAAATCAGGGATTTTTTCTCCATGGGTTTTTTCCCAATGGGAACCTGGCGAATACAGTTCTGAAAAAAAGCCGTATCTTTGTTTACTTAAATCTCAAAATGAATAAAATACCCCCCCATTCTTTCCATATTCCCGTTCTAGGAATTGGTTATTCCATTGATACCCCAGTTAAGGTCGCACACCTTGGAATCTCTTCAGTTATCTCTTTATTAGATGATATGCTCATGGAGAAATTGAGAGAATTTTACAGCATAAAATTCAACCTTCCTTTTCAATCTATTTCTGAAAAAATTGAAGACTTCAGGGCAAAGAGAATCACAGCCTACCTCAATTTAATTGATAAAATTGCCACCGATAAATTCGAAGAACTCAAAGCTACCTACGAACAAAAGAGCAGCGAATTCTCAAAATATATCGAAATGTTACAGGATTCATCCCAATTGAAACAAAAATTCGAACAACTGAAAAAGAACTGGGATGAATTGGATGTCCGGCAGTGGATTCAGGACAACCTTTCAATGGGCAGTATCGATGTGAACATTATGACCAAGGTAGATAAGGAGAATTACCGGGATAACAAGAAACTTCCTGCTGAATATAACGATGGACATGCTGCTTTGCGTGGTTTTGTTAACAGCGATCTCTCCTCTTCGGTAGTTCTTTCTGCCGGAATGAGCCCTCGGTTATACAGCTACATAGAGACTTTCAATGACTTTTATCCCGATAAAAATTTCAGGTTAAAGAAAAAAATAACCTTGAAAGTGAGTGACCACCGGTCTGCTTTGATCCAGGGAAAATATCTGGCAAAAAAAGGATTGTGGGTTTCCGAGTACCGTATTGAATCCGGATTAAATTGTGGCGGGCATGTTTTCCCAACAACTGGTTATCTTCTGGGGCCAGTCCTTGAAGAGATGAAACGCAGTCGAACCGATCTCATTAACCAAACCTTCGCACTCTTTAAAGTTGCTCTGAAAACCAAAAACCGACCTTGTCCCGACCACCCGTTAGAAGTAAAAATTACTGCTCAGGGGGGTGTTGGCACTGCAGAAGAACAACAATTTCTGACTGAACATTATCAACTTGATTCTGTTGGCTGGGGAACCCCGTTCTTGCTGGTTCCTGAAGTGATCAACGTGGATAAGAAAACGCTGGAACTCTTATGCCGGGCTAAAGAAGATGACCTGGTTGTCAGCAATATTAGCCCGCTGGGCGTGTCTTTCAACAACCTCAGGGGAAATACCAAAGATATTGAAAAAGAAGAATATATTTCCAGGCATACTCCTGGAAACCCTTGTGCAAAAAAGTATGCAGCCCTGAATAATGAATTCGGCGAACCCACCCTTTGTACTGCCTCCAGAAAATATCAAAAATTGAAAATTGATGAACTGAAAACAAAAGGGTTAAATGATAAAGAGTATCAGGATGAATTTAATAAAATAGTCGAAAAATCATGCATCTGTGTAGGACTCGGTACTTCTGCACTTCTTGTGAACAACCTTGATACTAAGGTAGAAAAAACGGGTGTCTCCATTTGCCCCGGTCCCAACATGGCCTACTTCTCAAATAAGATAACATTAAAAGAAATGGTTGACCATATTTATGGAAAAATAAATGTAATCAAACGAAATGATCGACCCAATATGTTCATTAAGGAATTGATGATCTATATCGATTATCTGAAAGCAAAAAAGGCTGAAACTACACTGCCTTATTCGGAAAAGCAGCAAGAATATTTCAATACTTTTAAAGAAAATCTTCAAAAGGGAATCCAGTATTACAGGGAACTATTTTCGAAGAAAAAAAACCTTCTTGCAGATCTTGAAAAATCTGAGTTTCTTTTAAATAACCTTCCGGATTAACAGTTTGAAATAATCATGCGTGACCCTAACGACCAAAAATTTCCTCCTGTTTGGCTGGTTAAAGCCATACAAATTTTCAGAGATTCCCTGATTCGCCTGAATAAAAAAATGTTTCCTGGAAATGTGGTACTCTATGAACAATTCCAATCATTCTGGGTACTGCCATCTCTCTACGTTGCAGCTAAACTTGATATTGCAACCTGCCTCAAATCTGGCCCCCTTTCATCCAAAACAATTGCTCAAAGAGTAAATGCAAATGACACCAACATTACCCGCATTTTAAGAGCGCTTTGTAGTCAGGGTATCTTCAAACAACTTAAAGATGGTCGATTTGCCCTCAACAATTTGGCAATGGGGTTGCTCAATGAATCCGGATCTCTCCGCTACATGATCCTCCATCACCTGGGACCAATAAACTGGAATTTAATGAGTAACCTCGAATATGCTGTAAAATCCGGTCATGACGCTTTTACAAATAAATATGGAGAACCTATTTACGATTACCTTCGCCATCATCCGGACGAATATTCAACTTTCGACCAATCAATGTCCAACTTGTCAGATTTGAGTCTGACTCCTATACTCAATGCATATAATTTCTCAAAATTCCCGGTAATTGCTGATATTGGAGGAGGAGAAGGTTTTTTCCTGGCCAATATTCTCAAGCGGAACAAATCCTCCCGGGGTATTTTGTTCGATCTCCCGGAAGCGCTTGAAAAAGCTCCGACTATGCTCGAACACTTCGGAACTCATCAAAGAATTGATATTATTCCGGGAGATTTTTTTAAAGAAGTGAACTTTAGCGCTGATCTCTACCTTTTGAAAAATATTATTCATAACTGGGATGATCAGCATTGTATCTTGTTATTGAAAAATATATCCCGGCAAATCAAACCGGATTCCCGATTGATCATTTTTGAAATGATGATCCATGATAACAACTTGGCGGAATTGGTCAAATTACTTGACATTCAAATGCTCGCAACAATGCCTGGCGGAAAAGAACGAACTCGGGAAGAATTTGCCTTCATTCTGAAAGAATCGGGATTTGAATTGACTAAAATCATTCCTACCATCGCCCCCATTTGCCTGATTGAAGCAAAAAAACATGAGTAAACTCCAGGCGATTCTTAAAAAAGAACTTCTTCTCCTGTCGCGTGACTTCCCGGGACTTATCATCCTCTTTATCATGCCTGTTTTACTCATTTTTGTTGTTACCCTCGCTCAGGAAAATGCTGTAAAAATCCAGCAGATCAAAACACCGGTTCTTTGGGTTGACGAAACAAAGGATCCCGGCTCTGAAAAAATTATTGGAAATCTGCAGGCTTCGGGCTTTTTCCAGGTAATAAATACCATCGATCACATTCCGGTCACCAGAACCAAAATACAACAAATGATCAGCTGCGGAGATTATAAATTCGGGGTCGTCGTTCAATCCTCCGATTCCTCAATTTTACTGATTCTTGACCCTACTCTTCAGGAAAACTACCGGAATTCTGTGGTCCATTCACTAACCTACCTTATCAATACAACACTCACCCACGATGCCATGGATAAACTTATAGAAAACATGGCAGGGAATATGAAACCCATTGTTGATAAAATGATTCAGAAAACAATGCGAAACCTTCCTGTTATTAAAGAAACATTTGCCTTGAAAGATAAATCCACCATTAAACCCAATGTTATCCAAAATAATGTTCCCGGATTCATTCTTTTTGCTATGTTTTTTATTGTCATTCCATTGGCAGGTAGCATGATCACAGAAAAAAAAGAAGGGAGTTTCCAAAGACTTTCTACGCTTCCTATTGGTTTTTTCAAAATTCTGACGGGTAAGGTTTTGATTTATTTTTTCGTATGCATGATCCAATTTGTTTTGATGATGAGCATTGGCTTATGGGTTTTCCCGACTTTCTTTGGTTTTCCTGCACTGCAAATCGGTCATCAGTATTTCGCTATTATTATTTCAACCATCTCTGCATCGTTAGCCGCTATCGGATTCGGGTTGTTGGTAGGCGCTTTGTCCACAACGCAAAATCAAGCTGCCCTTTTTGGTTCTGTAATGGTAGTTATTCTGGGCGTATTAAGTGGCACCTTCCTTCCCATATACCTGATGCCAAACATAATTCAATACGTCAGCTACCTTTCTCCAATGCGCTGGGGTATAGATAATTATATTAATTTGTTTATTCGTGAAGGGGATCTGATCTCTGTTTTGCCAAATACCATTTTACTACTTTTGTTTTTTGGTTTTGCAATGAAGATTAGCATTGTTATTTTTGCAAAACGAAATTAACCATTATATGAATCGTTATTGTCCATGAAAGAAAAGGATGGGTTTATTAATTGTCCGGAACAACAAATGATTTTATATGTTGAAAAAGATGATGGGAAATATGGACCGATGCAGACCGGTTCCTATATTTCTTCCAACTTTTTGGATGATTTTTTCACGAAACGTAAAAATTTAGAAAAGGATTTAAGAGACCAACTCTGCCTGGGAAAAATCAGTCCTATTCAATATTATAGGATACTCGAAGATCTGACCCTTTCAGAGCTTTCGGCCAGAGTAGGGATCAGAAAATCAAAAGTAAAAAAACATCTGGACATAAAAGGATTTGGCGATATAACTGCCGCCGAACTGGTGAAATATGCTTTGGTTTTCAATGTTCCTGTTCCAAATTTATTACAGGTTATATTAGTTGAAATAAATCAGGAAATTGAATCACTTATCACCCTTGAAAATAAAACTGGGAACATCTTCATTTCTCAAACCGGAACTGCAAATCCATACTTTGTGCTGACAAAAATTGAAGAAAAAAAGAGATGATTATTTCTAATTTTGATCATAAAATGGCCGCCCATTGTGAATCGGGAACCATTACATCTTTATTAAAATACGCCGGGCTCGATATCACGGAACCACTTGTTTTTGGTATCTCGAGCGGGATTTTTTTTGGCTATTTCCATAAATCAAAATCCTTTGCCTTCCCTACCTTTATTGTCAGGAGTAGACCAGGACAAATGCGGAAAAACATAGAAAAACGGTTGGGGTTGCGTTTTACTTCTTATACCTTTAACGACCCTGTTAAAGGAATGTACACCCTTGATCAATTGCTTTCCAAAAATATCCCCACTGCCTGCCAGGTCGATTTTTTTTATATGGATTATGTCCCGTCTTGGGAAAAAGTTCATATCAACGTCCATTTCATGGTCGCTGTTGGTAAAGAAGGTGATACGTACAAAATCAGCGATTCCTATTTCCCAACTATGGTGGAACTCAATCATTCCGCTCTCGAAAAAGGACGCTTTGCTGGCGGAAGTATGTCTCCAAAAGGTTTTATTTTCCACACAGACAAAATTCCTCAAACCATCGATTATCAATCAGCAATCACAAAGGGAATTAAAAAAGCGTGCTTTAACATGCTCAAAATCCCCCTCCCCTTTATAGGTATCCGGGGAATGCGTATGTTCGCAAAAAAAATCATGGAATGGCCTAACCTCGCAAGGGATACGGAACACCTTTCCCACGAAATCATGAAGATTAATATCCTGCTTGAAGATCAGGGAACAGGAGGTGCAGGATTTCGTTTTATGTACGCCACTTTCCTGCAACAAGCATCAGAGATCATTCAAAAACCACAGTTAAAAGAATTATCAAAACAATTGATGGAAATTGGAGATGGTTGGCGTGAAATTTCTCTTTTTTCGGCCAGGATCGGAAAAAATCGTGACCTTGGACAAGATAAATTGAAACAATTAAGTGATATGATTTCTGATCGTGCTCAGGTAGAAGAAATGTTTTTTAATCAACTGGCCAAAACAATTCATTAATATTAAATCAAAAATACTGACTATGTCACCCCCGACTGATGCACTGAAACATGACATTAAACAACTAATAATGAATACATTGGGAATCAATGATGTGGACATTAAGGAAATTGATGATGAAAAACCACTTTTTGGGGGTGATAATGCCTTAACTCTTGATTCAGTAGATGCCATTGAAATTATTATGGCCATTCAAAGAACTTATGGAATCCGCATTTCTGACCAGCATCTTGCCCGGGAAGTCGTTCGCTCCATCAACAGCATTGCCAAATTTATTAGTGACAATCAAGCTACTTTAAAAAATTAACCTGACTGTTTTTGAAAGACTCTTACCTCACCGCTGGAATTAAACTCAACCGGTTGATCGGATTGTTGAAAAATAACAATCTTACCTATTCTCCTGCAACTTTGTTAAGAATTGCCTTTCTTCTTCAAAGTGCATGCTGGTCTTCTGTTTTTTCCTTTTTTGAAACAATTCGGTATTCTAAAACATTAAAAAATATACCAATACCTCCTGATCCTGTTTTTATCATCGGGCATTGGAGAACTGGTTCAACCTTACTTCACCAAATAATGAACCTGGATCCCAATCTTCATGCCCCTACTCTTTTCCAGGTAGCTATTCCAAACAGTTTCCTTATTTCCTATCCCTATTATAGACCCGTTTTTAACTGTGTTGTTGCAAAACACCGGCCAATGGATATGGTGAAACTCGGCATGGACGAACCTCAGGAAGATGAATATGCCATTTACCGGCTTACCGACACTTCTCCGCTGGAAGATCTTGTATTCCCAAAATCCAAAACCTATTTCCTGCTGAACTCAGATAAATTAGATCCAAAAAACAAATTGAACAATTGGAAAAGCCAAGTACAGTCTTACTTTACTAAGCTTTATTTCCATAGTAATAAAACCATTGTTTCCAAAAACCCTTTCAACTCTTTCAGGATCCAATTATTATTAAATATCTTCCCTCAAGCAAAATTTATTCATATCCATCGTCACCCCTATGATGTGATACCTTCAACTATCCACATGTGGGATATCGTTCAGCGTCAAAATTGCCTGAATAACAACTGCCATTGCCCGGAAATAAAAGAGGTTATTACGGTTATGGATCAATTATTAACATCCATTGAGCAGGGATTTCAGCTCCTTCCTGAAAATCAAAAAGCGGAAATTCGGTTTGAAGATTTAGAAAAGAACCCGGAATTTGAAATGAAAAAGTTATATGCCTCTTTGAACATGCCATTTCTCCCCGAATTCGAAAACAAAATAAACATTTTCATAAAAGGAATGGATAAGTTTGAGAAAAATGAATTTTCACTCACAGCAGATGAAAAAGCAGACATCAACAAGGGATTGAAAGTACACATGAATCGATTGGGATATACCATTCAATAAATAGTTGTATTTTTGGAAAAAAGTATCTAAAATTTGACAACAGCCATGAAAAGAATCACTCTTTTTTTGATTTTTCTGGTTCTGTGTAGCACAGAACTTGTTTTTTCCCAGGAATCAAACACTACCAGGCAAAATAATATTAGAGGCGGCTTTTATCTGAAGGCTGGCGCGGTTCTCCCTGTAGGATCTTATGCAACTACGCAATTTACGCCTATGAATAATCAAACACAGTATGGGGTAGCATCATTGTCCTATCTCCCGGCAAAAATTGGAGCTGCCATGGATATGGGATACCTCATCTATATTGGACCTGCATTTGCAAATAACCTTATCCGGGCTGGAATGGATGCCACTTTTATGAGTTTCTCCTTTAACTCAACAAGCGCCTATGATCAAAATAAAAAATATGAACACTATTATTATTTCGGAGGACAAAAATTTGGACCACTCGTCACCATCAACCCGGTGGATCGATTGATGATTGATCTTTCTTATAAGATCAATGCAAATTTTTCATATTATTTCGGCGAATGGCACGACCTTTCAACAAGTCAATTTTCAAAATACGGCAAAAATTTATTTATGCAGGAAATTAGTATGAGCGTCCGATACAGAATTATGGTGATGTCATTTCAATATAATTTTGGAAATATGAACTACGACAACTTCGATAATACTCGAACAAAACAAACCATTAATGCCAATACTTTCCGAATTCTTTTTGGTGTTAAATTTTAAAAACTCGAAAAATATCACTGCCCTATAATGTCTGAAACTAGTTTTTTACCTGCCATAGAAAACGCTTCCCCGACTGAAATATTAACATACCAGAATTCCCGTCTTACAGAAGCATTAAACTATCTGAGCAATAATTCCCCTTTTTACCAGGAGATGTTTTTAAAAAATTCTATTGATCCTTCAAAAATCAGGACCATTAAGGATTTGATTAATATCCCGGTAACAACCAAATACGATTTACAACAACGAAATGAGGACTTTCTATGTGTTCCTAAATCCCAAATCATTGATTTCATTACAACTTCAGGTACATTAGGCGACCCGGTTACTTTCGCCATGACAAATCAGGATTTGGATCGACTTGCATATAACGAGGCCATTTCATTTACCTGTGCCGATGGAAGAAAAACCGATATTTACCAGTTGATGACAACCATCGACCGCCGGTTTATGGCTGGATTAGCTTATTTTCTAGGAATCAGAATGTTGGGCGCAGGCATTGTTCGTGTTGGCAATGGAATCCCTGAACTTCAGTGGGATACCATCCAAAGAATAAAACCAAATGCCATCATTGCCGTCCCCTCCTTTATTCTGAAAATCATCGAATATGCTGAACTTCACAAAATCGACTATAGAAACAGTAGTGTGAAAAGAGCAGTTTGTATTGGCGAACCACTTAGGAATATTAATCTTTCACTCAATACACTAGGAAGAAAAATAAAGGAAAAATGGCCAATCCATCTTTATTCTACCTATGCATCCACCGAAATGGGGACAACATTTACCGAATGTAGCGCAGGAACCGGTGGACACCATCATCCGGAACTGATTATTGTTGAATTTCTCGACGATGACGACCGTCCGGTAAAAGAAGGTGAACTTGGAGAAGTAACAGTAACAACATTGGGTGTGCAGGGAATGCCATTGCTTAGGTTTAAAACCGGCGACATTTGTTACCATTATACAGAACCATGCTCATGTGGCAGAAATACCATGCGTCTTGGTCCTGTGATCGGAAGAAAAAATCAAATGATTAAATACAAAGGGACGACTTTATTCCCACCCGCGCTATATGATATCTTGGATAATATTGATTTCATTTCAAGCTACGTTGTTGAAGTCTTTACCAACCAAATTGGGACGGATGAAATTCTGATCCATATCGGTAGTAATTTCCCCATTGAACAAAAAGAAAAAGATATTAAAGACCATTTCAGAGCAAAATTAAGGGTCGCCCCTTTAATCAAGTTTCAAACCAATGAAGCAATTGGAGATATGCAATCCTTAAAAACAAGTCGTAAACCAATAAAATTTATTGATAACCGAGATAAGTAAATCATTTTTTATATTTTTGGTTATTGGTATTATTACATTTTCCCTTAAAAATTATTGTTCTAAACCTTGATCGTATGATTATGAAAAAAACCAGGATTATCATCTTATTGAGCGTCTTCATGTTCTTTACCCTTGAAAACTTCGCTCAGAAAATCAAGTCAGGCGATGTCAAAATGTTAAAAGGTCAGACCTCCCTGAACCTTCAATATGATTATTCTAAAATGGCTGTCGGAAAGTACAAAAATGAAAAGGATTATGTGGCTGACCATACTGCTACCATGAATAAGCAAAAGCCAGGATCCGGTGATCAATGGGCCGAATCTTGGGTAACCGACAGAGCTGCAAGATTCCAACCGATGTTCGAAAAAAATTTCAATGCTAAACTTTCTGATGTTGGCGTAACAGCAAAAGAAGGAGCTTCAAATGCAAAATATACCATCATTCTAAGGACTGTTTTCGTGGAACCTGGTTTCAACGTCGGGATCACCCGCAAAAACGCCTATATTGATGTGATTGCTGACATTGTGGAGACCTCCTCCCCGGATAAAATTCTGGCTACTATCGAAATGAATAAGCTACAGAATGTTAATATGATGGGCTATGATTATGATACCGGTGGACGGATTCAAAGCTGTTACGACCGTACTGGCGATAATCTTGGTAAATTTCTTGTTAAAAATGCTTTTGAATAATTGCCGGTTCTTTTAATATACTTTTTCCCCATTCACAAAAGTATGTAGAACCTTAACCATGGGAATTCTGGATATGGGTATTTGCATCATATCCTGATCTAAAATTGTAAAATCAGCATTTTTGCCCAGCTCCAGACTTCCAGATTGGTTTTCCATAAAATTGCTTCTGGCAGCCCAAATTGTAATCGAACGTAAAGCCTGTTCACGGGTCAATGCGTTTCCCATCTGAAATCCTTGTTTGGGATGTCCATTTAAATCCCGTCTTGCCACGGCAGCATAAAACGTAAGTATGGGGGATACTTTTTCAATGGGGAAATCGGTCCCATTGGGAAGCCAACCATTCTGATTTAAAAGTGTTTTATAAGCATACGCTTCTGTTATTCGCTTAGATCCCAACCTTTTCTCTGACCAATACATATCGGAGGTGGCATGAGTAGCCTGAACCGAAGGAATCACGGAAAAATCGCTGAAATAATGCAAATCGGATGAATCAACTACTTGTGCATGTTCAATTCTCCAACGTAAATCATTTTTGCTTTTTAACACAGAACCATATATTTCAAGAATCAATCTTACCGCTGAATCTCCAATACAATGCGTATTTACCTGATAGCCATATTTGTAAGCGAGTTCGCAAATCCGTCTTACGGAGTCTGATGGAGTCACCAAAATTCCCATTTTCGAAGGATCATCTTGGTAGGGTTTCTTTAGCAACGCAGTCCTACTTCCCAAACTTCCATCTGCATATAATTTGATGGAACGAACAAATAAACGGTCAGTGATGTATGGCCCTCTGGGTAAAAAATTAGTTAAATTTGCTTTAGTCGGGTTTAACATTGTATAGACCCTCATCTTCAACAATCCTTTTTTCTGCAAAGAATCGATCCATTCAATTTTATTATAATCCAACCCAGCATCGGAAACAGTACATAATCCCACAGCAAAGCATATCCTCTCAGCCTCAGCCAAAAACTTCCGGTTAGTTTCCTCATCTGGTAGAGGGACCAAATTCCGCATATAATCAGCGGCCTTTTCACATAAAATTCCGGTCAATGAACCACTTTTAACATCAACTTCACCCGGGTCAAACTTATTCTTTAAACCGATCTTGGCCTGCTTGAGCGCTTCTTCATTGGCAAGAACAGAATGTCCATCAATACGAATCAACAATACAGGACGATCGGGAAACAACAAATCCAATCTCGATTTATTTGGAAATTCCTTAACAGGAAATAAATTCTGATCCCAACCACGACCAACCAACCAGCCCCCAGAAAATCGATTTTCACCCTTCTTTACACGGTTCAAAACCTCATCAAAGGATCGAGCGCCAATAAGATCAATATATTGCTGGTTTTGAGCCAATCCTAAAAAATGACAGTGAGCATCAATAAACCCTGGAAACACCGGTTTTCCGGCAAGATCTATTACTGAATCAGCCATATATTTTGATTGTAACGACCGGGAATCTCCCAATGCAATAATCTTCCCATCTTTAATTGCCATCGCATCAAATTGACTGTTTTTTTCATCTACAGTGTAAATCTTTCCATGCACAATCAACAAATCAATATGCTCTTTCATAGCACAATCTAAAAAAAATAATGCGGATGAAATTACGATTATCATCCAGAATTTTATTCTCATCTTATCGATTTTCTGATGGTTAAGTCATGGTCAAAAATAAATAAACATTTTTTATAAGAAGTTAAAAATATTTCAAATGATTTACTATTTTTGTACTATTCAAATTCGATATATTAATGAAATATAAATCTATTAATCCTAGGTTTATTGTCGTTTTCTCAGTGATCATTTTTGCAGCCCTGATCAGGCTGCTACCGCATTGGCCAAACTTTACCCCGATTGCAGCTATGGCGCTTTTTGCAGGTACCTATGTCGATAGAAAGAAATATGCTTTCGCCCTTCCGATCGCCGCGATGTTTATCAGCGATCTCGTCATTGGTCTGCACGCTAACATTCCTGCTGTCTACTTAAGTTTTGCCGTCACAGTCCTAATTGGTATGGTTATCCGTAAAAAAGTAAATGTCGGATCGGTCATGCTTGCCTCTTTTTCCTCGGCGGTTATCTTTTTCCTGATAACCAATTTTGCCTCCTGGTTGGCAAGCCCGTTCTATCCTCAGACATTTGCAGGCCTTATTGAATGTTATGTTGCCGGCCTGGTCTTTTTTAATGATGTTACCAATGGTTTGTCATTCTTTATGAATGACCTGCTTGGAACTACTTTCTATTGTGCGGTTTTTTATGGAGCCTTCTTCCTTGTGCAGTTGCGCTTTCCCGTTCTGGATAAATCCAGATTCTGATTACAGGTTTTCCTCTTTAATTATTGAGGATATCCCAATCACTGAGAGACAATAAAATTTCTTTTTGTACTTCCGTTCCAAGATACTGGTTGGAAGAAATATTTCTCCTTATATCTTTGCAGCATTCTTTTGTTGAGATGGCAGATATAATTCATTTGTTACCGGATTCCGTTGCCAACCAAATTGCTGCTGGAGAAGTAGTTCAAAGACCCGCTTCAGCAGTCAAGGAGTTGCTCGAGAATACTATTGATGCCGGCGCATCCGAAATAACTGTGATCATCAAAGAGGCGGGGAAATCATTGATCCAGGTCGTCGATAATGGATGTGGAATGTCTGAATGTGATGCCCGTATGTGTTTCGAACGGCACGCAACTTCTAAGATTCATCAGGCGGACGATTTGCTGGCTATTCGTACCCTCGGTTTTAGAGGAGAAGCTTTGGCTTCTATCGCTTCAATTGCACAGGTGGAACTGAAAACAAAACGGGTGGAAGATGAAATTGGAACCTCCATACTGATTGAAGGAACCAAACTCATTAACCAATCACCCGTTTCTTGCCCAAACGGGACTTCCTTATCCATTAAAAATCTGTTCTATAACGTTCCGGCTCGAAGAAATTTTCTGAAATCAAACACCCTCGAATTAAAATATATTATTGAGGAGTTTTTCCGGGTTGCTATGGTCAATCCGGACATTTCCTTTACTTTTTTCAACCAGGATAAGATTCTCTATAAAATTCTTCCTTCAAATCTAAAACAACGAATCGTTAACCTCTTTGGTAATTCTTTCACCCAACGATTAATACCCATTGAACAACAAACTGCCCTGGTTAACCTCTCCGGTTTTATCGGGAAACCTGAATTTGCCAAGAAAAACCGTGGAGAACAATACTTTTTTACCAACGGAAGATTCATGAAAAGCCCTTACCTGCATCATGCAGTTGAAAATGCTTTTCAGGAATTGATTACGAAAGACTCCTTCCCTACTTATTTTATTTTCCTGGAAGTAGATCCTAAAACCATCGATGTAAATATTCATCCGACAAAAACAGAAATCAATTTTCTGGATATTAAAAGCATTTACGCTATTCTCCATGCTGCGATCAAACAAGCAATCGGAAAATTTAACTTATCCCCTTCCCTCGATTTTGAAGTGGAACAAAGCATGATTCTTCCTCCCCTTCAACCCAATCAACAAATTCGTCCTCCAACCATTACAATCAACCCTGACTACAATCCTTTTGAAAAGAAAGCTAACCCAATACCGGCACCTCATTCAACATCTATGCATCGGGCGACAATTGAAGCCTGGAGCCAGTTTAATCAACCTATTGAAGAAGATATTGCCCCAAAAAAAACACCATGTTTTCAAATTGAGAATTCATTTATCATTACTCAATCCAAAACCGGAATTGTTGTAATTGATCAACAAAATGCTCATGAACGAATCCTCTTTGAACGCCTTTTGGATCGAACAGTAGCTGATGAAATATCGGTTCAACGACTATTAATACCAATTACCCTTCATTTGAGCCCAAATGATTTGCTTTTTTTTCAGGCCTGGAAAGAACAGTTTGACAAACTTGGGTTCGAAATTTCTGATTTCGGCAATGACGACTTGTTGATTCATTCAATTCCATCAACCGTTGGAAATATTCCTTCAGAGGGTTTCTTTGAAACCATTTTAGAATCCTTGAAAGGGCATCCTCCTGATATCAAGTCAGATCATGCTAACATCCTGGCCCGAACCATGGCAAAAAAACTGGCAATTAAAAGAGGAACCAAACTTCATTTATTAGAGATGGAAACCTTGGTAGAAAACCTTTTTGCTTGTAAAATACCAGAAATTTCGCCGGACGGAAAACTAACCATGACCATTCTTTCGTTTGAAGAATTACGAAAGAAATTTAAATATTAATTTCTAAGGAAAGACATGTCAGACCAACAATATAGCCCAGCAGGATTTAGAATTCTACCTCCAGTAGTTAAAAACCTGCTGATTATTAACGGATTATTTTACCTCGCAACAATTACGTTCCAGGATGCATTTGGAATTGACCTCGATAATCTTTTAGGACTTCATTATTTTAAATCTGATCTTTTCCGTCCCTATCAGTTTGTAACGTATATGTTCCTCCATGCGAACTTTGGCCATATCCTGATGAATATGTTCGCCCTTTGGATGTTCGGTTATTTATTGGAGAATTATTGGGGGCCGAAACGGTTTTTAACATATTACATGATTACAGGTATTGGAGCTGCTATAGTACAAACTGCTATTAACTGGTGGGATATTTCAGCAATTCAGGCTGCCGCAACAACCTATGCCGCTCAACCTTCACTCGATGGTTTTATTGCTTTTGTACGTCATTATTACCCAACTTATTATGAAGCTGAAGGGACGGTTCGAAGTTTTATCAATGATTGGACTGTTAATAAAGCAGCACAAAGTTATGCCAGCCAGTCAATAAATTTCGTTGATCAATTAATAAAACTCCAAATGGATGTTCCTACAATTGGCGCATCAGGAGCCGTATATGGTATCCTTCTGGCCTTCGGGATGGTATTTCCCAACATGCTTGTTTACATTTACTTTCTTTTTCCAATTAAAGCAAAATGGATTGTCATCATATACGGGGCATTGGAATTATTTTCAGGGATATCAAACAAACCAAGTGATAATGTTGCTCATTTTGCTCATCTTGGAGGAATGATATTTGGTTTCTTACTAATCTTGTATTGGAAGAAAAAATCCCGCTATTCATAAAATTATGAACTACTCTTCCTATAATAAACCTCAAAACTCGCTGGAGCAATTCAAGCAGTTTTTTAAACAAGGGTCAACACTTTCAACTTTAATCCTTGTTAATGTAGGTGTTTGGGTATTCTTTCAAATTCTTAAAGTATTTCTATTTCTTTTTAATGGACCTGACAACCCATTCATGGGAACTTGGGTAATTCATCATTTCGCAGTTCCTGCCTCCATACCGGTTTTGATCACTAAACCATGGACCCTTGTTACATATATGTTCCTGCATATTGAATTCTGGCACATTTTATTCAACATGCTATGGTTATATTGGTTTGGTAAAATGTTTCTTGAATTTCTAACATCAAGGCAGCTTTTAAGCGTTTATTTTTGGGGAGGAATCGTTGGGGGACTGGTGTATGTTCTTTCTTTCAATATTTTTCCTGTGTTCAATGCTGCTGTAAATGCATCATACGCGTTGGGTGCTTCTGCTTCAGTTATGGCTATTGTAACTGCAATTTCGTTTTACTCCCCTACTTATTCTATCCAGCTTCTTTTCTTAGGAAGAGTTCGGATTCTTTACCTTGCCATTATCCTTTTTGTATCTGATTTTTTTATGATTCCATCCGGAAATGCCGGAGGCCATATCGCACATATCGGAGGAGCATTGTTCGGAATTATTTATATCCTGTCGGTCAAAAAAGTCAAACAAAAAAATGAATTCCGAAAATCGTCTTTTTCACCGACTCAACGACCTTTTACAGACGAAGAATTCAATATCCATAAAAAAGAAAATCAAAAACGAATTGATGATATTCTGGAGAAAATATCCAAGGGTGGATATGACAGCCTTACTAAAGCGGAAAAAGATTTTCTATTCAAAACATCAAATAAAAAGCAATAACATACTGGCATCAGATGAAAAAATGCAATTCTGTTGTAATTAAATTCCTCTTCATTCTTAATATTTTTGCTGTTTTTTTTCTTATCGCTTCCGATATTGCTGCTTATATTAATCCTGGAAAAGTATGGTCATTTGCTTTTTTCGGTCTGGCTTATCCATTCATTCTGTTTATTAATTTGTTTTTCATCCTTTTATGGCTTCTTCTCTGGAATAAGTTCATCTTCCTTTCATTGTTTACCATCTTATTGGGTTGGAATAACTTACAGACAATATGTCCTTTCCCATCCTTTGAAAACAAATCTGTTACCAAAGATCAATTGACTTTGGTAAGTTATAATGTCGATTTGTTCTGGGGTGTTCAACGTTCAGATATTGTCCCTGAAATTCATTCATCCATTACTCAATTTCTTGCTTCAAAGAAGGCAGATATTATCTGTTTACAGGAATTTTACGCGGTCAGTTCTGATTTTCAAAAAACCCTTAAAACCTATGCAGAATCTATTGGTTTTAAACATTTTTTCTTCCATAATTATAGGGAATTTCGAAATAAGCAGAAAATTGACGCATTGATTACCTTTTCAAAATATCCCATTATTAACAATGGAATATTGAAATATCCAGAAAAAGGTCTTTATGCAATTTATACAGACGTGATCATTAACCAGGATACCGTTAGAATATACAATCTTCATTTGGAATCGATTCGCTTTGGGAATGATGATTACTCATTCTATTCAAAACTTACAGACCAGATGGATGAGAATACCCCAATTAAAGAGGGTACAAAAAAAATGCTCTGGAAATTACGCAGAGCATTTATTATGAGAGCTGAAGAAGTAGAATCACTTAAAAGCCACCTTTCCGCTTGTCCTTATCCAATCTTAGTTGCCGGCGATTTTAATGATACGCCCTCATCCTATACCTATCATCAGTTAACAAAAGATCTTAAAGATGCATACCGTTCCACAGGGGCTGAGTCTTATGGCAGCACTTATGCTGGCTTATTTCCGGCATTTAGAATTGATTATATCCTTTATTCCAGTTTTTTTAAAGCAGTCAAATATCAAAAATACCGCCTCAATTATTCCGATCATTATCCGGTTACCGCTTCTTTTACATTAACTCCTTAAAATAATATAACTTGGACTTTGAACTTACTTCGGATTTTATTCCAACTGGTGATCAGCCGGAAGCTGTCCGGCAACTTGTTGAAGGCCTTGAACGGGGAGATCCAGGACAAGTATTGATGGGTGTCACGGGTTCTGGAAAAACCTTCACCATTGCCAATGTAATTCAACAGGTGCAACGTCCTACTCTGGTACTTAGTCACAATAAAACACTGGCTGCTCAATTATATGGTGAATTCAAACAGTTTTTCCCAGAAAATGCAGTCGAATTTTATGTCTCATACTATGATTATTATCAGCCCGAAGCTTATATCCCTGTAACAAATACGTACATTGAGAAGGATCTCTCCATTAATGAAGAGATCGAAAAACTCAGATTGAGCGCTTCCTCTTCTTTACTTTCCGGCAGACGTGATATCATCGTTGTTGCATCGGTTTCCTGTATTTATGGTATTGGAAATCCGGATGATTTCAGCCAAAATGTAATCCGGGTTATTTCTGGGGAACGGATCAGTAGAAACACGTTATTACATTCCCTTGTTAACGGTCTCTATTCAAGAACTGAAGGAGACTTTACCCGAGGACGTTTCAGGGTTAAGGGTGATGTTGTTGATGTTTTTCCAGCCTATCTGGATTTAGCCTTTCGTTTGATTTTTCTCGGTGATATCCTCGAATCCATCGAGTCCTTTGACCCATTAACAGGACGACGTATTGAAACGATGAATTCCATGACTTTATATCCGGCAAATATTTTTGTCACTTCCCAGGATAAAATGCGTAAAGCCTTGGTCGAAATTCAGAATGATATGATCAGGCAAATCACCTTTTTTAAGGAAATTGGAAAGGAGTTGGAAGCTAAGAGATTAGAGGATCGGGTGAATTATGACATTGAGATGATGCGTGAACTTGGCTATTGCTCAGGTATTGAAAATTATTCAAGGTATTTTGATGGAAGAGCTCCCGGATCACGGCCATTTTGCCTCCTAGACTATTTTCCTGAGGATTACTTGTTTGTAATAGATGAAAGCCATGTTTCTATTCCACAAATAAAAGCCATGTACGGTGGTGACCGTTCCCGCAAACAAACCCTCGTTGAATATGGATTCAGGTTACCTTCGGCCATGGATAACCGTCCACTGAAATTTGAAGAATTTCAATCCAAGGTCCGACAGATTATCTATGTTAGCGCTACCCCAGCCGATTTTGAATTACAACAATGTGAAGGTGTCGTTGTGGAACAAATCATCCGCCCCACCGGATTACTTGACCCGAAAGTTGAAGTCAGACCCAGCCAAAATCAAATTGACGATTTGTTGGACGAAATTGATAAAAGAATAAAAAAACAGGAACGGATCTTAGTCACAACACTAACCAAACGAATGGCAGAAGAGTTGACTAATTACTTTACAAAACTTAACATTCGTTGCCGCTATATCCATGCCGATGTAATTACACTTGATCGGGTTGAAATTTTACGGGATCTACGTCTTGGAAATTTCGATGTTTTGGTAGGGGTTAATTTATTACGCGAGGGATTGGATCTCCCGGAAGTTTCTTTGGTCGCCATATTAGATGCTGATAAAGAAGGATTTCTTCGATCGGAACGTTCTCTGACACAAACAGCCGGGAGAGCAGCAAGAAATATTAACAGCCTGGTTATTCTGTATGCGGATAAAGTTACAAATAGCATGTCAAGAATGATGACAGAAACCAATAGGAGAAGAGAAAAGCAGATTCTTTATAACTCAAAAAATAACATTACTCCTACTCAGATTTTTAAAAACACAAAGGATATCATGAGTCAAACCAGTTTGGCTGATGAATCGAAAAAATCACCGACTGCCTATATTGAAGAAAACAACATAGTTGTAGCTGCTGACCCAATAATTCCTTATCTTTCAAAGGATAAACTGCAGAAATTGATCCGAAATACCCGAAAATTAATGGAAGAAGCTGTTAAAAATCTCGATTTTCTTGAAGCTGCACGTTTTCGCGATGAACTCAAAGCTTTACAAGAACGGCTCAAATAAAGTCAATAACTTTTCATTATTGTTAATATCTATTTATACGAGGTCGTACAAAAAAGAATATATTTGCTTACCAATCATAAGCTCTATGAAGAAAAAGATACTCGCAATAGATGATGAAAAGAGTATCCGGTTTATCATCGAAAATACTTTCAACAAAGACTTTGATATCAAAACTTTGAGTAATGGTATGGATGCCTTGTTCTATATGCAATCAGGAAATCTTCCGGATGTAATAATATGCGATGTAGAAATGCCGGTTTTAAATGGATTTGAATTTATCCGAAGAGTTCGGGAGAGTGGTTTCTTTGAAGAAATCCCTCTGATCATGCTTTCTGGAAAAGAAGAAAGCGCGGATAAAATCAAGTGCTTTGAGATGGGAGCAGATGATTATGTTCTTAAACCTTTTAATCCGAAAGAACTAATTGTCAGAATTAAACGTCGGTTGGAATCAAAAGAATTATATACTCAGAGAAGAGGAGTTTAAATATTTATGGATCAGCCAGTAAATATTCCTTTGAAAATCCTGTACATTGGAACTGATTCCCAATTAATTGAGCTTTTCCAAAAAAGCAATTTATTTGAAGTCATACAAAAAGACAATGGTTTGGCCGCCTTATCCTGGCTGACAGATAATTCTTTCGACCTTTTTGATATCAATAAAGATACACAGTTCCAAAAAACTTATAAAGAAAACCAGGACATTGATGCCATCATTGCCGAAATAGTTCTTCCCGGTATAAATGCCCTCACTTTTTACAGAAAACTCAAATTATATAAATTCTATCAGTCAAAGCCATATATTATCCTCTCTCTGAATCGAGATAATGCAATCAGGCTGGATGCTTATTCCATGGGAGTTGATGATTTTTACCACAATGTCATTGATTGTGAAAAAATTTATAGCCGTATCCTGTTTTTAAAAAAATTTAAAGCAGAATACATTCCCAAACCACTCGATTTTCAGGATAAAGAGATGACTCCTTATGTTACTCCTTTGCCTAAAAGAGTCTTTGACCTCGCAATCTCGTTTTTTGCTTTGCTGATCCTCTCCCCAATTATGTTACTTACGGTAATTGCCATTCTTCTTGAATCCAGTGGTAAGGTCTACTACATTTCCAAGCGGGTAGGTGCAAATTATAAAATTTTCGATTTTTATAAATTTAGATCCATGTACCCGAATGCAGATACCAGAGTTAAAGATTTTGCTCATTTAAATCAATACATTGGAGAATCTGTTGAAGAAGTTTGTTCAGAATGTGCAAAATTGCCTTCAAACCAAACTTGCTCCCCACTGGTTTATTATGATGGAGAACAAATATGTGAACGGCTTGCGAACAAACGTCATAATGCCAAAAAAGCATTTCTTAAAATAAAAAATGATCCGCGAATAACAAAAGTGGGAAAATTCATTCGGATGTCCAGTATCGATGAACTGCCTCAACTTTTCAACATCATCAAAGGGGATATGTCTATTGTGGGGAACCGGCCTCTTCCCCTAAATGAAGCCGAAGCATTGACAAAGAAAAAATGGAGCCGTCGGTTTCGTGCTGCTGCTGGTTTAACAGGTTTATGGCAAGTGGAAAAACGAGGCCGAAAAGGGACAATGTCTGAAGAAGAGCGTTTTGCTCTGGATAACTATTATGCCGAACATAATTCCTTTTGGGGAGATTTTAAAATCATCCTGAGAACGGTTACGGTATTTATTCAAAAAGAAAATGTTTAAGTATTCCGAAAAAACGAACTGGTTGGTTATGAAAACAAAATACTGTTACTTAATTCTTGTCTTCCTGTTTACATCTCCCATGATTTTCGTTGGACAAGGATTCATGAAAATTGCCACCCATCCTCAAGATTCTACTATTGAATTCAACCCTTTTGTTGATGATATAACATTACGCATTCCACAACTCGAAGATCTTATCGACTCTGCCATTGTACACTCCCCTTTACTCTGGTCCCAGGATGCCGATATCGCTATTTGGAAATATAAAGTGAAAACTGCAAAAAGAGAATGGATGCAGAATCTTTATATCGATGGCCAACTGCAGAATGATATCTGGGATGCATTAACAAATAATAGACCAACATACGGTGATAACAATTCCATCGTTTCCTATCAGAATAATTACCGTTATTTGGCGAGTATCAGTCTCAGGTTACCAATGGATGATTTTTGGGATAGAAAAAATCGCATTAAAACAGCCAATAAAGAAGTCGAAAAAGCCATAGCCATCAAATCAAGTGAAATTATTGAATTACGGAAGATTATCATCGTTCAATACAATCAGCTAATTGTCAATCAGCGTATCTTGAAAATTGCAAACGATAACGTTATAGCAAATGCCCTACAGAAAGAAATGGGCGATAAGGAATTTTTGAATGGGCAAACAACATTATATGAATTGGCCTATATCAATGAAATGTACCGGAAAGCTGTAACAGATTTTGAACAATCGAGAAATGAATTCTATAATGCCTACATGATTTTACAAGAAATCGCTGGTATTAAATTTAACGTTATTAATAAAATTGACTTTTGAAAATAATATATTTCATCCGGCTGCTTCAACGGCACATCTTACTTTTGGTTATTGTACCACTTATAATTGCTGCTGTCGTTTTTTTCTTGACAAGAAAAAGTCAATGGTCCTTTTATAGTGAAACTACAATTTATACTGGTGTTACATCTGGGTATTCAGTACAACAACAAACCACTTCCGACATGATGGCCACGATGGCCTCATTTGATAATCTCATCAACCTTATTAAATCAAGGCAAACGCTTGAAGAAGTATCTGTTAGTCTGTTAGCGCAGGATCTGCTCCTGGATCATTACGACTCACGTTATATTTCTAAAGAAAACTATGAAGACTTGCTATCGAAAGTACCTTCCGATGTCATTGAAATCGTAAAAAAAGCTAAAAGAAACGATAAGCGCTACCGCCGATCATCCTCCAGAAATATCTCCAGCATTGACTCTGTCCCCAATGATTTAGAGTCTAATGAAGTCGATAATAACACTGCCAACCAAACACCGGCTCGTACAACTGGAAAATTTCATATTGTTAAACCTGGTGAAACGATGTATTCCATTGCGAAATCAAATGGGCTAAGTGTTCATGAGTTGATGTCGTACAACAATCTGAAAGGAAATACCATTTCTGTGTCACAAAAACTAATTGTGAACAATTCTGAAATATTACCTGAAGCCTCCCCTGCACCTCAAAATGAGAGCGAATCAGAACCATCTACATCAAATTCAAAGGATACCGTCTCACAGGTTCATGATTATTTCACCAACTCAGACACGTTAATCTCTACAAACCGGAATATTCAGGATTCAACAACCTTCGCAAAGATTGTTAATCGATTGCTTGCGTACGGACATCAAAACGATTTTAATTTCATTTATAAACTTTGGAACTCGGAAGATGACCGTTTTTATAGCATTAAATCACTTTCCACAGTGGGAATCTACAGAGTTCAAAATAGCGATCTCGTAAAATTAACCTATACCAATCCTGATCCCGGAATTTGTCAACAAACCCTGGTATTCCTTACTAAGGTTTTTATCATTAATTATAAGATATTGAAACAAAATCAGACGGATGCTGTAATTCAATACTTTAAACTTCAGTTGGAAGATGCGGCCCGCAGGTTAAAAAAAGCAGAAAATGATTTTTTAATCTTTAACGAACGGAATAACATCATCAACTATAACGAACAAACCAAGGAAATTGCCATCACAAAGGAAGAACTTGACGTTACTATACAAAATAAGCAAATTGCATTCGCATCTTCTGATGCAGCTATTAAAATAATTGAGAAAAAACTGGAAACTCATGGCAAACTTTCATTGAACACAAGTGCGATTTTACGGTTACGAAATGAGTTGGCAGAAACGACAATGCAAATTGCCAATATTGAAATCGACTTGGGAAACGATTCGGCAACGATCCAGCAGCTATCAAGATTAAAAGAAAAAGCCGAAAAAATTAAATTAGAAATAAAAAATAATATTGATCGACTCTATCTTGTAACCAACAGCGTTGAAGGTTTACCTCTAAAAGATCTCCTCAATGCATGGCTTTCCAATGTGGTTGGGTATGAAGAAAGTAAAGCAGCTCTCAGGGTGCTTGCAGAACGTAAAAATCATTTTCAACGTGTTTATGAAGTTTTCGCCCCATTGGGTGCAGAAATGAAACGACTCGAACGGTTGATTTCCGTGACCGAAAGTGAGTTCCTGCAATTGCTACATGATTTGAACCTCGCAAAACTTAAACAACAAGATGACGAGCTTTCCACGAATCTAAAGGTCGTTGACCCTCCTTATTACCCACTTAACCCAATCAGATCCAAAGCATTGCTTCTTGTCCTTCTTTCTGCTGTTGTAGGATTTGTTCTGATAGTAGCAATTATCCTTCTCCTCGAATTTTTTGATACTACTATTAAGACTCCTGAACGTGCCGAACGCTTTATCAACCTAAAAGTAGCTGGTGTATATCCTCAGATCACCAAACAAATCTATGATGTTGATATTGGATTTATTTTGCCACGATTAGTTGAAATTTTAGCGCAAAATATCAAACTTGTTTTGTCCAGAGCTAACATCTCACACAACCAGATGCCCATCATGATTCTACTTTTCAGTACACGAGATGCAGAAGGGAAAACTTGTATAGGCAGAGAATTAAGTAGGAAACTCAAGTCATTTGGCGAAAATGTTCTTTTCCTTAATTATATCAAGGATCAACCCGGAAGCCAAATCTATCAGACTGGCAATGAGCTTATTCCACCAACTGATGATGAAATTCAATATGTGATAAAGGATAATTTCTTTGATCACAAGGAAATTTCATCGCTCCTTGAGGGATACGAACATATCGATTTAATGAGTTATGATTATATTTTCGTTGAAATTCCTTCATTAATCAACAATGCATATCCTCTGGAATTAATCAGAAAATTTGATTTTTCTCTGCTCATTACTAGAGCAAATCGTTCGTGGACCGATGCTGATACTACTGCATTGAATGCATTTTTACCCTTGTTTAAACAAAATGCACAAATCGTTCTTAATGGGGTTGAATTGATATATCTCGATGCGATCTTTGGAGAACTTCCCCGTCAAAGATCTAATTTAAGAAGAGTTATAAAACAAATTTTAACATTAAGATTTCACGAAAAGAATTTGAATTAAGATTGAAAAGAGCTCTGTTAAAATTAGTTAAGGATCTTAACTTTCTTTCTTTAGCGGCGAACTTTTCAACCGCAATTATGGGTCTATTGTCGTTCATGATCCTAATGCGCATGCTATCAATCCCCGATTTTGGGAAGTGGGTACTCTTCACTGCGCCAGCATCCTTGATTGATATGTTGAGATTTGGCCTCAGTAAAGAAGCATTGGTACGGTTCCTGTCATCCCCTACCCCCGAAGATCGAAAATATTATCTCGGATCTAGCTGGCTCATTGGCTTCCTCATTATCATTCCAATTGCTATTATTTTGTGGAGTCTTACGTTTATTATCCCGGATGCTTTAAATAGTAGTGGCTATAATGTTTTTTGTTATTGGTACCCCCTACTTGCCATTATCAATCTCCCATGGAATTATGCATGGACTATTTTTCAAGCTGAACTTGAATTCGGAAAAATTTTCTGGATTCGTTTTTTTAACTTATGCTCCTTCCTGGTTATCATTTTTTTCGCTTACCTTTTTGTAGAAATCAATATCACCGCAGTGGTAATTATTTATCTTCTTACCAACTTTGCCACATCAGCATTCTGCATAGTAAAAAAATGGACCGGATTAGAAAATCTCAGATTCATCTCTAAGATAAAAATGAAAGAAGTGTTGCGATACGGAAAATTCTCTATGGGAACAAAGGTCGGGAGTAGTTTATTGAAAGGAGCCGATAGTTTCATCATTTCTTTCAGCGCATACTGTGGCCCCGCCGGTGTCGCCATGTATGCTATCCCACTTAAATATGTTGAATTGATCGAAATTCCACTCATAAGCTTCGCAACTACAGCATTCCCAAAATTATCTAAAGCGAGCATCGATAAAAATGCTCAACAGTTTCGCGATATTTTTTATTCCTATACAGGAGTCGTCGCTTTCTTGTTTATCGGAATCGCTGCTATTAGTCTGGTACTCAATAAATATTTTATTTTATTTATTGGTGGAGACCAATACAAAGACCTTCTGACACCCATTTCATATATCATGATAGCATTCATTTTATATGGCACACTCCTGCCTCTTGACCGTTTCACTGGGGTTGCTCTCGACAGTTTAAATAAACCCCATCGGAATTTTCAAAAAGTGCTATGGATGACAATAGCTAATATAATAGGTGATATTTTTGCCATTTTCGGAATGCATTACCTGCTTCCTAATTTGCCCGTTACTACGCTTCTACTTTTCGTTGCTGTTGCTTCAATCGTGTTTTCTCTTCTTGGAATCGTGATTGGCTACCGATTCCTTCAACAGGAAATTGAAATTTCTTTCTTTGACATTTTTAAACGAGGGTATCATTTTTATAAGGATCATACGCTCAGATTATTACATAAAAAAACAATTTAGCAATTGCTGTGGAACATATAAATCCATTTCACGACCAAACAGGCGCTGACCGACTGAAGAACCCCTTCATGATCGGTTCTGTGTTAATAATGGCGATTGGAATTGGCTTTATTATTGCCAAAGGCGGATTTACAATTGCTTCAATTTTGATGGTAGCACCCGTTGTAATCTATGCTTTGAACCGGGTCATTGCTAGGCCGGAAGATGGATTGACATTTGCATTCATACTCAACTTTATTTTAATGGGGCTTCAAAGATATATTCCAGTTAAGATGGGTTATCTGATGGACATTACAGAAATAGTAATCTACATCGCCATTTTCTTTCACTATTTTGACAAAAAGATAAATATCTCTTCATTAAAATCCGACCTTGTAATTTTAGCCCTGATCTGGTTTATATATATCTGTCTGGAATTCTTTAATCCTGAGGCTATTAGTAAAGCCGCATGGTTTGCATCCTTTCGCGGAATAGGATTTTACATGATTCTCACAATTCCATTGGTTTATCTTCTTTATAATTCCCCAAAGCATCTTGACAAATTTCTTATGATCTGGGGGGTATTTTCGATTCTCGCCTCCATCAAAGCATGGATGCAGTTAAATATAGGGCCTGATCCATGGGAGCAAAAGTGGCTTGACGAAGTTGGAGGTATAACACATATAATTTGGGGTAATCTTCGTGCATTTTCTTTTTATACGGATGCAGGACAATTTGGTGCCGCTCAGGCACAAATAGGATTAATAGCCTCCATCCTGATGATTAACGAAAAAAAAACCGGTAAACGTGTTTTTTGGATTATTGTGATGATCGCAGGATTTTATGGCATGTCGGCCTCTGGAACCCGAGGAGCCATTTTTGTCCCGATGGGTGGATTATTTCTCTACATCATTCTTCGTAAAAATTTCAAGGCAGTCCTCATTGGCGGAATTATTTTGGCAATTTTCTATTCTTTTATGAGATTTACAACGATCGGAAATAGCAACTATCAGATTTTTAGGATGCGAACTGCTTTTGTCCCAGATGAAGATGCTTCTTATCAGGTGCGTTTAAAAAACCAGCGATTATTTGAAGATTATTTAAAAACAAGACCTTTCGGCGGAGGAATTGGTCACGCAGGTGACCGAGCACTACAATATACCCCAGGCACCTTTTTATCAAGTGTAGCAACAGATAGCTGGTTCGTGTTGATTTGGGCCGAATGTGGAATTGTCGGATTATATCTTCATTTGTTCATCCTTGGATACATCATTGGAAAAGGGACCTATCTCTGTATGTTTAAACTCAAAGACCCTGATATACAAGCGAAAATCAGCGCTTTGCTTTGTGGTATTTTCGGTATTATGGTTGCGAGTTATGGAAATGCAGTTCTAGGACAGTTTCCTACGGGTTTACTTATTTATGCAAGCATGGCTTATGTTATGTTAGGCCCTGGAATAGATAAAATGGTTATAGAAAATAAGACAGAATAAAACATTAAACCAAAAAATATGGAAGGTGTCGTTGTTCACATGATCATAGGATTGATCCTTTTTACCCCAATTGGGTTTTTAACTGCAATGTACCAGGATCGGAAGGCTATCAAGGAAGAAGAAAAAAAGCACACTAAGGAACGTCTCAATGGATGATCCTGCTATCATTAAATATCCCCTCGTTTCTGTTATCACTGTAAATTACGACCAACCAGAAATTACTTGTGATCTGATTGAGTCGTTCAGAAAAATTACGTATCCTTCCATTGAAATTATTGTTGTTGATAACGATTCGCCAACGCATGATCCAGACATTATTTTTCAACGCTATCCATATATAAACCTTATAAAAAGCGATCGAAATCTTGGTTTTGCAGGTGGCAATAACCTGGGTATTAATATCGCCAAGGGGAAATATGTGCTGCTGATTAATAATGATACGGAAGTTACGCCAGGGTTTCTGGAACCTTTAATAGCAAAGTTGGAACAAAATCCGGATATCGGAATCATTAGTCCGAAAATCAAATATTTTTATAAGCAGACTATTATTCAATATGCCGGATATTCCCCGATAAACCCAATAACAATCCGGAATAAAGGTATCGGCTTTATGGAAGAAGATCTTGGTCAATATGAAGAAGATCGTGAAACCAATTATGCTTTTGGTGCAGCCATGATGATCCCAATGGAAGTCATCAGAAAAGTAGGTTTGATGGCTGATATCTTTTTTCTCTATTATGAAGAACTGGATTGGATACAGCGAATTAAAGATGCCGGTTATAAAGTATATTATATCCACAATTCACTTGTATATCATAAAGATTCCATCACGACTGGTTCGATGAGTCCATTAAAGATCTATTATCTGAATAGAAACAGGATTTTATACATGCGACGGAACATTCATGGCTGGAAGGCATTTGTTTCTTCCCTTTATCAAGGAATGGTTGCTGTTCCTAAGAACATTACAACGTTTTTGATCAAAGGTCAGACAAATCTTTGTCATGCATACATAAATGCCATTTTGTGGCATCTTAGGAATTTATTCAATAAAGAATTGCATAACAACCCTCATATAACCTAAGGAACTAATAGAACAACCACGATGGCACATAAGGAATATCCACTCGTTTCTATTGTTTCAGTAAATTATAATAACTCGGAAGATACTTGTGAAATGATCGAATCACTCACGAAAATCACATATCCGAACATTGAAATTATTATCATTGATAATAATTCCCCCAATGATAACCCAAAAATCATTAAACAACGTTTTCCTTCAATAATCCTTTATGAAAGCATCATTAATTATGGTTTTGCAGGTGGTAACAATCAGGGAATCATGCGAGCACGTGGCGAATATGTCCTGCTCTTAAATAATGATACCATTGTTGATAAAGGTTTTTTAGAACCCTTGGTCGCAAAGCTCGAATCAAATAAATCGATTGGAGCTGTAAGTCCAAAACTAAGATACTATTACGACCGATCCATCATTCAGTATGCGGGATTTGCCCCGATCAACCACCACACAATGCGCAATTTTGCAATCGGTCATAAAGAAAAAGATATTGGACAGTATAATAAAGATGCCGAGACTGCTTATTCACATGGTGCCGCCATGATGGTTCCGATGAAGATAATCAAGGAAATTGGAATGATGTCGTACATCTTCTTTTTATATTATGAAGAAGCGGATTGGTGTTACAGGATCAAACATGCCGGATATAAAATATTTTATGTTCATAATTCCTTGGTATATCATAAAGAGTCTGTTTCAGTTGGGAAATTAAGCCCAATGAAGGTTTATTATTTGAATCGTAACCGCCTCGTTTTCATGCGAAGAAATGTTTTTGGCAATGATTTCGTAATTGGCATTCTATATCAGTTAATGATTGCTATTCCAAAAAATGCACTTAAATATCTTTTTAAAGGGAATTTTTCACTGTTTTACGCCTATGTACGGGCATTGGGTTGGCATTTGAAACGATCATTGAGTACGAATATTCATAATAATCCTTTTTTATAATAAGTCTTTAGTATAACGGTATATTTATCCTTAACTTTGCTTTACAGGTAATTCCTCTTCTCCAAAAACCAGGATACGGATGGCAAAACATTATTTGATATTTTTCCTCCAGATTTTTGAGGTAATTCTATTTATTTATTTTACTGTTGCAGCACTGTACGTATTTATATTTTCGATTTCAGGACTTTTCTATTATCCTCAGAAAAAGAAAATAGATAATAAAAAACGAAAATTTGCCGTCCTGATACCAGGATATAAAGAAGATGATGTTATTATTGATGTGGCCCGTAATGCCCTGAACCAGGATTACCAATCAACTCACTTTGAAATAATTGTGATTGCTGACTCCTTCCAGCAACAAACACTTCAAAAATTAAAGGAACTTCCAATTCAGGTTATTGAAGTCTCTTTTGAAAAGAGTTCCAAAGCCCGAGCACTCAATAAAACGATGAGCATTTTACCAGATAACTACGATGCAGTTATCATCCTTGATGCCGATAATATCCTGGCCACCAACTTCATTACCTTAATGAATGATGCTCTATCAACAGGATTTGTAGCCGTTCAGGGACATCGAAAATCAAAAAACTGCAACACTCCCTTCGCAATCCTGGATTCTGTCAGCGAAGAAATTAATAACCATATCTTTCGTAAAGGTCATCGGGTACTTGGACTTTCATCTGCCCTGATCGGAAGTGGAATGGCATTTGACTATAAACTATTTAAAGAATATATGTCAACTATTGATTCATTTGGAGAAGATAAAGAATTGGAAATTAAATTATTGAAGCACAACAACACGATTGAATATTGCGAAAATGCTTGTGTTTATGATGAAAAGGTTCAAAAAACAAATGTTTTTCTGGTTCAAAGAACCAGATGGCTGGCTAATCAACTGATCTATGCAAAAGATTATTTCTTTTCCAGCCTTAAGGAACTCATTATTCATGGCAACATAGATTATTTTGATAAAGTATTCCAGCAATTTTTACCACCAAGAATATTCTTAGTTGGATTCCTTTTCATTATATCATTTATTTCACTTTTTGTAAATCCGATCATTGTTTCTCTTGTTTGGATTGGGCTAACCGTAATATCAACCATTTCTTTGCTGATTTCAATTCCTTTAAATTATTTCAATTCACAAACATTAAAAGCAGTGCTTTATTTACCACAGGGTTTTGTTTTCATGTTAGGTTCTCTCTTCAGAATTTTCAAAGCAAAACAAAATTTTGGGCATACTATTCATACCGTTCAACATGACAAAAAACATTGAATAATAGATCATTATGAATTTATTTTATTCAATTATAAATATAGTTCAACTCATATTTCTTGTCTATTTCACTGGATCAATCGCATATCTGTTGATATTTGCAGTTGCCGGGTGCTTTAAGAGAGATGATATTCAATATATTACATTACAAAAAAGGAATATCGCGATTATCATCCCAGCATTTAAGGAAGATGCGGTGATCATTGAGGTGATTGAATCTGCTTTGAAGCAAAACTATCCCGCTTCATCTTACCAAATCATCCTGATTGCCGATTCTTTTAAACAGGAAACTTTGAATGTAATTCGTTCCTTGCCAATTACACTCGTTGAAGTTGCTTTCGATTTCAGCACAAAGGCAAAATCGCTGCAAGTTGCACTTAATTATCTTCCTGATAACACAGACCTTGTATTGATCCTAGATGCAGATAATATAATGGAAGAAAATTTTTTAAATAAAATTAATAGTGCGGCTGAATCTTCTTATAAAATAATTCAATGTCACAGGATTGCTAAAAACACCAATACGTCCTTTGCCGTGCTTGATGCGATCAGTGAGGAAATCAATAACAATATCTTCAGAAGTGGTCACACCGCACTTGGAGTATCATCTGCTTTGATCGGTTCAGCTATGGTTTTTAATATCGAGATGTTTCGGAAGTACATCCCTAAACTCAATGCTATTGGCGGATTTGATAAAGAACTCGAACTCATGATATTGAGGGACAAAGTAAAGATCCAATATCTGAAGAATGCCTACGTGTTCGATGAAAAAGTTCAGAATGCCAATGTTTTTTATAAACAACGTAAACGATGGATCTATTCACAGTTTTACTTCTTTGGGAGGGACTTCCTTCTATCAATCTATCATCTTTTCACTCACCGTAATTTTGATTACTTTGATAAAACCCTTCAATTTTCTTTACCCCCACGTCTAATTCTTCTGGGGACTGTTGGATTTGTGAATATATTAAACCTCTTTTTCATTAATCAACCTTATCAATACTGCTGGTTGGGCCTTTTAATTCTGATCTGTCTGACCTTGCTTATTTCCATCCCAAGAAAATTTTTTTGTGTTAAAACCCTTAGGGCTTTAATCAATTTGCCAAAAATATTTTTTCTAATGATTCTGATCCTATTGAAAATCAGAGGAAGTAATAAAGGATTTATACATACAGAACATGATTTTTATAATACTTCCTCAAAAACATACAAATCATGAAAATTGGTATCGAAGGTCAACGTTTATTCCGAAAAAAGAAGCATGGAATGGATATGGTTGCTTTGGAATTGGTGAGAAATCTTCAAGAAATCGATCAACAAAATGAATACTTTATCTTTGTTAAAAATGATGTAAACCGTTGCCTTGAAGAACGCCCAAATTTTCATATTGTTGTAGTTCCATCAGCACCCTACCCTATTTGGGAACAGTTTAGCTTACCTATCGCTGTAAGAAAAGCCGGATGCCAACTGTTACATTGCACAAGCAATACTGCTCCAATTTTTACGTCTGTTCCGCTGATCGTAACCCTTCACGACATCATTTTTATGGAAAGCCTGAGTTTATTAAAAAAAGGGTTTTCTGCTTATCAGAAATTCGGAAATATGTACCGGCGGTTTGTTGTACCTCTTGTGGTAAAAAAAAGCAAACAGATTATTACAGTTTCGGAATTTGAAAAAAAAAGAATTGGTGATTTCTTTCATATTAAAGATGAGAAGTTGCATGCTATCTATAATGGAGTTAGTAACCATTTTAAACCCATTGACAACAAGGAAGAGCTGGAAAGGATCAAGGAAAAATACAAGCTCCCTGATAAGTTTTTCTTTTTCTTTGGGAATACCGACCCTAAAAAAAATACCGCTGGTGTTCTCAAAGCATTATCACTTTTTCTTCAATCATCTGACAAAAAAATACCGCTAGTGATGCTCGATTTTGACCGGAATGAGCTTGATAAAATCGTTGCTAATATAGGTGATGCTGAACTCGAACATTACATCAAATTAATTGGGTATGTGCCAAACGATGAGCTGCCTGCTGTTTATTCATTAAGTACGATCTTTCTCTATCCTTCATTACGGGAAAGTTTTGGTATTCCAATGCTGGAGGCAATGGCATGCGGAATTCCCGTTATAACATCAAATACAAGCTGTATGCCCGAGGTAGGAGGAACTGCTGCTTTGTTCATTGATCCATTTAAACCAGAAGAAATCGCAGATGCCATTAACAAATTATTATCCGACCATAAATTATGTGAAAAAATGATTGTGGCAGGATTTGAAAATGCCCGTAAATTCTCTTGGAAAACAATGGCAGAAAATGTTCTTCACCTATATCAGGATGTTGAAAATTCGAAATGCTAACAGAACCAAAATCAAATGGATATTGTAGTTACCGGTCTTCAGGCCTTTGACAATTCAATTGGAAGCAATTGTATCAATCTGGCGTTAGAATTCTCTAAACATCATCGGGTTCTTTATGTAAACTATCCGGTCGACAGATTAACCATGTTCCGCGAACGGCATGATCCAAAAATGCAAAAACGGAAAAGAATTTTAAGAGGGGAAATTGAAAATCTTGTAAAAATCAAAGACAATTTCTGGAATCTTTATCCACTGACCATTCTTGAGTCAATCAGTCAGATTTCAAATAATGCCCTATTTGATTATCTCAATAAGATTAATAATCGCCGTTTTTCCGAACAGATTTTGCTTGCTATCCGGAAATTGGATTTTAAAGATATTATACTTTTTAATGATAGTGACATGTTCAGAAGTTTCTATTTGAAAGAGCTTCTGCACCCCAGTCTGTATATTTATTACTCTCGTGATAACCTGATCGCTGTTAATTGGTGGAAGAAACAAGGCATCCGCCTTGAAGCAGCTTTAATTAAAAAATCTGATTTGGCTGTTGCAAACTCTACATTTCTGGCTAATTATCTAAAACAGTTTAATCCCAACTCATTTTATGTTGGCCAAGGTTGCGATGTAAGCACTTTCGATATGCAGTTAATCAAATCGGTTCCTTCCGATATCCAAGGAATTACAAGTCCAATCATTGGATACATCGGAGTTCTATATACCTTACGGCTTGATATCAGTATCATTTATTATATAGCCAAACAGCGGCCAAATTGGTCAATTATTTTGATCGGCCCCGAAGATGAGAACTTTAAATCGAGTGAATTGCATCATCTCGATAATGTCTATTTTCTCGGAAGTAAAGAACCTATCGAGCTTCCCTCCTATCTGTCAACCTTTGACGTTGCAATTAATCCTCAGATTCTCAACAAAATAACTATTGGTAATTACCCTAGAAAAATTGATGAATATCTGGCCATGGGGAAACCAGTTGTGGCAACATTAACCGAAGCTATGAAAGTTTTTGAAGACTATTCATATCTTGCTAATTCTAAAGAGGAATATTTAATGCTTATTGAAAAAGCTCTTAATGAAAATTCGCCAGATCTTGCAAAAAAACGTGAAGAATTTGCACGAAGTCATACTTGGGAAGCCAACGTAAATGAAATATATAAAGCGATCGATCTAGTTAAAAACACTGATCCCTCTCCACAAAATCAAAGTAAAGTCACTTTAATTCAACGTATAAAGTCAAACAAAAAAGTAAAGGAGTTTCTGATTCATTTGATGACTCCCAGAAATCAAGCCCGCCCACGATATTGGATTAAGCTCCTTGTCAACCCATTTGTACATAAAAAAGGGAAGCGTTCATTAATTCGCAAACATACTCGCATGGATGTTTTTCCATGGAATGATTTTATCCTTGGTGATGATTCGACCATTGAAGATTTTTCCACTGTGAATAATGGTGTTGGTCCAGTAATTATTGGCAACCACACACGAATCGGACTAAGTAATGTTCTCATTGGCCCTGTGAAAATTGGTAACAATATCATGTTTGCTCAAAACATTGTTCTTTCAGGGCTTAACCATGGATATGAAGATATCTCAATTCCACCATCTAAACAAAAGACCACAAAGGCCGAAATCGTCGTTGAGGACGATGTTTGGATTGGATCAAATTCTGTTATTTTAGCCGGTGTGACTATCGGAAAGCATGCTGTAGTTGCAGCTGGCAGTATCGTTACCAAAAATGTCCCTCCTTTCTCAGTTGTTGGCGGAAACCCAGCCAAAATATTGAAACAATACAATTGCGGGACAAAAACATGGGAAAGGAAATTATCATGATTGAAGTAAAAATTATTTTCTGGGTTTTCTTTTTTCTGATTTTCTATACTTATCTCGGATATGGAATTTTACTTTATTTTCTTGTCAGGTTAAAAAGGGTATTCGTAATAAAGAAACCCACCCTGATCACGGAAAAATTCGAACCTGAGGTAACCTTGTTTGTTACTGCATATAATGAAAAGGATTTCATCGATCTGAAAATGCAAAATACCTTTTCCCTTGATTATCCAAAGGAGAAGATTAAAAATGTATGGGTGACTGATGGATCTGATGATGGAACGCCAGAAATACTTCGACAATATAAAGATGTTGAAGTGTACCATTTGCCGAAACGTGCTGGTAAAATTGCAGCAATGAACCGTGGAATCCAATTCGTCAAAACGCCAATTGTTATTTTTTCTGATGGTAATACCCTGTTAGGTAAGGAATCCATCCAGCGTATTGTAAAACTCTTTGAAGATCCAAAAGTTGGTTGCGTTTCAGGTGAAAAACGGATATTCTCAAAAGATTCTGCAGCTGCAACAGAGGGAATTTATTGGAAATATGAGTCCTTTTTAAAAAAACTTGACGCACAATTATATTCTGTTGTTGGTGCAGCCGGAGAATTGTTTGCTGTTAGAACAAGCTTATTTCAGATCGTTGAACCAGATACTTTACTTGATGATTTTATCATTTCCCTACGTATTGCTCAACAAGGTTACACCATCCAGTATGACCCGGATGCCTATGCCATCGAAAATCCTTCGGCGAATGTCAGAGAAGAATTAAAACGAAAAATCAGGATTTCAGCTGGTGGCATTCAGTCAATACTTAGATTAAAATCTCTCCTGAATCCTTTTAAATATGGTTGGCTTTCATTTCAATATGTTTCGCATCGTGTTCTCCGATGGACGCTGGCTCCATTAGGGCTCTTGGTCCTTCTTATCTGTAATTTTCTGATATCATTACAACAAGGACTTTTCAATTTTTCAAATTATTATACATGGCTTTTGTGGCTCCAGATAACATTCTATATTCTTGCACTGTTAGGCTGGTTCCTCGAACAAAAAAAAATAACAGTGAAATTGCTATACATACCCTATTATTTCTTCATCATGAATTTAGCGGTATATCTTGGTTTTTTCAGATATATTAAAAAGCAGCAATCGGTAAATTGGGAACGCGCAAAAAGGGGGTGAATAAAACAACCATGCTATGAAAATTTTGAAATTAATAGCTCGTACTCTGGTTTTGATGATCCATTTTGTTTTGATCATTTCCTCCATTTATGCTCAACATACATACTGCAAATTAATGATTCCACTTGGAATAAATGATGTTAATGGCAGAACAAATGCAACCACAATACATCCCGGAGATACAATATGTTTACTTCCAGGCCACAAATCTTATCTGGCTTTATCTTATATTCATGGCACAAAGGATGCTCCTGTTGTTATTTGTAATGTTGACGGATTAATATCTATTTCAGGACACTATTTTGGACTCAGAGTTGATTCTTGTTCCCATCTAAAACTGACCGGATCAGGACTGAGCGGATTAAACTATGGAATTCAAATTTCCGATGTCAAAGGGGCAGGGATTTCTATCGAAAATTTAAGTACCGACATTGAAATTGAACGGGTCGAAGTAGCGAGGACTCAATTGGTCGGGATATTTGCAAAATCTGATCCTGATTGCGATCTTAAATCAGTCAGAGGTAAATACACGCTTAGGAATTTAATAATTCATGATGATTTTTTTCATCATACGGGAATGGAAGGTATGTATATAGGAAGTTCATTTTATGAAGGAAAAACTATAACATGCAACGGAAAAGACACAATTGTTTTACCCCATCTTTTAAAAGGTGTAAAAATTTACAATAATATTATTAAAGATACTGGATGGGACGGAATTCAGGTGTCCTGTTCTGATTCCTGTTCCGAGATTCATGACAATTCTATTCAAAACGATAGTGATTCGGCTTTTTTTAATCAAATGAGCGGTATTATGATTGGAAAAGGTTCCGTTTGTGATTGCTATAATAATATTATTCAAAATGGAAAAGGAGATGGAATTGACTTGTTTGGTTTGGGAGGACAGAGAATTTACAACAACCTGATTATCAATCAAGGTAAAACCTACCACCCGGATGAAAATTACTATCCTTATCTAAAACATGGGATTTATGTAGGGAATCATTCAACCCTTACCGATTCCGGTTTTATTATTTGTTATAATACCATCATATCTCCCAAAAGTAACGGTATTAAATTTTCAAATCTTACAAGTAAAAACAATCTGATCCCCAATAACCTTATCATCAATCCAGGATTATATGGATCAACTGGAGATGAAGCATTTATCAACATAACAGAGCCATCTATTGATGTAGCCGTATATAACAATTATCTCAATAATGACTTCCCCCCTGCTAAGTTTATCAATCCATCCACTTATAATTTTGATTTGGAACCCACCTCCCCTGCTGTTAATCATGCTGCCGGTATTGAAGGATTTTCTTTGTCTTTTGATATTTTACACCGAAGTCGACCTTTTTCCTCACAGAACGATATTGGCGCTTTTGAATGTAACGACTCATCTCTATTCAGTATTCCGGAAAATTTTAAAAAAGAAATCGAATTTAAAGAAATTTTTCCTAATCCGATTTTTACTTACTTTACAGTGAGCTATTCAATATTTAAAAAATCGAACATTAAAATTAGAATTTATGATATCGGGGGAAAACTGGTAATGGAACCGGTTAACATTAATCAATTACCTGGCTTATATGAATATACAATATCAAAAGGAATACTTTTACCAGGAGTTTATACCCTTATCTTTCAAACCGACCATGAAATATTTAGTAGAAAAATGATAGTGTTGAATCATTAAACCTCATATCCAATGAAATTTCCGTTAAAAAATAGCGTTCCCTTCTGGCTTGGAAGGAAATTAAGAGGAGGCTACCAAAAGATTCTTGGACTCATGTATAGTGGTGATTTTTACTATTGCCCATACTGCCAAAGAAGCTTTCGTAAATTACTACCGGGTGGGTATGATATTCCAGTTCTTTATGAGAAGCAGGTAATTGGCGCAGGGTATAGAGAAAATGATGTTTGTCCCCGGTGCTTTTCTCTTGATAGAGACCGTTTATTATACATATTCCTTGAAGAGGAAACTACAATTTTCACTTCTCCGATTACTCTTTTTCATGTTGCTCCAGAAGGATGCCTAAGATCCCTTCTTTCTTCACTTCCTAACATAACCTATGTTCCGGGTGTAAAATACCTCGAGGGGTATTATTATAAGCGTCAGATAAATCTTTTAGATATTACAAGTATCCCTTATGACAAAGAAGTTTTTGATGTGATTATTTGCAACCATGTACTCGAACATATCCAGAATGATAAACTAGCGATAAGCGAGCTTTATCGTGTACTAAAACCTGGGGGGTGGGCAATATTACAGGTTCCTATTTCAAAGAACCTCCCTACGACCTTTGAAGACAACTCGGTCACCTCTCCCGAAGACAGAGAACGGGTCTTTGGTCAGTTTGATCATGTTAGGATTTATGGTCAGGATTATAAAGATCGTTTGGAAAATGCAGGTTTTTCTGTTAGAAAGTTTAACCCAACAATGGAAAATATTTCTATGGATATCCATAAATATGCCATCAATCCAGAAGAAAATTTGTATATTGCTTATAAATAATTTTCACGATGACACTTTTCAATAGTATTTGTTTACTCCTGTTTCTTTTTCTTTTATCATTGCTTTGTTATTGCCAATACCTTATATCAAGGAAAAACAAACAAATTACCTGTCTTCAACGCCAAAAGAAAGATGAATTAGAGAAAATCAATAACGAACTTATAACATTAAAAGAGCGTATCAACCAACAAAATAAGGACCAGGAAATATCAATTTACGGTATAACAGGAGAGCGTGATAAAAAAGATTTCACATTAAAACGCGCATTGAAAAGATCTGAAGAGGCGAATTTCCTAAAGAATGCTTTTCTATCAAATATAAGTCAGGAGATCCGTACTCCGTTGAATAACATTATTGGTTTTTCAAGTCTTCTTGAAGCAGAAATTTCCCTTCTTGAAAACAAGGAACTATTTGATTATGCCAAAGCTATCTCAGAAAGTGGGGACCGACTTCTCCATCTTTTAAATAACATTCTCGACATCAGCAAGTTGGAAGCTAATGACATGCAACTTGTATTGAAACCTAGTAATGTAAATACGATAATAGCCAATGCTACCCAGTTGTTCATATTCAAAGCGAATGAACAAAAATTGAAATTAAATCTGATAACCAATGAAATTCCGGATGTTTTGATCGATGAAAAAGGATTGACCAAAGTAATTACTGCCATCGTTGATAACGCAATAAAATATACAAAGAACGGATTTATCAATATTTCTACTGAATTTCTTCAAGATAAAAATGAAATCTCCATTCGAATAAAAGATACCGGCATTGGAATCGACACCTCCTATTTACCATCAATATTTGATCCTTTTCGACAGGATAGTTTAGGATATACTACAGAACAACAAGGGGCGGGACTTGGATTACCTCTGGCAAAGAGCATTGTTGACTTAATGCGGGGACGGATTGAAATAGAATCGGCAAAAGGTATTGGGACGACAGTCACTGTATTTTTTCCATCTGAAAAAACTGTCAAAGAGGATCCTTCAGTAAAAAGAAGCATTGATCAAAAACAAAAATTCAAGTCATTGCAAGGATTGGAAATATTCATTGTTGAAGATGACCTGATGAATAAAATTGTGTTGTATGAAATGACAAAAAAACTTGGAAATGTTATCACGGCTATAAATGGAGATGAAACTCTAAAGGTTATTGATCAACAATATAAGGAAGGGCGGATTTTCGACATTATGCTTTTTGATATCAATCTTCCCCCACCTTGGGACGGGATAAAATTGATGCATGAAGTCAGAAAAAAATGGAAGGAATACCAATCTATTCCTTTTGTGGCACAAACTGCATACGCTATGGCTGGTGATAAAGAAAAACTTTTAGAAGCTGGTTTTGATGATTATATTTCAAAACCTATTAATCAACAAGAATTATATTCTATTATTAAAAATCAATTGAACAAATTATAATATGGAGGATACTAAAAAACAAATTGCAGAACTTAAACAGCAGATCCTTGAGTTAAAATCGTTACTCGAACAAACACGTATTGATGCGGAAAATGCAAACAAATCAAAAACCATGTTTCTTGCAAACATGAGTCATGAGATCAGAACTCCTATGAATAGTATCATAGGAATTTATAATGTACTCAATCAAACAGACCTTTCATCAGAACAAAAAGAATTCCTTGATATTATCAATATTTCAAGCCATAATCTTCTCGCTATTATTAATGATATCCTGGATCTGTCGAAAATTGAAGCTGGACAATTAAAACTTGAGAATAAACCTTTTTTTCTCCATGAAGAAATTCATCAGGTTATCAAACTTCTGTCGATTAAAGCCAAAGGGAAAGGAATCGATCTTTTTTCAAAAATTCAATCTACTGTACCTGTTTGCGTTACAGGAGACTCGAACAGATTAAAACAGATATTGATCAATCTTACCAATAATGCGATCAAATTCACAAATGAAGGTCATGTAGAACTGTCTGTAGAAACCATCAATCCGGATAGCACAAATTTTTGCCAGAATCAAAAATATATCAGGGATGATTTTGTGCAGAAAATTAAAGAAAACCCCGAAAATGTTATTCTGAAATTTGAGGTTGTTGATTCTGGAATTGGGATTTCATCAGAAGAACAAGAGAATTTATTTCATGAATTTGCTCAGTTACAAAATCCTTTGATAAAAAAATTTGAAGGTTCTGGATTGGGGCTTTCCATTTCTAAAAACCTCACTCAACTGATGAATGGTAAAATTGGAGTGATCAGTGAAAAAGGAAAAGGGTCTACTTTTTGGTTTACCTTATTGCTAGAAAAAGCAGATGAAGAAGGCTTGCTTAGAGATCAATTAGGAAAAATTTCAAAACCCCGAAAAATAAGACCATTATCCATTTTATTAGTTGAAGATAACCTATTGAACCAGAAATTTGCCATGACTAGCTTGCAGCGGGCTGGACATAATGTTGATCTGGCTGAGAATGGAAAAATTGCCGTTGAGAAATTTAGAAATCATCAATTTGACCTCATCCTTATGGATATTGCCATGCCGGTAATGGATGGCATTGAAGCTACTCATGTGATCAGGGAACTCGAATCAAAAACCGGAAAAAGAAAAATTAAAATTGTTGCTATAACTGCGCATGTTATGGTTACTGACCGAGATAAATGTCTGGCAGCAGGAATGGATGAATACATTTCCAAACCTTACCGTCCCCAAGAGCTTATGGCCATTATCGAACAGTTTGACTGGGAATGATCTTTTTTCTCGAAAATATTTACTTTTTAATAAATTGGAAATCGAATCTCTGCTTCCCCTTAATTATATTGATAAAATAGCAACCTGGAAGAAAATCTGCAACTCGAATTGTATACAAAGGCTCACAAAGTTTTAAATGTCTTATAACCTTTCCGTTTAAATCCAGAATATTAACAGTCACCGTCTCTTTTTCCTGATAAGATAAATCAGAAATGCATATTTCCTGATCAGCTGGGTTTGGAAATACTCGGAAAGGATTGAAGGCATTATTCTCTTGTATCCCGGTACAAGCGATAAAATCCACATAAGCGGTATCCATATTTGCACAACCATTTTTTGTAACATATACCCAGATTGGGAAAAAACCAATTCCCCTACCCACAGAATCCACAATGGTAATTGAATCAGTTGCTCCATTTGACCATTGGTAATTATCAAATCCAGGTCCAGCATGCAAAATGATAGAATTTTCCACACACAGCGTTGTATCAGGCTGTGCAAAAATAGCAGGTAATGGATTTACTTTTGTGGTTATTGTATCTGCATTGCTACAGCCAGTTTCATCGGTAAAGGTGTACCAAACATTATTCAGACCAATATTTGCAATACTTGGAAAAAATTGTTTATTGACCAATCCGGAAGTTGCATGAAAAAATCCTCCTAAGGGTTGTCCATTCAGATTAACAGGTTCATCATCTGAACAATAAGCAGGTAAAAGACCGGATAATGTGACAATAGGTAAGGAATTGACAGTAATTATCAGACTGTCGCTTGCATAACAATTATATTGATTGGTAACAAATACAGAATATTGAGTAGTAACGACAGGTTTGACAACAATAGAAGCTACGGTATCACCTGTATTCCAAAGATAATGATCACCACCTATTGCTGTCAACCTCATACTATCTCCCCAACAAATAGTCGTATCGGGAGGCAAACCAGGATCCGGATCTGGATAACGAATGACCTGTACACTGTCTTTATTAACGTTCCCTAAGGGATTGATGCAAATAACCTTGTACCATGTTGTTTTTGTAGGATTTACAATGGGATTGAAAATGCCTGGGTTAGAAATTGTCGAATCGTAAGGTACAGAATTCCACTGAATAATATCATTGTCCAGAGTATCCAACAAAGACAGCATGAGTGGATTCCCTTTACAAAGAGTGGGAATTTTATTTGATATAAATTTCACGAAACAGCTATCTTTAATCCCTTCCAAATCCTGAGCAACAAGATAAACACTATCAGTCCCAATCCAAAAAGATTTTGGCTTCTGAACATCCAAAAGGTTCTCTGGAGTGATTGATAAATTTAAAGTGGAAACCCCGCTAATTGTCCAGATGACAGGAGTACCGGGAGTAATAGAATCAATTACCAGGGTATTTAGATCAATGGATTGAAAAGGCTCGTTGGCTGTAATTACCTGATCAGGAAGATGAGTGGTCTTGAGAAAACCTGAAGAACGTAAATCCATGCCACTGATTTTAACAGTATCATTATTCAGTCCATCATTAGCAATTAAAATATTAACGATTGAAGCATTTTCCGGGACATTAAGAATTTGAAACTTTTTTACCCATGCAATAGAATCAACAGAAAACTCCATATTATAGTTGCCCCCAGTTTCCGGAAAATAAAAATTAACCAATACTTTGCTCGTGTCATTAGAACTTCTTTTTACCCAGATCGAAAATTTATTATCACCTTTTTCCAAGCCCGCAAGGGCCGTTATCTGACAAATATTACCTGATCCGCCAATCATAAAGCAACGGTTTCCACTCACCTCAACACCATCGCTCAAACTATATATTCCCAGGTTTGAACTGTTTTGATCGTAGCCGTCTGGGAAATTATTTCCATCCAAATCGGTATTAAGCTTTGGAAAAATATTTGTTACACGATTTGGAATGCTATCGTACAACATAGCCGTCCATTGATGATATGTCAGAACCGGAATATTGCTGGCAACACACCAATTCAACAAGCTATCAACTCTGGATAGATATCCATTCCACCCACCTGGGGGACTATCAATAAAATAAGATAAATCGACTTTGATATAATGCTTGGCAAAAGAATTAACAATTTCACTTTTATTCCAAGTAAGATCATGATTTTCAATGGAAATATCACCAGACTGTAGCGAAAATTGCTTTGTTCCACTTGGATTATATTCATTGTAACAAAAAAATGCAGCATTGGTATAATTAGATGCAGCAGTATAGTTTAAGGAGTCACCAAGAAAGGATTTAATTTCATAAGCGTTAATCCATGGCATTTGACCCGAAGGATGAATCCAGGTATAAGGACGTGGAATGTTCAAATCCGAATATATTTTAAGTGAATGAGAACCAAGTAGCTGAACCGCTGCTGGGTGCATGAAAACATCACGTTGAGTGAGTTTGTGATAGGAAATACCATTCATTATCCCCATGTCTAATGGCTCACCCCAAAATGATTTTACTTTCAAGGTATCCGGATCAAAAGGATTTTTATTTTTCAGATCATACCATAGACAAGGCTTATGAGTAAACCCAAAAAGGATAGAAAAAAAGTAAGGATTCCCATTTAAATCCGAAAATTCACCATTGTTAATACTGATAACAGTATTTCCGATGATGTTTACCAATCCTTCGTTATGACTTTGCGTTGTATCGATGGAATAATATTTCAAACAAACTTGTTGGCCATAAAAATGATCCACCCCTGGATGATTTGAATAAATACTTGTATCCTGAAGGCTGAGCAATGAAAAATATTGAGTTTGATGAGTTGGAGTATTATCCATCACTTCATTACCTAATTGAATATAAGACTTTAAGGAGTCAACATAAGGTAAATTTAGTGGAAGTGACCAAGATGTAATCCCTAAACAGAAGTTCTTTTGATATCTACTAAAAATGTTTTTGAATTGGGATAATTTAGTTAGTGAAGGATTATTATCAACCCGGAAACAGACTCCCCCTGTCTTAGTCAGATATTGAGCGCTGATATTGTTTGAAAATGGAAAAATCATCAAGATTATCGCAAGCCTTGCAATCAGATTATAGGTGAGTAAATGCTTCTCACGTTTGCCATTAGTTAGCATAATCTTTTATTTGTAATGGTTTAGTTTCAGATGATTTTATTCGATATCCAATAGATATTTCATGAGTTCCACCGCCTAAACCTTGCATTGCAAATCCGTTAAATTCGTAATTATAATTAAGGATAATGGATTTGATGATTGACAACCCTGCAGTGACACCGAGAATATTATTTTTCCTGTACATAAGTCCAAACCAGTAATTGTCTTTATAGTTTACCAAGGTACTTAAATCAATGGTCCAGGAACTGAATTGGGTATTTCTAAAAAGAAAATCGAATTTCAATCTCCAGTCAGGACTGACATTCACTGCATAATTCGCATATAATAGCCAGTTTCGATCCATTGTTAAAATACGGTCGTAAGAACTCCCAGAATAGAATGAATTATTATTGAATAATAGTGGGAAAGAAATACAGAAATTCAAATCCCTCCAATTATATAGCAAACTTGCACCAACATTGAAATAGGTTTCGGTTATCTTATCACCTCCTGTTAATAATGGATCGGTAGGATCACTAACTAAAAGATCCGTCAGATCAATAGAATTTTGATAACAGGCAGCATTAATCCCGAAACTTAAGAAATGATCTGCTGCAACCTGCAGGTGATACGCAAAATTTAAGTTAAAAGTAAGATTTTTGACTCTTCCTGCTTTATTTATCAATATATTCCCTCCCAAACCAATGTTCTTAGCCAATTGACCATCGAGATTTATATTACCAATCACAGGAGCTCCAGATAATTTAGTCCATTCACTCCGATGAGTCAAAATGGTTTGAAATTTATAATATTTACCTGTAAAGGCAGGAGAAATTGAAGATGGGTTAATAAGATAGTTATCTAAAATAGGAAACTGTTGGCCTAAAAGTCCAGTAAGTGAGAGGAAAAACAGAAAAATCGTAAGATTCGATTTTCTCATTGGTTTTTGTTTTTCATCATAATCTATTTGAGAATATTAACAGTTCCCTGAAATACTTTTCTATTCTTACAACGGACTAAGTAGTAGTAAGTATCATTGGTAAGAACTTTATCATGAAACAATCCATCCCAGTCATTTTGATAGTTAACTTCTGAAAAAACATGTTCTCCATACCGGTTGTATATGTCAACATCACAAGGTCCCACATCAAGAAGATTTAAGATTTCCCAGTAATCATTTTTTCCATCGCTATTCGGTGTAAAAAGGTTCATGATAATAGGGATATCACTATACTCTTTTACGTAGGTACGAAATGATTTTTGTGAAGAACATTTATTTTTATATACATAAACTGAATAAGTTCCACTTTCATAAATCGTAATTTCAAGAGCTTTGCTTCCATTAGACCAATAAACACTATCATATAATCCAGACGGAACACTAACAACCACGCTATCTCCTTTATAAAAAACCGTATCATTTGAAAATTGTATTGATACCGTTGGGTTACCCGAAATTGTAACGATATTGATTTTGGAATCATTACAATCGTTAATCGTTGTAACCGATAGACTCACGTTAAAATCTCCCGAGGTAACGAATGAATGAATCGGATTTTCTTCATGAGACAGGGGTTCACCATCACCAAAATTCCAGCTATAGGAAATAACAGTATCACAAATTACCGAAGAGGTGTTTACAAATTGAATGGGTTGTTCCACACACTCATTTTCAAATGTAAAATCAGCAAGAACCTCACCAACCCCTACTAATTTATATATTGCCTTTATTTCCCCCTTCTTGTTCATTACTTTAAGGCCCACATTATGATATCCGGATGATGAAAAAGCATAAGAGACCACAGAGCCTGTTCCATCATCAAATTTCCCATCTCCGTTCAAATCCCAAGAATATGAAATGATATCATCAAAAGGGGTGGATGTACTGGTCAATATCGTTGTGTTACCAACACATACTTTAGTGTAATTAAAATCAACAATCAAAGGGCCTGTTGTGGTTAAGGACATACCACTGATTTTAACAGATCCGGGGACGGAAGAGGTGTTGGTAAAGAAAACATTAACAAGATTGATCGAATCAGAAATTGCTAAAGTATCAGTCTGCTTTTCCCAATTGACTGAATTAGCAAGAAACTGAAAAGACTTCGTCGTGCCATTTTCAGGAAAATAAAATTGTACCTCAATAGTGGCATTTACACCTTCATTAGCTTTTGTATAAATTGAGAATGCATTTTTCCCTTTTTGAAGTCCACCAAGACTTGAGATAGAACAGATCGTACCAGTTTCACTTATTTGAAAGCAACAATTTCCGCTCTCTGGTACTCCGTCATTAGTAGAATAAATCCCTTTGTAACCAACCGTATTATTATAGCCATCAGGGAATAGATCTTCATCAAGATCAACATTGAGTTTGGGAATAGCATTGATGGAACCATTTGGTGTATAATCATATAGAATTGCCTTCCATTGAGCATGTGTATTTACAGGAATATCATTCCGGGAACACCAAAATAATAAACTATCTACTCGCTGCAAGAAAGAAGTCCACCCTCCAAGAGGGTTGTAAAGATCTGACAATACAATGGTTGTATAATTTTTAGCTATCTGGTTAGCAATTAATTTTTTATTCCATTTAAAGAACGTTGACTCAAATGAAGTCGTTCCAAATTGCATCCCAAATGGTTTTATTCCATTGGGGTTATATTCATTGAAACATAATAATGATGGATAATAATAAGAGGCTGCTTCTTTGTATAAAAGATTGTCTCCAAAATTGTCTTTGATTTCAGTAGTGGAAAAATAAGGCATTTTACCGCCTGGATGAATCCAGGTAATTGGACGGGGTATACTAAGATCTGAACAAATTTTCAGAGTCCGTTTACCCAGAAGTTGAATTGCTTGCGGAGACATAATAATGTCATTACGGGAAAGTAAATGATAAGAAACATTATCAAGGATTCCCAAGTCAATTGGCCCTTCCCAAAAGGTTTGAACATATACTGTATCAACATCATTTGGGTTGGTTGCATGAATGGAGGTCCACAAACAAATTTTATTAAGTTGGCGAAAATAGAGAGCAATGAAGTTGGATAAATCTTTAAATTCACCCGGAATTCTACTAATTATCATATTACCCTCTATTTTCACTAACCCTTCATTATGGGATTTACTGGTATCGAAAGAAGAGTATTTTAAACATACCCGCGAACCGATAAAGTGATCAACCCCAAGATCACCGATGTATAAAGAAGTATCTTGTTCATTTAAAAGATCAAAATATTGGGTTTGTCCAGTGGGAGAATGATCCATTAACTCATGCCCTTTTAATTGTAATTTCTTAATAAATTGGACATAGTCGAGATGTAATGGAAAATCTCCCACACTCATTGACATACCGAAATTCATTCCATATTTTGAAAAAACAGAATCTACTTGTTTGAGTTTCTCGATTGACGGATTACCATCTATTCTAAAGCTGATCCCTCCTTTTTTGTTAGAAACAGGTTGAGAATAAACAATGTTGATGCAAAATACCAAGAAAACAATAAAACAAGTAAAATATTTAATTCCAAAACAGGAAGTAATCTTCATCACCAAACAAGTTTTATTTTACACCAAGTAATTCAACATCAAAAACAAGGGTAGAAAAAGGAGGAATATTACCCATATCCCGTTCACGATAACCAATGCTGGAAGGGATAATTAATGTTGCTTTACCGCCAACATTCATGAGAGAAATTCCTTCATCCCAACCTTTAATGACTTGTCCCTGGCCAAGAGTAAATTCAAAAGGTTCATTACGATCGCGAGAGGAATCAAATTTCGTTCCGTTAAGTAAAGTTCCAGTATAATGAACTTTTACTTTTTTCCCTGCCATTGCTTTTGCACCTGTTCCTTTAACTTTTTCAACATAAATCAGACCGCTGGGTAATGCTTTGGTTGTGATATTCTTATCTTTCAGATATTTTTTTAAGAGCTCACTTTCTTGTTTTTTGGAGGTCTCTAACTTCATTTCTGCTTTTTTTTTATCCTCAGCAACTTGTTTATCATGAGCTGCTTTTGTTTGTACATCAACTATTTCAACTTCATAAACAATCGGAGAAAAAGGTGGTACAAATGCGCCTCTGCCGGTTTCTCCGAAAGCGATTTTGGAGGGAACAATCAAAGTAGCTTTTCCTCCTTTTTGCATTTTTCCGACACCTTCTTCAAATCCCGGAGTATCAAACCGTTGACCATATTCAAATTGTAATGGCTCTCCACGATCATACGAGGAAAAAATTTGTTTTCCATCCAGCAAGGAGACTTTAAAATTTGCCTTAACCCAAACACCGGAATCTATTTTCGCTCCTTTTCCTGCCGCAGTTTCAACAAAATACAAACCAGATGGAGTTGGAGCTACAGTAATTTGTTTGTCAGCCAGATATTTTTTCAGAGATTCTTCCTCTTTTTTCATCAAGGTAACCGGAGAATCGAACGATAACAGGGTAATATAAAAATGTACCACACTATTGGAATCAATAAATGGAGGACGAGTAGGTTGCCGGAAAGTCTTTTTAAAGAGAGAGTCAGAATTGATAATGAAGTCTGCACTGTCTCCAGGAGATAATAATTTGATCCCTTCATAGATATCTCCTTTAAAATCAGAAACCGGTAATTGAAAACGGACAGGACTACCCATTGCTTTTTTACTATTAAAAAGGGTAGAATCTTTGTAAGTATACCGCATTGTAAGAGAAACCCAATCTCCAACTTTTGGTTTTACTGTATCCTTGCTGACCTTGAACAATTTATAATACAAACCTGTCGCAGTTTTTTCATACCCAGGGTATTTAGAAGAACAAGCAAAGAAAGTCAATGTTACCAACATCACAATGACCAATGAATTAACAAACACTTTTTTCATAATTTGCATTTTTACAATTTAGATTTAATTAATTATATACAACATTAACAATATTTTACAATGATTTTATGGGTCTTTTTCCTTGATCCGGGAAAACTATAATTTAACTTGCTCAAGTTAGCAAAGTCTCATTCGTAAATTGATTTTTTAAAAGTCCTTTTTTCAACATCTTTTGAACTTGACCATTTAGTGATCTTTATTGTTGGAACCAGAATGTCACTTAACCTCACATAACTCTACATCATATATAAGAATGGCCCTCTGAGGAATTTTATTCTGGTCCCCCAGAAGTCCAAATGCCAAATGTGAGGGAAGAATGAATTTTGCTTTATCCCCTGTCCGCATCAACAATACACCTTCCTCTAATCCGTTGGTTAAATGACTTTTCCCAATCTCAGTCTCAAATTTTTTTTCCCCATCAGTTGAATACACAACCTCACCATTTATCAATTTGAGTGTATAATTCAGAACAACAGTTTTTCCTTTCTTAGCCTTTTCTCCATTTCCATTTTTATAGATCATATATCGTAAACCTGTTTCTGAAGTGTTCATTTTCCAATGGTACCGCTGAATAAAATCCTCAATTTCATCAGCCTCAGTTTTAACTACCTGACGATTGAACTTTATCACAGTATCATCCATGGTCTTAAAATTATTGTTAGATACGGCAACTGGCGTAGATTGTGTACAGGAAATAAAGAAAAAAAAAGTTCCTATGATGAAAAAGGAATTGGCAATCTTAATTAAAAAATCCATCCTTTTGCCGAAATTAAACCAATTTGAGTTGTGATTGATAAACTGGAAGAAGGGCTTTGAATTTTGCAATAGTTTGTTTTAGGGTGGTTTGACAGTTGGCCCCTGATGCATTATGATGTCCACCACCATCAAAGTGCTCACGAGCAAATTCTTCAACAGAAAAATTTCCTTTGGAACGAAAAGATACTTTAACAATTCCGTCTCTTTCCATAAATAGCGCAGCCAGATTTATATCTTTAATCGATAAGGCGTAATTGACAACCCCTTCTGTATCACCAATTTCATAATTAAACCGCTGAAGATCTTCCTTGGAAAGGGTGATATAGGCTGTATGAAATTCAGGAAGAACGGTTAGTTTATCGCTGATCGAATAGCCCAATAAGCGAAGCCTGTTTTCAGAAAATGTGTCATAAATCAACCGATGAATATGTTCACCATCAATACCAAGTTTATATAATTCAGCAATGGTCAGGTAGGTTTTAACATAATTGCATGAATAACTCAGGGATCCGGTATCGGTGATTATTCCAGCATAAAGACAGGCAGCCATTTCCTTATCGATCAAATGGATATCACCGGAATCCTTAATAAAATCAAAAACAAGTTCTGAGGTGGAAGAGGTTAAGGAAGTTGAAATTTTATATAAAAATTCATCAGATGGGAATAAATGATGATCGATTAACATCTTACAGGAACTTGACTCAAGAATAAACTTCCCTACATTATTTAATCGGCTCAGATTATTGAAATCAAGTGCAAAGATCAGATCGGCTGATTTGATTGCTTCCAGACAGGCATTTTTCTGGTTCTCAAAATCTAAAATTTCCTCATGACCACTCATCCATGCAAGAAATTCAGGAAAGGGATCAGGAATGATCATTTTGACGGCATGATTTTTCTTCTTCAAATAGGAAAAAAAAGCAAGACATGAACCGATAGCGTCTCCATCGGGATTCGAATGAGTAGTTAGCAAAACCTTTGAAGGGTTCGCTAACTTTTCAGATATGGCTGTAAAATCAGAATTCTCCAAATATATTAGGTTTTAAACAGTGCAAAATTAGCGATATTTTCATAGTAAAATGTAATTTTGTCTTGGTTTATAAACAAGATTTTTTATATGGTAGGGAATATAACATTCACAATAATTAAGCCTTCCGCTTTTGCCGATGGACATACAGGTGAGGTACTTGCAATAATTGAAAAAGCCGGATTCCGGATCAAATCAATAAAAAAGGTTTGGTTGACAAAAAATCAGGCATCCAGGTTTTATGATGTTCATATTGGAAAACCGTTTTACGATGATCTTGTTCGGTTTATGTGTTCCGGGCCAATTGTTGCAGCCGTTTTAGAAAAAGAAAACGCAATCGAAGAATTCAGAACGCTTATTGGAGCAACAGATCCTGCAAAAGCAGCTCCCGGAACAATACGTAAGCTATTTGGTAAAACAATGGGGGAAAATGCCATTCATGGATCAGATAGTGATGAAAATGCAATCAAAGAGTCTTGCTTTTTCTTTTCGCTTATGGAACAAGGCTAATTTCTATTCTGGATCATATTCTCGAAATGTTTTGTCCTGAAACAAAATAATTACTTTCTCAATCTTTTTATTTGACTTTTCCTTTTTAGGGATTTCAATGTTCCTTTTCATTTCCTTTTTAGGGGCTATTTCAACTTCATCAAATAAGGTGCCTTCATGTACTGTTTTCGGAAATATTTCCTCTTGTGGATTTATTGTCTCAGAAATTTCACCATTGAGTAACCAATCTGATTTGATTTCAGGAAAACGCTTAAGAACCTTCAACACAAATTCCAGACTTGGTTTATTCCTTCCAGAAATAATGTGTGACATTCCTGATCTTTGAATTCCAATTTCATCAGCAAATTGAGAAGGGGATAATTTTTTTTGTTTTAATATCTCTAAAATCCGGTCGGTCATTGTTAAATATTTTTACAAAAGTAATTAATTACAAAAATATGTATTTCATTTTATAAAAAAAATCTTAACTTAAACTATATATTAATATAATATTTATATATATCTGGTATATAACAATATAAATATACATTCATGTTGATTTTCGAGTAAATTACACTTGTATATTTGTGATATTACTTTTGTAACATACAATTGTTATTTCGTAACAAGTAATATTCAATAGATAATAATATCATCTGTATTTCAATAATATACATACCATTTGCCTTTGTTTACATTTGTAATTACAAATGTAACTCCGATTGATTGTTCTCAATATTTTGATTCTTATTGAATATCAAATTTATAACGAATTCTGCAACAATCATCGTTTATCAATGTGAACTGAATTGATTCATGATTTGTTCAATTATCGAGACTCCATTTATATTCAACAATATCTTAATATGAATTGCTTATATTACATGATATACAATTATTTATAGATTTATTTATTTCAACAGAATTTACAATTGACAACTCGAATTTTAACAAATTCTGATATAAATCAAGGATTATTGAAGGCTAAATAACCAAAAATGGCCATCATTGATATCACCTTTTTTACTAAGTTTGATTCAAATTAAAAGCGAAATGATGTATACCGATCTTGACCTTGAACAAATCAAGCAACATGGAATAACCCTGAAAACCATTGAAAAGCAAATTTCCCATTTCAAACACGGATTCCCCTTCATTAAATTAATCCGTCCTGCAATTCCGGGAGACGGGATACTCTCCTACTCTGAAAATGAGAAAGAAATTTTTATCCGATACTTTGAAGATCATTTCCTTTTGATTCATGTCACTAAATTTGTACCCGCATCCGGTGCAGCAAGCAGAATGTTCAAGCAACTTTTTGAATTCAGGGAACATTATAATAATAATGCTAACGGATTATCACTCTTTGAATCGAATCAAGAATTTGATTCTCCTTATTATTTTCTTGCCCACCTTTCTGAAATTGCTTTTTATGACGATCTCAGGAAAAATTTGAGTTCAAATGGGCAATCGTTGGAAATGTTATTAAAGAAAAAAGATTTTAATACCATTATCGATTTTATTCTTACGAAGAAAGGATTAGACTATGCCAATCTCCCCAAGGGGCTGATTATATTCCACAAAGACTCCGAAGGGACGCGAACTTCCATTGAAGAACATCTGGTCGAAGCTGCCATGTATACAAGAGACCAACATGATATTGCCCATATCCATTTTACTGTTTCCCCAGAACACAAGAAAAAATTCAAAGAACTCCTTAATTCCGTAAAATCGAAATATGAATCGAAATATGGTGTTCGATTTGATTTTTCGTTTTCAATTCAAAGTCCTTCTACCGATACTCTGGCTGTCGATATTAATAATGAACCGTTTCGTGATCTACAGAAAAAACTAGTCTTTCGTCCTGGAGGACATGGTGCTTTACTCTCAAACCTTAATGAAATTGATGCCGACCTGATCTTTATTAAGAACATCGACAATGTTGTACCCGATAAACTCAAATTGCAGACTTTCCGACATAAAAAATTGTTGGGTGGGGTTTTGCTTACTCTTCAGCATGAAATTTATAAATATTTAACCATTCTTGAGCAGAATACAGTCACAAGGTTTCAAATCGAGGAAATGTTCCGCTTTTTACGAAAACAATTATGTATTCCATTATCCGTTGAATTTCAATCTCTTGAAATATCTGAACAAAGTAAACAGTTATTTAATCTATTAAACCGGCCTATTCGTGTTTGCGGAATGGTGAAAAATGAAGGCGAACCAGGCGGAGGACCATTTTGGGTTTTAACAGGGAATAGGAAAGAAACACTTCAGATTGTTGAATCTTCGCAAATCGACATAAAAGATCCGGGACAAAAATCAATTCTCCAAAATTCCACCTATTTTAATCCGGTGGATCTGGTATGCGGAATCAAAGATTATAGGGGAAATTCTTTTGATCTGACGAAGTTTATTGATGAAGAAACGGGGTTCATTTCAATTAAATCTCTTTTTGGAAAAAGCCTCAAAGCACAGGAACTTCCAGGACTTTGGAACGGGGCCATGTCCGATTGGATTACGTTATTTGTAGAAATCCCAATTATCACCTTTAACCCGGTTAAGAGCGTTAATGATCTTTTGCGGAAAGAACATGTAGAATTTTAAATCATGAAATCTGGTAAAAATTATATCATTTTAAGCAAAAAAGAACGTTGGGGATTGACAATATGGGGATGGGTGTTGATTGTATGTTTCTTATTTCTCATGATTTTTCTTGGAATTCGAAATCTCTACGGAATTCTTGCCCCGAATCATCGTGAAGATGCTAACATTCTTGTTGTTGAGGGGTTTATCAGTGATTATGTTTTATGGGATGCCATGAAAGAATTCAGAAATAATGATTATGAACTGTTAATTACCACGGGTACCCCTTTGGAATATGGAGAACTTCTTTCTCCTTTTAAAAACACAGCCAGAATCGCCGGCATGTCGCTATTAAAATTAGGATTTGATTCCACAAAACTAGTTATTGTCGGAACAGATTCAATCCGAAATGACCGGACTTACAATTCAGCTATTGCGCTTCGACTTTGGCTAAAAAAGAACAAACCAGGAATTAAAGCAATCAACCTAATGACAATGAGTGTTCATGGAGCACGAAGTCAACGGTTATTTCAATATGCTTTTGGAGATACTATTCGTGTTGGAATCATTTCAGTTAAAAATTTTTATTATGGTCATAGAGATTGGTATAAATCTTCTAAAGGATTTAGAGAAACGTTGAACGAGGCAATTGGTTATTTCTATATCCGTTATTTTTTCCGTCCATATTAAAAAGAAATCGTAGTAAAATAGTTTAGTCTCTCCCACGTTATTGAAGTATAAATAGCAACCATGCAAAAACACTTTACTACCTTACAGATTCTGGTTTTTGTTTGTTTATTCATACCTGCTATGAGCCAGCAGGATTACCTTATCAAATTCCGAATAAAAGGCATTAAGGATACTACCTGTATCATTGCAAATTATTATGGGAACGGTACTTATGTAAAAGACAGTATAAAAGTGGACGGCAATGGTAAATGTGTTTTTAAAGCTAAGACTGATCTACCAAAGGGAATGTACATCTTTATTATTTCCGAGAAGAATTATTTTGATTTTATTGTCAATGATGATCACAAGTTCAGTATGGAGACTGATGTTCAGAATCCCATAAAAAACATGATCATTCGTGATTCTCCTGAAAATTCGTTGTTTTATCAATATCTACGTTATAACAAGGAACAATATGACATCATGATGGGAATTCAGGACCACTTAAAGAAGGTTAAGGAAAATAATGACTCCGTGAAAATATTGAGTGACCAGATCAATCAAATGAACAAGGATCTGATCGCATACAAACTTGATTTGATCAAAGAACATCCAAGGGCTTTTTTGAATCTGCTTATCAATACTATGAAAGAACCAGAAATAAAAGATTCTACTACAACCTACCAATATTATAAAGAACATTTTTGGGATGACGTTGATTTTACAGATGATCGTATTTTGCGTACCCCAGTCTTTCATCCTAAGCTTAAAAAGTATTTCGACAATGTATTGATTCAAATTCCGGATTCTATCATCCACGAATCCGATATTATGATTGATAAATCCAGACCCAACTCAGAGATGTTTAAATATCTTGTATGGTTCATGACTTCACATTATGAAAATTCTGAGATTATGGGGTTTGACAAAATATTCGTACATGTAGTCGATACTTATTATTCCACTGGACAAGCAACCTGGGTCAGCAAAACAACAACAGAGAATATCATTAAAAAATCCGACCGATTGAAACCCATATTATTGGGTAAAAAAGCGCCAAATATGATTATGCAGGACACCTCATTTAGGCTTGTTTCCATGCATAACATCAATGCAAAATATCTGGTAATTCTTTTTTGGGATCCGAGTTGTGGCCATTGTGAGCATGAAATTCCTAAGATCAAGGCTTTTTATGATGTCAATAAAGAAAAGTACGGACTTGAAGTTCTGGCAGTTTGTTCAGATACTTCTCTTGTCAAATGGAAAGAAGCCATCAAGTCGAAGCATTTGAATTGGATCAATGTCGATGGTCCACGGACTTTAACAGGAGATTATCATGAACAGTATGATGTCATTACCACCCCGGTACTATATCTCCTCGACGAACGTAAAGTTATTTTAGCCAAGCAGCTTCCCTGGGAGAAAATGGAAAAATTTCTGGAGAATCGGTATAACGAAAATAAATAAAAAAAGCCATCCCAGATTTTGGAACGGCCTTTTTAAAAAGAAGTATTCTGTCTGTGCTAACTGTTGAGTTCGTCAACAACCGCTTTGAAAGCTTCCGGATGGTTCATTGCAAGGTCGGCTAAGGTTTTCCTGTTAAGGAGAATATTTTTCTCAGCAAGTTTACCGATGAAAACCGAGTATGACATTCCGTGTTCGCGAACACCTGCGTTGATACGGGTAATCCATAATCCACGGAAATTACGCTTTTTGGTACGTCGATCCCGGTAGGCATAGCCCAAACCTTTTTCGACTGAATTTTTCGCAACGGTAAGAACATTTTTTCTTCTTCCGAATTGTCCTTTTGCCCGTTTTAGGATCTTTTTCCTTCTCTCTCTTGAGGCGACTGCATTTACTGATCTTGGCATAGTTTTAAATTTTTTGCGTTAGCGTTCTCATAGCGAGAATCTTTTGGAGCTAAACACAAGTTATACAATTAATTAACCTTGAAGCATTTCTTTTACATTGGCTGCATCTGCCTTATCAACCACGGTAGAATAACCGAGATTCCTTTTTCTTTTTGTGGTTTTTTTGGTCAGAATGTGGCTTTTGTAAGCATGCTTCCGCTTGATTTTTCCGGTTCCTGTAAGAGCGAATCTTTTTTTGGCACCGGATTTGGACTTCATTTTTGGCATGATACCTTTTTGTTGAATTGTAGAATTATTGAATTATTGAATTGTAGTATTTACTTTTTAGGTGTAATGACCATGATCATTCGTTTCCCTTCGAGTCGCGGCATTTGTTCGATTTTTCCTACATCAACCACTGACTGTGCAAATTTTAAAAGGATTAATTCCCCCTGTTCTTTATAAATAATGGACCTTCCTTTAAAATAAACATCGACTTTCACTTTAGCTCCTTCTTTTAGGAACCTGATTGCATGATTCAATTTAAAATTGAAATCATGATCATCGGTATTTGGACCCAAGCGGATTTCCTTAATAATAATTTTTGCCGTTTTTGCTTTCATCTCCTTTTGTTTCCTTTTCAATTCATAAAGAAACTTTTTGTAGTCGATTACTTTGCAAACAGGAGGATTGGCAGTTGGTGAAATTTCAACTAAATCCAGTCCGAAATTTTCGGCTAAGCTCAAGGCTTCACGGATATTGTATATCCCTGGTTGAATATTATCCCCAACTACCCGAACCACAGGTGCTTTAATCCACTGGTTGATATTATAAGGTTCTTCTTTTTTGCCCGGTTTCGGATAACGTCGTGGGGCATTCGTTTGTGTTACTATACGATTTTCTCCTATGTTAAATAATCATTTAATATTACCCTATTTCTCCCAATTCTTTATTGGCTTCTTCTTTAACTAACCGAATAAAATCTTCGATTTTTTGTGGTCCCAAGTCTCCAATTCCATGACGACGAACCGATACAGAACCTTCTTTTTCTTCACGTTCCCCAACAATCAACATAAAGGGAATCTTCATCATTTCAGCATCTCGTATCTTTTTACCGGCTTTTTCGTTCCGTTCGTCCATTTTGGCGCGAATTTCGGAATTATTTAGCAAAGTTAAAACTTTTTTTGCATAATCCTGATATTTCTCACTGATTGGCAACACAATAGCCTGATCTGGGGCGAGCCATAATGGTAAGTTTCCGGCAGTATGTTCTAGTAAAACCGCAACAAAACGTTCCATTGAACCGAAGGGAGCACGATGAATCATAACCGGTCTGTGCTTTTGATTATCTGCGCCAATATACTCCAATTCAAAACGCTCTGGAAGATTATAATCAACCTGAATGGTTCCCAATTGCCATTTTCTCCCCAGGGCATCTTTTACCATAAAATCCATTTTGGGACCATAAAAGGCAGCTTCACCAGGAACAATTACAGTGGTTAATTCTCTTTCCTTAGCAACTTCAAGAATTGCATTTTCGGCTTTTTCCCAATTTTCATCAGTACCGATATATTTCTCTTTATTGTTTGGATCACGCAATGATATCTGGACAATGAATTCCTTAAAATCCAATGCCTTAAAGATCAACATTACAATGTCCATAACACCTTTAAACTCATCTTTAACCTGTTCCGGCATACAGAAAATATGAGCATCATCCTGCGTAAATCCACGAACACGTGTAAGTCCGTGCAATTCACCACTTTGTTCATAGCGATATACCGTTCCGAATTCTGCCAAACGAACGGGTAAATCTTTATAGGATCTCGGTTTTACTTTATAGATTTCGCAGTGGTGAGGACAATTCATGGGTTTTAAGAAAAATTCCTCATTTTCAACAGGAGTTGAAATCGGGCGAAAAGAACTTTCTCCATATTTCTGATAATGACCTGAAGTTTTATATAGTTCTACATTTCCGATGTGTGGACATATTACTTGCTCATACCCTGCTTTTTTCTGAACCTTTTTGAGAAACATCTCCAATCTTTCACGGAGTTGCGCTCCCCTAGGCAACCAGAGTGGAAGGCCCAACCCAACCTTCTGTGAAAATGCAAAAAGCTCCAGATCCTTACCCAGTTTGCGATGATCCCTTTTCTTAGCTTCTTCTATAAATATCAAATAGTCATCTAGCTCTTTTTGCTTTGGGAAGGTGATCCCGTAAATTCTGGTTAGCTGTTTCCGTTTTTCATCTCCGCGCCAATAGGCACCGGCAATATTTATTAGCTTCACCGCCTTTATGAAGGAGGTATCCGGAACATGAGGCCCCCGACACAGATCAAGAAATTTGCCGGTTTCATAAAAGGTAATCTGTCCATCAATCAAATCCTGTATAAGTTCTAATTTATACTCATCACCTTTGTTTGAGAAATATTGGAGCGCATCGGCTTTAGAAATTTCTTTACGGATGAACTGCTGTTTTTCCCGGGCTAACTCAAGAATTTTATTTTCAATCTTGGTGAAATCGTCAGAAGAGATTGAATAATTACCAAAATCGATATCATAATAGAAACCACTTTCAATATCAGGTCCGATACCAAATTTAACGCCCGGATATAGGATTTCAATTGCTTCAGCCATTAAATGTGCTGAAGAATGCCACATGGTTGATTTCCCTTCGGGGTCGTTCCAGGTGAAAAGTTTTATCCTGGCATCTTTATTTATAGGTCGGGTAGCATCCCATATCGCTCCATCCACAGAAAGTGATAACACATTTCTGGCCAGACCTTCACTTATACTTTTAGCAATTTTGTATCCTGTAATTCCCTCTGGATATTGGCGAACTGAATTATCGGGTAAAGTAATGTTAATCATGGAATATTAAAAAGTTTAAGGGGTGCAAAGGTAAGAATATTATTTAATTACTTATAATTTTAAATTCTGTTCGTCTGTTATTAGCTCGCCCAGCTTCTGTTTCATTAGAATCAACCGGATTATTTGAGCCATAACCTTCAAAACTTAACCTGTCTTTTACAATTCCATTCAGAATAAGATAATCATAAACTGTTTTAGCGCGATTTTTTGACAGTTCTAAATTATGTCCCATTGTCCCAATAATATCGGTATGTCCACTTATCTCAATTTTCAACTTTGGATTATTCTTTAATAGTTCGAGCAACTTATGTAATTCAATCAATGATGTTTCTTTGAGAGTAAATTGGTCAGTATCAAAGAAAATGTTTTTTAAAATAACAGCTTCACCAACTCTCATTGGTTTTAAATAGATGTTATTAATAAAGGGATCACCTTGCGAATGACCATCAAGCATTGTAAAGTTCTCAGAAAAGAAGAGATATCCATCTTTTGAAACATTCAGGGCATAATTTTTTCTGGCAGGAATAATAAGTAAAAATTCCCCGGTATTTTTATCTGAATTGGACTCTACAATTGTTCGGGAAGTTTGTAAATCAATCAATTCAAACCGTGCCCCAAGCCGTTCTTTCGTTTCGCTATCAAAGACGATTCCTTTAAAATAATTTGCTGGCACTGGTTGCGCTTCCTTATAAAGGTTAAATTTATAAATATCCTGTTTCCCTTTACCCCCAGGAATATCGGAAGAAATGTATGCAATTTTTCCGTCGGCATTGACAATAATAGAGATTTCATCAGCGTGGGTATTGATGGGATAGCCTATATTTACTGGTTTTTGCCAATTTCCAAGAAAATTCTTCCTCGAATAAAACAAATCGAGCCCTCCCATTCCCAAGTGACCTTTTGAAGAGAAGTAAAGGGTTTGATCGTCCGGGTGAATAAAAGGAGCCATTTCTTCCGCTCTGGTATTTATTGAATCACCAAGGTTAATGGGTTCACTCCATTGATTATCTGGCAATAGTGTGGTTTTCCAGAGATCAGAACTTCCCTTACCACCCGGACGATTACTTGAAAAGTATAAGGTTTTACCATCGGATGAAAAAGATGGTTGAGAATCCCATTGAGGAGAATTTACAGTAGATCCCAGGTTCTCGGGGACAGACCATCTTGATCCAATCCGCTTTGCCCAGTATAAATCGCAACTTCCATAGCCATCCGGACGATTACATGCTGCAAAAAAAAGGTATTGCCCATCCGGAGAGATATTGAGTGCTCCTTCATTCCCATGAGAATTAATGGGGGATCCCAGATTTACAGCTTTTGTCCATAAAGAATCGATTCTTTGGGAGTAATAAAAATCTTCTTCAAATTTCAATGTTGGGTCCGTTGTATTTTCATCTCTTGGATTTTTCCTTGTGAAATACAATTTTTCATCATCTGAAGTAATATCATTAATGTATTCATCATTGGGTGAATTGATGCTATCTCCAAGGTTTTCCAAAGTAAATGGCACAGGATTCGCTATGCAATGCAAAGCAAAATCACATTTCTTAATACAAAGTTCAGCTCGTTGTTTATTTTGTTCAGGTATTCTTTCAAATTCAAGGTAACGGCTGAAATTAAAACGCGCATCTGCATATTTTCCCATATTGAGCTGCTGTGTTGCCAATATCATATATAAATTTGGTGAAAATGGCCGGTTTGTATTAATGGCTTGCTGATAGGATAGGATGGCCTTTTCGATCTGATGATCATCGATCAAGATATCTCCTTGGAGAATAAATGCTTCGGTAAAAAACGGATCCTGGTCTAAGGCTTTCTTTAAATTCGACAAGGCATTTTCAAAGTTTTTAGCTTGATACTGATCAATCGCAGAAAAAAAATATTTTTCGGCTTTTTTACTTGTAGTAGTAAGCTGCTGATTTTGTCCGACAAGATTCAGCGATAAAGAAATGAATAGCAATAGCGTAAATGGTTGCACAAATATTTTCATGGGATCCGCATATATTTATGACTCTGAAGCGAGATCTTCCAACGTGGATTCTCCATAATATAATGTATAATTTCAGGCATTATGGTATTCCGTTTGCTCCATTCCGGTTGAAGATATCGTTTACAATCGACAGAAACCATTTTCGAATTTTCTTCTGCCCAATGAAAATCACTGATGTTTTCAATGATGATTTTCAACTCGTTTGCCTGGGCTGCAACTTCAGGGAGAGGGGGAGATTCCTTTTTAGGCGATAAACAAATCCAATCCCATTCGCCACTAAAGCCTTGAGATCCGGATGTCTCCAGAAATATTTTTATTTTATGTTGATGAAGACCTCTACAAAAATAGTTCAGATTGTAAAGAAGTGGCTCTCCACCTGTGACGACGACAGATTTTGCAGGACATAGTAAAGCATGCTGAATGATCAGGTCGGTTGGTACGGGAGGAAAAGCACGAGAATTCCATGACTCCTTTACATCACACCATTTACAACCGACATCGCACCCTCCAATCCTGATAAAAAAAGCTGCTTGACCAGTATTATATCCTTCACCTTGTAATGAATAGAACTCCTCCATCACAGGGAGAAATTTCCCATCGGCGATCAGATTATCAAACGATTCTTCCAAAAATCAATAGATTACTTTCTTAGCCGCAAGGATTGTATTTTGTAATAATGATACGACTGTCATTAGCCCTACCCCACCAGGGACAGGAGTGATATAGCTACATTTTCTCGATACTTTTTCAAAATCAACGTCCCCTTTAAGTTTAAAACCTGATTTTGTTTCGTCTGACGGGATCCGGTGAATTCCAACATCGATCACGACAGCATCTTGTTTCACCATGTCGGCTGTCACAAATCCAAGCTTCCCCATTGCCACAATTAAAATATCAGCCTGAGAAGTAATGGAAGTGATGTTGGGAGTATGACTATGACAAAGCGTAACGGTTGCATTTCCGATGGTTGATTTTCTAGACAGGAGAATGCTGATTGGTGATCCAACAATATGGCTCCTGCCCAGCACCACGCAATTCTTGCCTGTTGTTTCTATTTGATATCGTTCAAGCAAGGTAAGAATTCCCTTGGGAGTGGCCGGCAAAAAGCACGGAAGTCCCAACACCATTCTCCCTATGTTAACAGGATGGAAACCATCGATATCTTTTTGAGGTTTGATCTGTTCAATGATTTTATTTTCATCAATGTGTTTTGGAAGAGGAAGCTGAACGATTAATCCATCAATTTCCGTGTCATCATTTAAAAAACGGATCACTTCGATTAATTTTTCCTGTGTGATCGTAACGGGATAACGGTAAACAGAGGAAATAAAACCAACTTCCTTGCATGCTTTTTCCTTGCCTGCAATATAAGATTGGCTGGCAGGATCATCGCCAACCAGAACCGCTGCAATATGTGGAACAGGAAGGCCTTTGTTCAGAAAGCTCTGCTGAACATCCGAAGCAATCTCAGCTTTTATCTGGGTTGCCATGAGTTTCCCATCGAGTAGTTTCATATTGTTTTACTTAGTTCATATTTTTCATGTTGCGCATAATATTGCCCATTTTTTTTCCTTTGTTTGCAGTGACCATTTTCATCATTTTCCGGGTATCCTCAAATTGTTTCATCAATCGGTTTACTTCTTGAATGCTGGTGCCTGATCCGGTGGCAATACGTTTTCTTCGGCTTCCATTAAGAATTACAGGATTTACACGTTCTGCAGGAGTCATAGAATGAATTATTGCTTCAATCCCTTTGAAAGCATTATCATCGATTTCAAGATCACGAATGGATTTTCCCATACCTGGGATCATGCCTAAGAGATCTTTAACATTGCCCATTTTTTTAATTTGCTTAATTTGGGATAAAAAATCATTGAAATCGAATTGGTTTTTAGCAATTTTCCGTTGAAGCTGTTGTGCTTCTTCCTCATCAAATTGTTCCTGTGCTTTTTCAACAAGTGACACGATATCCCCCATACCAAGTATTCTGTCGGCCATTCGCTCAGGATAAAAGACATCAATGGCTTCCATTTTTTCTCCCAGACCCACAAATTTTATGGGTTTGTTAACAACCGATTTGATGCTAAGAGCGGCTCCACCCCGTGTGTCTCCATCCAATTTTGTGAGAACAACACCTTCATAATCAAGCCGCTCGTTAAATGCTTTCGCTGTATTAACAGCATCTTGACCTGTCATGGAATCGACAACGAACAAGGTTTCATGAGGATTGATGGCTTTTTTAATATTTGAAATTTCATCCATCATCTCCTCGTCAATAGCTAACCGGCCAGCTGTATCAACAATAACAACATGGGAACCTTGTTCTTTGGCATGAATTATTGCTCTTTTTGCAATTTTCACAGGATCATTCCCTGCATCTTCCGTATAAACATCGACTTCAATTTGCTGACCCAATACTTTCAATTGTTCAATGGCTGCAGGGCGATATACATCACAAGCAACCAACAAAATTTTCTTCCCTCTTTTTGTTTTAAGATAGTTGGCAAGTTTAGCAGAAAAAGTAGTTTTCCCTGAACCTTGTAAACCGGCAACAAGAATGATAGCTGGATCTCCTTTTAAGTTTAATTCAGTCTTTTGGCCACCCATCAATTGAGCAAGTTCATCATGAACAATCTTGACCATCAATTGACCTGGGGAAACCGCAGTAAGGACGTGCTGCCCTAACGCTTGTTCTTTAACCTGGTCGGTAAATTGTTTGGCAATTTTAAAACTGACATCGGCATCCAATAAGGCTTTTCTAACATCTTTTAATGTTTCCGCAACATTAATTTCTGTTATATGACCATGTCCTTTAAGTATTTTAAATGCCCGATCGAGTTTATCGCTTAATCCTTCAAACATGGTAACGTAATTAAAAAATAATTCTGAGTAAATATAAAGTTGCAAAATTAACAATTATAGATGTCATTTTTATTGATTTTTTTCTTGTAAATTGAATTCTGGTATAAAAATAAATAGTATGTTTGTGCGACAAAATTAATATTCACAAAAAAAAAGTGCCATGAAAAAAATTTTTATCTTCTTATTTATGATGCTTGTTTGGACAGGGATGAATGCACAAACCCTGCCTTACAACGATGATTTTGAATCCTATACGGTTGGGACGTACATTGCAGTAGACAACCCTACTTGGTGGTCAACTTGGTCAGCTGCTCCTGGAACCGGTGAAGATGCTTTAGTAAGCAATGCTTTTGCTCATTCTCCTTCTAAATCGATTTGTGTCGATGGATCAGGAAGTACCGCAACGGATCTTCTCCTCAAATTGGGAGAAAAAACCTCCGGCGCTTATGAATTGACTTGGTTTGAATATATTGAAACCGGAAAGTGTGGCTATTATAATATTCAGCACTTTGAATCTCCAGGAACTGAATGGGCTTTAGAACTTTATTTCCTTGCTAATGGTAGTGGTGAACTCTATGCAGGTAGTTCTACCGCAACCACTTTTAACTATCCAAAAGACACTTGGTTCGAGGTAAAACATTTGATTGACCTCGACAAAGATTCTATTCAATTGTTTATTAATGGAAGTTTAGTAAAAAAATGGCCCTTCAGCTGGCAAGCCAGTTCAACTTCCGGCACTAAAAAGCTTGGTTGTGTTGACTATTTTGCAGGAGCTAAATCAGGCACTTCAGAAACGCCAAAAGCCTATGTTGATGATGTACATTATGTTCAAACTTCTGCCTCCAATGACCCGGTTATTGGTGTGACCCCACCCAGTATTACCCGTTATGCTCCCGCCGGATGGAGCGTTACCGACGATCTTGCTGTTTCAAATACAGGCCTAACAGCATTGACTTATGATGTCAATATTATTTATACCGTCTCCAAAAAGAAAGAGATGCCGGTTATTGCTGACGCTGTGAAACCAGTTCACTCTATGCTTCTTACGAATTGCTCCTCCGATCCTAATTATCATCCTACCAATACTCCTCCATCGGATGGTTCAGTATACCTTAACTATGATGGAGATAACGCTTCCGCAATTGGCTGGAATTCTATTCCTGTTACTGTAACTTGTGCCGCAAGATATCCGAATGCAATGACCCTTCCTTACGCCGGAATGTCACTTGACACCATTGACGTATATATTAATAACCTGAATACATCAGGCAGTAATACAATGTCTATTAAAATTTATGGAATGGGGACTTCTTATGAACCAGGTGCATTGCTTCGCAACCAGGCATTTACACCAACTGAAGCCTCCTGGAATAGGGTTAAGTTGAATATACCATTAAAAATTACTGGTGAAGACATCTGGGTCGGTTATACTTTTACACAATTGGATCCTTCGATTTACATTCCTGGAACAGATGCAGGTCCAAATGATCCCAATGGCGATTTTCTTAGCACCGGTGTAGGTTGGTCACATCTTTCCAGTAACCCTGCTCTTGCATACAATTGGAATATCCGCGCTCACCTTTCTGGCGATCCTATTAATCATTGGCTTACTGCAAGTCCTCTTTCCGGAACTGTTGCTCCAGCTGGCACCCAAACTGTCACTGTTACAATGGATGCAACAACCCTGGATGCTGGTAATTATTCCGGAAAATTAAGATTTTTGAGTAATGACCCTGCAACTCCACAACTTGATGTTCCTGTTACTATCGACGTTATGACTGGCATCGACAACGTGAACAAGATTACTGTATCTGTTTACCCAAATCCAGCCAAAGACAGAATCAACATTCGCAGCAACGAAACAATTCAACAAATTTCCATCATTGATCTCAATGGAAAAGTTGTATATTCTGGGAATGAAAAATCCATCAACGTAAGTAATTTATCAAATGGAGTCTACTTTATTAAGACAGTTACTTTGAATGGCATTTCAAATATTAAATTCGTCAAAGAATAATCATCTATTTGACTAAAAAAAGCCGGCCTTTAGTGCCGGCTTTTTTTTTTACATTTTGGAAGGGACTTCAATGCCGAGCAATGACATTGATTTTTTAATTACATCCATTGTCATAAAGGTTATATAGACCCTCAGTTTTATTTTATTCTTATCCGATTCTTTAAGTACAGGGATCTCCTGGTAAAACTGATTGAAAACCTTGGCCAGATCATAGGAATAATTGGCGACAACAGCCGGATTCAATTCTACTCCAGCTTCTTTGATAATTTCAGGGAATTGAGCTAATAACTTAATCACCTCTTTTTCTCGTGATAAAAGACTTTCCGGCTTAGCACCATGGTTATATTTCAGGTGGAAACCAGCTGCTTTTGCTTTTTCAAGGAGAGAACATATTCTTGCATAAGTATATTGAATAAATGGACCAGTATTACCATTAAAATCGATGGATTCCCTGGGGTCAAATAACATATTTTTCTTAGGATCAACCTTTAAAATAAAATATTTTAACGCTCCCAAGCCAATGGTATTAAAAAGTTGAGATGCTTCTTCTTTAGATAGTTCATCCACTTTTCCTAGTTCACGTGTTGTTGATTCAGCTGTAAAAAACATTTCATCCATTAAATCGTCTGCATCCACCACAGTACCTTCTCGTGATTTCATTCTTCCCTCAGGAAGTTCAACCATACCATAAGACAAATGAAAAATCCGGGAGGCATACTCTTTTCCTAACCTTGCAAGAACCTTTTTAAGAACATCGAAATGATAATTTTGTTCATTCCCAACGACATAAATCATGGAAGAAGGATGAAAATCGTCATACCTAAGTTGGGCTGTCCCTAAATCCTGTGTCATATAAACGGAAGTGCCATCGGATCGCAGTAATACTTTTTCATCAAGATTTTCATCCCGTAAATCGGCCCAAACACTCCCATCCTCTTTTCTAATTAGGACTCCATTTTCCAATCCCTCGATAACAAGTTTTTTGCCAAGAAGATAGGTGCTGCTTTCAAAATAAATTTTATCGAAGTTAACGCCAAGCCTTTTGTACGTCGTAATAAATCCTTCATTGGCCCAGGAATTCATTTTTCGCCAAAGTTCCAGGGTCTCATGATCCTTAGCTTCCCACTTCCGAAGAATTTCCTGAGCTTCAACCATTAAAGGTGCTTGTTTTTCAGCTTCCTCTTCGGTAAGTCCTTTGTCCATTAAACCACGGATCTCTTCCTTGTATTTTTTATCAAATAGTACATAATATTTACCGATCAAATGGTCCCCTTTTAAACCAGAAGAGTCTGGGGTTTCGGAATTACCCCATTTCATATAAGCAAGCATGGATTTACAGATATGGATCCCCCTGTCATTCACCAGGTTCACTTTTATCACATGATGTCCGTTTGCTTTGAGAATTTCAGCTAAAGAATAACCAAGAAGGTTGTTTCTAATGTGACCAAGGTGAAGCGGTTTATTGGTATTGGGGGAAGAATACTCCAATACGATAGGAGGACCTGATATTTGTTTATGGAATCCAAATTCAGGCTGTTTTGATTCGGAGATTAATAAATCAATCCAAAAAGTATCACTTAAAATCAGGTTCAGGAAGCCTTTAATCACATTAAATCGAACGATCTCTGGCATTTTTGTCATGAGATATGTTCCGATTTCAGTAGCAGTTATTTCCGGTGCTTTTTTTGAAAATTTCAATAATGAAAAGACGACAAGCGTATAATCACCGTCGATTTCTTTCCTGGTTTTCTCTAACCCGAGGTTTTCTGGTAAAACACGTTGTTGATATAAATATTCTACTGCTGAACATATTACCTCCAGCAATTTCTTTTCAATCATGGCAAGATATTTAGCTACAAAGTTAGCTTATTTTAATAAATATATTGTTTCGTGTTTGGCTGGTTACCAAAAAAATAGTAGGTTTGCAAATAGATTTTAAAGAGTGTTCCATAACACTATTAATAAATTTAAACACAAAAAAAGTGAGGTTAGCATGAAAAAAAATGTAATCATTATTGGTGCTGCCGGAAGAGATTTTCACAATTTCAACACGTATTATCGCGATAACGCGAACTTTAACGTGGTAGCATTTACTGCTGCTCAAATTCCGGACATAGATGGACGAAAATACCCTGCTGCTTTAGCTGGGAAATTGTATCCCAAAGGAATTCCCATTTATGCAGAGTCAGAGTTGGTTTCTCTGATCAAAAAGCACAATGTCGAAATTTGCAACTTTGCATACAGCGATGTTCCTTATCAGCGTGTCATGAACATGAGTTCTATAGTAAACGCTGCGGGTGCTAACTTTATCTTACTCGGCACAAATGATACAATGATCAAGAGCACCAAGCCCGTGATAGCTGTTTGTGCAACACGGACTGGTTGTGGTAAAAGCCAGACTTCACGCCGGATCATTGAAATCCTGATGAAAAAAGGGTTGAAAGTAGTTGCCATTCGCCATCCAATGCCTTATGGTGATCTCGTTATTCAGAAAGTACAGCGTTTTGCAACCGTCAAAGATTTGGCAAAGCATAAATGCACAATTGAAGAGATGGAAGAATATGAACCCCACGTTGATCGTGGTAATGTTATTTATGCTGGCGTTGATTATGAAGCCATTTTACGTGCTGCTGAAAAAGATCCTTCAGGCTGTGATGTGATTTTATGGGATGGTGGTAACAACGATTTTCCATTTTACAAACCAGATTTGATGATCACAGTGGCTGATCCTCATCGTCCTGGCGCTGAAAGAAGTTATTATCCTGGTGAAGTGAATATACGGATTTCCGATGTTGTAGTATTGAATAAAATTGATTCAGCTTACCCTGAGAACATCAATATTGTCAGGGAAAACATTCAAAAAATAAATCCCAAAGCCATTGTAGTTGACGCAGCTTCTCCGATTCGTGTGGATGATGAATCATTGATCCGTGGTAAAAAAGTTCTCGTAATTGAGGATGGTCCAACACTTACTCATGGTGAAATGAAGATTGGAGCCGGAACAGTTGCAGCTCAAAAGTATGGCGCAGCTGAATTGGTTGATCCTCGCCCCTATGTTGTCGGAAAACTTGCCGAAACTTTCAAATTTTATCCGAACATCGGTCAGCTATTACCTGCCATGGGATATGGTGATCAACAGGTCAAAGATCTTGAAACTACCATCAACAAAGTGAAATGTGATTCCGTTGTGATTGCTACTCCGATCGACTTAAACCGCATTATCAAAATTAACAAACCGAATACCCGTGTTTATTATGATTTGCAGGAGATCGGTCAGCCCGACCTTGAAACCATCCTTACTGGTTTTTTGAAAAAGCATAAAATTAAATAATGATTTAAATCCCGGTTTTTACCGGGATTTTTTTTTTAATTTTGTTTGAAGATTATTGAGTTTTAATACTTATTCAATGAAAAATAAAAGTCTGGTATCCATCAATGACTTTACCCGGGAAGAACATGTTCGGATCCTGGAATTGGCAGGTGCTTTCGAAAATCGGCCAAAACAAAAAATTCTTGAAGATTTTGTCGTCGCCACCCTCTTCTTTGAACCTTCCACAAGGACTCGGTTGAGCTTCGAAAGTGCAGCTACCCGTTTAGGAGCACGGGTAATTGGTTTTACCGATGCATCAAGTTCCAGTGTCCAAAAAGGAGAATCCTTACGAGATACAATTCTTACTGTTAGTAATTATTGCGACATAATTGTCATGCGTCACCCAAAAGAAGGGAGCGCCCGATTTGCCAGTGAAGTAGCCAAAGTCCCCATTATTAATGCTGGAGATGGAGCCAATCAACACCCCACTCAAACGCTTCTTGATCTTTATTCGATCATGAAAACCCAGGGAACTTTGGACAATCTTAATGTGGCATTTGTAGGCGATCTGAAATATGGCAGAACTGTTCATTCTCTGGTTATGGCCCTGTGTAATTACAACACGACCTTTCATCTAGTATCCCCACTTGAATTAAAACTTCCAAGTTCAGTAAAACTTTCTATCAAAGAACGAAATTTGGAATACCATCAATATACCGACCTTCAGGAAGTGATTCCTAAAGTGGACATACTCTATATGACCCGAATTCAGAAAGAACGTTTTTCTGATCCTCTGGATTATGAAAAAGTAAAAAACGCCTATGTCCTTCGTAATAATATGCTTGGTGATTCCAGATCTAATCTAAAGATTCTTCATCCCTTACCTAGGGTGAACGAAATCACTACCGATGTTGATGATAATCCCAAGGCATATTATTTTACCCAGGCTCTTAATGGAGTTTATGTTAGACAAGCAATTCTCTGTGCTATTCTTGGAGTAGTCGATTAATATAAAATGTTTTATCATGGAAAAAGAAGATATTAGAAAAGAACTCAAAGTTTCGGCAATTGAGAATGGAACCGTGATCGACCATATCCCAAGTCAGAGCGTTTTTTTGGTGATGAAGATTTTAAATCTCACCAAGTATCCTGATCAACTGCTTTTTGGAAACAATCTTGACAGCAGGAAAATGGGGAAAAAGGGGATTATCAAAGTAAGCAACAAATTTTTCCAAAGTGATGAAATTAATAAAATTGCTCTTGTTGCTCCCACAGCCACCCTCATTATAATAAAGAATTTTCAGGTTGTGGAGAAGAAAAAAGTTAGAATTCCTGATTTTGCAGATAATATTGTAAAATGTTTTAATCCAAACTGCATTACCAATAATGAGGATATCCCGACAAAATTTACAGTGATCAACAAAAAAGATCTGAAGCTCCATTGTCATTATTGTGAGAAAATAACAGCTCGTGAGAACATTACATTTCTTGAATAATTATTCGTTACTTTTTACTCCAAGATGAAAAATTTGGTTAAAGAGATTTTGCTATTTTGTTTTTTCTGTTTTGTTTGTTCTTCAGTTTCGGGACAACTTTCATTGAGCGATACTGCAACTGATAATGCTTCTAAGAAATCACCTTACAAGCATTTGGATTATCGGTTTACCATTGGTTCTCAAGCTATTTTTTCTCCAGGACTCGGATCTGCATTCACTTCTTTTATCACGCCTCAATTTTCTTATGGATTAAATCCAAAATTAAGGATTGGCGGGGGCATAAATATTTCAACAACCTATTTCCCCTCAATATCTTCCATGTATCCAAATGAAAACAAAAAGATTAATGATCTGAATTACATCACAGCCACAATCTTTATTAATGGTTCCTATTTAGTAAATGACAGGCTAACTTTGTATGGATCTGCATTTAAAATGTTCCCTATTACAAATTCCACTTCCACACTTCCATATAACCCATATTTTCCAGTATTTGGGAATGGTGCCGAAGGAGTAAGTTTTCAAGCCGACTATAAAATTGGAAGGCACATGTTCATCCAGGCAGGATTTAATTATTCAAATGGATATTCACCATTCGATGATCGATTTGGTTCTATTAATCCAGGTTTTTATTCTCCGCATTGGTAGTATCCTTACCAAGCGGGAACCAATCACCAATATATTTGAGCGCTTCACTGATATCCATGGCATTGCTTGCAGGACCAACACGTATATAGAATTCTTCCGGGAAACCAGGTTGACGTAAAAAAACAGGCCGATTGTTTTTCACACATGTGACCATACAAATTGTTTTTTCTCCAATCTTTTCAAGTGAAGTGCTAATAAAAGGACTCACCTCGCGTCCAAGACAGGTACGGATCAAAGTCCAGAGATGAAGTAGAAACTTATCCTCATTCACAAACTTATCGGTTTCAATTCCTTCAATTGACCCATCATCTCTGATTCCAATCAACAAAGTCCCTCCCCTGGAATTCAAAAAAGCCGCAATGGTTTTCAGGCTTGCCCGTTCAACAGCCTGATTCGTTTTCCCTGCCCGGATATCCCAGCGCAGGGTCGACTTAAATTCCAGAATTTCACTTTCCCCCTCAGCTATAACAAGGGACAATGGTTTTAATAAAGCATTTGAATGAGCAAAACAGGCAAGATAATCCATACACTGATTTATTTCCGAAAAGAGTATTGTTGAGTATTTCTCTTCCTGAATTTGTAAAGCAAGAATACCGTTTACATATTCTGTTGGAGAAATCAACCCTGTAACTACGGTCAATGGTAAAACAATCCCAGATCGATGAACTTCAGAAATTGCTTGAACAACAGCTTTTTGCTCTGGGGTCAGTTCATGATAAACCCGACATAATAATTCAAGGAACGGATGTGAATCTGAATCCGCTACAATATAATCGCGTATGGTTTTGTTAATCAGTTCGTTGATTGATCTGACCAACATTGAAATTATGATGAATGAAAAGTTAAAAAGTTCGTGATCAGGTGGAAAGGGCGTAATACCTGACTTTCCATAAATCTTCAACCTCACAAAAGGGTCATTGTCAATAATTTTCTTCCATTTATTAATAAAAAAGTCATTGGATGATTCTACACAATCACGTTGAAAACCAAATAGTGTTTGAAATGAGAAATGGTGATTAGTGGTTGAACTTTGTCGCATCATTTCCGTACAAACCATTGCGATAACTCTTTCCAATTTGTGTTTATATGGATATCCCTTCGGGGTAAGGAATTGGACCCCATTATTATAAATGATATAAAAATCATCCTTTTTCACTATTTCAAGGGACTTCGTATTGATGTTGATATTTTTCAGATTGCAATAATCGATATAGTTATTCATATATATCTATGTTATTATAAATTCTCGATCTTCAAATTTATTATTTTTTGCTATAATCTTCTGTTTATTATATCGACAACAATTGATTATATGGTCATTTTTTAGACCTGATGCCTTCACATAAGGGTATCAGAACGTACCCCTCCTTTTCTTCAAGTCAGCACTCATGATATCAGATACCATAATTGTATCGTTACCCTCATTTGTTATGGTCTGTGATAAAATCTATCAAACACAGGTAGGACAATAAAAAACTCTGTATGAATTGGAATCCAATTCATACAGAGTAACCCTGCGGAGAGACAGGGATTCGAACCCTGGGACCTCCTTACGGGGGTCAACGGTTTTCGAGACCGCCCCATTCGACCGCTCTGGCATCTCTCCAAAAATAAAGCATTTGAGGGAAAAATAATCCAATGTCGATAAGCGGAGAGAGAGGGATTCGAACCCCCGGAGGCTTGCACCTCAACGGTTTTCAAGACCGCCGCAATCGACCACTCTGCCATCTCTCCAAGTTTGCAAATTTACAATAAATTTATTCAAGCCAAAAACGAAATTTCACTTATAAATATAAAAGTGTATTTCATATTTTCTTGTAATTTCTGCAATTCTATCTTATCTTTGTAATATAGTTTTATTTTAATAATATGACATTTTATGAAAAAGACATTATTCATTTTCAATATATTATTGTGTTCCTTCATCACTGCATATTGCCAGGGAAATAACCTTTGGGCTTTTCTATCATATGCCTCCTTCAATTCGCCAGAAGGACCCTATCTTGAAACCTACCTTACTGTTGCTGGCAAAAGTGTTCAGTTTGTGAAGATTGCGAACGGAAAATACCAGGCTACAGTAAATATTCTTATGACCTTTAAAAAGGGAGGAGAAATCAAAGCATTCAAGAAGTATGATTTATTCAGTCCTGAAGTTGAAGACACCCTCCATCGCGATTTCAATTTTGTTGATCAACAGCGGTTCTTATTACAAAATGGAACCTACGATTTCGAAATTCAACTTTCCGATAAAAGTAAAACCATTCCAGCTATTCCTTATAGTCAATCCATCACTCTTGATTTTCCAGATGGCAAACCAACTTTCTCTTCTATTCAGCTTATTAAATCTTATTCAAAAGCTGAAGTACCCGGAAATTTAACTAAGAGTGGGTTTGATCTGGTACCTTATACCTTTACATTTTATCCAAAAGATGAGAATAAGCTCATTTTTTATGTTGAATTATATAACATGGAAAAACTTCTGGGGAAGGATCAAAAGTTTATCCTTTCTTATTTTATTGAATCTCAGGAAGCCAACTTGAAATTGAATAATTATGTTAAAGTAAAAAAAGAGATTACGAAGGAGGTAAATCCCATTCTGACAGAAATTTCGCTCGAAAATCTTGCATCCGGAAATTACAACCTTGTTATTGAAGCCAGAAATCAACAAAACGAACTGGTAACATCAACAAAATTGTTTTTTCAACGGATGAATCCGAAAGCCACCATGCCACTCAATGAGATCCAAATGACCGAAATCGAAAATACTTTTGCAGAGAAAATTACTCAGATTGATTCACTCAAAGAGTATATCAGTTGTACTTATCCCATTGCAACCGGGATAGAAAAAAGTTTTATCCGAAATTCTGTAAAAACAGTGGACATGAAGACCTTACAGCAGTTTTTCTATGGCTTCTGGACCCAACGCGATGCTACAAATCCAGAACAAGCATGGCTAACCTACAAAGCTGCTGTTTATAAAGTTCAGGTTAATTTTGGCACACAAGTTAAAAAAGGATATCAAACTGATCGTGGGCGCGTATACCTGGAATATGGTCCTCCAAATACGCGAAGTACTCAATATTACGACCCGAGCAATTACCCTTATGAAATCTGGCAATACTATACTTTAAACAACAGCCAGCGTAACAAAAAGTTTGTTTTTTACTTGCCGGATAGAGCGACCAATGATTTTTTCCTTTTACATTCGGATGCCATTGGGGAAATCAATAATCAACGGTGGAAAATTTATCTTCGAAATAGAATTTACACCTCATCTGACATTCAGGACACCCAAGTAATCAAATCCTGGGGTGATTTTGAAGAAGACTATTGGGCTCTTCCCAATTAATCTTGGAGGATTGAGATATATTCGTATTTTTACATCAGATTCTTTTTTTAATCTTTAATTATTCCATTAATGCACGTTGCTGTAATTATTCTGAACTGGAATGGCCGAAATTTTTTAGAAAAATTTTTACCGACTTTAGTTCAATACAGCAAAGATGAGGCTGAGATCATTGTCGCTGACAATTTTTCTTCTGATGATTCTTTAGAATTTGTAAGATCTGCATTCCCTGAAATCCGGATCATTCGGAATGCAAGTAATTATGGGTTTGCCCGAGGCTACAACGAAGCGCTCAACCAAGTTACTGCTGATTATTACATTTTGCTGAATTCCGATATTGAAGTGACCGCCAACTGGATTCAACCAGTAATAACCCTCATGGAATCTGACCCGTTAATTGCAGCTTGTCAACCAAAAATCCGGTCTTATCTTGAACCAAAAAAGTTCGAATATGCGGGGGCAGCCGGAGGATTCATTGATAAATATGGCTATCCGTTTTGCCGTGGCAGAATTTTTCTTTCCATTGAAGAAGATACTGGTCAATATGACGAACCCTGTGAGATTTTTTGGGCAACCGGAGCATGTATGTTTGTAAAAGCGAATTTGTTCCACAGTATGGGAGGGCTGGATGAAGACTTTTTTGCTCACATGGAAGAAATTGATTTTTGCTGGAGATTAAAAAACAATGGGTTCAAAATAATGTTTTGCCCATCGTCTACAGTTTTTCATATTGGTGGTGGCACTCTTCCAAAGGTCTCTTGTAAAAAAACATATCTGAATTTTCGCAATAATTTCTTTCTTCTTTACAAAAATCTTCCTGAAAATCGTTTAAACCGTGTTTTTACAGTTCGCTTCATCCTTGACGGAATAGCTGCCTGCAAATTTTTAATTCAAGCGGGTTTTATGGATTTTTGGGCTGTAACCCGAGCCCATATAAGCTTTTATCACTCTCTAAGCAAAACCAAGGAAAAACGCAAAAATCTCAGGCAAGGTTCTATGAAAAATGTTTTCGATAAAAATATTGTTATCGAGTATTACCTAAGAGGAAAGAAAAAATTTACCGATCTGGATCCTAAGAGCTTTTACGATCAATAATTTCTCAGCGCGGTATCCCCAATAAAGCTTTCAATGGCTAAGCGATACGATTCAAGGCCAAATCCTATAATGCTTCCTTTAACATGAGCCGCCAGGTAAGAGGTGTGCCGAAATGGCTCTCTGGCAAAAATATTTGAAATATGAACTTCAATTACCGGTGTGGTTATTGCATTAATGGCATCGGCAATAGCGACTGAAGTATGTGTATAAGCTCCAGCATTGATTATTATTCCATCAAATAAAAATCCTGCATGTTGAAGTGCATTGATGATCTCACCCTCTATATTGCTTTGATAATATTCAATGCTAATATCATGGTAATGTTTACGCAGTTTTTTCAAGAAGGTCTCAAACTTTTCATATCCATAAATATCTGTTTCCCTGACTCCCACTAAATTCAGGTTGGGACCATTGATGATCAATATTTTCATATTCTCACTATTTAGATGGCGAATTTACTTTTTTTTTATTATTTTTGCAGTGATAATATCTCCGTAGGGGGTGCCAAAAACCAAGGCTGAGATTATACCCCAATAACCTGATCCGGATAATGCCGGCGTAGGAAAATGAAACCATGAAACAAACAGTCTTTTTTCGGCTAAAAATGAGCCTATGTGCCATTTTAATGTTTGCCTCCATTTCTTTGTGGAGCCAAAAACCTAATCAAATTTCCCTTTCGGGGAAAATTCTGGATATCACTTCCGGGAAAGCGCTTCAAGGAGCCCATATTTCCCTGGAAAACACTGCTAACATAACAATTTCTGA
>Ga0172381_10000144_pt1 | contig 82787 bp, 92 predicted proteins | sample Leawel6488metaG_FD_119754 | JGI IMG/M metagenome (GOLD analysis project Ga0172381, IMG submission 119754) | Leachate microbial communities from a municipal landfill in Southern Ontario, Canada - Leachate well 64-88 metaG | ecosystem: Engineered > Solid waste > Landfill > Unclassified | place...
TGGGCGAATACCAAAGCAGCCAACTGGGCCTGACTGTAAATCAGGTGGCTACGGCCTACGGGGGTGCAAGTCCCTCTTCGCCCACAGGCTCTGCCGATGTAGTTCAGTGGTAGAACATTCCCTTGGTAAGGGAAAGGTCGAGGGTTCGATTCTCTCTATCGGCTCCGCGAACACACAAAAGATTTAAAAAAGTAAAGAAAAGAATATGGCAACAAAAACTAAAAAGAAGAAATTCATAAAGTTGGTATGTCAAGAATGTAAAAAATCGGTTTATTTTACAAAAAAGACCAAAGCTGTAGAAGACAAGCTTCAATTGAGCAAATTCTGCAAATTCGACAAAAAACATACCACCCACAAAGAAACAAAGAGATAATATTTGCGCCGCGCTTTTGCGGCGCTTTTATGCGACCTATCCGTCTTCGCTCTCCGAGCTACGACGGACACAGTAAAATGCTTCAAGTTTGCCGAAGGCAAACCATTTATCTCGCCTCAGGCGGACGAAGGTGATTAATTTCTTTGTTTGTCATTCCCGATTTAGTCGGGAATCTCCTAAAATGTCTTCAAGCTTTCTTGAGAAAGCTACAAAGTACCAATTACTAGTTACGGATTACTAATTACCAAATTATAATAGGGGCGTAAGCTCAACGGTAAACTGCCTCTCTCCAAAAGAGGACTTGTGGGTTCGAATCCTGCCGCCCCTGCAAACTTAGAAAGCCTTATTCTGTAAGGCTTTTTATGATAACCGTAAAAGAACTTTGGAACCTTTTCTATGGCTATTGACAATATATACTATTATATTGTATAGTATTTATGCAACATAAGGTGAAAAAAATGGTTTGGCATCAGCTATTTGTAAAAGGAAATCTTGACCGATTCGCGATGAAGAAAATTGACGAAACCATCAACATGTTTGGTGGAATGGTACACGCTCCAGAAGGAATTCCAGTCCAAGAAGCAGATGGAACTTGGGAGGTAAGGATTTTAGAAGGAGGATCCCTCTCTATCGCAAAAAATATTCTGCTTAAGGGTGGACTCGAGATTGTGCGGGAAGTTGAAAACGTCTAGGCCCTGGTTGAAAACAACCAGAACAATTTTAAATTGTGACGTAGGTCTATTTTTTTTACAAGAAATCTTTTACACTGTCTCATTCGTCTCATTTTGATCAGACCTAAATACCTCAAATCCATAAATGACAAGACGCCAAAGAACCCTTGCATTGCTTGAAAGGTAAGGGTTCTGGACCGACATTGCCTGCCATTCAATAAAAAAAGAGTACCCTTTTTAGGGTATTTTTTTTATTGAACAACAAGAGTTGGAAGGTAGGATTCGAAGACTTTTGTTTGGCTGAAACAAAAGTCAGGCCCCGGAGCCAATTTCAGCAGAAATTGATGCGATGGGGCGAATCCTTAAAACGCGAAGTATTATCTCACATCACTAGAACCCCCAAAAGATTCGAAGGGTTTTAATTGTCTGAATTAAAACCCAGGTTTTCTATAATCATAGCAATGATTTTACGAAAAGAATCCTGCCGCCGCCAACAAAGCCATTTCTATTAGGGTAGTTTTTTTGATATACTAAAAATATGAAAAAGGTGTTGATAATACATGGATTTAATGGAAATCCAAACGAAGGATGGCGTCCTTGGCTCATGTCTGAATTACAATTTCCTTAATACTTAGATGAACTATTAAATTTTTTAATATTATGAATATCAAAAAGAATACAATTAAAAAAGCAGGAGGAATTATAGTAAATAACAATAAATCTAAAATTGCCATAATCTACAGAGCCAATAGCAACGATTGGTCGTTTCCTAAAGGACATATTGAAAATGGAGAAAATCCCCTTAACGCCTGCATAAGGGAAATTAAAGAAGAAACCGGACTAAGTGTAGAATTATTAAAAAAATTACCTGATATGAATTATGAAAATGGATCAGGAGATAGGGTTAATCTAACAATGTATCTAGTTCAATCAAAAGAAATTAGCTTTATTCCAGAACATCCAAAAGATATTATTAAGTGGGTAGATATCGACGAAGTCGAAAACATTCTTAGCTATAAAAACTTAAAGGAATATTACCACGAAATTTCGCCTATTATCAACAACTAGATACCCTAATCTAATTTAAGAAAATAGGGGAGATGTGAATAATCGTATCTTGACAAAAATAATTAGGATGGAAAAAAATAGTGGTATTGGCTTCTTGGCTTGCGCAACATTACGATGTTGTTGCAATGAGAAATATACACGAGGATGTAAACTTCGTGGTGTTGATCAGCCGAGATCAAAACTTTAAAGTTGGCGATTTAGTTCGACGACTTTAAGGACGAGGGATAAGGAGATTTAAAATGTAAGGCATTAAAATCTCCTCTTTTTTTATTTACAGAAATAAAAAGATCTTTTATACTGTCTCATTTGTCTCATTTTACCCCAACCTAAACCCGACATTGACCATCGCAAACATTGCAATATATATCTTATTTCGAGGTACTTTTGTCGTATAAACTTAATTAAATATCTTTGTTCGGCGAAGAAAGGTATTTTTTATAATTTAGATCAGTTTCTTTCATGTGCTTATTTATTATATCTCGGATAAATTCGGATTTATTCTTTTTGTAATAAAAACTTGACCAATCTAAATAATTATCTATTTCTTTATTAAGAACGATATTAAATTTTGTTGTTATATTAGAATTATTATTAAAAAAATTTATTAAAATATTTTTAATATCTTCGACGCTCGAATACTTTGCAATAGTTAACAACGGAGAATTGATGCCATATACAAAATTGTTCTGCAATTTGTTTTTGTTTTCACCGCCATCCCTATAAATCATATATAATACTGGTTTATTTTTACTCAAAGCTAAGGTAAGTTGATGCCCTATGCTAAAACTTGAAACCGTCCCCTCGATTACAATAAAATCAGACACTAAGATAGATTGCACTGCTTTATTATAAATATCAACACGATCAATCTTAAACTTCCCCTTCTTATAATCATTTAAGGTGGCAACAGCATTTTCTATCCAATCCCTTGCTATTATATGGCCTAAGTCTCTAATGATATTACAAATATCTAAGTAATTTTTACCATAAATATCAAGCTCAGATGTTGAACAAGCAAAATGTACCTTCATAAGTACACAATAGCATAGGACGAATATTTGACAAGTGTGCATAACAACGATTTGCACGATAATACAATATATGTATAATATGTACAAGTATGTATGACATACATACATAAAAAATATAAACATAATTTCAATAAAATGTTTGTAAAAATTGATAATTTTGGATACTTAGTACACGGTGAGCTAATTGGAAGTACGTGGCTTAGCTTAATTGAATCCATTTTAGAGGGGGGGCAATTAACCGTTGATGAGGGGAGAAGAAGATACTCATTGCAAAATGTAAGAATAAAATGTGGAACAGCTTCCCCGAATGATCCTTTGATAGAAAAATATGCAAATAAAGAAAATATTGAAGAAATAGTAAAACTAACTTTCAAAGATGAGAACATGTATGACATTGACGTCACGCCCTCCTTTTCACCCGGAAGCAAGAGTTATTGTGCGAGAATCAAGGATTGGCAAATGATAGATTTTGTTGTTAAAAGATTAACCAAAATTCCCGAGTCAAAAAAAGCTATAATGTCCTTTATAAGAAATGAGGATTACCAGAAAGTATTAGAAAATCCAAAGGACGACTATCTTCCGTGTATTACGACAATTCAATATAGACTGTTGAAAATTGACAATAAAAAGGGTTACCATATGAATATCATATTTAACGCCAGATCTATAGATGCTTACCAAAAATCTGTTGGGAATTTAATTGCAATTGCGATGTTGGGGAAAAAAATTTCTAGAAAATTAGAGTCAAATTTAGGAGTTCCTGTTTGGCTGGGAAGTATAGACGGAATGATAACCGATGCACACATATATGAAAATACAGTAAACGAAGCAAAAGAATTAATTTCTTCTTATAAATTAATTGAAAATGGTGAATTATATGAAAAAAAATAAGAAAATAATAGTTCTTGAAGGGATTGATGGTGTTGGAAAATCGACACAGGCAAGGCTTTTATATTTTGCTCTAAAAAAAAGGGCTTCTCTGTTGATTTGTACCATTTTCCTTCGAATGGAAACATTGGAGTATTTATAAGATCTTTACTTAAAAGCAACAAATTTGATCTGCTAGACGATAAATCGAGGGCACTGCTGACAACGGCAGATTTTTACGACCAGTATTCAGAACACTCCAACGATGCCGAAATTGTCATTTTCGACAGATATATCTATTCAAGTTTTGTGTCAAATCATAAACTGGACAAAGAATGGATCAATCTCCTTCATAAATATGCTCCAAAGCCTGATATTATTTTCTTTATGACTTGCGATGTTAATACAATCGTAAAACGAATCAAAATCGACTTCGGCGCAAAAAATACAACACGACAAGAAGATTTCTATATCAGGTATAAAAACACCTTTAAAGACATTCAAAAAGTCGAAATTGACGCAAGTCAGGATTTGGGCACAATACATGAAAAAATATTAAAAGAAATAAACAGCAAATTAAACATATGATGAATATTAAAAGTTCAACTATAAAGTTTGCCGATAAGGTAAATGAGGACTTAGACATATTAAATGGCTTTAATCAAATTCTAATCGCCAAAAGAGGGCATATCGTTAAAATGCCAGAAAAGGGTAGCTCTGTTGTTGCTTGCTTATCCGGAGGTATGGACTCGGTAGTGAATATTGCTATACTAATGAAAGAGTACGAGTTAAATGTTTATCCATTTTTCATCAATAGAGGTCAATCAAATTACAAATACGAAAAACAGTCGGTTGACTATTTTGATTCATATTTTAAAGATAATTTTCCCAAGCTGTATAACAAATGCATCGAAATAGATGTTATGACTCCAGGCCTTAAATATAAGGACTTACTGAGAAATGCAAAAAAAAAGGTAGATAATATTCCTTTGAGACATAACATTTCTTATCCGGCTCGAAATCCTATTATTTTTTTAACTGGAATGGAGTATGGCTATTCATTGATGGCAAAAGGAGTTAACATAAAGAATATTTTCGCCTCCTATGTTGCATCAGACTCTTCTTATCATTGCTGTCAAACTAATACGAGACTAATGAACGTTTTAATTTGTCAAATACTTAATGATTGGGACTGGCAGTTTATTTCACTGCCAACCGAATTAGAATTCGGAAATTATTTTGATAAAGATGTCCTGATAAAATGGGGATATGAAAATGGCATCCCAATACACAAAGCTAGGACATGTGTAAAAAAATTTAACATTGAATGCGGCGATTGTCCTACCTGCTGGGACAGAAGGAGGGGATTCAAGGAAGCCGGCGTTCCAGATTTAACAGAATATAAATTCGAAATGTCTACCAAATATCCAACTTATTATGATCACGAAGAAGAAGAAAATAAATAAATATATGAAAATAGAAACCGAAATTAAGTTAATGCTAATTAATATAGATATAAAAAAACTACTGGAACAAATAGAGGAAATTTTCGATTTGGAAAAAAATAATGAATTCCTTCAAATAACACACCAGTTCTTTTTTGAAGACTACACAAAGCAAATTGCCTTTCCTCGGATCAGAAATGAAGAAGATGGAAGAAACACACTGACATTAAAAGTAAAAGAAGGCAATATTTCAAAGAGTGAATACTTCAAAAGAATAGAATTAGATACTGATATCTCAGACGTAGATGCAGTTATTAAAATGATGCCATATTTTGGATATCCTAAAAAAATATCTTGGGAAAAAAAGAGAATAAATTTTTTGCCAAATAAAAACGCAAAAACTGATTTCGAAATATCCTTAGATGAAACCCCAATGGGGTATTTCTTAGAAATAGAGGCAGATGAAAATAGAATCGAAGAAATTATAAAACTTTTAAAATTAGAAGACGCTGAAAGAACCAAAAAAGCTTATCTGGGCATATGGGCTGACTTTAAAGAAAAGCACAACATAAAAGATGAGAATATGCTATTTGAAGCCGGAAAATTTTAACATCTTTATTTCATATCTCCAAATTAAACATAAAAACTTATTAGAGATTGAAAAAATCTATCAAAAAAGTATTAATCAAATAGAAACGGAATGGCTTGTATTCAAATCTCAAAAGTAGTATAAATAAACCAAAGAGTGAGGAAAAAATTTCAAAAAATTGTCAGATTTTGTGCAAAAACTGTAATCGCACCAAATCTGGAAAATAAAATTATTAAAGACTCAAGAAGTTCGTAGTTTGCGGATTTTTTTGTTAAAAAAATGCAGATCGTTAGGATAAAGGGCAATCATAATATCAATAATCAAAACAAAAACATATTATTAAACGCCGTAGCATAAATAATCAATAAACAAACCTCGTTTTTGGCAAAACGAAAAGATTAATATCCTTTAATAGAAATTTAACAAATGGCAAATACATCAATGATAAAAAATAATTCGGTCGAAAAATTTGTGGAAAGGTTCGGTTTTGAAAAATGTGTTTTTGACCTTTTGAAATTTATTGAAAAGGATAATGAAAAAGTAAAAAATACTTTAATCAAAAAATATTTAGGGGAATCACTTTCAGCAGAGGCTGAGGAGGAGATGATAGAGTATTTTGTGAATAACAGCATTTTTAGTTCGGCAACGATTGCCAACCCCGCTACTTCGGTGGTGACAGAGCTTTTATACAAAAGACCCGAAGTTTCGCATCCGATTGACAAGTATTTTTTGGCATCAAAAAGCGGAAAAGCAATTTATTCAAGATTAAATTGTGTTGAAAAAAATCTGCACCTATTGATTGAGGAATATCTTAAAAAAAAATCCGATGTTTTGATAAATAATTTTGGCGGAGGATTGAGTAGAGATACAATAGATGTTTTTTCAAAATACTATCAAGATAATGAAAACATAAAAGCTATCAGCATAGATAGAGATAGTTCGGCGGTTAAAAGAGGAAAGAGATTGGCAATAATTAACGGTGTCACCGACAAAACAGAATTTTTAGAGGTAAATATTATGAAATATAATCCTGAAGAAAAGTTTGATATTGTCTTAGTAGTGGGAGTGCTTTGTGGAATGCCACCTGAAACTTGCACAATGATTTTAAAGAATATTAAGGGATTATTAGGGGAAGGTGGGTGCGTGGTAGCTAGCAATGCTTCACCCAAAATGTTAGAAGAAGACTCTTTTACTTATTTTATCATGGAAAATATACTTAACTGGAAACTTATCTTTAAAGACGAAAAATTATTGAAAGATATTTTTCAAAAAGCAGGATTAAAATGGCAAAGAAGTTTTGCGGACGAGTATGGGTTTCACAATATGGGAATAGGAAATTAAAAATCACTTATCACATTTCTTAAACTTATGGATTTTTATGTTTTGATTAGCCTTATTATTAGTATCGTAGCCATTTTTTTTGGATCATTTGTATTTTCAAAAAATCGGAAAGCTACAACCAATAGAACATTCTTTTTAATGAGTATCTCTGTGGCAATCTGGAGTTTTGCTTATGCAAAGTGGATTTCTATTCCATTTGGATTTGAGTCCGATGCCTTGTTTTGGTCGAGATTGCTTAATTTTGGCGCCACCTTTATTCCAATATTTTTTCTTCATTGCACATTAAGCATTTTGAATATTGCCAAAGAAAAAAGAAAAGTATTAACATTCGGATACTTGATAACCCTTATTTTTGCTATTTTTAGCTTTTCGCCCATATATATTAGTTCGGTAAAGCAGGTTTCAGTTTTTCCTTATTGGCCACAAGCAGGAATACTTTATACTTTTTATATAATTATTGGATATTTTGGATTAACGGGTTATGGTGTATATCAACTAATAAGAGCAAAGAAAAATGCTGATAAAGAAAAAAATCATCAGATCAATTATTCTATTTTGGGAGCACTTTTTGGTTTTATCGGTGGAGCAACAAATTTTCCGTTGATGTTTGGTTTTGGGATTAATCCGCTTGTTGGGCAATCAGCAGTCGTATTTTTTTATTATTTCTTTGGAGTCGCTACTATTAAATATCATTTATTTGAAATAAAATTAATTTTAACTGAAGTATTAATAGGAGTAATGGGTATAATTTTGGTTATTTTGCCATTTTTTATGCCAACTAACGATTTACGAATTTTAACTTCTATCGTTTTATCATTGTTTATTATCTTTGGCTACTATCTGATCAAGGCTAATCACGAAGAAGTTGTTAGGAAGGAAGAGGCAGAAAGGGTTAGTAATTTAAAAACAGAGTTTATTTCTATTGCTTCGCATCAATTACGAACACCGTTGGGAGCCATAAGGGGGTATTCTTCAATGTTCCAAGAAGGCGATTATGGTAAAATGTCCGACGAAGCAATGACGGCGATTCATTACATTTCAGAAGCAAGCATAAGGATGATAAACTTAGTAAATAATCTATTGTCAGTGAGTCGTTTGGAAAAAGGGCTGATTGAGTTAAAGATTCAAGATGTTTCTATAGAAGAAGTAATAGAAAATTGCATTAAAGATACCGAACTAGCAATAAAAGCAAAAGGACTTTCTTTAAAATACAAGAAATCCAAAAGTCATTTACCAATAATCAAAGGAGATCCTGAAAAGTTAAAAGAAGCTTTTAACAATATTATTAGCAATGCAATAATATATACCGAAAAGGGAGAAATAGCTATTAGTTTAAAAACTCAAGGTAAATGTATCTTTATTAAAATAACCGATACCGGAATTGGAATAGAAAAAGAAGAATTTGCAAAACTGTTCAAGAGTTTTTCGCGAGGCAAGAGTGGAGTTGAAAAATATACACAAGGAACTGGGCTGGGTTTATATATTGCCAAAAACTTTTTAGAAATGCACAAAGGCGATTTACGAGCAGAATCAAAAGGTAAAGACAAAGGCAGCACTTTTTTAATTAGACTACCAATCAATTCAACTTTAGAGACATATCATAAATTTGTTTTATCGGATCAGCCAAGTTAAGTTTACTGAATGACAATTTCTTTACTTTTAAGAACTAATTGTTTTCATTTAGAAGATTGGATTATTAAATCTAACACCCTAGACCGACCATTTCTATACTGTCTCATATCAGACCTAGATACCTCAAATTGACTATTCAAAGCCACAAAGAACCCTTACACAGCTTGAAGGGTAGGGGCTCTAAACCTTCCTTACCTACCATTCAATAAAAAAAGAGTACCCCAAAAAGGGTATTCTTTTTTATTGAACAACAAGAGGTGAATACATCAAAATAATATAAACAACAAAACGCTTAAAAATAAGCGTTATTTCAATGATGAAGGTTACGCAGGATTGTCGCAGTAGCCAATCTGCTTTCTTCTACTGGCCAATCGCGGCTTGCAATAACTCTCATGCATAGTCTGAAATGAGCTCCCTTTAGTCCACCATAGAATTCCTCCGATTCAGCCAGACCTACAATATCCTCGACACTGAAAAAGACCGCATTTGTCTGTCTTGGCTCTTGATAAACCTCTCCGATTATGAGGCATGATTGCATGCTGTGTCCGCCTGGCAAATAGGCTCGATAGATGGCCGGCATCGGCTGAATTTTTTTCGCAATAACTTCTCTGGAAATTCCAGTTTGACTCTCAATCTTCTGAGAAAGGAATCCGCCAATCCAGGTTTCATTATTAACCATAGTCAAATCTGATTCGTAAACCAAATCGCCAGGAAGAAACCATTTTTCTTTCATCTCTCCCTCAGCTTTTCTTACTAAAAGAAGTTTCGCCAACGGAAGCGGTTCAAGTAATAAACGATGAATAATAGCTCCGTATATCTCATCTGTTACCGTAGCTCTCATCTTTTCTTTTCTCCTTTATGATATCCTGCCTGTTCCGGCAACCATAAACTAACATATCGAAATTAGTCAGTCAATATCGCAAAAGCAAAAAAATTAATACTCATTAGCTCATAAGTCCATCGTTATTGATATACTCTCCAATTTCCTCCCGTGCTCTACTTAAACAAAAACAGGGGCTGCGATATAATAGAACTCAACCTCAAAAATCTAACGATTTCAAACTAGAATTCAGGGACTAGCTATTGACATATTAAGAATAAATTGTATAATTATTATGCATTTCAAAGGAGATTATGTAAATGATAATCAAGGAAGAAAAAGGAAACATCTTCGGAACAAGTTGCAAACACATTGTGTTTGCAGTTAATACGGAGGGGATTAATGATTCTGGATTCGCAGGTCAAGTTTCTGATAATTATTGGCCAGAGCTGGCTTATGTCGGCCCAAAGCCATTAGGAACAGTTCTTTCATTGCAGGAGGAAGGCATAACCTTTTATGCTATCGTCTGTCACTCCCTAAAAGAGGGCTGGAAAGAAGCACCAAAGGTGATAGAAGATTGCCTGAATAACCTCGATACCCCCGACGGTGAACCGATTGCTTCAGTACAGATTGGCGGTGGATTAATCGGACAAATGTCCGGAGCCGATTTCCCAGCCATAATCCAGGCGATGGAACATTCGAAAAAAAGCATCATTCTCTATACAAGATAAGAACATCATTCTTATCCTTTTTTTATACAAAAACACTACACAATCGAACAAAAGACATTTTATACTGTCTCATTTTACCCAAGTCTAGACACAAATCAAGGTTAGTAATAATCTTGTTTTTTTTATACGCAAACTTGTAGCAAAACCCCAAAAGTAGTATAAATAAACCAACGAAACATAAAGTCTCCTATTTAAGGAATAGGGGCATTCGTGGCTTAAAATTATATTACGATTATAAACACATACAATATGAGTCCTGAAAATTTTAACTTAGAAAGTAGTGAAGAAACTGTTCACCATGCCAAAAATGCTAAATTAATAATTATCAAGAATGCACCTCACGATATTTCTCATTCTGAATATATAATGGCGATAAAAAAGGAATTATACAAAATTGCAAAATGACAAACGATAAAAAAGGTGACTTAATATTCGAAACTACACACTGGAATGTTATTCTCATGCCAAACCAAAACTATCTTGGATATTGCAGTGTTTCATTAAAGAGAAGGGATTGCGGCGACTTAGCTGATTTAACTAATGAAGAAATGCTTGATTTTCTTCAATTAGTTAAAAAACTTGAAAATGCTCTTCGTAAAGCGTTTAATGCCACAATGTTTAATTGGACTTGCTTAATGAATCTATCTTACCAAAATAATCCTCCAACTCCACACATGCATTGGCATTTTAGACCTAGATATGATCATAAGGTTATTTTTGCCGGAATTGAATTTATTGATCAATCCTTCGGACAACATTACGATTGGCCACCAACTGAGCGAATATTGGAAGACAATACCAGAAAAGAAATTATTAACGAAATCCTAAAAACACTTTAACAGTCCAAAATCAATTCTTATAACTCATTTTACCCAAGCCTAGACACAAATCAAGGTTAGTAATAATCTTGTTTTTTATACGCAAGCTTGTACCAATAATCCAAAAGTAGTATAAATAAACCAACGAAACATTAAAAATACTTTTTCTGAAAAATCCTACAAATTAGTCGCGAGTAAGAAACAAAGCAAAAATATGATTGAAAAACTCAACACAAACTACGAAGAAGAAAATACTCAAGAGAGCAAAGAAAGAGAGCCCTTCTTTGAAAAAATAGAAAATACAAATATTCCCCCAGATGACAAAGTACTTCTAATGCTCTTAATGTTAGAACGGAAAAAAGTAGTACTTATTGGGAATGGGAAAAAAATAGAAGGCAATGCAAAGGAAAAAAATGAATTAAAACAAGAAGTGCTAGATTCCTTTCTTGAATATATTAAACTGATTGAAGAATTGGACTTGTATTACGATAGCAATGACTCACTGGGAGACTACAGAATAAATCTCTATAACGTACTAAGATTTGGACTAACTGTTTCTAAAAAAATTGAGTATCTAAAAATGATGAGGATAGCAACTTACAGCGAAATTCGTGATGATGAAACAAGAGGAACATTACTTGGATATCCCGAAACAGCTGTAAGAGCTTTTACGGAAAATAAAAGTTTAAAAACTCCACCCTACAACGAAGACGAAATGGAAGAAGAAGGATTGTTGCCTTTTTTAAATTTTCGCATGTCAGAGAATTGGAAAGAAGAAATAAAATGGGCAAGGGAGAATATGGAACTAATTAAAAGCAACTCACCAAAGACGTATGAGGAAGTTGTTGCATACAACAAATCACTAAAAGACTAAAAATCTTTACAAGTCAGCTCGCAGTAATAAACACTCTACCCTTATCTTGTTTGATAATCTTTACCTATTAATAATTTTCCACAATTTTATCATCAAAGGGCCAAAAGTATATAAAATTAAAAACATAAAAACGTAATAAAATGACTATTGATAAATTAGGCCTAATATATATCAAGGACAAGAAACTTCTTTCTGTAAGATCAAAAAATAAAGATGCATATTACGTCCCCGGTGGCAAAAGAAAAAACAACGAAACCGATATTCAAGCCCTAGCTAGAGAAATAAAAGAAGAAATAAGCGTTGATATTATCCCAGAAAGTCTAAAGTTTATTAATAAATTTGAAGCTCAAGCACACGGAAAAGAACAAGACATTACAGTTATAATAACCGCTTATTTTGGTGAATTTATTGGAGAAATTGAACCAGATTCAGAAATAGAGGAAATAAAATGGCTAAGCTATGAGGATATAAAAAACGCTACTCCAACTATGAAACTTATTCTAAACTATTTAAAAGAACGCGATTTAATTAGTTAGTATTAACACCTCTTTTTGAGGTGTTTTAATTTTTAAAATAACTTCTCATCATAAAATTACTCTAAGTAATCACTGAAAGAATATAGTATAAAAAATCTATATAGATTTTTCTTTGGCAATCAAGTCAAAACGTGTTGTCAGTTTTTATTTTGTGATATAATGGCGTCAATATTAATAAATTAAAATTATGCATAAAAATAGAAAGGGATTTGCTCCTATAATAACTATCCTATTTACCATAATTCTAATTGGATCTAGTGGTTTTGGATATTACCTTTGGGATAAAGATAGAAAAAACGAAGCTAAAAATCAAGGACAATTATCAGCTAATCAAGAAAGCAAAAAACAATTAGAAGACGACAATAGATCACAAAAAATAAACCAAGAACAAGAGGCTCATCAAGAGAATAAGCTTGATTCTAGCGAATTAAGTCAGCAAAAAAATAACGCATATTATATTGATGCAAACAATAAAACATATGGACCGTACAGCGAAGTTAGCAGTCTGATATTAGATTCAGCAAATTTTGCTTTTGTATATAGTATTGAGAAAAAAAGTTCTAATGAAAAATATCCAATTTATTATTACTACATTAATATTAATGATAGAATATATGGCCCATACGATTTTGCTTCATCTTTTCAAACCTCTCTTCATGATGATGGTTTTGCTTTTACCTATAATGATTTAAAAGATAAAAAATCTTACGCAAATATTAATGATAAAATATATGGACCATACGATACTGTCTTAAGTCCAAACTTCAATGATAAGTTTGTTGCATTTAATTACGTACAAAATGGAAAGTATTATACTAATATCAATGATAAAATATATGGGCCATATTCTTTTAACAAAGAGCCTCTTCTTACTGACTCTAAATTCGGATTTCATTACGACATACTATCAGAACGCTACGTCAACATCAATGATAAAATATATGGACCTTATGATTTTATCGATGACTTCTTTTTAATGAAAAATTATTTCGGCATATCTTATAAGAAAGACGATTTATTCTACGTAAACATCAATGACAAAATATATGGTCCTTACGAAGAGGCGGGATATTTAAGCATTAGTAATGATAATTTTGCTTTTAATTATAAGAAAGACGATTTATTCTACGTAAACATCAATGATAAAATATATGGTCCTTACGAAGGATGGCCGGCAGGTGTTAATATTATAGCCAACGAAAACGGTTTTGCTTTTGTATATTTAAAGAATAAATCTTTCTATTTAAACATCAATGACAAAATATATGGTCCTTATGGTTATGTCTGGGACATTAAATTGAGTCCTAATAAATTTACTTTTTCTTATTATGAAAATGGACTACAATTCACTAATGTTAATGATGAAATACACGAAATAGAATGATGCCTAGCTCGACCTAAGTCCCATCGCCCTACCAATAACAAAATACCAAACTCTGATTCTAAAAATAGTATAAACAAAACCATAAACGCAAAAACTTACACAAGTGCCATTGTTGGCACTTTCTATTTTAGGAGATATAATTAACCTCATAGTATGAAGAATAAAAACATTATCGGGCTAGCAAGTAAAAAAGTTAAGCTTTTGCCTCATAATCCAAAATGGGCTGAGTTGTATAGGCGTGAAGAAAAAATAATCTCTTCCGCACTGGGAAAAGCCATCAAAAACATTCAACATGTTGGCAGTACATCAATACAAGGAGTTAATTCTAAGCCGATAATCGATATCGCAATCGGAGTAAATTCGTTAAAAGACGCTGAAAAGTGTATTAAAGCAATGGAGAAATTAGGATATGAATATAAATACTATGCTGGTATTAGGGGAAGACGATTCTTTGCAAAGGGAAATAAAAGCAATAGAACTTTCTATGTACACATAGAACCAATAAACGGCAGAATTTGGAAGAACCACATATTATTTCGAAATTATTTAAGAAAACACAAAGAAAGCGTTAAAGAATATAACGATATTAAAAAACTTTTAGTAAAAGACTATAAGAATGACTGCGAAACTTATACAACTAAAAAAGACCCCTTTATCAAAAAGATATTAAAAAAGGCGAAACAAGAAAAACAATTCGGTGTAATCGCCCTAAAAATCAAACCCTACTTTCACGTCAAGAAATATTGACACAACAATCAAACAATTGTATGGTATTCTTGTCAAAGGAGGAAAACAATGAAATGCAGTAAGTGTAGCGGAAGATTGAACAAGAAAAGCCCCATAGTAATAGAAGTAGCTTGCAAATGTTGTTGCTGTGGCGGGACATCAGGTACAGAAACCGCTTTCCCCTGTGCAAAGTGTGGGCTACTCCACTGGAGCGACGACGGCTCTCCCGTACGTACCAAAGGAAACGAAATGGGATACTTTGAATGCGGTAAAGTTGTTTACAAGTAAATCCCAAAAATAAACAGGCTTTTCAAATGATTAGCCATTTTTTATACTAAAATTATGTACAAATCATAATTTTTGGCCTACCATAAACACATATGAAAGTTAAAACCAAAATAATAGAAGAAATAAAAGACAAAGCTAAAAAATATTTCGTTGGCAGTGACAGTTCTCACGATTGGGCCCATGTAGAAAGAGTTTACAATTCGGCTGTTAAAATAGGAAAAAAGGAAGGAGCTTATCTTGACGTCGTTAAAATAGCAGCCTACCTCCATGACATTGGAAGAAAAGAAGAAATAAAAAGCAATGGAAAAATATGTCACGCCGAAAGAGGAGTAGAAATAGCCGAAGAAATACTATCTCAATATAATCTTGATAAAGAAATTATTGAAAACATAAAACACTGCATCTTAACTCACAGGAATAAAAATGATCACCAGCCAAAAACCATTGAAGCGAAGGTTTTATTTGACGCCGACAAACTAGACTCAATTGGAGCAGTAGGAATAGCTAGAGATTTTTTATTCGCTGGAATATACAACGCTCCTTTATATACTGGAAGAGAAAAAGAAATCGCAAAAGAAGCTGATAAGTATGCATATACAAGAGACGACACCGCTTTATTAGAGTACTATTATAAACTTAGTAAAATTAAGGATAAGATAATCACAAAAACCGCCAAAGATTTTGCTAAAGAAAGACATGCCTATATGGAAGATTTCTTTGAAAGATTTAACAAAGAGATTAAGGGTCTTTTATAATCCCTTAGAATATGTATATCTTGAAACGGCAAAGTCATTTATAAATAATCCCCCAACAACAAACAAACCGGCTTTTCAAATGATTAGCCATTTTTTTATCCTCAAATCCAAAACACCCTTGCTGGTGCATTTTTATTACAAATAATATATAATGAAACCAACAAAAGTATAAAACAAAATAATTAAAATATGAACAACAATATTGCCGGTCTTTTTAATATTAAAGACATATTCTGTATTGGCATAATTGCAGGACTATGGTTTTCGGTATCTTCCGCTTATGATACTCTTTCGACGCTCTTTTTAGCTATACTTTTTTTCAGCGTAATCACAATCACACAATTCTGCAATCAATATAAGGCATCAACAACAAAATCCTTAATTAAAACTAAAACAGACAAAACTTTTAACAGATTACTGCTATTAACTTACATCCTTGTTATATTTTACATCACAACAAAAGATGATCACTCAGGATTAAACTTCTTCTCATTTGCAGTTTTTGTCCTTGCCACAGTTTCTAGCGCATTAACCCTAACACTCAGAACAGAACAACTGATTATGTATTTTATCGACTCCCAAGAAACTAAATCAAAATAAATCGACTTTAAAATCTTGACAATTAGCACCAATTGTATATTATTAAACACGTCTTCTGTATTAAGGAGGATATAATAATGGTAGAAAAAGAAAGAATTGGAGGGCTTAGCGGCCCAGTGCGCTATGTATTTGCTCATGGCAGATTTGATTGTAAACATGAGTTTGCAATAGTCCCATCACCATTTGAAGATTACGGCGGGCAATGCCGCGTTTGCTCAGAGTGTGGCAGAGTGGAAACCTGGCCAGAACCAAAAGAATCGTACGAATTTCACGGCATGACTGGAATATACGTCCTTAACGAGGACGGCACGCCTGGACAACAGGTGAGTAGTGGAATATAGAGCTATGCTCTTTTTTTATTTACAACAAATATTTTCCAAACAAAAAAAGGACATAGTCAGTCCTCAAATATTTGGAAAGGTCCGCGACCCCAAAATGCCAAACATCACTCCAATAGCTACAAGAACAATTGTCGCTACACCACCTTGAAGAATATACGCAGAACTCCATTTCATAATGCTGTACGAAATAGTACCTACAAATACCAGTAATGCACAAAGCAGTGAAACTAAAAAAAGAAAATTAAAAACTCGTACACCCAAGTCTATCTCATCATCCATAAACATAATCATTATCTCCTAGTTTAAGTTACTAACAAAAATTTACAATAAATATTACGCCTTGTCAATTGACAAAAGCCTCATTCTACCACATATTCTAAATACTTAGCTTATCTAAGGAGGAACATTATGAAAATTGAGTACGTTGTCGGGATCGTATATTTTAACCGCAGCGCAAAACCCCCAAAATTTCTTCCAACTCAAGTTTTTAGAGTTGGAAAAGATCAAGACCCCAAGAAAGTCTTAGTGAGTGGAGTATCTCCACAACGAGTACGAGCTTCTGCAGGGTTCTTGAGTGGTAGAGTAGTCGTCTACTATGTTGAATACCTCAGGTACGACAAACCACCCTCAAAGTTAAACGAGGAAATTCTAACGCCTAGCGAGCAGGTAGTGCTCGCAAAGTTAAGAAATCATTTACGAGAAATGTCTTTCGCCAACGTAATGCATATTGGCGATGAATACTAAAATATTTCGTTGTTTTTCACAAAAAGCCCTACAAGATATGCACCCACATTAATGGTGCTTTTTTATTTTAAATAAGATATAATAATCTTACATTATATAACTCTATAAAACACATATGAACACCCATCAAAAAGGATCTGTGCCTATCTTGATTGCTATTACACTTTTAGTTTTAGCCGGAATTGGTGGAGCTAGTTATTATTTATTAAATAAGCAATCTTCAAAACAAACAGCTTGTACCATGGAAGCTAAAGTTTGTCCTGATGGATCATCTGTTAATAGAACCGGCTCTAATTGTGAATTTACAGCATGCCCAGAAATAAAAGCAAACGAAACGACTAATTGGAAAACATATACAAATACTAAATACAATTATCAAATCAGTTATCCTGAAAATGTTTATACCATTGAAAATATTACTTTTGATCCAGAAAAAGGAATGACGGACGACAATGTCACGCTGTATGACATTGCATCAGTTCAAAAAACTAAAGAATGTGAATGCGGTGAATACACGGCAATTTATATAAATGCCTATTCTAATCCTCAGGGACTTTCCCTGCAAAACTATATAAAAGAAAATGTTAGAAATTGGACATCTGACTATTCTAATCTTTTTATCAATGAAAAAATAAGCTTAAATGGTATTCCTGAAATAGAAATTAATACGGGAAGAGAACAATATTATATTTTAGAAAAAAATAATGTTATATTTTCGATTGGAGGATATTTTGATATGAATATTATTAATACCTTTAAGTTTATAGACAACCAAAAGGAAACAATCAAACTAGACAGAAATGATTTATTACAAAAAATGTTTTCGACCTTAACATTTAAAAATGGAATAGCTCGCACAGAAGAAAACTATGATATACAATACGAAAATTCGTACGAAGATTTTTTTGTAAATAAAAACGAAAAAAGTTTGTTACTTTCGTCAAGGGGGGAGGAATTTGAATTATATTTAGGATTATTTGATAAAGATGGTCGTCTTTTGACAAAACAATATGATTTCAATTCTAAAAACATCAGGACTATAAGCATATGGCCAAATGGTAGTGGAAGTATCTACTTATACAACTGCAAAGGGCTTAAACATATTTTATACGTCAGCACCGGCTGCTCAACAGGAGGGTGCTGTAGCGACTACGCAGAGCTATTCAAAATAAGTAATGGAAATTTTGAAAAAACTCAAATAATTAACCACGATATAAAATCTCTTAGCGGAAAAACAGTAATTATGCATCCCACCGAAAATAAAATCGTAATAAAAACAGTTCCCGACACATCTATAAATGGCAATTGCCCCGAAAGCGATTACAAAGAACTAAAATGGAATGACGAAAGTTGTAAGTTTGAATAAACAATTGTAAGGTAAAACAAAAACATGGACGATAAAAAAATAACTAAAACTAGAAAAAAATCATTGGTATTTCTTTTATACGCTTTCGGAATTTTTTGGTCTGCCATAACCTTTTCATTTATTTTAAGCGCTATATTGATTCCAATATTGCCAGCAAAAAAACTTTCTTTGTCAGTTTCCATATTTATTACTTTTCTCATTTCTTTCTTTTATTTTTATCGTGCCAACGCCTTAAATGAAAATAGGGAAAAGCCTATCCTAAAATCACTTATCTATACAGTCATATGTTTATTGGTAGTATTTTCAATCACATACATCTTTAAAAGCTTTTTTTCTCTGTATGAATATCCATGGGACATAGGAGGATAGCAATCGCAAAAAATAAATCTCCAAAATAAAAAAAGACCTAGTTATCTAGGTGCGTTCAAACTCGAGAACGATTATTCCCAGCGATTTAACGTGGAACATATCTCTGAGTTCGTTAGTCATTTTCTCCTCGGAGCCAAAACTCTTCAATATCTCCTCAAAGCCTTCAGTCTCAAGCATACTCTCGGGCGATCTGTACTCTCGAATAGCAGTAATCCTTACCCTACAGGTTCTTTGTCCATTTATGAACAAAAGTGTATGGCCGATTTTGTATTGCAATACCAGACTCCCAGGCCGAACCCAGCGAGTTACCTCTCTCGAGTTTATGAAGTTAAAACTAGCTCGATTAACTCCCATTTTTTCGTCTTCCATTTTAAAGATCTCCTAAAGAACTACAAACCCATAAAAACACATTTTTCCAAAATTGTAAATCCCAAATAAAAAGGAGCATCATTCGATGCTTTTTTGATTTATTGACACGACTATCTTCGCAGCCAAGAGGCCTGCAAGAGTTTTTAAATCAACCTGCTCATTCCCAGTAAAACTGCCCGCACGAAAAGCAAAAATCATTCCCAACAAAATGTCTCTATATTCAACAGGACTGGCTATAACCGCCTCAATATTGCCTGCAATGGCATCTTTAATTTGCTCATCCGTCAAGTTAAACTCGGGAGAAGTCATTACAAGATCTCCTCCCGCCAAAAGCAATCTCACAAGCAGACCGTCCAATTTTAAATAATCAACAATTTGACCGATAGTTTCGTTTATACTGTTTTTCACCTCGTCTGTCATTGCTTCCAGGGTAAGTTCATATATTGCCGTCCCATCTTGTCTCCTTTTTGCTTCAATGGCACGACAAATTTTACACAAAAGAACAAGATAATTAAAGCCTATGTCCTTGTCACTACATTTGCTGTGTATAAAGGCAACCCCTCTTCCTTCAGCGTCTTCCTTAAAACCGCTTCCGTCTTGAGACGTCAAGAGCCCAAAGGGAGTTCTGCAATGCTCAGGATAATCCTCTCTGAAAATGTTAAGAAGCTGCAGCCCATTCATCCCTGGTGACATATCGTAATCAGAAATGATTACGTCATACGTTTGTTCCTTTATTTTTTCCAATGCTTCTTCGCCACTACTCGCAACATCAACTATGATTCCCTCAAGCAGCCTGCGCAGAAACATTTCTACAATAAACCGTAATGGCTCGTCATCGTCAATATAGAGCACCTTCAATATCACTAAAATCACCTTCTTCAGAAAAAAGCCGTCCTCAAAATAATTAAGAAACGGTTAATATTTCAGCCACTTCTGGCCGTACTTTACGCAGGACTTCGGCTATTCGCGAAAGAAAGTCTTCACTCCTGTCCTGATTTCTCACCATTAACTCAATGTCCCTATTGGAAAACAGGGGACTGACTGCAAATCGGCCAATTGAGGCAACAATTTTCTCGGTCTTTTGATCCATTTTCATACCTCCAAGGTACTAGCTTAAATATAAAATTAAAGCGAAATATTGTCAATAAAACTATCAAGAACTAAGCACTAAAATTCCTATTTTATAAAATTATTGACATTTTACCCCAAAAATTATAGCCTTACTTTGTAGATTCGTTGAGTCTATAGGAGAGTAGAGAAAATGAATGATATTATTGTTGCTGCTCTAGGAGCGGTCATAGTCGGAGTTCTTTTTGTATTATGAGAAAGACATGTCTCCAAGAAAACAAAGGGGTATATAAACTATCACGAAAATATAAAAACGTTTCTCTTGGATATGATTATTGCTTCCATTGTTTTCGTAATATCCGCAGCAATTCTTCCATTTCAAACAATCATTCCCGTCATTATTGCAATAGCCATTGCATTTAAAATAGACCAAAAAAAACTTTGGTTGGCCGACCAATACCACTTAATAGTCATAGGAGTGGTTGTGACTATTGTTGTTTCAGTCATCTTTTGGGGCATATTTTTAAAAGTTCCTTATACAAAAGAAGAGAACATTTCAACAATCTCAATATTGTCACTGAAGGTTTTGCCCAATAGCAACGGAGTCATTAATTATGTCTATTTCTATCCAAGCGACAAAAAAGGAGGAGCAGAAGCTGAAATAATTAAAGACAACGCCACAATCCTTGAAAAATCCAACCGCTCAGAAATAATAACATACCAAGAATATTCTATCAGAAATTTCCCTTGGTATTTAAAAGTACTATTCCTGAAAGATGGCTGGAAAAATCTTGAGAATAAGCAGATAGAGATATACACAAATCAATCACTATCTAGCATATAAGCACCTTTGGTGCATTTTTTTTATAAATAAGATACAATAGAAACAAAAAATGAAAATAACATCAAAAAAACTAGTAGCCACTTTTTTGTGTCTAGTCATTGCCATTGCTTTAATATGCTATTTTGGCCAAACACCGCCAACAAACAGCGATTGGCCTCTTGGCTATTCAGTCACCGCTTCTTCGCAAATAAACAAAAATCAACTAACTGTAAAAAACATCAGGAATTTCAGATACGACCAAGAGGGGAATGTAATAAAAGCCGAATACTACGACCAAGTGTACAACCTAGATGAATTAACCAAGGTTTGGTATATTTATGAGCCATTTGGAAACAATGCCGCTCACAATCTTTTAAGCTTTGAGTTTAGGAATAATATTTTTTTAACAGTAAGCATAGAAGCTCGAACGAGCAAAAGCCAAGAGTACGACGGCTACGTCGGACTCCTCCGATCATACCCCCTTATATATGTAGTGGCAGACGAAAGAGATACTTTATTCCTGCGCACCAACGTTCGCAAAAACCAAGTCGTTCTTTTTCCAACCAAAGCATCGCCCGAAGCTGGAAGAAAGCTTTTAATAGAATTGTTTAACGAAGTGAACAGACTAAATCAAAATCCAAAATGGTACAACTCACTCACCGATAATTGCACAACCCTTATTGCTCGCCACATAAACAGCATTTATATGGGTGCCGTTCCCAGCTTTTCATGGAAAATGTACAATACGCATTCCGATGAAATCCCTTATGATAAAGGCTGGATAGACACAAACCTATCGCTTAAAGAAGCTGAACAGTATTTCAACATTTCACAAAAAGGGCAATCAATAACCGACATCGAAAACTACTCTAAAATAGTAAGAGAAAATCTAACAAATTAAAACGAGACTAATCCTCGTTTTTTATTGCAAGACCAAACACAGAACACTCTTTACATTTATCAATATTTATGCTATAGCATTGGCATGTCTAATATAACAAAGATATCAATAGAAAGTACCGCCACAATAAAGTGTGATTTTTCTGTTGCGACAAGGCAATTGATATTTTTGGAAAAAGACTTCACTAAAAGAGAGATTAAGTTAAATTCACATCCTCTTATCTGGGTCAAAGCCCCACAATTTACTTCTTTTTAATAGGATACTTATCCTATTATTAGCTATCATTTTTACAAAAAATTGGTTTTTTGTTTGTAAAAATAATCATTTTGAGCTATAAGATGTCTGTTTGGAATAAACTTATTTTAATGGAACGCACATTAATAAATACTTTTTTGGAGATGGTAATTTGATTACTTGAAGCAATTAAATTCCCGTCTCCAAAGAGTTAAAAACTCTGGAAAAAGCTCTTAAAAGAGCTAGACGTGGAAAGGAGGAAAAATGGAAGAAAGTTTCAAAAACGAAATCGAGAAAATCGTTGGAAGAATTGAACAGATTGTCGAAACCCATATCTCTATCATATATATGGGTAGCGACCTGGTTGCAAAATTGACAAAACCAGTCAATCTGGGTTTCGTAAATTTTGAACCAATCGAAAAAAGGCGGGAATCCGCAAAAAAGTCCGTCGAGATCGACGAGGCATACTGCCCGAGCTTAAACTCAAAGGTCGTCGAAATCGACGGAGAGCCATTCGTCATAATGAGACGATTTGATTCGTCCGCAGGTCTCGACACTTTCTACGAACAAGAGAAAGTGACGATAGAACATGCAAAGCAGATTGGTCACTTATTTGCGGTGGCACACAAAAAGGCTCGGACAAACGAGGAAATTTCCCAAATCGGCTACAACAGCATAGCTGGAAACTGGGAAGAATTGTTTGTGGTGACAAGAGATGTGGCCAACGCAATCGGTGTAACAATCTCCGAAAGGAATTACAATGACCTCGTCACCAAAATCAGGGAATTCATCGCTGAAAATGAAGCCTTCCTGAAATCAAGGCGAGACGAAGGGTTCATCCGCCAGACACATGGCGACGGACATGCAGGCAATATGTTTGTCGAAAATGGAGAAGTAAAGATTTTCGACGGAATTGGATTTAAGGACGAATTCAGTTTCGCCGACGTAATTGCAGATGTCGCATTTGCAATTATGGATGCGCTTGCGCGAGATAGTCCCGACATCGCAGTAGAGATAACCAACGCCTACATCGATGAATCTCAAGACTTTGCCGGCATAGAAAAGCTCTTTTACTTCTACATTTGCTACCGCGCAAGTGTGAGGGGTGAAGTCACCACACTGATTGCAAATGGCATGGAGGGAGAAGAAAGAGAAAAGCTTCTTCAAACCGCCAGAAAATATTTCGATCTGGCAATAGAATATTTGCCAGAGTAGGAAACAAAATGAGCAGTAGAATATTTATTGTCTGCGGCTATGTAGCTTCAGGAAAAACTACGGTCGCAAATGAACTCGCCCGGACAATGGGCGTTAGGGTCATCCGTACCGATGACCTCCGAAAAGAGCTTTTTCCAAGAGAATTAAGCTATGATCAAATTGATCTTGGAAGAACGGAAGAATCTGCTGGAAAAATAATCTCCTGGATAGAAGAAAACGATTCAGGAGGAATTGATTTCCAGCAAGTCCTCAACCCCTTAGGTTCTTTTCAAAATGAGGCATATGGCGAAATTATTCGCAAGTATGCCTTACGAATAAAAGAACAAAAACAAAGAGTCTACAACGAAGCCTTTGCTAGGCTAAGCAAGATTCTTAAAGAGGATAAGGATATCATTTTCGATGCAACCTTTTCAAGCAGAAGCATGAGAGAAAGAGCATATCGGGTTGCCACCGAAAATGGCTTGGAAAATATCTACATCGTTCAGATAACCTGCGATGAAGATATTGTGAAGTCCCGACTTGCAAATAGGAGGTCGGGAAATCAAGCAACGACATCGAACGCCAAACAGCTCGAAATTTTCAGGGTTGTAAAAAAAGAATTTGACGAAAGCCATATTCAAAAAGACAACCCAGAAGGATTAAGTATCATGCGAATCGTGTATGATACCGGAATCCAAAAGATCGAACAGTTTGGAAAAGTTGATGGAACAACAAGAGGGATTGGGATGGTATTAACTAATCTTTCTGAAAAGTATGGACAGAAATGATACACATTATAGCGCATAACGATGTTGATGGAATTGTATGCCACTCTATCGCAGAGATATATGCGAAGACAAAACAGATAAAGACAAGACACTATTTTGTCGATTATCAAAGTATCATTTCTGTTTTCAATGAATTGCTAAAGGTGATAAGTCCAGAAGATAAGGTTATAATCGCCGACATCGGATACGAAGAATATCTGATCAGTTCTTTTCTAGTCCGATACAAAAGAATAGCAGAAAGAACATTTTGGTACGACCATCACAAATGGAAAGAAGAAGCCATAAAAAGGATATCAGCTATCTCAAAAGAGATTATCATAAACGAGAATCTTTGCGCATCAGAAATTATCCAAAACAGGCTGCTTCCCGAAAACGAGATTGCAAAGCAACTCGCTTACATTGCAAGAGCTCATGATTTCTATGGCAAAGGATTTGAAACAGAAGTCTTTGAGCAAGCCTGCAAAATCCAAGATGTCATATCATCGGGATTTCAAAAGGAGCGGATTGCAGAACAATTTTCAGGTGGTATTTTGTGGAGCGAAGAATTTGAAACCGCCCACAGAAAATTTCAGGAGGTTATCAGACCAAAAGAAATTAAAAAAATGGAACAAACTGTTACGAAATATTCGGTAATAATAACCAATGACACCATTGCAAACATTATAGCCGTATTCGTTTCAGATGTTCTTTCCTCAAAAGACATAAGAGCATATCTGATGGAAGGAAAGGAACGCGATATTTTAATTGCAGTTTGGCCAAATGGCAGAATTGCATATGAAATTCGCAATGAAAATTTCCGCCAAATAATTGAAAAAATCAACAGTAATTTCAATGGCGGAGGAAGGGGACTTGCAGGAGGTGCAACCTATCCCCAAAAAATTAACAGAAAAAACTTCAGAAGTTGCTTTAAAAAAATAATCGAAGTAATTTCGAAGTAAGACATGAGGCATATTGTTAAGCCTCTTTTTTTATTGACAGAATGAGCAGGATATTATAAATTTTACTAACCCGAGGAGGGATTATTGTGTCCAAGTTCTTTAAAACTATAGCTGCTTGTATGCTGATAATGGCAGCAATATTAACGCTTGTTGCTATTGACTTCGGAATAATGTTCCTTGCAGGAACACTTCTCATGAGTATTTTTATCTTTGTTGTGGTAGAAAGCAAAAACTATCATAAAAAAGATTCGCTAGCCATTCCAATAATACTTGCCTTCATAACGATTTTTGTCTTTATGATTCTACTGGGAAGCTTTCTATTTACTGCAGAGGGTATGACAATGCTCATGGGGCTTTCTTTTGGATCCTTATTTCCCTTAGCAGTAATAAAAGGATTTTACAGCAATCCAAAAACTCAAGAATGTTCCACTTTTTCGTTTCCCCAGACTGAAAAGAATGAACAACCCGGAAAAGGGTATATCATTCAAGGCTCTAATGTTATTATAACCGATCCCCAAGTCAGAGATTATTTTGAAATTTTCGATCGTTACGTTGGAAGCTACTACGCAACCCACACCCCCGATCAAGTTCGGTTAAAATCTAACATTGATATATTGTATCCTGTTGAAAATGGCGAAAACCCATAATTCATCAAGGATAATAAAGAGGTTGATGTTTTGCTTAAAATGCAATTTCATTACCTCGTTTTTTTATACAAAATTTATTAATTTAGCTTTATCTTGCCTTATACCTCTAAAAATCATACGCTTTATTGGCGCTTTTTTGTTTTAAAGAGCATAATACACTAAAGATAATAATTCAAAAAAAATATATGAACAAAAAAATATTAATATTTGGAGTCATCATTATTTTAGTTTTTGTTGGTTCTCTAGTATATTTTAATGATTTTAACAAAAAACAAAATCAGCCACCCGTTGCGCAAGTAACATATATTTGTAACGACAACAAAACGATAAATGCAACTTATTACAAGGGCGAAACCAAAACCGTAAAACCAGGAGAACAACCAATTCAAACCGGCAGTGTAAATATAGTTTTAAGCGATGGTCGTGCTTTAAACTTATTACAAACTATTTCCGCAGACGGATCACGCTACGCTAATAGCGATGAAACTTTTGTTTTTTGGGGGAAAGGAAACGGCGCCCTTGTACTAGAAAATAATATTGAAAAAAACTACATAGGGTGCGTGATAGAAGCTAAAGATCCAGGAGAACTGCCCAATATTTACCATGATGGTACGGTTGGTTTTTCAATCCGCTATCCAAGTGGATATTCAGTCAATCCCGATTATCAATACCAAGCCCTTGGTCCAAACAAGGAAATACACGGAACAAAATTTACGGTTTCTCCAAATATTACAAACGGTACCAACTTATCAAATGACACGGGAATTTCTATCGAGATCATTCCAAATGCTCAAAACTGCAATGCCGGGCTTTTCCTTCTTGATAATTCAAATGTTAAAACAATAACCGACAATAACACTGAATATTCCTTTGCCTCATCTAGTGATGCTGCCGCCGGCAATAGATATGAAGAAAGTGTTTGGGCGTTTTCAAACACCAATTCGTGTATTGCTATCCGCTACTTCATTCATTATGGAGCTATTGAAAATTACCCTCAAGACACAATTCAAGAATTTAATAAAACATTACTAATCAATCAATTTGATAAGATACGTCAAACACTTATTGTTCAATAAATAATATTTTACTAAAATAATACTCTACTTTTTTTATCATTTTCTTGTCATTGCGCACCCCCTCTGTCATTGCGAGCTCCGCCTCAGGCGAACGAAGGCTGTGTCCTCCGTAGCCTTATAGCAAAGGAGGAAGCAATCTATTTTATCTTTACAAAATTAGGAAAATAAACTATAAATCAAACCAGAGGAAACCAAAATGGAAACATGTATTAGATGCGGAGGGGAAGCTAAATCGTTTTTCAGATCAGGCACAGTCGGAAATCAGGTCTGGTTCAGGTGTCAAAAATGCGAAACAGAATGGCAGGATCATTGCCACACCTGCGGAAGCCTAATGGAAATTCACTGTTCCCTAGACGACGCATTTGCCACCTGCGTAGTATGTGGTGGTCAATAAAAAGCAGTAACCTGCTTATTTTTTTATCTTTTATTGTCATTGCGCAGCCTCTGTCATTGCGAGTTCCGCCTTAGGCGGACGAAGACTGTGTCCTCCGTAGCCTTGGCGAAGGAGGACTGTGTCCACCGAAGCTTTCTTGTTCACCGTAGTCTTGACGAAGGAGAAAGCGTAGGTGGAAGCAATCTATTTACCTCGCCTGTCATTCCCGATTTAGTCGGGAATCTACAAAAATGCCTTAAGCCTGCAAAGCAGACTATTTATCTCGCCTCAGGCGGACAAAGTACCAATTACTAGTTACTAATTCCTAATTACTAAAATTAAACAATTACTAGTTACAAATTACTGATTACTAATGTTTTACCAATTACTAATTCCTAATCACTAACTCACATTGACAAAACCACCCAAATATCCCATTGTATAAAAGTCTAAAAAGACACTAGTACATTACAAAAAAGGAGGAAAAGAATGCCGATTTGCTATATTCATGGTATTAACTACACCACCGAAGATATTCTGGAAAAAATGCGGGAAGAAATCATAACCGCAATAATTTCCATTCCCGAGCTTGGTCTCAACGAAGACATGGTTTCCGTCTTCTTCCCAGCAGACCAACGCTACATCATGAACGAAGGAGTTTCCATTACTATTATGGGACTCTACGATAAGCCCGAGCGCACCGAAGAGGTACGAAACATTTTGGCCAGAAATGTTGGAAAGACCATTGAAACCTGGCTCCCCGGAATTCAAATCGAATGTCTTATTTTTCCATTCATCCCTGCTCAAGGCTTCTGGTGTTCTCAAGATGAGCTCCGCTGCACACATTGCCGACACGAAATCGCCTGGACCATGTCCACTACGGTAATACTCCCCACCGAATGTAATGGAGAAATTGAAGTCATCGGGTATCCTTGCCAAACCTGTGGCACACTCCACGAAAAGGACGGAAAGCCTATTATGAAAGATGGAAAACCTGTCACACTGAAAGACGTAATATAACAGAATCAAAGATTCTGCTTTTTTTATTAAAGCCCACAACACTTCCAATTTTTCCCAAAAAAATAAAGGCAATCGCCTTATGAAATTTTCTTTTTTAAATACGGCCAGAACGTTTTCGCCGTATGCGGATCACTTTCGATCGTGATGTCAATGAGATAAATTATTGCCTCAAGCGAAGCCGCCTCCAGGATTTCATTCGGAATACCCGAAAGCGCCTTGACCGGTTTTCCATCATTCATGTAAAGCCGAATCACCATGTCGGCTTCGTCCACCGAAATCGGAGACTCTGCTTTTCTTTTTAGCTTTATAAAGCTTGTGATCTCACTGATGTCTCCAAGAAGCTCCTGGGCAAAAGCCGAGACAAACGCCTTAGATATGTTCAGCCTCATCACTACGTCAATCGCAGTCGTCAGGCCATCATTGCCACTTTCCAAAACCTTAACAACTGTTTCCTCATCCGACGCTCCAACAACCTTGTTTAGGTTTTCAATAAGTCTTTTTAATTTTTCACTATCCATTCTAAAACTCCTTGGCCAAAGCCACTACCAATTCAATACCCTAAACCAGCACTTATGTCAAATTCGCAAGACATCCATTACTACACAACAAGCTTTTGTAAAAAAACGACCCACCATTTAAGGCGAGTCATAGTTTGTACAATTATTAATATAGTTATAGTATTAAAGTATATTTCAATATACTTTTTGTTTTTATGCAACCTAAAATATCATTTAAAGTAGATAAAGAAAAAGATTTTTTATCATATAAGGCATTTTTAAATGATGCCGAATATAACAAACTGATCTTAGATTGGGCTTTTTTTAATAAACACCCTAACTTGAAAAACTCCATTAAAGAAAGTGACGGTCATTTTATCGGAAACGACAATTCTATTAAAAAATTTATCAACGAATATTATTCAAACAACCTGAATAGCATAAAGAGCAATATGAAGGAATATGAAAGAATATGGAATACAAAAAAAGATGAATACTTCAAGCTAGTTTCCGAACTATTTAGTAATGATTATTGGCCAAAGGGGGAATACGTTGCATATTCTACAATATGGGGACTATTCCCAAGATTCTTAGAAGAAAAGTCATTCCAAATTCCAGCAATTTACGAAAAAAAAGACTACATTCAAGTAATTATTGCCCACGAAATGTTACATTTCATATTCTATAACTACTTTTTGAAAAACTACCCAAAATACAATATGGAAGGTGATGATTTTTTTATATGGCACATCTCCGAAATCTTCAATTCAATAATACAAAATTCCAAATCCTGGCTTAATGAGTTTAAAACAGAAGCCCAAACATATCCCGAGCACGATAAAATTATCGAAAATTTAGAAAAAAAGTATAAAAATAGCTCAAACTTCGAAACCAAGGAACTAATTGAAGATATCCTAAGTGAAGTAAAGAAAAATCCAAACTTGTACTCCTTTGAAAATTAACTCATTTGCATTCCAAAACCAAAAGTAGTATAACAAAGGCAACGAGACGCCAGACGCCCCAATTATTTAAACGAATAGGGAACATGTGCTCACATCCCTCAAATTCCAGTATTCTAATTATCAATACTTAATTTTTAAGCATCTCTTTTGAGATGCTTTTTCAAAAAAATGGAAAAAGAAGATCTTCTAAGCCAAATTGATCGGATATTATCAAATTTCAATCGAGAAGGAATCTCCGAGGCAGTCGAACTATTAAGAATATATGCCGGCGAAAAAAGCTCGTTTTATAAAGGAATCGCAGAACTAAAACCAGAATTATACTGGCATGAACCAACGGTAGAAACTGCAAAAGGGTTTTTAATCGGATTTAAAAACTTCTTAACAAGTGGACTCAATCAAGGAATTTCAATAGAAAGAAAAGTTCAGATTGACACAGTTTCAGACTTACTAGAACAAGCTAATATATTACTTATTTCAAAAGAAATTCATCCAGCAGCACCCACTATGATTATGGGCGCAGCTTTAGAAGAATTCTTAAGAAATTGGACTGAAGAAGTCATGATTTCTGTAGAAAAAAAAGGAATTGACTCTTACGCAAAAGCATTACGAGAAAATGAGCTAATAGATAAACAAGACTATAAAGATATAACCTCATGGGCTGGTTTAAGAAATAGTGCAGCTCACGGAATATGGAACGAGGTGGAGGATAAAAAAAGAATAGGTATTATGTTAGAAGGAATTAATTTATTTATGAGAAAATATATATAGACTTAGAAAGTTAAAACTAAAATAAAAAATGGATAACAAAAACATAGACAATATAAACTGGAAAGATAAATCGATATTTATATTAGGATTTCTCGCTATTTTTGTTGCATTAGCACCTTTTAAAGATGATCTATCTAACATTAAAGTATTAAGCAATCCAGACTTAACTTTATGGAATTTATTGCTAGTATTTATTGTTATTTTGGTAGTCTCAATTTACTTATACGCATTAAATTATATCAAATACATCTTAGGAAAGTATCAAAATAGTATAATATTTAAAATAATTACAGCTTTAGCAGAATTCTGTTATCTGCTCGCTTTACTGCTTCCAATTATTATAGTTTTATGGATACTAATGACAAAATTACCATATAGTCCAATTAGTAGCAACAATTGGTCTATTATATTGTCGATAATAAGCATACTTACAACAATTTTTGCGACTTATAAAATTTTTAAAGTAAAAAAGGAAGCGCTACTAGAACTAGTAGAAGGAAAAAGGATAGTGTATTTAGATAATGCATTAAATTTATACTCTAATGGATTTTACGCCGAAACAATCATAGAAATTGGAAAGGTTCTTGAAATATATTTAAAGAAAAAATTACTAGAAAAAGGATTAACCTCTAACTATATGTCATTAGGAAAACTTATAAGATTTTCTAACGATGAAAATATAATAAATAGAAAATATTCATCCAGGATTGCAGACATTGTTGGAATGAGAAATAGCGCAGTTCACTCTCAAAAAACAATAAGTAAAAAAGATGCCGACCTTGCAATCGAGACAATAAAAGAAATATTACTCTCCTAAGTCAAATTTAGTAAATTACATTAAATACAAAAATTTTTAAAGAAAATGTTTGCCCAAATTGCAAAACACCTATCAATTAACCCCTAAAACATAAAAAATGAACACAGATTACGAAATAGACGAATTGGACAGGTTTATCGATATTGTCCGCTCTTTCTACGAAAAGGATGGATTTAATGCTCTTTATATTAAGCTGTTTTCATTGCGCGATTACTTTCGATATTCCGTCTCAGAAATTCGCACTCAAGAAGAAAATCTAGAACTAATGAAAAATGGTGAACATAACAATTTTGCAACAAACGAAGAATATCAGGAATCAGAAATGCGAATTTTTTCATGTGCAATAAGTTCCTATGGACACATGAGAACCTGTCTCCATTTCGTAAGAATGATATGTAAAGAAAAAGACGACCCACAGTTACTAGCAATAAGAGAAAAATATAAAAAATGGGCCGAAAATTTAGTTGACAAGAGGGATCGAATTCAAGCTCATCCCCATGAAGAATGGGCAATAGCAGGCGAAGTATCTGGGAGAAATAGCAACGGAGAAGTATACTTTAATACAAGAGATTTTACTAAGTCTAGCAAGAGTAGGAAAATAACACTCACTCCTAGAAAAGATTTAGAAATTTTAAGAAGTTATTTAAAAGAAATTTCCATATATTTTATTAACGTACTATCTCAAAACCACCAGGTTAAGAGTTAGTCAATTATCAGAGCACTCCCATCCCAAAATGGGAGTTTTTTATATATAAAATCAAGTCCCTTTACACTTTTTTACAATTTTAGGCTATTACAAAAACACATTTCAAGTTGAGATGTTAATTTTTTACTGGACAATATTTAAATATATTATATAGTATAAAAGCACTATGAAAGGATTATGCGTTATTATTAAGGGTGTAATAAGCCCCGAAGACTGCCCAGAGCATCCAGCATATGTTCATGTCATAGCTCCGTCAGTAAAAGAAGCAAAAGACTGTATTCGTAATTTTTTTGAAGAGTTTCGTGCCAGTGTAGGAGAGGAGATTCTGCTAAAGATAAAATATATCCCAACGGAAGTTCTCGTCCACACACTAGACAAAAGCGAAATAATCGCATACGATCTCGGAACCCTAAAAGATGACGGAACGTATGAGTGTTCTGGATTCGCTAGTATGCCAGACTATTTGTCTGATGCGTACCTTAGAATGAGTCTTGAAGAGTGCTTTGAACAAAAGGGTTGATATCTTATCTTAAAGATAATTTAATCGCCCTATTTTTTTTACAAACTCTCGCAATTTGACAAATGACAAATTCTCTAATATAAAATTAGTAATATTGGCGTGGTTAATAACCGCACCTATTTTTTTATATGCAATCTAATTTCTGGAAAAAACTAAAAAAACCAATCATCGTTTCAGCTCCAATGTCAGGAGTCACAGACGATGCATTTAGACTTATGTTTCTAAAATATGGGAGACCAGATGTTTTTTGGACAGAGTTTGTTTCTGTTGAGGGACTATTTTCTAAAGGACGAGACAACTGTCTTAAAATACTAAAATTTTCTCCCGAAGAACATCCAATAGTTGCTCAAATTTTTGGCTCAGACCCCTTATACTTCAAAAAAACAGCCGAGGAAATAGAAAGACTTGGTTTTGATGGCATAGATATCAACATGGGATGTCCCGATAAGACAATAGAGCAGAGAGGGGCAGGCGCAGCATTAATAAAAAACGTTGAACTAGCAAAACAAATAATTAGAGCAACAAAAGAAGGGGCAAAGAAAATTCCTGTCTCAGTAAAAACTCGTCTTGGATATCATGAAAATCAAATTGAAAAATGGATTGTACCACTCCTACAAGAAAACATTGCCACACTAACAATACATCTTCGCACCAGAAAAGAAATGTATAAAGCTCCTGCGCAGTGGGAATCAGCAAAAGAAATTGTAAGGTTAAGAGATTTATATTCTCCAGAAACATTGATTATTGGAAATGGAGATGTAAAATCACTTCTGCAAGCGCATGAATTAGCCAAAGATAATAGGCTTGACGGAATTATGATTGGACGAGCTAGTTTAGGAAATCCTTGGCTTTTTTCGGACAGATTACCTCGGGCTTCAGAAAAAATAAAAGCTATTATTGAACATACAGAATTTTTTAATGATCCTAAAAGATTTAATGCCATGAAAAAACATTACCACGCATACGCAAAAGGATTCAATGGAGCTAAAGAACTAAGAGATAGACTAATGGAAACTAAAAATTATTCTGAAGTTAAAAAAATAACAGAAGAATTTCTCTCCCGCCCAAGCATTAGGGAAGAATAGTGCCATTTCCAAAAACAAAATTTCTACATCACAAAAAAAGAAAAAAGCCCTTTTGGGCTATTACAAAATATTACTGGTGGAGTATTTTTTATTAGAATAGAACATGATATACTATACAAAATAACCAAACTAAAACTAATATCATGTTAATAGGACGAATAGCCATATATGTACTAATTATTATTTTCACGGTAGCGCTCGAGCAAGAAACTGGATGCGATTTTTCTTTTTTCGGTTCAAAGGGTGACTGCGCAACAGCGTTTAATTTAGCCACGATATCTCTAATAACATTATTTATCGCTTTGTTTGATTTGATAATTTCACTATTAGCTTTTCTTGTAAGGTATAATAAGAAAGATCCTGGATTTAAAGAATTCTTTTCCAAAACACTTAAATTTTGCAAAAAGTTTAAAAATATTCTGATAAGCATTTTTATTCTCATTATTCTACTTCTTTTTATTGGACTAACAAAGCTTGGATATATAGAAAATTATCTAAACATTACTTCACTATATCCAGATACCGCACTGATAGAAAATGTTGAGAAAAAAAATTTAAATAAAATAAGGCAATTAATTAAAGATGGATTTAATATAAACGCAGCCAATGAGGATAAAGAAACAGCATTAATGTTTGCAGCCGACAGTAAAGAAGTAGAAATAGTAAAAGAATTAATCAAGGCCGGAGCCAATGTTAATGCAAGGGATGCTTATAACAATACACCACTTGTCTTCGCAATTAGATATACTAAGGGAGACGAGGGTTTAGAAACAGTAAAAGAATTAATTAAGGCTGGCGCTGACGTAAATGCAAAAGCTACCAATCAAGGACTCCCCATACTAGCTATTGCCTATAACCCCAAAATAGTAAAAGAATTAATTAAGGCTGGCGCTGACGTAAATGCGACATCTGATGATGGATATACAATACTGATGAACTACATATACGGAGAGAATAGCTTAGAAAATACACAAGAACTAATCAAAGCCGGAGCCAATGTTAATGCACAAAACAATGACACGGCCTTAATGTTTGCGATCAGACGCGGATGTACAGAAATTGCACAAGAACTAATCAAAGCCGGAGCTAATGTTAATGCACAAAACAATGACCTAGAAACGGCACTAATGCTAGCTTCTCGTGGAAATATTGACATCGTAAAAGAACTTATTAAAAATAATGCAGATGTAAATATTAAAAATGATCAAAATCATACAGCCCTAGACTATGCTGCTAATTTCAAACAGATAGAAATAACCAAAATCCTAAAAGAAGCTGGGGCAAAATAATAAAAATTAGTACATCCCTGAACACAATAGGTAATAATTTTAAAAACTAGGTTAGAATAATCCCCATTACTGACACACTCTCCAGTTTCCCTTACGCCCCCTCCTAACACAGGGGGGGTTTTATATGCAGAAATCCTCGCCCCCTACACATTTTCTCAATTTTAGGCTATCATAAAACCACAATTCAATAAGCCTAAACCTTAGTTTTTCTAAGGCATGGCAACAAACCAACCGCGGATAAAGTGCTCTTCATCAGACACCGTGGTTGGTCATATCCTCGAAAGGGGGTATGGGTAGCGAAAGCTATCACTGGTGGGGAGCTTTTTGTTTCCCACAAATAACAAATATAAACCAACCACAAATATGAAACTCTAACTTTTTATTTTACTGCCTCGCTTTGCGAGTCTTTTCGTTTTGCTAAAGCAAATTAACAAACTAAATACAGACTAATGGAAAAATACATTTGTGCTAATTGCGGATTTCAAGGCAGACCTACAAAGATAGGCAGAGTAAAAATAATCAAAGAATTACTTTTTTGGTTATCGCTTAGAGTTATTAACGTTTTTTATTTTTTATGGGAAACATGCCCAAAATACAACGCTTGCCCAAAATGCAAACAGGGAAGTATGACAGCAATCCTTTATATGGATTTTCCTTCGTACTATTCCATATATGCCAGAGCTTACACGCTAGCATTTATTACATTGCAAAAAACAAGCTTGCAGGACATAAAAAGCCAAAAACACATTTTAAAAGAAATAGCAACTATTTTCCAATTTATCGGATACCCCATAAATTTGGTACTTCACGAAATTGAATCGTTTGATCAATTAATCAATCAACTAATCTTGTTATCAAACAGTAGCGACTTTGAAATCGCCTCTCTTTGCATAGAAATATTAAACAAACTTGATATCAAAGAAACAAAACAAAAAGAAAAAATTGATATCGTTATCGCCAATTACATTGAAAGTATAAAAGAGCTTTCCAAACAAAAAGAAAAAGCCGTTCAAAACGCTTTTGGAGAAAAAGGATTAGCTAATTTGTGTATTGATACTCCCATAATTCGGCAAGCGCTTTTTAAAACATCCTTGGCAGACCCCTCGCTTTATATATTGGTAAATTCAGATATCTTTAACGACTACGAACTGCGACAAATATTTCAAAGTCTTGTGCTTGCAAATAGGGAAGGGTTTATAAAACTTATAAAACATTACAACTACAATCCACCCTTTGAACTTAAAAGATACGTTTCGTTTTTGATAATATGCTCGCTATATTATGGCTCTATAAATTACTCTATTATAAAGGAATTATTAAATACGCTAGAAAAAATTGGCATATCAAAAACCGACACCGAAGAATTAAGAAACTCTTTCAAAAGACTCTGCAACTCGCAAGACGGAAAATACAAAAAAATAATTAAAAAATTCATCAAAAACAATTTACACTGCAACAGCGAAGAGTTCCTAAAACGTAAACCCAAAACCTAAAACATCGAGGCCCGGCCTTGACCGAGGCCGGGCCTCGTCTTTTATTGACAAACATATCCTTTTTTTGTAGTATCCCAACAAAAGGGGATTAAGATGAAACGTGAGGAGAGGTGCAGATGCACCGAAGAAGGGTGTGGCGGTATTCTTGATACCATTAGCACCACGCAAATAAGTTTTGCCGGTCTAGTACGGCTTGTATGTTTCTGCCCAAAATGCGGGTGTATGCATTACGGCACCGGTTATAAACTCCGTCTCAGAGGAGAAAAAAAGGTCTTTCGAACATGGAGGGTAGAATGATCCGCATAAAACACTATTTTAATGCGGTTTTTTTATTGACAAAAAATATAGTTTGGCTCAATAATTAGTTATGTCACTTTGTCCAGTATGCGGAGGAGAGCCTTGTAGTTGCCCAGCCGAAGAAAATAAAACACTTTTTCAGCGACTAGGACTAGATACTATTGGCCCCCCAAAGTTATTACGACCAATTACGTATTTACCTCCTAAAGACCCTTTTACATAAATACAGGGTTTCTTTTTTTAAAGACTTCATCTTTAATTTTACCAAAAACATATGGAACAACTAAATATAACCTACACCCAAGCTCAAGATTTGGTAAATAAATATATCACCGAGCCAATTACCAAAATGCATCTTCGGGAGTCCGAAGTTTTTATGCGCGCACTTGCCAAAAAATTTAACGAAGATGAAGAACAATGGGGAATAATAGGACTACTTCACGATATAGACTGGGATATAACAAAAAGTAATCCAGCACATCATTGCCTTGAAGCGCAAAATATACTCAAAGAAGCGGGCGCTAGCGATTTTTTAATTGAAACAATTGTTTCCCATGTGTATGGGCTAGACAAAATTACCGAAATAAAAAACAAACAACGCTCAACAAGAATTCAATATTGTCTTGCTGCTGCCGAAACACTAACAGGATTGATAGTGTCGTCGGCATTAGTGCAGCCCGACAAAAGGCTTAGCAGTGTAAGCTTGGAATCACTCAAGAAAAAATTTAAAAACAAAGCTTTTGCCGCAAAATGCAACCGCAACATCATAATGGAATGCGAAAAAGCCGGTATACCACTAGATGAATTTTTACAAATAGGCCTAACATCCCTGCAAAGCATTTCAAGCGAACTAGGTTTATAATCCCACATTGACTTTTTCCGATATCAAGACAATACTAGCCTTAGAGGAAAAAGTATGAATTTTATTGAAGTGTCCCAAGGAACGCTAACCGCAGAGCAACTCGCAAAACTACACTTCGCACTAGGGAATACCACCCAACAAACAATAAAGCCGATTGTAGTTCTTTCTCAAGAACAATTAGCGCAATTGAAAGCAAATAGCGAGAGCGACTAGAACGCCAACAAATCCCACCAACATCGTGGGCTTTTTTATTTCCTTTCCGTTATTGCAGTTGTTTGCCTGTCATTGCGAACAACGTCATTGCGAGGAATGACTGCGTCCACCGTCTTTGTCCTTCGTAGCTCAGAGAGCGAAGAAGGAAGCCTTGGCGAAGAAGGACTGCGACCTCCGTAGCCTTGGCGAAGGAGGAAGCAACCTCACTCTTCACCCCTTGTCATTGCGATCCGCCTTTGGCGGAGAAGCAATCTATAAAGATGCCTTCAAGCTTTCTTGAGAAAGCCTCAATGTACTAATTACTGATTACCAATTACGAATTACTAAAATATTATTGACATCAATCCAATAATGGATTATATAAATTATTGTGCAAAGCGAACAAGTAGGGACCTGTACGCTCGAGAGAACAATAATCAACGGCGAAACATGGTACAAATGCAAATGCAATAAAGTTCCATGGAAGGATCATTGCCCCAACTGTGGACGTATGGCGCCAAAAACATAAGTACGAGAGTACTTTTTTTCTTACTCCAATAATTTTATTGACAAACAAGCTCTGCCATACTACAAGAAAGATAGAGGAAGTCACGATGTACATTTTTACAACACTGTACCTATGGGTATTTAAAAAACGGCTTTTTGAAGAAAGTTTTGGAATCGCCTTTCCTAAAACAGAAGCGGAAAGAAACAAAATCGCTCCAGAAATCAAAAAGGCACTTACCCAAATTTGCGGAGAAATGGAATCGGCCAAAACCGAATTGGAAAAGCATGGGCTATCAACCTTTTCCAATCCCAACCCTGTTACTGCGACATGGTGCATCGCAGCAACAAAACAAAAGACGGAAAAAGAAGAATTATACGCAAAACTTTCGCGTCTTGCGCGTTGGGCAGGGTATTCGCCTTTGTTTTTCGAAAAAATCGAAAACACGGCAAAAGAAATCGGAAAGGACGGTGGCCTAACTTTTTCCACCGGAACATAGACCAAATGGTCTTTTTTTTATTACTTCTATTGACACACCAGATAAAAAATTGTATTTTAAAATCAGAGGTATGAAAAATGCCAAACATTGAAGTATATGGAAAGGAAAAAAAAGACCAGCAAGAAGTAATCAATGCAATTTATGCGATTTTTCTTCACAATTTTCCCGAAAAGTTTGATGATGTCGTCATAACTTTTGTTAATTCAGGGGTGTATGATCTTTTTGGGAGTAAAAAGCCATTCGTTCGGGTATATCACACAAATTTGGAAGAAGCAAAGCAGATAGCAAAGGTTTTATCTGCATATATGGATGCCGAAGTTATGCTGCTGACCGCATTTTTCGAAAACAGCAAAGCATGAACCAAAAAGGTTCTTTTTTTAATTTAAAACTCTTTTCTATTTTCTATTTTTTTGGTAAAATTACCTTATGAATAAAAAGTCTTTTACTCTAATTGAACTTTTGATTGTAATTGCCATTATTGGTATTCTTGCCGGTATTCTTATTGTCTCAATGATAAGCGCTACTAATAATGCTAATGACGCTAGAAGAAAAGCCGACATCAGCCAGATAGTAAGTTCACTATTAGCATACAACGCCTCAAATGGCAGTTATCCTTCTTCTAGTACCTGCGACATTGGAAGTAATTGCTCCGCTCAAGTTAATACAGCCTTAGGGGATTCGGTTAATGCTACAGATCCAATTGCTGGAAATTATTATACATATTGGTCCGATGGTAATGTTTTTATCATAAATGGCGTATTGTCTGACTCATCCGATTATAGTTATGTTTCTTCAGTTGGATATCTTACCGATCCAACTGTTCCTACATGCGGAACAGCCAGCAAAACATACTACGCCACATCATCTACATACGGATCAAATACTTACTGCGTTAATGGAACAGAAACATCCACTCCTGATTTTCCGGGAATAGGCGAAACAAAAACTTGGGTCTGCAATGGAAATGGAATTGATGTTAATTGCAGTGCCAGTAGGGTAGCCAGCGCCTGCACAGCTAGTAATTCTTGCACCGAAACAACAAGTGGCACATACACAGTAAATAAATACTCAACCGTTGGATCAACCACATGGGTAGTTCCTACAGGCATAACTCAAGTTGAATATTTGGTTATTGCTGGAGGTGGCGGTGGTGGAGGATCGGCACAAAGCAATGGTGTGACTGGAGCTGGAGGCGGAGCCGGAGGCTATAGGACAGGTACACTGGGCGTATCGGGAACTATAAACATAGCCATTGGAAACGGTGGAGCTGGTGGAGCAGGATACTCAGATGGAAATGGTGTTAATAATAGCGGATCAAACGGACAAGATTCTTCATTTAGTTCAATCACCTCTGCTGGAGGTGGCGGTGGTGCTGGCGGAGCAGCTGGATCTACGGCTGGATTATCAGGTGGTTCTGGTGGTGGTGGTGCTGGTTATGGTAATTATGCAGGTGGAGCGGGAAACACTCCAAGCACCAGCCCAAGCCAAGGATACAATGGAGGAAACGGAATTGGTGATGCATCATACGCTGGAGGTGGCGGTGGTGGAGCAGGTGGAGCAGGAGGTACAGGATCAACAAGTACCGGACAACCAGCTGGCGCAGGAGGCATTGGAATTACAACTAGCTTTTCGGGAGTATCCACAACCTATGCCGGAGGTGGCGGAGGAGGTGGAAGCTCATCCTTATCACGATGTACCGCTGGACCAGGAGGAAGTGGCGTAGGGGGAAACGGAGGATACATAAGCGCAGGCGCTAATGGAGTTGCAAATACTGGCAGTGGTGGCGGAGGAGGAGGCGCAACTGGATATTATGCTGGAGGAAATGGAGGATCAGGAATTGTAATCGTAAGATTTACTACACCCTAACAAATTTAAAAGCGCGAAAGCGCTTTTTTAGTTTTTGATTTATTGCGTAATATTTAAAAATTTAGTATAAATAATCCAAGACAAATATTAAGAATAAAAAGATGGATAAAAACCTTAGCAAGACACAAGAGCTAGAACTCTTGTCCTCACTTGAATCCCGAGCAGAATCACCACTAAAGTTTGGATACATTGGAGACGGTTATGACAAATGGGTCAAGATTGCCCAAAAAAGCAGGGAAAATCATGATCTTGAATTTGAGGAAGACTTGCTTAAAAAAGATTCTCTCCCTTTTATATTTAGAGAAATAAATGAAAAAACAGAAACAGTAAATATAATAGATTTTGGATGCGGAGACGGAATTCCTATGTTTCCCATTTTTGAATACTTAATTGGAACAGGAATAAAAGACATAAACTACATACCCGTAGATATCAGTTGGGCAATGCTTGAAGGAGCTACAAAAAACATAAAAGAAAAATTTGATTCTATCAACATAACTCCCATTCTCTTTGATTTTGAAAAAGGAGAAATAATAGAAAAGATATTGCAGATATCAAGAAACGAAACTACTCATAATTATTTTTTCCTACTAGGGAACACCATCGGAAATTTTGACAACACCGAAAAGGTTTTATCAAACCTAAAAATGTCTATGTTTTCTGATGATTACTTAGTAATTGGAAATCAGATATCAAACCTCATAAACACATCCAAAATAATCAAATATTATCAAGAAAAAGAAAAATTTGAATTTTTTATCCGCATACTGCAAAACTACGGAATGAAATGCAATCCAGAAGAATATACGATTAGATGGAATGAAAAGAAAAAACAAATAGAAGGATTTTTGGTATTAAGCGAAGACAAAAAAGTGACTATCGCTGAAAGAACACTAAATTTTGAAAAAGGAGAAGAAATACTTTTATTCATAAGCAAGAAATATATCGAAGAGAGCATAGTAGAAATGCTTAACAAAGCAGGCTTTAGGATTGACTTATTTACAACAAACAAAAAGAAGGATAACTGCATTATTTCCGTATCTCCAACAAGATACAGATCATAGACTTACAACTGCTCTTGCAATTTTTTAATAAACATGGTACTAATTAAACAAGAGGCATAGAAATGCCCAAATATTAAAAACAAAACACCCGTTCGGGTGTTTTTCAGTTATTAGCCACTAGGTTATTTGTTATCAGTTTCAATCTTTCGTATTTCTTTTTCCAGCACTCCTCATCATTTTTTTTAAGCCCACAGACTGCATCATTTAAAAGTATATAAGTATACCACCGCAAACTTCTTTGCTTAAAATCAACACTATTCAAAAAATATCCATACAAGACTTTATCTACAAAATCTTCTCCATATTCCCAAAGATAAGCAAAATCACTGGCAGGATCATCAATTTCAAATCTGCCAAAACTTATAACTCCCGAAATAGCATTATTGTCCTCGCTAAATATCAGGTGATCGCTATCGATTTTTTTGTGACAAAGCGCATACTTAAAAACTTCCTTGCAATTTTTACTACAATGTTCGATTAAACTATTCAAAAAAGCTGCTTCGTCTTTACTAATCTTTTTTAAAATTAAATTGACTTCTTTTTTTGTTGCCTCTAATATTTCTTTTTCACTCGTTGCTTGAATAATTCCGCATCTCCTGCAAGTAGGTAAAGGAAAAGAGTGTAATTCATTCAGAAAAATAGAAACTTGATTTGCAATCATATCTTTTTGCTCCAAAGACAATTTTTCAAAAACATCATTCGTCAAGCATTTTCCAGGAAGATAGTCATATCCAGCAAACGAACAATCGATTGGAACATATTTGAAATTTGGAATGGGCAAAGTTATAGACAACTCTAATTGAGGAAAAATATTTAATTCGGTTTTTAATTTACTTTTTTCGTTTATGCTTTTAGGAAAAATAAAAACGCATTTTTTATCCAAAAAAACTAAGTCTTTTTCTTGTCCACGCAATACTTCAATTTTCCCAGTCAATTCTGGAAAATGCTTTCTAATCGTATTTTTGTATTCGGTATCCATAAGCAATATTTTATCCCATTTACACCGATTAAACAACAAACCACCCCCTCTGTCATTGCGAGGATTCGCCAATAGGCGAAAACGAAGCAATCTATTTATTTGCTTCTCCGCCAAAGGCGGATCGCAACGACAAATACTTGCATTTCTCAATTCACAGTAAATTGATTGATACTTTACTACCAGCTATGATATAATTTAAGCAATAACAAATAATAAAAAATATATGAAAAATTCATCAAAAATCATATATCTTTTCCTTTTTAGTCTGATTGTTTTTCCTCAAGTATCATTCGGAGCCGAATGCGACCTTCAAAAGCTTTCACCAATAAACTATAGGGAAAGAAGCGAAACAGTAAGAAATGTCCAAACATGTCTTAAAAGCTTAGGCTACAATATTAGCCAAGCTACCGGATATTACGGCCAAGAAACTATGAAAGCCATAAAATCGTATTACGAAATATGGTATGGAAAATGGAATGGTTTTAGGCTTGGAAATCAAGGAATAGAAAAATTACGAAATTTTCTGACAGCAAAATCAGGGGGAGATTTTTCTTATCGTAAATTTGCATCAAATGGCGAATTTCTTGAATACATAAAAAATGCGTCATCGTATTCGGGCTATGAAGAGGGAAGACTAATAGCTCCAACAGCACCTACTGCATCGCCAACAAACGACGCTGGAACTGCCCAAGAAAAAACAGCTGAACGATATTCGTCTACTAATACCCAGGTTCTAAGCATTGACGAACCAGACATTGCAAAAACAAACGGCTCTACAATATTTTACGAACATTCTAAGCCTACAACTACCAATACCTCTTGCCCAGACGGAGCAAAATGTATTGTAATGCCTATCTATGGAAAACAAATAAGCATTATCAAAGCTCTGCCCGCTGAAAGCATTTCAAAAGAAAGCACCATCAGTCTTGACCAATATTATTACAATTCGGGAAATTTATTATTGAGTGGTAATGTGCTAACAGTTTTAGAGGGTAAAAAAATAAAAGGATTTGATGTAAGCGACACAAAAAATCCTAAGGAAAAATGGACTATCGAACTTGAAGATAATACCTCTGTCAGTGATGCGCGATTAAAAGATGGAAAAATTTACCTTGTTACAAAATCATACTCTCTAAACTCTTGCCCCGTTCCTCTATTAAAAACAGGAAATACCTCAATATCAGTAAATTGCTCTGATATATATTATCCAAACAAGGAAGGAACAGCCAATACCAACTATACTGTTTTTGCTATCAATCCGGAAAACGGAGAAATAACAAACAAAATGTCTATGTTGGGATCGTCAAGTTCAGTTATTTATATGTCCGAAAATAATCTATATATCACATATAATTATTTCGAAGACAAGGTTAAATACTATCTAAGTTTCTATAAGGAAAAATGCACCGATATAATTCCTAGTTCGCTAATCGAAAGAATAGAAAAAATATCTTCGTATGATATTAGCAACTATTCAAAATTAACAGAATTCAACAGTGAAAAAGCAAAGTACTTAAACAGCTTAAGCAAAGACGAAAACCTTAGGATAACCAACGAACTCAACAACAGATTAAAGGAATATTCCGAAGTCCATTATAGAGAACTTGAAAAAACAGCCATTGCCAAAATCAGTCTATCCAATCTTTCTATAATAAGCACCGGAAATATTCCCGGCAGACTTTTAAATCAATTCTCTTTAGATGAATACAATGGAAACCTAAGAGTTGCCACAACCATTGAACAGAATTTTGAGTTAGGAACAACATCAAAAAACGATGTATATGTCTTGAATCCAAATCTTAATGCTGTTGGCAGCATCAAAGACCTGGGAAAAACAGAAAGGATATATTCGGTAAGGTTTATCGGAAATCTCGGCTATCTGGTCACCTTCAGGCAGATAGATCCTTTCTATGTTCTTGATCTATCTAATCCTTCAAATCCTCAGCAAAAAGGAGAGTTAAAAATTCCAGGATACTCTTCATATCTCCACCCGATAGACGACAACACCATACTGGGAGTTGGTGAAGAAAACAACAAAGTCAAGCTATCGCTTTTTGATGTTAAAAATCCTTCAAACCCTGTGGAAATTAGCAAATACTCGCTCGATGAATATTGGACAGAAGTAAACTCTAATCACCACGCATTTTTAATCGATAAGAATTATAGTATATTTTTTATTCCAGCTTCAAATGGAGGATATATCTTCTCGTACAAAAATAACAGTTTTACTCTTGTAAAAACCGTTGCCGGATACAGCGTAAAAAGAGCAATATATATCAACGATAATCTATATATATTGGGCGACAGCAAAATCACAGTATTAAGCGAAAAAACCTGGCAACAGGTAAGCGAACTGGAATTGAAGTAAGGTTCCAAAAAACAGCCCCAAAAGAGCTGTTTTTTGATTTTTAAATTGACCGATTAACATATAAATGCTACTGTTATTTCAAGATAGTTACTTTATCAAAAATTAGTCGAACTTTTCAAGGAACTAGGCTTTAGGGTAAAACCTTAAAAAATAAAAAATTAAACTCAAAAGAATGGAGGGAACAATCAAAAACCTTACAGACAAAGGATTCGGATTCATCACAGTTGATGGAGAAGAAAAAGACTTATTCTTTCACAGCAATGAACTACAAGGTGTAAGCTACGAAGAATTAAAAGTCGGAGACAGAGTATCCTTTGAAAAAGGTGAATCTCAAAAAGGACCAAACGCAGTTAATGTTACTCGCGTTTAAACAAAAAACAGGCTCTTGCCTGTTTTTTTGTTCAGAAAAAAAGGATATAATCACAAGCATGAAACGCATAATCGGACACCTAGATATGGACTCGTTTTTTGCATCATTGGAAGAACGGGCAACTCCACGCTTTAAGGGTAAACCCGTTGTTGTTGGTTCGGATCCGAAAGAAGGCAAGGGAAGAGGAGTTGTTTCAACAGCAAACTACAAAGCCCGAAAATACGGAATACATTCCGCTCTTCCCATATCAAAAGCTTGGCAACTGTCACAGCAGGCAAAAGAAAGAGGAGAAGACGAAGTGATTTTTTTACCCTCTAATTTTGAATTATACGAACGAAGTTCTAAAAATATTTTAGACATAATAAAAAAATATTCCGAAAACGTAGAACAGGGAAGTATTGATGAATTTTACTTCGACTTGTCGCAATGCAAGACATACAAAACGGCTTCGGAAGTATGCCAAAAAATGAAAGACGAGATAAAAGAAAAGGAAAAAATCACCTGCTCGGTTGGAATAGCAAAAAACAAACTCATAGCAAAAATAGCCGCCGGAATAAATAAGCCAGATGGTTTTTTGGTTGTGCAAGAAAAAGACACCAATAGTTTCTTACTACCGCTAAAAATTAGAAAAATACCGGGTATCGGGGGAAAAACTGCAGAAATATTGGGCAAACTCGGCATATCAACGATAGGAGAACTGCAAAAATATTCACAAGAAGATCTTAAAACTATTCTTCATAGCAAAACAGGCGCAGACATATATTTGAAAATAAGAGGCATTGATGATTCTCCAATAGTGCAGAATAGAGAAGTAAAATCAATCAGCGGACAAATAACTTTTGAAGAAAATATATCCGACATAACAGTCATAACCGAAAAGTATCTCAAGCACTGCGAAGACATATTTAACCGTTTTAAAAACAGTGATTTTGCAACATTTAAAACACTAGCATCAACAGTCAGGTTTTCTGATTTTGAAACTATTTCATCGGCAAAAACAATCAAAGATGGATTAGGAAAAAGCGACCTCAAAAAAATGCGTCAAGAAGCATTAAAATTATTGCTCCCTTTTTTGGACAAACGAAAAAATCCAAAAATGAAAACGATAAGATTGATCGGGATAAGGCTAGAAAAATTTTCAAAATAAATCTTTACGAAAAATAAATATTATGCAATGATATTTTTTGCCATAAGGCAGTAGCTCTTTTACAGATGGTAAAATCATGATTAAGAAATATATTAAAGAAAATCAGGTATTGCTGTCCACAGCGCTTCTGCTTACTGCCATAGATATACTTTCTACTATACTAGGGCTCGGGTTCGAAGGTGGATATGAAAATTTTGAAATTGCAAAAATATTTTTACAATACGGCTTTTTTAGCTTTATTGCATATATGATCGTTTCGCGGATATTACTATTCTTATTCATAATATATACGGAACAAATACTTCTGTTTTTATTGAAAAAAGCAGCGTCTCAAAAAGAATTTTTTGCTTTTATTAAATATATTTTTTCAGGTCTTCTTTTGGCTATCAACGCCATCTGGCTGATAATCGCTATGAACAATATCAACCAATTAATGATTATTTTTTCTTAAACATAACAAACTGAAAAACGGTTTGTTTTTTTAATTTAAAAATAATTTGAAAATGTTTTACAAACGATTATTTAATCGTTATAATAAAGCTAAAATATAATCCAAAAAAATATTAAAATGAAAAACAACTCTACTAAAATAGAGATTGCCAAACACCTTCAATCAGTTGAAAACGAAAAGATTGTTGCGTCAGCGAGCAAGGAAATAAAAACAAAAAAATTTGAAGAGAACCGATTTATATATCACATGGTTTTACCTTTTATGTGGCTATTGGTTGGCTATGTAAAAACAAAAAAAGCGCTTTACAATTTTTTTGGACTGGGAAAGCCAAAAATCAACACCATGTTTTTTGACGGATTGGGAAAATCGTCACGCAAAGTAAAAGAATACGCCACTACATGGAAGGCGTTAGACATTGTGTACAACCATCCTTTTTCACACAAAAAAACCATTGGCAATATGATAGACGAATTTTATTGGAATGGCCTTAATTGCCAGGGATTAAGAAACCGCAGAAAACTCATAAAAGACGAGTTAAGAAAAGCAATCCTTAAAATAGCAAAAACAAAAAAAGAAATACAGATCATTTCTCTTGCCTGCGGGTCTGCTGAAGTTATGATTGAGCTGATAGCCGAAATGAAAGAAAAAGGAATAATCGTCAAAGCATTATTGATAGATATCGATGAAAAGGCTCTTAGTAGGGCAACATCTATTGCCGAAGATTTAAGAGTTAAGAATCAGATCAAAGCAGAAAGAAACAATATTTACGAAATAAAAAACATATCAAAAAAATTCAATCCCGACATAATAGAAATGATGGGCTTTCTAGATTATCTAAAATACAACGATGCAATCAAGATCGCAAGAATAATCAACGAATCTATGTCTGAAAACTGCTATTTTATAACTTGCAACATCTCGTCAAACATAGAAAAAGATTTTCTCACACACGTTATTGATTGGCCAATGGTATATAGAACTCCAAAGGAATTGTTGGCCATAGGAGTAAAAGCCGGATTTAGCGAGAACAGAGTAATATACGAACCCTTAAGAATACACGGCATACTAGTGTCAAAAAAATAGTTCCACAACATTATGGATTTTTACGCCATATCAGCTCTTATAAATGCAGTTACCAGTTTAACGCTCGGTTGTTTTGTCTTTTTTAAGAATAAGAAAAACACTACCAACGTCACTTTTGTCCTCATGAGCCTTTCTGTATTTTTCTGGTCTGTCTTTTATTTTCTCTGGCAGATTTCCGACATTTACACTGTGGCGCTAAAATACACAAGATTATTATCGATTGGATCAACTTTTATTCCATTGTTCTACTTGCGCTGGGTATTATCATTCCTAGAAATAAACGACAAAAAATCAAACTATGTCCTTCTATTTGGATATTCCATTACGATAATCTTCTCGATATTCTCATTTTCTCCCATATTTGTTCGCGATGTCGAACCAACCTTGTTTTTTAAATATTGGCCAAAAGCCGGCTTCCTATATACCACATATCTCATCGCGTCTTATATCGGGTTGTTTGGCTACGGTATACTGCAGTTATTCCAAAAATACTACAAGACAAAAGGGCTCAAGCACTACCAAATACAATACATCCTCATAGGAACTATTTTCGGATTTTTGGGTGGAATAACCAATTTTTTCCTATGGTACGATATTCTCATACCTCCAATTGGAAATGTTATCATTTCTCTCTATGTATTTATCTTGTTTTACGCAATGATAAAATTCCGCCTTATGGATGTGAGGATTATGGCTCGAAAGGTTTTTATTTATGTGATAATTTCTGCTTTTGCGTATAGCTTTTTTTACTTTCTGATCTGGTTTTACAACAGCTTCTTCGGAGGCGTCTTTACTATCGGGTCATACGCTTTTGGATTATTGGTGGCGCCATTTTTTGTACTGGCATTTTACAATGCAAACAAGATTACAAGAAATATTGCCGATAAATATCTCTTTTCGTCTTTATATAATTTCCAAGAAACAATCAACAAATTAACCGAAGAACTGACAAACCATATTGACCTGAATATTATTACCAGCCTCATAGTCACAACCATTAAAGACACCTTTAAGATTGATGAAGCAAATATCTATTTAGTAAACAACAAGACCTTGCCCTTAAGTTACAAGCTTACCAACAGCGCAGGAGCAAGCAAAACCAAAACCATAACCATAAAGAACAATCACCTTATCGATTATCTGTCAAAAAACCAAAAAATATTGGTGAGCGACGAACTTTCATTTTTTATTGAAGAAGAAGAAAATATTGAGAACGAAAAAAAATATAAGGAACTCCTAGAATATATGCAAAGCATTAAAGCTTCGCTTCTCTTGCCTCTGATCGCCAATAAAAAAATGATTGGGATCATAACGCTTAGTTCAAAAAAATCAAAAGACCCTTACACAAAGGAAGACCTTGACCTCCTTTCTATTCTTTCACGCCAAGCAAGCATTGCCACAGAAAATGCCAGACAATACAAACAGATCAAGATTTTTGGAAAAACTTTAGAGCAAAAAGTTTACGACCAGACAAAAGACATAAGGCGAAAAAACCAATATCTTGAAGAATTGCTTGCAATGAAATCCGACTTTTTAAGAGTTGTGAGTCATCAGCTCAATACGCCTTTATCGATTATAAGAGGATATTTTTCTATGATGAAAGAAGGGGATTACCAGCCAAAAAAAGCCTTGCCCATTATCGAAGCTGGCTTGTACAGGATAATCAACACTGTTGCCGACTTTTGCGACGCCTACAAACTAGAAGGAGAAAAAATGGAAACAACTCCAAACAGAGCAGATATTGAAACGATTGTTAAAAGCGTAATCAAAGAAAAAATAGGATATGTAAAAGAAAAAGGATTAAAACTGAAAGTTATTCCTCCAAAATCAAATTTGCCAGATGTTTGGTGTGACCAAGAAAAAATTTCTCGGGCAATAGCCAGTATTATTGAAAATGCAATCTCCTACACAAAAAAAGGACTGATAGAAATATCTTTCAAAACCGTTCAAGATATGCTTGAAATAGCAGTAAAAGATGAGGGGTGTGGAATAACAAGAGAAGATAAGGAAAAAGTATTTCAAAAATTTTCACGAGGAACAAAAGCTCCATCAATTCACCCCGATGGATCAGGGCTTGGTTTGTATATCGCCAAAAAAATTGCCGAAGGAAATGGAGGCGACATAACCTATGAAAGTAAGGGCGAAAACAAAGGAACCACTTTTAGATTGACCGTGCCTATATACAAGAATCAAGACAAAAAAAAGAAAAAATATATTCACAAAAAATCTTAGGCACCACTTTATGAAAGCGGTGCTTTTCTTATTTGACATAGAAAACTATTTGTTATAGCTTAAAAATAGAATTTTAAAAAAATCATCCAAGGAGGAAGCCTGATTACTCGTTAATAGTCAGACTCCCTCTTTGGAAAACATTTCTTGGGGGATTGGAGGCCTAATTATGACTGAGGCAAAAAGTACCGAGCAAACAGAAAATGAAACTATTGGTATGGACGAAGAAACGTTCCTCTCCATACTGGAACAGTGGAACGAATTGACTGCCGAACTTAGGTTCGGTTATGACATGAAATATGAAAGTTTTCTTTCTATTCTGAAAGCTTGGGATATCAACGCAATAGAACTATTTAACTTTATCACAGAGAACGGCATCGAAGTAAAAGTTCTCAAAAAGATGATGTTATGCAACCGAAAATCACCACTATTCATGGAAGAAGTGATAATTCATGGATTAGAAGAAATGGTGAGATGTCACTACCGGCAAGGAAAAACACCCAAAGGTTTCAGGGTAAAGAATGGCAATGATCCCTTTTATATATATTGTAAAAATAAAGGGAAAATAACTCTCCCCATAATCCCAAGACCAAATCTTTTAGAAGACGGCACCGTATGATGCTCTCTTTTTTTGTAAAAATTTCTTTTATACCATTGTCATTACAAGACATAGTCCACCTGTTTGTCATTGCGAGGAAATGAACGAAGTGAATAACGAAGCAATCTAAAGTGATAAATATTTACATTTTGTAATTCACAATTTTGTAGTATAATCATATTAAAAATGTATTTATTTTTTGACACAGAAACAACCGGCTTGCCAAAAAACTGGAAAGCTCCCATCACCGATCTAGACAACTGGCCACGGATGGTTCAAATAGCTTGGATAATGTATGACAATTCTGGTAATGAAATAATTGCCGAAAACTATATAATAAAACCAGAAGGCTTTACCATACCCATTGAAACATCCCGAATTCACGGAATAACTACCCAAATAGCCGAAGAGGAAGGAGAATTTCTTGAAACTGTTTTAACGCAGCTAAAAGCATTGATGGACGAATCAAGAATATTGATAGCCCATAATATAAGCTTCGATGAAAAAATAATCGGAGCAGAATTTTTGCGAAAAAACATATACAATCCAATAGAAGAAAAACAAAAAATATGCACTATGCATAGCACCGCCGATTTTTGCGCTATAAAAAGCAGGTACGGCTACAAATGGCCAAAACTATCCGAACTCCATTACAAGCTCTTTGATACTGACTTTGAAGATGCCCACGATGCCCAAACAGACATAAGGATCACGGCGAAATGCTTTTGGGAGCTTAAAAAAAGAAATTTAATATGACAAAAAAAGAAATAGAAAAAATATTTAAAAGGCAAAAAGAATATTTTTCTTCAGGAAAAACAAAAGAAATTGATTTTCGCATTGAAAAACTGGAACGGCTTAAAACATCGCTTTTGCAAAATGAAGAGCTTATATACGATTCCCTAGAAAAAGACCTTAAAAAATCTCCCACCGAAAGCTACAATACCGAACTGGGAGCAATTATCGAAGAAATAAATTTTGCTATCAAAAATATTAGAAACTGGACAAAAAAAAGCAAAACTCCTACACCCTTTATCTTGATGCCCAGCAAAAGCTACACCATTGCCGAACCATATGGAGTGTGTCTGATTGTGGGAGCTTGGAATTATCCTTTCGCTCTCACTATTATGCCCTTGATAGGAGCTATTGCTGCGGGAAACTGCGCAATCATAAAACCATCGGAGATATCTGCATACAGCTCACACGCACTGTCAAAAATAATAAAAGAAACATTTGAGGAAAGTTACATAACAGTAGTAGAGGGCGATGCAAAAACCGCAACCGAATTGCTGGAAGAAAACTTTGATTACATATTTTTTACCGGAGGAATTGCGGTTGGAAAAATAGTGGCCGAAACCGCCGCCAAAAAACTTATTCCATATACCTTGGAATTAGGAGGCAAAAGCCCCTGCATCGTAGAAGATGATGCAGATTTAGACATAGCGGCCAAGCGGATTGTTTGGGGAAAGTTTTTGAACGCAGGACAAACATGTATTGCCCCCGATTACATCTTGGCAAATAAAAAAATAAAACCCCAGCTCAATTTTGCTCTCAAAAAAACCATTAAAAAGTTTTACACTGAAAACCCGAAAGAAAGCGCCGACTATCCAAGGATAATAAACAGGAAACATTTTGAAAGGCTAAAAAATCTTATTTGTGGCAACATAATCCTAGGAGGAGAAACCGATAAAAATGATCTATATATCAGTCCCACTATTATTGATAGTGTAAAATGGGAAGACGAAATAATGAAAGAGGAAATATTCGGCCCCATACTCCCGATAATAGAATACGACTCGCTTAAAAACGCTGTAAAAATAATAAATGAAAAGGAAAAGCCTTTATCGCTGTATATTTTTTCAAGCAATAAACAGAAGCAAGAGTTTATAATCAGCAACACATCTTCGGGAAGCGTTTGCGTGAATGCAACGATCCTCCAAACAGTAAATCCACATCTCCCATTTGGCGGAGTGGGGAATAGCGGAATAGGGAATTATCATGGCAAATATTCGTTTGATACTTTCTCGCACAAAAAAGCTGTTATGAAAAAGAACTCTTGGCCAGAATTAGATATCTCGTACCCACCCTACAAGAACAAACTCAAAATCTTAAAAAGAATTTGGGGCAAAAAGTAAAACCGCGCAATGCGGTTTTTTATTATTAAAACATTAAATATATTATAAAATATTTTACCACACTTGACAAGTATTCGAAAAAGGGTATAATAAAGGCATGAATCAATTTAGATTCGTATACGAGGAGGGACTCAATGCAAAAGAAATTTTGCTTTTAATTCCCTCAAAGAGGGTGCAGGAACACGTTGTCCCTGGCATTAATACCGCCAGAGGAAGAAATGATTCTCGTTGGAGTCCAAGCACATAATAAGCCAGAACCTTTTTTATTAGGTCAGAGCTCTTTTCTTTCTTAAAAACTTAGCGTAGCTAAGTCTTTTGTTTTTATTGACAAAAATATTCATCTCTCATATCATCTCTTTAGCAACTTAAATTTGCTAGGTAGGAATTAATGACAAAAATCGCACCAGCAACCAGGCAAAAACGTATTCAGACGAGACGACTAAAAGAATTATCAAGACTTCGTGGATGGATCGATGTACGACTCAAAAAAACACAAGGTGTACAATGAATCTAGCGTCGCTGCGTGCGCAATCAGATCGCGACGCAAAAATCTGCCGAGCAGATTTGAATCGACTACGACAATATATTGAAAAAAATAGAAAAGCCCATTGGGGTTCTTTTTTTTATTTTAGATATTTTTTGATTATTCAAAAAAGTGATATAATCAGAACAAACTCCACCTGTCATTCCCGCCTGTCCGTCGTAACCCTCGCCGTCGCGTAGCCGCTATGGCGGAGCACGGTTGGTGAAGACGGAATAAATCAAAAATAAGCGTAGTCGGGAATCTTATAAAATGTTCAAGTTTACGAAGTAAACTACCAGGCCCGAATTACTAATTATTTATTCCTCGAAGCCTTGGCGTAGGCCGGAAGCTCGAAGAGCGAAGAAGGACCGTGTCCACCGAAGCCTTGGCGTAGGTGGAAGCAATCTTTGAGCTTGCGAAGCAAGCCACATTGTACTAGTTACTAAATACGAGTTACTAATCACTATAACCATAATGAAAAATAAAAAATCAGAAACCGAGTTAAGAAATAATCTGCTTTCTGGAGACTGGGTAATCATAGCCCCCGCAAGATCAAACGTTCCCAAAGGAAGCGAGGACTGTCCTTTTTGCACTTTAAAAGATCAAGAAAAACCAGTGCTTATATACAACAACGGAAAAATAGTAAACGATACCAAGAAATGGACAACAGTCGTGATACCAAACAAGTATCCGGTTTTTACTCCACTGGCAAACGAACATTCGAGTGAAACTGAAAGCCGCTTCAAAATAAAAACTCCGGGGCACCACGAATTGGTAATCACATCAGACCACAATAAGAATATTTCCGAACTTCCTGTTAAAAAAATAAAAGAAATGTTTGATTGCTACAAGTCCAGAATAATCACTCTCAAAAAAGATAGATTTGTAAAATATATTTCCATCTTCCAGAATTGCGGAGAAAAAGCCGGAGCAAGTCAAAAACATCCACATTCACAAATAATAACAATTCCTTTTGTTGATAAAGAATTGGAAATGATTGTTAAGAATTCAAAAAAATACTTCAACAAGAATAAAAAATGCATCCATTGCGAAATCATTAAGCAGGAAATAAAAAACAAGAAAAGATTGATCTTAGAAAATGATTCGTTCGTGGCATATGTGCCATACGCGCCAAAATTTACTTTCCAAATAATAATAGCTCCAAAAAAACACCGCGGCTTATTTGAAGAGATAGCCGAAAAAGAAAAATTAGACCTAGCCGAAATACTAAAAAAATCATTAATAAGATATAAGAAAAAACTTAACGATTCGGCCTACAATTTTTTCTTATACAATGCGCCGAGCGATAATAAGGATTACAGCTTTTTCCATTGGTATGTATCATTAGCTCCAAGGATCGGATACTTAGGAGGTTTTGAGGTGGGAGCCAATATGGAAATAATAACAAGATATCCCGAAGATCAAGCAAAAATATTAAGATAAAACTATGAAAAACAAACTAATTATAGCCAACTGGAAATGCAACCCAACTAAGGCAAAAGAAGGCGAAAAAATCCTCAACGACATTAAGAAAAACCTTAATACCAAAAACAAGGTAGTAATCTGTCCGCCAGTCATCTTTTTAAGCCAATATTTTGACCTTTTCAGCTCCTTTTTCAGCTTTGGCGTTCAAGACCTTCATTATAAGGAAAAAGGGCCCTACACGGGCGAAATTTCGCCAAAAATGGCACAAGATGTCGGCTGTAAATACGCTATAATAGGCCATTCGGAACGCAGGACAATACTCAAGGAAACCGACCAGGAAATAAACCTTAAATTACAACAAATAATTACCACAACAAAAATTACCCCGATATTGTGCATAGGAGAAAGCGGGGAAGAGAGAAAGGCAAAAAAGACCAATCTTATAATCAAGAAACAACTTGATCTTTCACTAAGAAATATACCCAAAGATAAGGCAGAAAAAATAGTTATAGCATACGAACCTATTTGGGCAATCGGCACAGGAGTAGTGGCAACAGAAGAAGAAATAAGCGAAGCAAAAGACAATATTGTAAAAATATTGTGCGACATTTATGGCAACAAAACCGCCTCCCAAATAAAAATCATCTATGGGGGAAGCGTAGACGCAAACAATATCGCTTCCATACTGAATACTGGTATGGATGGAGTGCTTGTGGGAGGCGCCTCGCTAAAGCCTAAAGATTTTTCAATGATTGCAAATTGTAAATAATATTTAAATATTATTTAAATATTTTAAAAATAAAAAGAACCCCGATCAAGGGTCTTTTTATTTGATATTTTTATTTTTTAGCAGAGCCAAAAATAATTTTATATATTGATTTTATCTTTGACTCAAAAAAAACGAGCCAAGAAGAAATATATCAAAAAGAAAATTTTTCGTCAAGACTATTTCAAAAATAATTTACCTGTCATTAATATCCGCAAGTGAAGCAATCTTAATTACAAGGATTAATAATTCGTAATTCGTAACTAGTACTAGGTAGTTTTCTTCCAGAAAACTTTTAAAATACAGAGAGCTTACTGAAAGTAAGCTTCCAAACACTAATTGCCAGCTACTGATTACTAATTACTAAGATTGTACTAATCTTTAAGATCTTTGCCACTATGGAACTGCCTATGGATATCTCTCAGCTTCTTATTAGTGACATGGGTATATATCTGAGTAGTGGCTATATTCCTGTGTCCCAAAAACTCTTGAATAATTCTAAGATCAACTCCTTGATTCAAAAGATCTGTAGCCATACTATGGCGCAATGTGTGCGGAGTCGTAAAATACGGTATATTTGCCAACGTTGCATACCTCTTGACCAATCGCTCAACCGAACGAGGCGTCAAACGGGCGTCTGAACCTTTTCTTCTTCGGTAGTTGATAAACAATGCCTTTTCTTCGTCATCGCGAGTTTTGAGATATTTTTTGAGCCAGACCAAAGCACGCTCGGAAAAGTAAACTGTCCTGGGATGATTTCCTTTGCCAATAACACCGATCTCCAAATCCTTTTTATTTTCTATATTCTTGAATTGCTCACGATTCAAAGCAGTCAGTTCAGCAATACGCAAGCCCGTTGAAAATAATATTTCTAATATGGATCGATCTCGAAGTCCGTCAGCATTATTTATATCAGGAGCAAGCAATAATTTTTCTATCTGGTCCAGCGTCAAGAACTTTACAGTTTTTTCTTTTGCATCCTTGGGAAGTTGTATCTTGTCGGCCGGCAAAGATATTATATCTTTAGCGGCAAAAAAAGATAAAAGCGACCTCAAGGCAATCAGATAATAATTCTGCGTAAGTTTGGATAATATTTTACCAGTTTGGCGATCTTTGAATCTGGCCAAATACAAACGATAATTCCAAATATCTTCAGGAGTCAATTCATGAGGTTTTAAACTTTCGCTGTGAGTATTTAAAAGCCAGTCGGTAAATTTTTTAAGATACCGGCCATAGTTCTCCTGAGTCTTAGAGGATAGACCTCTCTCGATTTCACAATAATCAAGAAAGTCGGGAATATGCTTGATTATGGGCTTGGGGGAGTTCTCCATAGGTTTTATTGGTATTATAAGGTTTTTGGCATATATTACGTCGCTTAACCTACATTGTACGACATTTAAGATATGCTTATGTGTGGGCCTTTCAGCCCCTCCCTTATATATTTATATGTGTCTTTTTATTTATCTCTTCTAATACCATTTTATTATTTTTATTCCCCTAAGTCAAACAAATATTCTTCTCTAAAAATATTTTTATAGTTTTTATAGATTATTAATAATTTTATTTCTCAGAAATTAAAAAATTTCCAAAACCAGTTGAACACTTATACCACTATTTTTTTCCCAAGCCATTTTGTGACCTCAAATTTTATCATTAAATAGCTAGTTGATTTTTTACAAATTCTCAGTCCCCCAAGCCTCTCAATTTTTAGACCTTCGGCAAGATCATATCTTTTTCAAAAAGAAATATAAACCTCCACCATTCACCTATCCAATAAAAAACCAACATCAGCAATTTCTATTTTATTCAAACTTGACATATCGAGATTTTATTGTAAGCTTTATTTATGTCATGTCATGACATTAAAAACAAGGCGATACTCTTTGCTTTGTTATATGCAATGTTTATGGTTATCACGACCATATTCGGAATAGCCGCAATTACCAATAAAACCCTTCTGGGTGGAATATATATCCTTGTCGGGGTTGCAGCCTTTGGGTGCGGAGTCATAATGTTTCTCCATGCATTCAAGGAAACGTTAAACAGTCGCTATGCCCTTTGCGCTCTCGTAGTGGCGATTGTATGGTTAGCTATCGCGCAAGTAATCACGCCAGAAAGTATTGTAACGTACACTATTGTAGCAAGCTTGCGAGTTGCCGGCATATCAATTGCCATCTTTCTGTTCAGTAAGCACGTTGCGATAGTTTTATCCCCATCATAATCTCGTTTTTTAGCGAGTTTTTTGTTTTTATGTCTTTCCCCTTTAGCAAAAATAAGACACACCAAAAAGGTGTGCATTATTTATTTGAATTTTTACACGGAAGTTATATTATAAAACACAGCATATTATGGAACTATCTACTTATTTACTAAATAATAGCGGGACGAATTGTGCTAAGTGCTCCCACGCTCAAAGTGGCACCCTTTGCGATTTAATCTGCGCAAAGCCTGTATCAGATGATAAGCCCCAACAAACGAACTCCCCAAAAAGGAGCTTTTTATTTAAATTTGTAATATTTCATTGATAACGAATTACAAACAACACTAATTGAAGACAAAGCCATAGCCGCTGCCGCAATAGCAGGATTTAATAACCAACCCGTAATATTATATAAAGCGCCAGCGGCAATCAATACTCCAAAAAGATTATAAAAGAATGCCCAGAACAAATTTTGCTTTATTTTAAAAACAGAATACTTTCCCAAATTAAATAGCATCGGCAAATGATCAAGCCTATTTCTCATCAAAACCACTTCGCCAGCCTCAATGGAGATATCTGACCCCGACGCCATAACAATTCCTACGTCAGACTGCATCAATGCCGGGGCATCATTAATGCCGTCTCCAATCATTGCAACAGTGTTCCCTTCTTGTTGTATTTTTTTTATGATTTCCGATTTTTTATGAGGCAATACTTCACTATAAACAAAATCAACTTTTGTTTCTCCTCCTATAGCTTCGGCGGCCCGCTTATTATCGCCAGTAATCATTGCTACTTTTATTTTAAGTTTCTTCAATAAAGAGACTACTTCCCTAGCTTCATCGCGCACAGCATCTTTTACACTAACGCAACCCAAAGCAATTTTTTCACTGGCCAAAAACATTATTGTTGCCCCTTCGCTTTCAAAACGTTTCATATCATCCGCAAATGTCTCCACGCTAATATTATTTTCACTCATCAATGAGTATGATCCTAATAGATATTTCTTTCCATTTATCTCTCCTTCTATTCCCTTGCCAAATATCGCTTTAAAGTTTTCTACCTTCAGTTTTTTTAATTCAAGATTATTCATTTTCTTGACTATCGGAATCGCCAAAGAATGCTCCGATACGCCTTCAAGAGATCCTATTATTTGGATAAAATCATTTTTATCAATTTTTGAAGAAAAATCTATTAGTTCGGGCTGTCCTTTTGTTAAAGTTCCTGTTTTATCAAAAACAACATAATTAACACGACTGGCAAGTTCAAGTGCCCGCCCATTTTTTATAAGTATTCCTTTTTTTGCTCCAAGGCCTATTCCCATTATAACAGCTGTAGGAGTTGCCAATCCTAATGTGCAAGGACAGGCTACGATCAAAACAGAAACAAATACAGTCAGAATAAAAAATATATCCTTCCCTGCAGTAAACCAGAATAAAGAAGCAGCTAATGCAATTACAATAATCGAAGGAACAAAATAGTAAGCAACCCTGTCTGCCAGAAGCTGAATCGGAGCTTTAGATGATGACGCTTCTTCCATAACTTTTACTATCTTTGCAAGCATTGAATCTTCGCCCAAATAAAGAGCCTTGATTTTTAAACTTCCCGTCAAGTTCATAGTCCCTCCGATAACACTACTATCAATTTTTTTATCAATCGGGATGCTTTCTCCAGTAATAACCTTTTCGTCAATTGCCGACACACCCTCAATAACTATTCCATCCACCGGTATTGTTTCCCCGGGAAACACAAGAATAATATCTCCTGCTTTTATATCATCAATCAGAACTTTTTTTTGGATTCCATTATCAAGCACAGTAGCTTCGCGAGGTCGCAGTTCCATAATGCTTTTTATGGCATTATTTGTTTTTTCCTTTGCCGAATATTCCAAATACTTCCCAAGTGATATGAATATCAAAATCATTATCGCGCTTTCAAAATACAGTTGTCCATCAAAACCAGACGGATAAAACCATATAAGAAATGCTATTGCAAGACTATAAAAATAAGCCGCAAAAGTTCCTATTTCTATCAGCGAATCCATATTTGGACTCCTGCTAATGATTTTTTTAAAACCAGATACATAAATATTATAATTTATAAATATAACAACCGTTGCAATTATAAATTGGACCAACGCTACTGCTTTCATAGGGATGTCTATTATCGGCAAAGAAAACAATCTTGAAACGGAATAAATAATCACCGGCAAGCCCAATAAAAAAGAAATCCAGAAATTATTTCTTAATTTTTTAAGTTCTTCTTTTTTTTCGATTTCCATTTCTGCAGTGGAATTGTTATTTATTCGTTTTGCGCTGTACCCAAGCTTTTCTATTTTCTCTATTATGTCGCCGATATCAACACTACTTTCGTTATATTCCAAAAACAATACACCGTTTGTAAAATTTACTTGCGCCTTCAAAACTCCAGGAACAGTGCCAATGTTTTTTTCAATATTAGAACTGCAAGAGGTGCAGCTCATTCCTTCTATCTTAAAAAATGCTTTCATATCTTTTAGATTTCAGTTGCTTTATATGTTTTAAAAATATCCAATCCAAGTATTTGAGCTCGACTGATGACGCTTGGATCAAACTTTATCTTAAATTTATTAGAAGAATAAAATTCAACACTCTCAACTCCTCCCAGCTTTTCCAAATCTCCAGTTACTAAAAATGCATGACCAGAACAAGGAAGATCAACAGAAATATCAAATGCTTCAATTGTATTATCAAAACCTGTTTGCTTTCCATTGGACAATTCATCGCCTGATGTGTTTTTTGGCAAGTCTTTTTTTTGTTCATTAGAAGTCTTAGAAAAAACTTCATCAGGTGAAACATCATACCGTGTTTCCAGATTTTGAATAGCTGTATTAATCGGTTTAATTCCTCCAACAATTGGCATTACATAATTAAAAAATAGGATATTTACTATTATGGTAGTTGAAAAAAGAATGATCAAATAATTCCTTTTTGCAACAATTCCTTCCCACGATAAACTGTTAATCCTTCTTAGATAAAAGATTGCCGATATCAAAGCAAATAACAGAGATAAACCGATCAACATTGGCATAAAATATGGCAACAATAAGAATTGTCTTAATACTTGCGTTGCAAAGGTAGCTCCGATAATAGAAAATACAACAAAAAGAATACAAAAAGAATGAGGAATTATTGCATACAATAATCCGCTCCAAAATCCATTTACATTTTTAGTTTTAACGCTGCAGCAATCTTTATTCTTTACATTTTCCATATTATTTAGATAGTTTAGTCACTTTTAAAATTTCGGCAATCATCTCATTTTTTTTCTTTTCGTCATTTGAAGACATAGCGCTCTTAAAACAAGAACCGAGATGATTCTCCATTATCATTTGATTGGCCGACTTTAATAACCCTATTACTGCTAAGTTCTGTTGCATAATATCAATACAGTATTCTCCGTCTTCCGTCATCTTAATTATTTTTTCCAAAGAACTTCTAGCTTTTTTAAAATTTATCAATGATTTTTCATTTTTATTATCCATATATTTTAAAATTTAATGTTTTGTTATGAGCAGATATACCCCCACCATAGGTATAGGTACATAATACTGCTCTATCTTTAAGCTGTCAAGCAAATTTAAAAAGACTTGCCTTTCGGTAAGTCTGATATATTAAAAATTTTAAGCTATAGTGGCATAGTGCCATGCTTTTTAAGAGGCGCTCCTTCTCTTTTCATAGCCAATACCTCCAAACATTGTATTATTATTTTTCTGGTGTCTTTAGGGTCTATTATCATATCAACTTGCCCAAGCTTTGCCGCCTCAAAGGGGTCTAAGAATCTTTCCTTCATTTCTTCAATTTTTTCTTTTTCAGCTTTTGCTGGATTACTGCTTTCAGAAATTTCCTTTTTATATATTATTTTAACCGCTTGCTCAGCGCCCATAACGGCAATCTGGGCCATCGGCCAAGCTATAACATTATCATACCCCAATCCCCTTGAAGCCAAGGCAATATAGGCTCCTCCAAAAGCTTTTCGCAAAATAATACTTATCTTAGGCACTGTCGCCTCGCTATAGGCATACAATATCTTTGCCCCATGTCTTATTATCCCTTGGTGTTCCTGATTTGTTCCTGGCAGATATCCGGGAGTATCAACCAAATTTACCAGCGGGATATTAAAGGCATCGCAAAATCTTACAAATCTTGCAATCTTGTCCGAGGCATCAATATCCAAGACTCCAGCCATATACTTTACCTGATTAGCAACTACACCAACAGTATTTCCGTTTATCTTTGCAAATCCAACAATAACGTTCAATGCAAAAGCTTTATGCACTTCAAAAAACGAATCATTGTCAAAAACCTTCCCTATCACAAGTTTCATATCATATCCTTTTTCATTTTCTTCCGGTATCAATTCTAAAATATCATCAAGATACTCGTCCTCACCCTCGACTTCAATAAAATATTCTTCACTATTATTCTGTGGAAGATAATCAAGAAAATTTTTAACGTCCTCGAAACATTCTTTTTCTGTTCTAGAAATAAAATGCGCGCATCCGCTTTTGGCCGTGTGTATATTTGCCCCACCAAGATCATCAAAACTCACATCTTCCCCCGTCACGCTTTTTATTATATCAGGACCAGTTATATACATCTGCGAAATCCCTTCAACCATAAAAATAAAATCTGAAAGACCGGGCGCATAGCAAGCGCCACCGGCTGAAGGACCGACCATTATGCTTATTTGCGGAATGATTCCCGAAGATTTCACCATTGCTCTAAAGATTTCAGCATACCCGTCTAAGCTGGTAACACCTTCTTGTATCCTTGCTCCTCCTGAATCTATTATTGAAATAACAGGACATCCTATCTTCTGGGCAAGCTCAATAATCTTTACTACTTTTTTCCCGTGCATTTCCCCTAAAGTTCCGCCACTGCGTGAAAAATCCTGGCTATACAAACAGACTTGGCGTCCATTTATCTTTGCAAAACCGCTAATAACACAATCTCCGGAATATCTTTTTTTATCCAAGCCAAAATCATTGAATCGCGTTTCAACAAAAGGATCAAGCTCTACAAAAGAATTTTTATCTACCAATAATTCTATTCTTTCTCTGGCATCAAGCTTTCCTTTTTCATGCTGTTTTCGGACAAATTCTTCGTTTATTTTTTCCAAGCTTTTCAGATTTAATTTTTTGATTTGTTTTTCAAATTTCATATAAAATTAAATTGTTATTTCATTAAAATAATATCTCATATTTTCAATAACTTTCTCAACAATTTTATCATTATCCACTGCAACTCCTAATTCATTTGAAACAGAAGTCGCTATTCTGGATAATTCATCGGGGAAATAGTCTATGTTCGTATCAATGCCTATCCCAATAACAGAATTTATATCATTTCCCTTAATTACGTTCTCGGTAAGTATTCCGCAAAACTTTTTCCCATTTACAAAAACATCATTCGGCAATTTTATCATCGGCTCCAAGTCAAACTCCTCTTTAATTGCGCTCGCAACAGCAAAAGCTGAAAGTAAGGTCAATATTTGCAGATCTTTGATATTTGCAGGAGGCAGAATAACTGAAAAATATAATCCCCCTTCCGGAGAAAACCAATCTTTCCCTCTGGTGCCATGTCCAGACCCCTGTTTCTTTGCAACAACCACCGTCCATGGTTCGCAACCTTGTTCAATCATTTTCCTCGCCTCCAAATTGGTAGAAGGAAGCTCTTCAAATTCAATTACTCCTTTTTTCATAACCTATTCAAAAATAACTAATATTTCGCCTTCCCTTACTGTTTTGTTGGGCCTTATCAAAACTTTCTTTATTTTTCCATCTGTTTCAGAAAATATTTCATTTTCCATTTTCATCGCAAGCAGGGTTAAAATTTTTTGCCCCGCTTTTATGTTGTCTCCATCCTTCACATATACCTCAGAAACCTCGCCTGCAATCGCAGCCTTCAGTTCTTTTTTTAACTGTACTTTTTGCTGCTTCGCAAACTCACTGACATTTTTATTCTTCCCTGTTTCCTTTTTTACCTTATCAAAATCGAAAGACCTTTCTCCAACCTTTACTGATACTTTATCACTCCCCTTTTCAAAAATTCTGATATTATATATTTTTCCTTTTATCTTTATATCAAAATCCATAATAGTTTAAATTCCAAATTTTAAGTAATCTTTCCAAGCCGACTTTCTTCCATTCTTTTTAAAATCTCCCTTCTTTATGTTTTTATAAATATGAAAAACCAAATTAGCCAATTCTTCCTCCTCTACTGATGATTGGTATGTTTCTGTTTTTATAAGAGGGCGGCAAGCCAATTGATTTAATATTCCAGTTTTTTCAATAAAGTTCGTATAAAAATCTCCTTTTATAAAATCCATATTCTCCAAGACTAAATCAAAAAACGGAATAGTGGTTGAAACCCCCTCAATAATAGTTTCATCAAGTGATCTTTTAAGCTTGTTGATAGCTTCTTCCCGAGTCTTCCCCCAAACAATTACTTTGGCCAATAATGAGTCAAAGAACGGGTAAATATTCTGGCCTTCGTGCAAAAAACTATGCACAAATACTCCTTGTCCTTGAGCGGGAATATATTTCCGTATTATTCCAGGAGCAGGTTGGAAATTTTTGAAAGGGTCTTCAGAATTAACCCTTACCTCTATTGCCCATCCGTTTAAAACAATATCCTTTTGTTTCAAAATCAGTTTTTCTCCCTGGGCAATGCGTATCTGCTGCTCAACAATATCTATTCCTGTAATTGCTTCTGTAATCGGATGCTCAACTTGTATTCGGGGATTAACTTCCATAAAATAAAAATTTTTTTCACTATCAACCAAAAACTCAACTGTTGCAGCTCCATGATATTTTACCTCTTTGCATATCTTGGTAGCCCAATTGCCCATTCTTTCCCTTATATTCTCACTTATAAAAGACGATGGAGCTTCCTCAATCAGCTTCTGAAATCTTCGCTGAATGGTGCAATCCCTTTCACCCAAATAAACAGCATTTTCACCGTCCGATAAAATTTGGAATTCGATATGTCTTGCCTCTGGCAAATACTTTTCTAAAAAGAAATCGACATCAGAAAAACCCATAGACATTTGCTTCTGTATGCTCAAGGTTGCCGCAAATAATTCGCCGCTTGTAGCCTGCCCGTCAATAACTCTTATTCCCATACCTCCTCCTCCTCTTTGGGCTTTTAATATGAATGGGGGTTTTATTTTTTTAGCAGCCTCTAAAAGTTCTTTTTTTGTCTTTATAGTAGAATCGCTGGCAGGCAATGTGGGAATGCCTATTTTTTTTGCAATTTTTTTTGCCTCAATCTTATCCTCAAACTTTCTTAAAACATTGCTATTCGGACCAATAAAAATTATTTTACTCTTCTCGCATTCAAGTGCAAACTTAGAATTCTCTGCCAAAAAACCGTACCCAGGATGTATTGCATCAACTTTCTTCTCTTTTGCAACTTCAATAATCCGCTTGATATCCAAATACCCCTGAGACCCATCTCTTTCTAAAAAACAATATTCGTCAGCTAGTCTTGTTTCAAGGAAATTATCTTCCATTCCTCTTTTAGGACACAAAGCAACCGTTTTAATTCCCATCTCCTTGCACGTCCTTATAATTCGCAAAGCTATCTCTCCTCTATTTGCAATTAATATTTTACTTATCTTCATAAGACAGTTGTTTTATCGAGTCCATTAATTTATCTGTAATAACTATGCAAATTTCTTTATATTCATCACTCTCTGTATCCAAGCTTCTAGCCTTCTCAAAATAATCCTTAAAATCTAGCGCCTTTCCAATAGTAAATGTAATATTTCTTCTAATCTTCATTTTCCCTTTTGGAGGAAACAGTTCATAAGCTCCACTTATTCTAGCTGGGACTATTGGCACTCCTGTCTGTAAAAAAAGTTTCGCAACTCCCCACTTTCCCTTTTGGATTGCTCCATCCAAGCTTCGTTTGCCCTCTGGATAAATAATAAGAGAATATCCGTTCAGTAAATGTTCTTTTGCCAAATTTACAGCATTTCTTTTTGAATCTTCACTATTTCGATTAAGCCTTATCACCCCGCCAAAAAGATACACAGCATCTCTTAAAAAGGCTAAAATGCCTCTTCCTTTATCTACTTGTCCTACGAACACAAATTTCCTTGGAAGACAAACATAAGCAGAAATCACTATGTCCAAATAGCTTTGGTGATTAGAAGCTAATATGAAGTTGGTTTCTGGAAGATTTTTCTTGCCCTCTATTTTTTTTATCAATAGAATATTTACAATTGGAGCCAAAAAAATCTTGCAAAAATATGATGTAAATCTGTTCATAATAATTACTTCAAAAAATTATTCCCAGATTTCAATAATTCTTCTGCCCCAGAAATTATTTCCTCTATAACCTCGCTGCAGGTCTTGACCTCGCTTATTCCTCCCGCATCAATACCCGAAAGAATAGGTATAAGATCTATATTTGCTGTTCCTTTATTCCCAGCAAATCTTTCCGAATTTATTTCTTCTGGGAAGGGATTTTTCTCTTCCATCTTTTTTAAATTTTCAGTAAGCTTATTTCTAATTGCCCTTATGGGGTGTCCAGTAAATCTTCCGATTACGGTTACGTCTTCATCTGTTGCGTCGATAATCGCTTTTTTATAGTTATCATGTATTGGACATTCTTTAGTTGCCATAAATCTTGTCCCGATTTGCACCCCCTCCGCTCCCAGTAAAAAAGCTGCAGCAAAAGTTCGGGCATCATATATTCCTCCGGCAGCAATAACGGGAATATCTTTTATAACGTTTGAAGCTTGTGGAACTAAGCAAAAAGTAGTGTTTTCGCCAATGTGCCCGCCCGACTCCAAACCTTCCACCACGACTGCATCCATACCGCTCTGTTCCATTTTCTTAGCCAATCTTACGGTTGGCACTACTGGAATCACTTTTATGCCCGACTGCTTAAAATATGAAGCAACCGGCAATGGGTTTCCTCCTCCAGTAAAAACTACTGGCACTTTTTCGGCAATTATCGCTTTAACAAGCTCGGCAACATTAGGATTTTGCATCAAAAGGTTTACTCCAAAAGGTTTGTCAGTCAATTGTTTTGTTTTCTTGATTTCTTCAAGTAACCACGAAGGTGATGCAAAACCAGATCCTATTACTCCCAACCCTCCAGCGTTCGAAACAGCTGCAGTAAGCGAAGAATCAGAAACCCCAGCCATGCCTCCTTGAATTATCGGATATTTTATATTTAAAAGTTTTACGAGTCTATTATTTTCAAACATAGTTTTAAGTATTTTGGACTAAAGGCTCTTTGGCCAAAATTTGATTTGCCTGCTCGACCAATTCATTGATTAATTTTTTTACGCTCACGATTTCTTTTATCCTAAAAGCATTACTTCCAGCAAACACCAGACCATTTTCCATATCTCCCATTCTGGCATTTTCCAAAGCTTTCAAAATGCAATAGCTCTTATTACAAACCGGTCCTATACACCCTTCGCACTCACTAGGATTAACCTTAGGAGCACTGCCGCTTAAAAGCTTTTCCACAAACCTATTTTTAATTGCACGTCCCGGTAATCCAACAGGCGATTTTATTATAACCAAATCTTTTTCGCTTGCAGTCAAATAAGCTTCTTTAAATTTTTTATCCGCATCGCACTCATCAGTAGCCACAAAACGAGTAGCCATCTGAACACCTTTTGCTCCCGCGCGCAACATTTCAACTATATCTTTTCCGTCAAATATTCCACCAGCAGCAATAACAGGAATTTTTATTGCGCCGACAGTCTCTTTGATTATATCTATTGTTTTTCTAAAAGGATGCCCCTCTGGAAATCCTAAATGTCCCCCCGCGTCACATCCTTCAATAACAACTGCGCTAGCTCCAGCGTCTTCAGCTTTCTTTGCCACCTTGGCCGAAGATGCGATTATGAAAACCGGAACATTATATTTTTTTGCCATTTCAAAAATATCATTTCTAAATCCTGCTCCTTGAATTACCAAATCTATTCCTTCCTCCATTGCGGCTTGGAGTAAATTTTGAAACTGCCCCACAACACCCATTATATTTATTCCGATCATTCCATCTTTTCCTGCAATCTCTCTTGCTTTCCTTATCTCGCTTTTAACCTCCTGTATGTCTTTCATTCCCGAAACCGCAATAATTCCTATCCCTCCCTCTTTTGCAACATTCCCTGCCAATTTATGTAGCGAAACTCTAACCGCCATTCCTCCCTGAATTATCGGGAATTTCGAAAAAACCTTTCCTATTTTCAAAGAAGGCAAATGATTCATCTTAACTGCGCTTTCTTCATTTTTTCCAGAGTCTCTTTCTTTTATTTCCTTTGCCTTTCCTTCCAATTCTTTCTTATCAATTATCGCAACGCTAAACCTTACCTCACACTTCTTACTATTGTTGCAATACGCCTCGCCGATGAAATTCGCGATCTTTCCGCCATATATTCCCAGCATCCTAACCCGATACTCAATTCTGCTTCCAGGCAGTATTATTTCGTAGAAGAAAGCGCTTCTCACTTGGTATGCAAGAAGGTGGCTCTGCTTACCCTGTTCACCCAGCTTCTCGCGAAGCAATATAGTTCCAGTTTGGGCTATTCCCTCTACCACCAAAACTCCCGGCATCAAAGAAAAATCAACAAAATGACTCTTGAAATAATCGTCATTTTCAGAAGTTTGTTTATACGCAACAATATAATTTTCTTCTAGTTTTTCCACGCAATCAACCCAAAGGAAAGAATCACCATACGGTATTAATTTTTTAACCTGTTCTTTTGTGTAAAGCATAATGATAACTATATAGATAAGCCCCCATCAACATTTATTACCGAACCAGTAATGAAGCTTGATTCATCCGAAATTAAAAACGCAACAGTGTTTGCAACTTCCTCCGGTTTTCCGAATCTTCCCAGTGAAGTCAGCCTTTTAACAGCTATTTTCATTTCCTCTGGAATCGCTTCCGCCATTTTAGTTTCAATAAACCCTGGAGCAATAGCGTTTACTCTCACCCCCAACTTGCCCACCTCTTTCGACAAAGACTTAGTAAGCCCTATTATTCCCGCTTTGCTGGCCGCATAATTTGTTTGACCAAAATTACCCCTCTGTCCAACAATCGATGAAATGCTTACAATGCTTCCTTTATTCAAAACTATTAAAGGCAATAAAGCTTTTGTAACATTGAACACTCCTGTCAAATTTATATCAATAACGCGCTGCCATTCTTCGCTAGTCATTTTGGCTAAAGTTCTGTCTTGGGTAATTCCAGCATTATTTACCAAAGAATCCAATTTTCCAATTTTTTCTTCAATCTGTTTTGCCATATTTTCTACCTGGTCATATTTGGAAACATCGGCAACAAACACCTCTGCCTTTCCACCAGCGTTTTTTATTTCTTCTGCCAGCGCATCCAAATTTTCTTTTTGTCTATCTATATCATTAAGAACCACTTGCGCCCCTAAGGAAGACAATTTTAATGCTATTACCTTGCCTATTCCCTGAGATGCTCCTGTTATTAGGACTGTTTTGTTTTTCATTTTTTTATTTTTTATAATACTAAATCAACATTCCTTTGCACTTCCGAAATAGTTCTTCCTACTGTTGGAATATTCGAAATGTTAATACTTGCTAATTGTTTTGGAATATTCTTAACCATTCCCGTCGCATTAAAAACAGCATCAAGACTGCTTGCATTCCTACTTCCAAAGACTAAACTCCTGAATATTGGAAATTTATCAATTCTTTGCGGATGCATCGCTTCTCCAAGCGTAAAAACATTATTTATTTCTTTTATTATTTCGCCCAAGCATTCCTCGCCATGTAAATATTTTAAAGCCTGGTAATTTTGTTTTTCAAACAGTTTTAAAAGATTTTCAACTGAAGACGCTTTCCCGTATTTCAATTCCGCCAAGTTCAAAATGATATCATTATTCTTCAATTCCTTCGAAAGCTTTGCTTTTCCAATGCTTTCAAACTCACCTGCAGACAGATCAAATGGAACCATTTTATGCTTCAAACAAACATCCAGCAATCCAGACTTCTGGGCCATTGCTTCTATTGGCATGTCGTCAAAAGACTGGGTTGCAATTTTTATATTTTTTACTCCTTTTTCTTCCAAATAAGATAGTACGGCATCCAAAAATTCAAGAGAGGTGTTTTCTCTCATATAATTATGAACGGGTGCAACCAATGTTGGCAATACTAAAACCTTTGTATCTTTTTTTAATTGTAAACAAGAAAGATCAGCTATTTTTTCAATCGCATCCAGCAGATTATAATTTACCTTCCATATTGCAACAGCGTCATAACTGCCATCTGTCTCAAGATTCAGACTATCACCCACCTTTCGGTTTTCCATAGATTTATACGCATACCTGTTCCCATGTTCGTCTTCAATCACTAAAGCATAATAAGGAACCTTTGGGTGTAAAAGGCTTGGAATTGAAACTTTTGAGCTGGCAATAACCTTTGCTTCTTTTGCCCTGATAACTTCAAGCTCAGAAAAACAAAAGGGACAAATAGAAACAGGATGTTGCCATTTCTTTTTGCATTTTGAACATTGATAAAAAACCATAAGAATAAAATTAAATTTTTTTAAAAATATGAACTGTCACACTTCCTCCAGCTCCTCCAATATTATGGGTAAGTCCGATGTTATGTTTTTTGACCTGCCTATCTCCACAGTCTCCTCTAAGTTGATGGACTATCTCGTAAATCTGAGCCAAGCCTGTTACCGAAATGGGATGCCCCTTAGCCTTAAGTCCTCCCGATACATTGATCGGCATCTCACCATCCAGGTTTATTTTTCCCGATCTTATCAATTCGGCCCCCTTTCCTTCTTCTGCAAAGCCAAGATCTTCATAAGAAATTAATTCAACCGAAGTAAAAGCATCATGTATTTCGGCAACATCAATATCTTTTGGAGTTATTCCTGCGTTCTCAAAAGCTTCTTTTGCCGCCATTTGAGTAGCTTTAAAATGGGTCATATCGTCTCTTCCAAAAGTAAGGATATAGTCTGTTGCAAAACCAGAACCTATTACCTCAATATCGCTTTTTTCACTTGAGAGAATAACTGCAGCCCCTCCATTAACCGATAGCGAACAATCCATTAATCTTAAGGGAGAAGATACTTCTGGAGAATTTTTTATTTTTTCAAGCTCAAGAGGCTTCTTATAAAAATAAGCCTTGGGATTCAAAGCTGCATTTTGATGGTTCTTGTGTGCGATAAGAGAAAGATCATCCATCGTTGCTCCATATTTTTTCATATACGCCTGCCACACAAGCGCATTTTGGGTTGGAAAAAGCATTCCTTCGGTTTGCTCATAAACCCTTTCAGCAGCCGAAAGTATCCAATCGGTAGCCACCTCGCTCCTATTATCGGCAAATTTCTCAGCCGCTAAAACCATAACGTTTTTAAACCCTTGCATTTTAAGGGCTGTCCAAAAAGCTGCGCCGCCTCCGCCGCATACAGATACCAGTTCTATAATCGGAACATTTGTTTTAAAAATGTCTGATAAAAATGATACTTTGTGTGTTTGATGCTCCCCTCCGGCAGCACTTGAAATACTTGTGAAAACTATTGCGTCAATATCCGACATGGACATTTTTGCATCCTGCAATGCTTCAATTGCAGCACTATAAGCAAAATCCCACCAACTGCGGGTAGAATAGTCAAATTTCGTCATTCCAACTCCTTTTATATACATATCAAAAAAATAAAAATGATAATTTTATGTAATAATATTAACTTTATTTCCCCTAATCCCAAAACAAATTATCCCCACTAACCTTCGTTAGGTAAAACATTTACTTTTTAATCTAACCCATCGGTATTGCCTATTTTTTTGAATTCCTCGTCAGTAAGAGTAAAAATTTCCTTGACCAAACTATTATCTTGAGGTCCGACAAAATATCCGCATGAATAGCTTATTTCTTCCAAATCACCCAATGTTTGTCCTCCTCCCCCAAGACATCCTTTTGGGCAAGCCATTACCTCTAAATAATCATATGCTCCTATGTCTTTTTTTAGATCATTAACGATTTTTTTAGCCCTGCCCAGTCCATACACTATTCCCACCCTGATCTTTCTTCCATTTGATATGATTTCCGTTTCCAATCCATTTTCTATTCCGCTTATTTTTTTAAATTCTATTCCCCCCGCCTCGCTGCCCATTGTCTTTTCGTAAAAAAGCTTTATCCCCATTCGCACAATATCCTCATTGCTGTTGTATGGATTAATACTTTTGATAAATACATTTTTAAAATCCTGTTCATTTACCTTTTCTATATCCAAATCTTTAAGCAAGGTATACATCTCACTCAAGGTAAGAGAAAAATCTACCGACTTGTATTTGCCCCAAAAAGAACTTTTTCCTAATATTTCAAATTTTTTTGAAGTGCACGGGGCTATAGAAATAACATAAATATTTTCCCCTTTCATTCCTTTTTTTAACAAATAGTTCTTTATGCTTGCTCCGCAAATTATGTGAGGAGACTTGTTTTTACTAAGGCAATCATTCAATTCTGGATGATAAGTTTTTATATACCTCACCCAAGCTGGACAATGCGATGTAAATAAACATTTTTTCTCATTATTTGCGGCCCTAGAAATAAATGCAGAAGATTCTTTTTCTACAATTACGTCTACCGCATAAGAAGTATCAAAGACCATATCGGCTCCTAATAATTTTAATGCGCGCGAAAAAGAGCTTATATCCCACCTATCGCCAAGCTCTTTACACAGCGACATTATCATTCCCGATGAAAATTGAAAAACCACATGATTATTTTTTTTACCCAAAATGTTTTTCACTTCAGCAATAGAACTTACTTCTTCAAATGCACCGCTCGGACAATGAGAAAGGCATTGTCCGCAAAAAACGCACTCTTTTCCCTTACAAGTTGTTATTTTAGAAAACCCATCAATCCTTTCTTTTTGTAAAAACCCAACCCCTTGATTATTGCAAACTTGAACGCAATTATTACAGTTGATACACTTGCTAGAGTCAAAGCTTATTGCCGGACCAAATTGCATTTTTGTTGAAAAAGTGCTTTTCTTTTTCTTGAGGTCAAAATCGCATTTTTTAGCGATATCAAGTATTTTACAATGATTTTTCCTGCGACAACTGATACAATTCTGGCAATGCTTAGAAAAAATCAGCTCAAAGTTTGTGTTTCTGGTTTTTTTAATCTCTTCATTTTCTGTTTCAATCTCCATTCCTTCCTCTATTTTTGTGTTGCAAGCAGTATGCAGCCCTTTTCTTCCTTTGATTGAAACTAGACATAATCGACAGCTTGATTCCGGTTTTATATCTTTGCAATAGCACAATCCGATTATGTCGATCCGGTTCCTATTCGCAACATTCATTATTGATTCGTTTTTCTCGCCCTGCAAGACATGCCCGTTTATTTTTATTGTTAATTTATCCATTTTTCATTATTTTTTTTAAAAAACTGTTTAGTGAATTTGCTGCGCCCTTGCCGAAATAGCAAAAACTAGAATTCTCCAAACTAAATAATATCCCGTTTATTTTTTCCCGATCAAACTCTTTTTTCCTTGCCATTTCGTAAATTTCAAAAAATCCTTCCCTGCAGGGAGTGCATTTATCGCAGTTTCCTTTATGAAAAAACTCTGCCATTTCTTGAACCAGCTCAAAATTATCTACTCTTTCCTGATCAAAAATTTCAATTACTCCAAGCCCAGAAAAATTAATGCTTAATTCTTTGGGAAAATAAAAACTCCCGAATTTTCCTCCTATACGGACAAAAAATTTAAAATCAGGATAGTTGCCGGTTTTTCTTAAAACATCTTCAATGGTCAGATCGCACGGTAATTCATACACTCCTTTTTTTGTGGCATTGCCAATAACAGAAAAAAATCTTTTATTTTTGTATTCACCTTTCAATATTTTGCTTATGCAATAAAAAGTTTCAACATTATTTATCAATGTTGGCATTCCATACAATCCGTCTTTCGTTAAAAAAGGTGGCTTTGATCTTGGAAATGCGCCCCCTCCTTCAATTACTTCGCAAATAACAGTTTCTTCTCCTCCTATGTACCCCACGTCTGGCTTTTTAAATATTTCGATTTTGTCCTTATCGATTATCTTAGATAGCCTTTCTTTATATTTTTCAAAGTAATCGGATCTCAGATAAAAATATGCCTTTTCTGCATTTAAAAAATCGACTGCCGACTTTATTCCGAAGACAACATCATCCAAATAATTGTCCATTATGTATCCGTCTTTAGATGATTCGATTTCGCCATCTGCCCCGTTGCATATTACATATTTTCTGCCATTTTGCTTGCTTGCAATATCCCATTTTAGCCAGGCTTCAAAATTGCCTCCACCCCTGCCTCTCAATCCCGACTCTCTTATTTTTTCTATTATATCTTTTTCCATGATTTTTCGATTATATCAATTTAAGAAATAGATTGATATGATTTATTCCCCAATTAAAAACCTGCCATTCGGCAGGTAGTTCTTTGTATTTATATTCCGTGTCTTCGTTCGCGATTTCCGTAATCAGTAATTGTTTTTTCAAAACTTTCGGCACCATAGTCAGGAAAATATTCATTGGTGAAGGTTAGTTGTGAATATGCTGTATCCCACATCATAAAACCAGCCGAATTATGAGGATCACTTTCACACCCCGTCCTAATCACAAGATCAACACTAGGCAATTCTGCCGTCCATAAGTTCTTTTTTATATTTTCGGGAGTTACCTCAAGATTCTGATCTTTTAGCTTTTTTATGCAATCGATCATTTCATCGTTTCCATTATACGCCATCATAAAAACAAGGCAGTGCCCTTTATAATCCTTAGTTTTTTCTGCCAATTTTTTAATGACTTCCTTCAGCGAATCAGGAAAAACCTCTTCCCATCGGCCCAAAATCATCACTCGTACAGAATTTTCATGGACTTTTGGTTCATTTATCAAACGCTTGAAATATTCCTCAAAAATATTGAACAAACAAGCCACCTCATCTTCGGATCTCTTTGTGATATTATCAAAAGAAGCTCCCCAGAAAGTGAGGAATTTTATGTCTAATTCAAGCGCTTTTGATAGTAACTCTTCAAACTTCTTAGCTCCATTCTGATGACCCATAAAAGGAGGCAAACCTCTTTTTTTAGCCCATCTTCTATTCCCGTCGGGAATAATAGCAATATGATTAGGAATATTCATTATGTTTACGGTTTATTTTGGTCAATTATCTTGATAGCTTGTCCTGCGTCCTCTTTAGCCATAATGTATCCCAGCGAAAAAGACAGTAAAGAAACAAGAATTACCGCTATAACAAGGATAATTTGAGGCTCGTTAGCTTTGACAAAATCACCTATTTTTGCTAACATTTTAAATACTTAATTAGTAATGGCTGATATACATTATTTAATCAGCAAAACGAGAAAATGTCAAAAACAAAAGCCGCAGGTACAAGCCGATTGGGCAGAGATTCTCAGCCTAAATATCTTGGTGTCAAGCTTTTTGGAGGACAAGTTGCTAAGAATGGCAGCATTATTGTCCGCCAAAGAGGTAGCAAATTCACTCCCGGAATCAATACTAAAAAAGGAAAGGATGACACCATTTATGCCGTAAAAGAAGGAAAAGTATCTTTTTCTACAAAAAGAAAAATGAACTTTGACGGAAAAACAAGATTTATAAAAGAAGTATCTGTTCAATAAAAAAATAAAAAAGACCGGACTTTCCGGTTTTTTTGTTACTATTTTTTAAAACAGCTTTTTATAAACTCCACAAATAACGGATGTGGAGACAATGGCCTAGACCTTAACTCTGGATGGAACTGGACTCCCACAAAAAAAGGATGATCTTTTATCTCTATTATCTCAACCAAATCCTTCTCCAAATTTTTTCCAGCAACAACCAAGCCCTTCTCTTCTAATTGCTTTCTATATTTATTGTTTAGCTCGTAGCGATGACGATGACGCTCAGAAATGTCGTCCCTATTGTAGGCCTTCCTGCTTATGGTTCCTAGGATCAATCTGCAATCCCATGCCCCCAGTCTCATTGTTGCCCCATAATCTTTTTTCTTTAGCAAACTTTTCTGTTCCTCCATTATATCTATTACCGGTTCGCTTGTTTTCGGATCAAACTCTCTTGAAGTGGCTCCTGTAATTCCACAAACACTCCTAGCAAACTCTATTGTTGCAAGTTGCATCCCTAAACACAATCCAAAAAAAGGTATCCTGTTTTCTCTGCAAAAATTGATGGCTTTTATTTTCCCCTCAATACCTCTTACTCCGAATCCCCCCGGAACAATAATTCCATCATAATTTTTCAAACTATCCAATTTTGTTTTATCGGTTTCCAATTTTTGAGCAGAAAGCCATTCTATCACCGGCTCTCGGTCACAAGCCCAACAGGCATGCTTGACAGACTCGATTACAGATAAATAAGAATCTGTGAGAGAAAATTCTCCCGATTCAAAATACTTCCCCACAATTCCTACTTTTACTGGTGGTTTTTCTTTCTTTATTGTAAGCACCAGATTTTCCCAATCTGAAAAATCTTTCTTCCTTGCCTTTAGCCTTAATTTCTTTAAAATTCTATCCCCTAAGCCCTCCTTTTCAAAATTCAACGGAATTTCATATATAGAGTCTACATCAGGAGCAGATATTACATCTCTTGAGTCCAAATTGCAAAAAATAGATATTTTTTTCTTTCTTGGTTCATCAAGGGGAACGGAAGCCCGCCCTAAAATAAAATCTGCCTGAATACCAGCTTCATTCAAAAGCCTTGCCGAGGTTTGCGTTGGCTTAGTTTTCATTTCCCCTATGGTTTTAATGGTAGGCAAATATGTCACCAAGACAAACAATGTATTCCGTGGATTTTGCAGCTTCATCATTCTTGCTGCTTCAAGAAATAGTAAATTCTGATACTCTCCCACTGTTCCTCCTATTTCTATCAATACAAAATCACTTTTTGTGTTTTTTGCAACCCTTCTTATCCTTGATATCACTTCATTGGGAATGTCCGGAACAACCTCAACACATTTCCCCTGAAATTCTAAATTCCTTTCTTTCTGAATCACGGAAAGATATACCTTCCCGGTAGTCATATAATTATCACTTCCAATATCTTGATTTAAAAATCTTTCGTAATTGCCTATATCCTGATCACATTCAGTTCCATCGTCTGTCACAAAGACTTCCCCATGTTCAACAGGATTCATGGTGCCTGCATCCACATTTATGTAAGGATCTATCTTTACAGCGGTAACTTTAAATCCTTTACTTTCTAATATTTTTGCAATAGAAGCAGTTGCTGCGCCCTTGCCGACGCTCGACATGACTCCTCCCGCAACAAAGATATAATTTGCCATATTTTTATATAAAAAAAAGAAGAGACAAAATCTCTCCTATTGTTCGCAGACAACAACTTTTACTTCAGTCTCAAAGCCGTGGTCCAACTTAATTTTTACATTATAGTCGCCTTTTTGTTTGATGTGGTCCTCAAAATCAATATGATTTTTTTCGATATTAAACCCCATTTCCTTTAATCTTTCAGCAATCTTTATTTTAGTGATAGATTCAAACAATTGCCCTTCCTCGCCTACCCTCACCGGTATCTTTACCTCCATTCCTCTCATCTTTTCGGCAATAGTCTTGTTTTCAGCAGTTTCTTTTTCTAATCGTATTTTATCTATTTTTGCTTTTTCTTCTAAAGAAGCCAGAGTTTCTTTTGTTGCTAAAACAGCTAGTTTTTTTGGCAATAGGAAATTTCTTGCGTATCCGCTTGGAACCTCTTTCACCTCATTCATCTTCCCTATTTTATCAACATTTTTCAATAAGATAACCTTCATTTTTTTATTTTATTATCTTTTTTATCTCTTCAAAAGCCTTATCCAATTGCGGGTCTTTATTCTTCTCGTAATCGCTTTCGGTAATTTTTACTTCTATATCCGGCTTAATTCCAGTATCTTGTATTCGGACGCCACTAGGAGTAAACCATTTTGCAACAGTAACCTTCAAACTCGACCCTCCCGGAAAATCAACTACCTTTTGGACTGTTCCTTTTCCATAAGAAGTTTGTCCTATTATTTTAATTCCTCTCCCGTCTCTCAATGCCCCTGCCATAATTTCCGACGCCGAAGCGCTTCCTTCATTCACTAGAATAACCATCGGAATATTCTCTAATCCCCCATAGCCGGAAGAAACCGTCGATTTTTTATTCTGGAACTTATCCTGCTCTATATATATAACAGCATCTTTCTTTAAAAACCAGCTCACAACTTCCTGCGTCTGATTAACCAATCCTCCCGGATTATTTCGAAGATCAAGTATGACTCCATCAACCTCTGATAATTTAGGTATCTCTTTTTTGAAGTCTGCATATAATCCTTCAGAAAAATGATAAATACTCAAAACAGCTATTTTTTTGCCTTTTTCTTCTTTTATTTCCACATCTATCGTGGGAACCTTTATTATATCTCTTACTATTTCTATATTCTTTATTGCCGCTCCCCTAGAAATTGTAAGTTCTACTTTCGTTCCCTTTTCTCCTTTTATCTTTCTAATCACATCATCTATTGGCATATCAGCAATAGATTCCTTATCTACTTGCAAAATTATATCCCCAGAAAGTATTCCTGCCCGTTCGGCCGGTGTTCCTTTTATGGGGGCTATAACCTTCAGCTTTCCTTCTTTTGATCCTACCTGCACCCCAATTCCGCTAAAAGAACCAGCAATATCGTCTTTAAAAGCTATTGCCTCCTTCGGATCAAAAAACACGGTATAAGGGTCATCTAGCGACTTAACAGCACCGGCAATCACACCATAAGTAACCTTTTCCGAATTTATTTTATCCGAATCAACAAAGCTGTTATTCAACTCTTTTATTACATTGCCAAGCAGTAAAAGATCTACACCTGCTAAACTCTCCTGAGCCGAATCATATTTCTTTTGCCATATATACTGATTAAAATAAAACCCGCTTAAAAAGGATACGATAACAATTATTAAAACTGTAATAGCCAATGCATAATTAGCCCGATTCGAAATATTCATGTTTTGTTTATTTTATTTACCCTCATTATACAGAATAAGCTTGGGAATTGCAAAGAAAGCAATTTTATCCCAAAAAAAGCTCTCCCTCCAAATAATTCCACTTAAATCCTACTATTTTTACCCTTCTAAAGCTCCCTATTTCAACCATATCTTTCAATACGATTGTCCTTCCCGAATTGGTACGGCACAAAAAAACATCACCCCTCTTTTCAACAACTAAAACTTCAAAATCTTTGCCAACATACTCTTTGTTTTTTTCTTCGTTCATTTTGTGGAATAAATCCGTAATAATCCTTGATCTGTCTTTTTTTATCCTATCTGGCAAATCCTTAAGTTTTTCATCAGGAGTATTAGGACGGCTCGAAAACTTGAATATATGTATTATATCTGGACGGATTTTTTTCAGCATATCAACTGTTGCCAAAAACATCTCTTCGGTTTCTAGGGGGTGTCCAACTATGATATCGGTAGAAAGAATAGTATCATCAAACTTATTTCTAAATTTTTTCGCTATTTCTTCAAAATCTTCCCTTTCATATCCTCGTCGCATTTTCAGCAATAGTTCATTGCTTCCCGATTGCACAGGTACGTGCAAAAATTTATAAAAAACATCGTTCTCCATTTCACTTAGGATTTCGTCGATTACCCTTTTTGTCCAATCAGGATTCATCATTCCTAATTTTACTTTAAATCTGCCTGGCAATGATTTTATATCACTAAGCAATAGCGGCAATTCTTGTTTTCCTTTATCAAAACCATAAATAGCCAAATCCTGAGAAGTTAATTGTATCTCCTTGAAACCGTTATTCAAAAAATGACATATCTGCAATAAAATATTCTTTTTATCAAAAGATACTAGTTTTCGTCTCGCAAGCCTAGTTACGCAATAGCTACAACAACCCAAGCACCCTTCAGAAATCGCAATAATGGCCGAAGTAGAATTCAATGGCTTCTCATTTCTTATAAAGACAGATTTATCAAGATCGGTACCCTCCAACATTTCTATCTTATTTCCTTCAAGGACCAATTCCACAACCTCATTTATCTTATCAATATTTGTAGGACTGAGCATACCATTTGAAACATTTCGACATTCATCTTTCATCGTTTCTGGAAGGCATCCGCCCAAAATCACTATTTTCCCTGATTCTTTCAATTCGCCCGCCTCCTTCAATATCTTGTTTGCTGTAGTATCAACAACTCCACAAGTATTTAAAACAACAAAATCAGCCAAATCAATATCATTTACTTTTTCATATTTTTCGCTCAAAAAAATATCAATGAGTGAACTGTCGGCAAAATTAAGCTTACATCCAAATGTCTTGATAAAGTATTTCATTGTTTATTTTTACCAAAAATAAAACTGTTTGGCAAATAAAAAAAGCGCTTATGTTTTTTCGCGCTCTGGAGCTGGTTTCTCAAACCCGTAATCAGGACACACAAGAATGGTACAGGCATCATCCCCGTATTCCAAGAATGCATTGCACTTTGAACAGCGATATTTCTCACTCAAATCCCCGAGCAAGGCATAATAACCATACGTGTCCTCAAATCCAGGATCTCCTGGTTTTAAATCCTTTTCAATTACTATGATTTCCATCCTAAAAATCTCCACTAAGAATATACCATTTTACTCACAAAAAACAATTTTTTTAAATTTTATCTAAGAATGATTAATCCCAGAAGATAAGAAGCAATATTGGCAACAATAGACAAAACAATCGCATTCTTGAAACTTACTTTCAGCCCCTTCACATAAATAAATGCCTCAATTAACACAACCAAAAACTCGCCAATCAAAATATAATTATGAGAAGAAAAAAAAAGAGGAAAAATAAACCACAAATAAGGAATTGAAAACAAACTTGCAAAGCTCCCCCAGTATAGTATTTCTTTTGTTCGTATTTTTTCTTTTGATAGAATTTTTACCAAAAAAAATATAATCGGCAGCTCAACGGCCAGCGTAAGCAAAAGTGAAAGAAAAAAGAAAAATCCGTAAGTCATATTAACATTCTTTATTAAAAATTTTCAAAAAATTACACTTTAAAAAGTTACCAACTTGAATTAAAAAATCTTTAAAAGTTAATCTGCTTGGGTCGTCTGTATACACAAAACTTTGTTGGCTTGCCGGCGTACCAACTGGAACATTGATTTCAAGACTACAAACATCGTTATAGGGATATCCCGTCCAACGATCCAATAATCTGTCAGTTACATCCGTCGTGTATTTTTTATCACAAATATTAAAATTTTCCTTCTTTAAACATTCCTTAAACCCCTCACTTTCTTCGTCAAGAAGATAATATCTATCATATGCTGCAGAGTTATAGGCTTTACGACAATCTAATTTATTAAAAAAATCATTTTCAATAAATTCCTGATCACCAATCCTTCCTTTTAAATCGCAATATTTTAAATCAATTCTATATGCCCAAAAAACATTTGTAGTATCATAATAACATCCATGGAATAGACATGTTTCAGATAGTTCAGATATTTTAAAAACCTTTTCTTTTCCATCATAATCATTATTTTCGTCACGAAGAGCAGGAACGCCATAGCATTCCACAGTGAAATATACTGGTTGCAAAATAGGTTTTTTATTGTATTTAAAATAAAAATATGTCGCCTGAGATGGCGGACCAGAATCGGCCTTCACAACTCCTATGAATGAAAAAGTGCATACTACAACAATTAAAATCTTGAGTTTGATAGACATAAACTTTTCTACTTGCTTATCTTGCCTCACGATTCTATTTTATCAGATTTTCCCAATTTTTATAAGTACAGGACATAGGTTTTTGTCTCGGTCAAATAAAAGCCTTCTCGTCCGATTGGCCAAATAAAAATAAGGACTCGCTTGCCTCGCCACAGCTCATAGAACGACGGCGGACCTTCGGTTCGCTTTCTACTGAAAACGCGCCCAGGCTGGCTTTTTGACCAGTCGTCAAAAAGCCTTCGAGCCCTGTTTGGATATTGTTAGTTGAAATTCATATTTTGAACTAACACCACGAACAGGACTCGCCTTCGTATCGGTTCTTGCTAGAACCGACTCAGGCTGGCTTTTTGACCAGTCGTCAAAAAGCCTTCGAGTCCTGTTTGGGGTTTTCATATATTAAAAAAAGATATCTAAAGATATCTCTTTTTAATATGTGCCCCAAACAGGACTCGAACCTGTGACCTTCAACTTAAAAGGTTGTTGCTCTACCAACTGAGCTATTGGGGCATGAGGCTATAACATTGCCATTATAGCCCATTTTCTTTTAATTGTTCAA
>Ga0172381_10000145_pt1 | contig 82644 bp, 60 predicted proteins | sample Leawel6488metaG_FD_119754 | JGI IMG/M metagenome (GOLD analysis project Ga0172381, IMG submission 119754) | Leachate microbial communities from a municipal landfill in Southern Ontario, Canada - Leachate well 64-88 metaG | ecosystem: Engineered > Solid waste > Landfill > Unclassified | place...
GCAACCACGACGCTGGCCGGATTGACTTGCGGACTGACTTACCATTATTCAATTTATGCCAAGGATGCGGCGTTGAACGAAGCGAATAATTTGGGCGATGCCACATTTGCGACGGCGGCTTGCGATGCGGGCGCGCCGACGATCAGCAGCGTGGTGGCGGGCAGCATTACCAGTGCGACGGCCACGATCAGCTGGGTGACGGACGCGACTTCAACCGACAATATTGTGGAATATGGCACGACTTCGGCGCTGGGCACATCCAGCGCGGCGGATGCGAATGCGCTGTCGCACAGCCGGACTTTGAGCGGATTGACCGCCAATCAACAGTATTGGTATCAGGTGAAATCGACTGTCGGCACTTCAACCGCGCGCTCCAGTCTTCTGTCGTTTACGACCCTGGCGTCGGGCAATGGAACTTTGGCGGTAACGGGAACTGCGGTGACCAGATCAACTATGACGGCCGGCGGCACTTATAACAACGGCGGATCGTGGACGCTTGATATCACGGTACCGGCCAATGAACCCAGTTTGACGCTCGCATTTGGCGATTGGGTGGGCAGTTCCGATACCCTGGCAACGGCCGGAAATATGAGAGTGTATTCGGCCCAGTCATCCAATGCGACTTCGACGAGCAGCGTGATTACGATTGATGCGGCGGATACCGCCAGCGATCCGTTGACAATTACCGGCGATTTGAATTCAACCACTCCCGGGTATCAAATCCAGGTGGTGGTGGATTTCAAGGTGCCTGACGGCGCCGCCGGCGGATCATATGGGACAAGTTATGAATTAGTTTCTTCAGGCAGCTAGTAGGCATGTATTTTTCTTGCTTCGCTTTTCGCCCGTCGCAGTTTGTTGCGGCGGGCGTGCGGGCAAAGTTGGCGGCGAGAATTTAATTTAAAATTTATCATCATGAAATTACGCGCGAATATAGAAAAAATTATTGCTTTTATTCTTACCGCCGCTTTTATTATTGCGGCGTTGCCGGCAATGGCATCAACCACATCGGGAACCATAACTTCCGGAGTGGGATCCGGCGGGTTTGACGCCGAGGTGCCCTATCGCCCGACTGCGAGCGTTGCGGCGAATACTTACACTTCAAACCAGAGCGTGGCTTTGACTTCAAGCGGCGCGACCAGCATTCGCTACACGGTTGACGGGAGCACGCCGACTTGTTCGTCGGGCAACGCGTATTCCGAAGCCATTGCGGTCTCTGCCTCGCTAACTTTGAAAGCGATCGCGTGCAAAGACGGTGCCGCATCTTCAGTGGCATCCTTTGCCTATGTTTTGACTTGCGCAACGGTGGCCAACGCGGCGACTTACAACGCTTATCCGACTTGCGGCGTGGCAACTTGCAACACCGGCTATACTTTGAGCGGGAGCGCTTGCAATGTTTCCAGCAGCGGGAGCGGCAGCATTGGCGGCGGAGGTGGCGGCGGCGGGGCGTCAACTTCGGGGGCGTCGCTGTCGATTGGCGCGGGCGGCGGGAGCGTGAATCTGGCGGCCTCGGGAAATAATCCGGGCGTGAAATTTACCGCGCCGGCGGGTGCGTTGAGCGGCGCGACCACGGTATCCATTTCCAAAGTTTACGCTTCATCTTCAACGTATGTGCCGCCGGCGGCGGCCACGGGGTTGTTTATGGTGGGCGGCGCGGTTTATCAAATTACGGCAACTTCGGGATCAAACAATATCACCAATTTTGCCGTGCCGGTAACTCTCACGTTCACTTATGCCGACGCGCAGATTCCCGCGGGAATGGCGGAGGCGGGTTTGAAAATTTATTATTACGATACGGTTTCCAAAGCATGGGTGGTGGTGCCGTCAACGATCAATACCGCAACCAACACGATCACCGCGACGGTCAATCATTTGACGCAATTCGCGATTATGGGAACCGGTTCCGGGGCGGCGGGCGGCGGGGCGGCGATGACGCAAAGCGCCAAGCTGGCGTTGATCGCGCAAATCCAGGCGGCGTTGAATTCATTGATTGCCCAGCTTAAAGCCAAGATTGGGGAAATGCTTGCCAAGGGCGAGTATGTTTCACCGGCGCTGATGGCGTTCGCGCCGGGCGTGGCGACGACGACCGTTCTAACAAATCCCGCCGGCAAAATTACCCAAGGATGGGCGCTGGGGCAGACCAGCAAGGAAATTGAAGCGATGCAAGCGATCCTGGCCAAAGATCCGGCGATTTATCCCGGAGGCCGGATTACCGGTTATTTCGGCGCGGAAACTTTGGCGGCAATCAAAAAATTCCAGGAAAAATACAGCATTGCAAAGCCGGGCGATACTGGATACGGCCTTGTGGGTCCGAGTACGCGGGCGAAATTGAACGAAATGTAGCTGATTTTACGGGGATGGCCAAGAAAAATTATTTTCTTGGCCGTTCTCCCAAATTTTGTAAAATTTTTTTGACAAAATTTGGGAGGCCGAAATTTCTCTAATTTTAATCAGCAACAAAGCAAAGGTCTATCCTTTGCTAATGCAAAGGTTAGACCTTTGCGAAAAAGTTTAGCTGTGTAAAGCGATTAGTAATTTAAAATAATAATTATTTAAAAAAATGCAAAAATTTTTTAGTTGGGCAATTTTTTTGGCGATGGGTTTATTGTTATTCGGCGCGGCGGCGTTTGCAGATACTCCGGCCGGTATTTCGGCGGAAGGTTTTTTGTTGATGAATAATCAGCTCTCAACGAGAAACGGCACATCAATCGGAATGGATGGAAGCATAGTTAATGTTTATACGGTTGACTATGAGGATGGCGATGCGCCTTTTGCGACATCAACAATCGGGGGCGGCGCCGGGCAGTTCGCGCCGATTAGCGTGAATACCGCTACAAATCCGAGCGTGAAAGTTCGGGTGAGCGATTCGCATAGTGATATTTCCAATATGGTTACGGTTAATGTTACTTTGCCGCCGTTTGTAAGTTCGGTGGTGGCGTTTACGGATCGGATCGTGGTGAATTTGAGCCAGAATGTTGATGGGATGGCGGCAATGAACTGTACGCCAAATTACCGGGTGAACGGTTTGCCGATTACTTGTGGCGGATTTGGAAATCCGTTCGTGGATTTTAACGGGCAAAAAATCACGATTCGGGGATTGAATTTATCCGGCACGGCAACTTTTGCGATCCCGGCGACCAACACCATTGCCAGTATTGACGGGTTGAATAATTCTTTGACCGCGACAACAACCGCCAGTCTTGCCGTGCAGGCCTTGGCGTTGCCCGCGATCACTGGTATATCGCCTCGTTCAGGCGCGGTTGGTGCAACCGTCACCATTACCGGAACCAATTTCGGGACGCTTGGCGGCGGATCGATTGGCGATCAGAACCACCGAGTATTCTTTTCCGGCGGTTCTTCCCAGCAGACCGGACCGTCAGAGCCCATTGAAGCGGATTATACCGGCGAGGGCGTGAGTTGGTCAAACACTTCAATTGTGGTGAAAGTTCCGGCGGGCGCGCAGGGCGGGCCGATCAATATCAAATCCGGCGACATGATGAACGATATGGGCGAAAACACTTTTTTTGATATCGCCGGAACCTATACCGCTAAGGTTTATTACGGCAACGCAACCTCATCGGCGTTGATGGATGACGGGGATGCGGGCAATATCCGCATTGCGATTGGCAATGAAAATGGCGATACGGTTTATTCCGTGGGCGATGGTTATATGACTTTCAGCACCACCACGGATACTTTTTCAATTACCGGAGTTTCATCAATGGGTTATACCTGGGCGTATGATGTTACCGGCGCTCATTTGAATGCCGGCGGCAAGCAAGTGGATACTTCGGCGACGAAAAATCTTTTTATGCCGGCAACTTCAAGAATAATTTCGGGCACAATGACATTGGGCGCAAGTTGCGGCGCGAGCGGGAAGAATAAAAAAGTTGTTATTTTCGCGATGCCGGACAGCGTTGATTCGGGATCAAACGAATTCAAGCAGGTTGAGCCGGCATTTTTCACCACCGGAGAGGATTGCGTTGCCAATTACGCCATCGGTGTGCCGATGAACGGCACTTATCGGGTGGAAGCGCATATTCCGTCGGCGACATCGGGCGGAATCACGGTGTCAACGCCGTTCACCGATCCGGAGTCGCAATCGGCGGTGATCACTGATGCGGCGCCGACCGCGACCAAGAATTTCGCGTTTTCGGCGGCGACGCACCGCATTGTGGGAACAGTGGTAAAACCCGCGAGCGAATCGTTGGGTACCGATGAACGCGGCAAATTGTGGGTGTTTGCCTATCAGCCGCAGGGCGGCAAAGGAACCGGCGCGCAGGTGGGAGATGGCGGCGCATTTACTTTGAATGTGGCTGAAGGGATGTGGAAAGTGGGCGTGAGCGGGGATAATATGCCGTTTCCGGTTGAGGTTCAGGTTGATGTTGACGATACTTATTTGATGGCAGTGAATCCGCCTAAAGGGCCGACAATCGTGATTGCGCCGCCCGCGGATTATATTGAGGGTTATGTGAAAGATGCGGCGGGCAATGGTTTGGCCAATTCCTCGGTATATGCTTGGTGCGACGGCGGGCCGGGAAACGGCAATGCCAAAACCGACAGCCAGGGTTATTATAAAATGTATTTGAATCTTTGCACGAATTACCATGTGGGCGCCAATTCCCAATCGTTTGGATTTTTGGGCGAGCAATCGGGAATCCAGGTAACTTCCGTTTTGCATCCGACGGTTAATTTCTCGGTTTCTTCAACCAATAATTACACAATATCCGGCGCGGTAACCAAGGGCGGCAACGGGTTGCAGAATGCGTTCGTGTTTATTACCCAAGGCGAGCGCGGCCAGATGCTGGGCAGCGGCGGCACGGATTCTTCCGGCGCGTATTCGGTGCGCGCTTCCGGCGGGGCGAATCGCTGGATACATGTCGGCCTTCCCGGGAAAGGCGAGGTGTATAGCTCAAATTTGGGCACGATCGGCGATAATGTTACTCAAAATATCGTGTTGGTTTCTTCAACCATTACGGTGCGTGTTTCGCCTAAAACCGATTTTTCGCAGGCGTTTATCGGAATTCATAGCGATCAGGGCGGCGGGTTTTCCGATGTTGATGTTTCCGCCACGGGCGATCTTTATCGCGAATATCAAATTGATGTTCCAAGGCCCGGATCGGGATCGGCGACATATTATGTGGAGGGCGGAGTGCCCGGGCTGGGCCAGTTGCCGCAAAATTCAGTTATAATAAATAGCGGCGGCGGGTTCACGGATACAAGCGGCACGACCACCGATGGTATTATTGAATACACTCTTAGCGGTTTTTATACGGTATCGGGCACGGTAACCGGCGCGGGTGTTGATGGCGCGTGGGTGTGGGCGGCCGGGCAAAACGGCGGCGGTGGCGCGCAAATTGCTACCGGCGGGGCTTACGAGATTAAATTGAGACCCGGCATTTATGATCTTGGCGTGGGCAAGCCCGGATTTATCGGCAATAAAATTAACATTACTGTCGCCGACGAGAATTTAACCAGTCAGGATTTGGTGTTAGCCGCGGCGGGGAGTACAATTTCGGGAATCGTGTATCTTCCCGACGGGAGTACGCCGGTGACGAACGCTTGGGTTTGGGCCAAGAACAACACGGGCGGCTGGGCGGGCGGATCAACCAATGCCAGCGGCGCGTATTCGTTGAGCGTGGGCAGCGGTTCTTGGGAGGTGCAAGCCGCGTATGACGGATATAATTCAAGCGCGATTACGGTGGCGGCGGGAGCGAGTACTGCCAACATTACGCTGGCGGCAATCGCGGGATTTTTGGCGAATCTGAAAAACGCGCCGATCACGCCGTCGGCGGGAGGCATTGTTCAGGAGGCCGGCATCAAAGTTGATTTTCCCAAAAATGCGCTGGGAACGGATTCAAGCGCCGGGGTAATTGAAGTGAAAAACACGACCAATATCCCTACCACCGCGTCCACCAAAGTGATCGGCAATGCCCGCGAAATTACCGCGCGCAACAGTTCAAATCAAAATATTACCACGCTTTCGGGAAATATTACCATTGATCTTACTGTTACTAAGGCCGAGATTCAGGCACAGGGATTAACATTCGCGCAAGTGCAGGGGATGAAAATTTCTTATTGGGATTCCACGGCCAACAGCTGGGTGGAAATTCCGACATCGGTTCAATTGCATCCGGCCACCGCGCTTTCGATTGATGAATTGGATTCTGCTATCGCGGTAACTCTTTCTGGAACCGTTTCCCATTTGTCATCCTTTGCGCCGACGGTGCCGGCCGCGGGCGCGCCGACAACGCCGACCGGATTGGCGGCAACGGTTTATAACCAAGGGCGGATTGATCTTTCGTGGACCGCGGTGAGCGGCGCGACCGGTTATGATGTTTACCGGAATACTTCCGCGACCGGAACCTTTCCGTTAGTCGGATCCGAACCGACGGTGGCGTCGGGATCCACGGTGGCCTATTCGGATACCGGCCTTGCGGCCAGTACCGCGTATTATTATAAAATTTCCGCCTTAAATACACTGGGAGAATCTGCGGCAAGCGACGCGGTAATTGCCACAACGACTGCGCCGTCATCAGCATCGGGGAATATAACATCAGGTTTGGGATCCGGCGGGTTTGACGCCGAGGTGCCAATTCGCCCGACGGCGAGCGTTGCGGCGAATACTTATACCTCAAACCAGAGCGTGGTTTTGACTTCCGCCGGCGCGACCATTCATTACACGGTTGACGGTACCGCGCCGACTTGTTCAAGCACGGCATATACCGGCGCGATTGTAATTTCTTCAACTACCACATTAAAAGCAATCGCTTGCAAGGGTACAGCCGCGTCTTCGGTGGCATCATTTGCCTATACTTTGACTTGCGCGACGGTAAGCAATGCCGCAACTTATAATGCTTATCCGACTTGCGGACCGGCAACTTGCTATTCGGGTTACACGGTGAGCGGGAGCGCTTGTGTTGTTTCAAGCAGTGGTAGCGGTAGTTCAAGCGGCGGAGGCGGGAGCGCGACTCCTTCCGGCGCGTCGCTGACGATCGGGGCGACGGGCGGGAGTGTTAATTTGGCGCAAGCGGGGACCGCGCCGGGAGTGAAATTTACCGCGCCGGCCGGGGCGTTGAGCGGAGCGACGACGGTGGCGATTAACAAGGTCTATGCTTCGTCGTCAACCTATGTGCCGCCGGCGGCAACCACCGGATTGTTTATGGTGGGCGGCAATGTTTTCCAGATCACGGCAATGGCGGGATCAACGGCGATTACCAATTTCAGCCAGCCGGTAACGCTCACATTTACCTATACCGACGCGCAAATTCCCGCGGGAGTTTTGGAAGCGGGATTGAAAATTTATTATTACGACACCGCGGCCAAGGCGTGGGTGGAAGTGCCGTCAACGATCAATACCGCGACCAATACGATTACCGCGACCATCAATCATCTGACGCAATTCGCGATTTTTGGCACGAAGACCGGCGCGGTTGGTGCGGGGGCGGCGATGACGCAAAGCGCTAAATTGGCGTTGATTGCGCAGATTCGGACGCAATTGCTTTCCTTGATTGCCCAGCTCAAGGCAATGATTGCTCAGATGATTGCCGAGGGTAAGTATGTTTCGCCGGCGCTGATGGCTTTTGCGCCGAGCGCGACGACGACAGCAACGGTTGCCACAAATCCGGCCGGTAAAATTACCCAGGGCTGGGCGTTGGGGCAGACCAGTGAAGAAATTAAAATAATGCAAACCATTTTGGCCAAAGATCCGGCGATTTATCCGGAAGGCACGATCAACGGTAATTTTGGTCCGGCCACTTTGGCGGCGATCAAAAAATTCCAAGTTAAATACGGAATTGCCAAAGAGGGCGACGTTGGTTACGGGTATGTCGGTCCGGCGACGCGCGCGAAGTTGAATGCGATGTAGAATGGCTTAGAGTTTGTTTAATCAAAAGAACCGTCCGGTTTCCGGGCGGTTTTTGTTTGCGGCAATATCATGCCGGGATAGCAAATTTTGCAAGGTTTCATCTTAGCCGTAATCGGCAAGGTGAATCCTTGTGAAATTTGCGGTTGAAAACCACAGTCATCGGCCATCGCAGTTAGCGGTTATTATTTGCGGTGAGTGTAGTTATTTTGTTTTATTTTTGTTATTATAGAAACACAAGTATTAAATAGCTTGCCAATCTATGAATAATCCCAAAAAAGTTTTGGTTATTGATGATGAAAAAGTTCTGCTTGAACTTTTGAGTTCCAAGATCAGCCAAAATGGTTTTGCCGCGATTGAGGCGCGCGACGGCGACGAGGGGTTGCAAAAAGCGTTGCGCGAGCACCCGGATCTGATTTTATTGGATATCATTATGCCCAAGATGGACGGGGTTACGATGTTGAAAAAATTGCGCGAGGATCCGTGGGGAAAGACGGTGCCGGTGATTGTGCTTTCCAATTTGAATACCGCCGAATCGGTGGAAAAATCGCTGGCCAACGGGGTCTACGATTACCTGGTGAAAATTGATTACACGCTTGACGATCTGGTGGAAATTGTTAAAAAACGGCTTGGCCGTCCCAGTGCCGAAGTTTAAGCCGCCCTTTTGGGACGGTCTCAATGAGACACGAAACTTTTGGGACATGTTCCTAACGGCAGGCAATATTGGCAACGGGACGCTCGGCATCGGGACAATATGGAAGATGAAATTTTAAAAAAATTTGACGCGCAGGATAAAAAATTGGACGATATTTATCGCTCGGTGGAAAAAACCCGCAAATATTTTTTGTGGATGATGGTTGTTACCATCGCGATGATCGTTTTGCCGCTCATCGGTTTGATATTTGCCATCCCGCAATTTTTAAGCATTTACAGCAATCTGGGCGCGGGCTTGTGAAGTATCCGACAAAGCATTTGACTTTTATCCATCTTTGCGGTTAAATGGAACCGTATTTGGTTTGGTTATTGTGATTTTGAATTTGTTTGGAAATTGGAAATTGAAAATTTGACATTGCGCGTTAGCGCGAACTCGCGGGCGTCGTATAATGGCCATTATGTAACCTTGCCAAGGTTAAAATGAGGGTTCGATTCCCTTCGCCCGCTCAAAAATTTTGAGTACAAAATTTTTGAGCGAGGTTCGCTCATTAGTAAATGAGCGACCCGCTCTCCTAAAGGAATTTTGTATTTGTATTATTTGAGTACAAAATTTTTGAGCGAGGTTCGCTCATTTACCAATGAGCGACCCGCTCTCCTATAGAAATTTTGTATTTGTATTTTACGATATTATTTTAAATGCACAGACCAAACGATATGACTGGTAGTTTTTGTGTAAAATTAAAATGTATTATATTTACATCTTGCAAAGTGCAAAAGATAAGCGAACTTATGTTGGTTATTCCCATGACATCCAAAATCGTCTTGCGCGGCACAATGCCGGCCAAGTTCCAGCCACCCGAAATCGCCGTCCTTTGAAACTCATATTTTCCGAATCTTTTGAAACCGAACAGCAAGCCAAACAGAGAGAATTGTATTGGAAAAGCGGGGCAGGCCGCCGCAAAATGAAATCTCTTTTTGATTAAATTTTTTACAGTAAGGTTGTAACATGCATTTTAGATAAGATAATTGATAAGATGTTGAAATTATTTTTTGGGATGGTAAAATATTATTGGTTTGAAATTATTTTGGTTGATGATTTGTAATATGCGAAAAGTCAGCGCGAAGAAATTCAAGTTGGTTGGTTTGGCAATTTTTGTTTTGGTGGCATTTTTAATCGTCGGACTTTGGGGTCGCGGCGGTTTTTTTAATAAAAGCGTTCCGGCGCGTTCGCCGGATCCGCCGCAAAAAGAAGTTTCAAAACCAATTCCGGATCAAAATAAAAACAACAATTCAATTGACTTGGTGCGTCCACCGTTTCTTGATGAATAAAACAAAAATGTACGAGGTGTCACCTCGTGCCAATTAAAATAAAAAAATGACAAAAAATCAAAAAATCTGGTTTGCGGTATTCTTGGCGATGTTTTTAGTCCCGGAAATTTTGTGGAGTCCGATTGGTAATTTTTATTATGAATTATTGCAAACAACCAAAAGTGGCGGCACATATCCAATCCGAGAAAATTTTTTAACGAATAGCGACAATGTAGATTTTTTGAGATTTATATTACTTTTGCAATTTATTGGCGCGTTAATAACTTTGTTGATTGCGTTTGTAAGCAAATTAAATAAATTTGCAAAATATTTTATCGTTATTTTGTTATTTGTGATTTTTTTAGTAGTTGGATTTGCGCTCTATTTTTCGGTTTCTTTTAATCCTCAAATTGGTTGATAAAATTACATGAAAATTAAATGGTATGTTTTCGTTTTTTTATTGTTCGCGGTATTTTTGTTGGTGCGGTCTATCTTTGCCGATGAACTGCCGTTAATTAGTGTTATTGGCGCGGATGAAGTTTGGGATGCCGAGGTTGGGACAATTCCGGCGGACGCAGTTGATTCCGCCAATGCAAATTTTTCATTACCAAATGAGGCAACGGTTTGCCATGCGGATGATATTTGGACGGTTGGTATTGATGTAATTCCCAACGGGATGATTGATGCCGGAGATGCGGGGTTTTTGTTACCCGGCGAGGCAGTGGTGAGTCATGCCGATGAAGTTTGGATGGCAGGGATCGCGCCGGTTTCAAATAATGTTATTGACTCGTCGGATGCAAATTTCATTTTGCCTAACGAAGCCATTGTTTGTTACGCCGATGAAGTTTGGACCAATGGTTTGGCAAGTGTTGAAATAACAAATGAACCGATGGCTTTATCTAAAATGCCGGTTTTGTTTGTACCGGGATTATTGGGTTCGGAAATTTTAAAAAATAACGAAAAACTTTGGCCTAATGCTTTGCAAATGATGGTTGATCCTTTTGATGGTTTTATGAATGATTTGGCTTTTGACGTAAATTTAAAATCTCTAAATAATATATTTAAAGGATTGATTATTAGAAAAGAAACTGATTTATTTGATTATTCCGATGGATTGATCAAGGAATTCCAGGCGCAGGGATATAATGCCGATGAGGGGAGCGCGGGGCAAACTTTTTTCACTTTTCCGTATGATTGGCGGTATGGAGTGAGCGGGAAGTATCCGGATGGGAAAACCAACGGCGATTTGTTGAAGGAAAAAATTAATCAAATATTGGCGCAAACCGGAGCGTCCAAAGTTGATGTGATTGCGCATAGCATGGGCGGACTAATCGTCAAGAAGTATGTAATGGATCGTATTGAGAATGGCGGCGCACCCAATATTGACAAGCTGGTATTCGTGGGCGTGCCCAATTTTGGTTCTCCCGATGCCGCCAAGACGCTGCTTTTGGGAAATGATTTTCGCGTAACCGGATTAAGCGCGGCTGAAATTAAAAAAATCAGCCGGAATATGCCCGCGGCCTATGATTTGCTGCCCACAAAAGGTTATTTCGCGAAAAGAGACGGGTATTTGCAGACCAGAACTTACAATCCCAGCAAACTTGGCGACCTTCAAAATTTAGGTTACGGAGAATCAATGGTGCACATCGCCAATTTCGGCGCCAATGAAAAAGGGGTTTTAAGCGCCAATGTTTTGCATTCCGATGAATTTGATTTTTTTGACACTCGGACCGCGGGAATTAAAACCTACAATATCATCGGTTGCAAATCGGGAACATTCCACGGGCTTATTGACAGTCAAGATAATAATGGAATGTATGGCAATTATTTAAGCGATGAAAGATATGTTTCCGGTGACGATGCGGTGCCGTTTGAAAGCGCGGACAGCGTTATTGCCGATGAAAATAAAACATTTTATATGCCGCTGGCAAACCATGGCCAAATGCCCAGTCAGGATGGCGTGCGGCAGATGATAATCAGCATTATCGCGGGCGGACCGGTACCGGCGCAAATAATTCCTTTTTCTTCGTTAAAAAATGATCCAACTCTATGCCAGATTAGAGGCGATGTCATTGCGATTCACAGCCCGCTGGATATTTTCGTAACCGAGACCGATTCCGGCAAGAATTTGCGATTGGGTTTGGATGAAAACGGCAACATTGTCAGAGAAATTCCCGGCGCGAGTTTTGAAATCATCAATGAGCGCAAATATTTATTCTTGCCTCAGGGAGACGGCCAGATATATTCAATTAATTTGCAGGGAACCGGCAGCGGGACATTCACGCTGATCAAAGAAAAGATTGAGGGCGACAATGTGGTATCGGCCGATGTTTTCGCCGATGTTCCGGTGACAAATGATTTTTCCGGCAGTTTGGAAATTGAAGGTAATGCCCAAATTATTAAAACCGACGGTGCGCGAATTGATTCGGTGGAAATTCCCGTGAGCGCGGTTGGCGATGCGGTTGCGCCGCAAACCGCGGTTTCAATCAATGGCCAGATGCCAAAGGGATTTTACAATGCCAGCACCACAATAATTTTGTCGGCAATTGATCTTGCCCAAACCGGAACTGATTCGGCGGGAGTACTTTTAATCAATTATCGGTTGGACGGTGCCACTGCCACTACAACGATGGGCGCAACCACGACGATTGCGGTTTCCGGCCAAGGAAAACATATCTTGGGCTATCGCGCCAAAGACAAATTGGGGAATGAGGAAGAGGAAAAATCCATTGAATTCGTCATTGATAAAATTGCGCCCGAAATTAAATTTCAATTTGACCAAACAAAAAAGGACTTGGCATTTTCGGCCGCTGACGATTATTCCGCTTCCAGCTCAATTGGCATTGTTGATAAAAGCGGTACAGTATCGGCGATTGACCAAGCGGGCAATGAAACCAAATTATCGTTTTTCCAGAAAGACCGCAAGCAATCTTTGCGGGCGCAATTGACCGGATTGTCTTACAATGGCCAAACAATTAATTTGAGCGGCAATCAATTGGCGTTTGCCTGGTTCTACGGTTACACTCCCAAGCTTCCGCCGTTATTAACCGGATTGCAATCATTGCCCGCGATACCGGCAAAATTATCCAAGACCGGACCATTGTCGTTTTTGCTCCAGCAGGTCAAACTCAAAGATGGCTCGTTTGCCGTTGCGCTTTTTGGCAACAACAAGACATTGCTTCTGGAATACAAAAACAAAAAGCTCAATTTCAAAACATTCCGCGGCTTGAAACTGCTCAATTTTGCCACGGACAAGGGAAAATTGGGATGGAGTTATTGAGTTGTGCAAGGTTTCACCTTGCAAGCTTGCAAGGTGAAACCTTGCACAACTTGCATTGTGTTGCGGGGTGCGGTTTGTTGACATTGTGGCGCGGGTTTGCGAAAATATAAATGAGGAAATTTTTTTGTTTTCGTTTTTATATTTATAATAAAAAATATTTCTCAATATAAATATGAACAAAGAACTTGTTGATTATGTCAAACAGCAATTGGCCGCCAAGACCCCGAAGAACAAGATTGCCGATGTTCTTTTGAAGCAGGGGTGGCATCAGTCCGAAGTTGACGAAGCGTTCTTGGAAGTTGGTGCGGGGGGTATTGAGGAGGCCTCTTTTGATGCCAGCCAGCTTGATGAGAGCGGTGAAGGTACCGGTGACGGTTTGAACCGCAAATCGGTGATAATTGCCGGAATCGGACTGGCAGTGTTGGCGCTGGTGATCGGGATTATTATTTTTCCGTCGTTGGGCGGGAAAAAAGATAATTCCGGCGGCGTGCAAACGGTTTTGCCGCCGGTTGATAATTCCGCCAAGGCGACAACGACTGTTGATAGCGCGATCAAAACCGAGCAAAAACAAACAAGCGTGCAGACCGATCCGGCGGTTTTGGCCGAAATTGACAAATTGGCGACGACGATTGCGGCACCGTCGGGATGGGTGGCGCGCAAGGGCACGATCAGTTCGCGGCCGCTGGCGGCGTATTTTAAGCCGACGGCGGAAAAGGACAGTTCCGGCAAGGATGCCTTCAATGAAAATATCAGCATTACGCGCGACAGCTTGAAATCGGTGGGGACCGCGGATGCCGCGGCTTATATCGCCAAATCAAAAACCGCGCTGCAATCTAAGATTGCCGATTATAAAATTTTGTCCGAGCGCAAGGTTAATTTGAGCGACGGTTCGCAGGCCACGCTCATCGGCGGTTCGTTTGGCCAAAACGGAATGGCGCTGAAAAATATGCAGCTGTTCGCATTCAGCGGCGATAATGTCTATGTGGTTACCGGCGCGGCGCTGGCGGCGAATTGGGACAGTGAAAAAGATATGATCGGCGCGGCGGTGCTGTCGTTTAAATTTCCGAACGCAAATTAATTTCGTTTAATTTATCCGCAAGCCCCTTTTGGTTAAAGAGGGGCTTTGAATTTATATATACTTTGAGACATTTATTTTTATACAACACGGATATTTTTTTGCTAAAAAATTCCTCGTGCTCGCGCCGGTCGCGCTCGCAGGGTTGTATAAAAATAAATGTCTCAAAGTATATTATTATGCCCAACAAAAATGATATGTCGGATTTGGCGCAATTTTTCGGAGTTGTCGGGGGAATAATCCTGGGGCTGGTTTTGTTGTTATCTTGCGGTTATGCGCAGGCGGAAAAAAGATACGGCCGCGAAGTTCGGGCGAGCATCAGGATGCTGGATGCCAAGATTTCTGATTATGTGGCGCAAAAGTGGAATGAGGGAGGGAGATGAAGCATATTTTCGTAAATTTTTTGATAGCGCATAATTTTCTGCTGAAAATTTGCTATTGCTTCCGCCGTCGCGGGCGCAGACTATCAAAAAATTTACGAAAATATGCTTCATGGTTGAGAAGCGAGAGAGAAGGACAAACTGGCTTTTAACAAACTTATTTTGACACACGGATATTTTTCTGCTGAAAAATTCCTCGTGTTTGCGCCGGTCGCGCAAACAGGGTGTCAAAAAAGTTTATTGGAATTAAATTTCGGAATAGAAAAAAGAAAAAATGCAAAAAGCGGAATTATGTTTTGATTTTAAATTTAAAATTTTGAATTTTATTTAACATTTAACATTTACCGCCAAAGGCGGATGCGCCTCAGGCGCAGAATTTTGAAATTATGAAAGTGATTTATATTATCGGGGCGGGGGGGAGGACCGGGGCGATGTTTTGCCGCGAGTTGCGGGGCGCGGCCAAGATTGTTGGCGTGGGAATGGCTCGCGAAATTGAGGCGATTGCCGCAGGCAAAATCAAGATTCGGCGAGGCGATGATTCTGCGGAAAATTTTGTTGTTGCTATGATTGCGCCGGAAAATTTTGCCACAGTAATTGAGAAAAATCCGCCGGATTTCATTTGGTTGGCGGTGAGAAATCCGGTGGGCGAAGCGGTGAAATTTTATTATCGGCATTTCCAGGGCAAGGACAAAATTCCCGCACTGATCCTTTCCCAAAATGGCTTATCGGCCATTGGCGACGCCAAGGCGGCGTTGGCGGAAGTGATGGGACACGATGCAAATAAGGTGGAAATTATCCGGGTTTCTTTAATTAACGGGATTGATTTTAAAACGGAAGTAGCCGCCGCCACTAAAGCTATGGCGAGCCAAAGTGGGACATCGGTCATTGGCTATAAGTTGCCGATTAAATTGGGGTTTGGGGCGGAGAAAAAATCGGATTGCGTTGATGAGTTGGCTAAAATTTTTAAAGCATCGGGATTTAAAGCGCAGAGGTTTTCGGGTCGGGCGGTTTTGGATATGGAAAATTCAAAATTATTTGTCAATTTGATCGGTATGGCAAGCGCGACCAATGGTTTAAGCGTGAATGCCGTTTTGCGCGATAAAATAGTTTTTGAAGAAGTAATTCTTAAAGAAGAAATCGCCGCGCTTAAAGAATTTGTTTTAGTTGTTAAAAAATCCGGACATGGGTTTCTGGACGATTTTTGCGGTTATCCGATTGCAATGCTTGCCAAAATGGTGTTGTTGCCGGCCGGTTTATTGTTGCCGTTTAGATTTATTTTTGAAAAAATCGTCAATAAGGGCAGAAACCGTACCAAAAATACAAGCGAGATTGATTATTATAATGGCGAAGTTGTGCGGATGGGCAAGCGTTTTGGCGTGGCAACGCCGGTTAATGAGAATATTATTGCAAAAGCCAAGAAAATAAATCGCGAGCGGGGTTGTGGATAAATTAATTTTTAGGCCGGTTGACTTTATTTTTTTTCTTTGGGAAAATGAAATAATGAAATTGTTTTTCTAATTTTTTTAATTGGATTTATTCCAAAATAATATGGACATAAAAAATTTATTTGCGAAGGTCTCCGGCAGTTCCGGAAAAATTAAAATTGCCGCCTTGGCCGGTTTTATTTGCGTGGCGATTATTGGAATTGGCAGTTATGTTTCGGCTTTGTATGATGAAACGAGTTACAATAATTGCGTGGCATCAGGCGGCAAGTTGGGTTGTCGTGATACCAATACTGCGACGTGTAATGATCCAAATGATACCTCTAAGCCTGTTTATGATTTGAATTGCAGAAATTCCGTTGGCACCGGATCAACTTGCACATTGGACAGTAATAATAAATGTAGCGGGTATAAGGCGCAGCCAAAACAAGATCCGGAAACCTCGGCAACGACCCAGACAACGACAGCTACCCAAAAGACAGTATATTTTCCAAGAGAGGATGGGGAGGCGTGTCCTTGCGGCGCGAATTATTCCGGGCCGTGCGTTAATGGTGTTAAGCAGGGTTGCCGGGTGGGTTATTGCGTGGCCGGGAAATGTAATCCGCAGGGATATTGCGAATACAGCGAGAGCAATCCCAAGGGCGCGAATAATGAATGCAAAGACGAAACATATTGTTTTGAGGGGACAAACCAATGCGCGGCGGGCTGTTTGGGGTATGGCGATGATGGTGTCGCGCGGCCGGTGGAAATTGGCAAAAATACTTGTTTGAAGCCGCAGGTCGGCAGTTGGCCGTCGGTTTATGCGTGCGGCGAAACTTATGGACTTGACAATAACGGCGGATACAGCCAAGTTTTGAAATGGCCGGAATATGATAATAATTATGACATACTTGATAATTCTTTTTGGAAAACTTCATACAGCTTGAATGTGGTGAAAGATAAGGAATGTTATGATTCCGGGTGTACTTATGCCTCTGGAATTGCGGATTGCGGCGAGAATGGCAAGTGTGTGAGGATGGCGACTGCGATTAGAACCGCGCACGCGAAATATTTGGCGGAAAAATCAAATTTTAAGAATACCGACATTGAAAAAGGGCAGACAAAGAGCAAAGGGCAATTAAGGTATGATTCAGTTCGCAAAAGCGTGGAAGGTATTTTAAATACGGCCGGTTTTAGCGCCACAAAAATGATTGCCGATAACATTGAAAAAATCGCGTTGGAAGGAAGAGATGTCAATGGAATCAACGGCGCGGCGCGTAATGATGGTACCAGCATGCCGTTTGTTGGAAGCGAGATAGATATCAAAGATATTTCTTGTTTGTATTCCAATGCGAAGGACGCGGTAAATTGGGATTGCCCAACCGAAGCCGCCGACCAATTTCTGGGATTTGCTTATGAGTGTGTTGATGTTGACGGATGCAAAATGCGCAGCTGGGTGAACGGTGTGGCGGATCCCTGCGACAATGTATCGTCAAATATTTGGGCTTATGACGAATTTCAAAAATCCGGTTGGGGAAAATATTCAAACGACAATATTAAGTGGTGTGAATATGATCTAGCCGTTCATGGCGGCAGGATAAACGGATGCGGTTATTCGGCTCTTGTGATGCCAACAACCTATAATGAGTCCAACGCTTATAAAAATGAATATAAGGAAGTTTTTAAGGTTCCCACCGGCAAGTGCTGGGATCTTGAAAATGATGTTACTGAAAAAAAATGCGACGGCAAAAGCAGCGTGTTGCTGCCTGAAACTCCGAGCGTGACCGCAAAAGGATTTATTTGCGATGCGGATAAAAAAGTTTATGAAACCACCGGTAATGGTAAAACACTGATTGAAAATATAAACCAGTGCGGTGGTTATGATGATAGAACCGTCGCCGGTCGGGCGTATGCCGCATCTTGCGCGAGATTGTTTTCAAATCCAAATTCAAATTGTTTCGGCGGCGAATCGGGTACTTGTAGCGTGAGTTCTTGCAGCAATGATTCCGGTTGTGAAAGTTGCGGGTCTAATTATATCTGCGCTTTTAAAAATAAAACGGATACCGAAGGAGAATGCGCGATTCTTGGGCAAACCGCTTGCAAGGGCAGCGCAAAAAATTATTTGGCTGATACCGGTGTCCATTTTTGCAGTTCATCGTCGTATTATTATTGCAAACAAACCGCGGCGGCTACGGCGCGTTGGTGGGAGGATCAAAAGTGCGTCAATGGTTGCGAGGGCGATAAATGCAAGGGCGGAACCGGAAAAACCGATTGCTCAACGCCTCAATCATGTTTGGCGGGAGCCAATGATTGCGATGTCTGCGGTGATGGATGGAAATGCGTATTGAAAGAAGAAGCAAAAAAACTCAATGTAAGCGTTTTGGGTATTAGCGGAACGATAGATTATAGTTCAACCGATGGCGATGGTGTGTGCGTGAAAGATAACGCGGAGTCGGTAACCGGGGATTGTGTTTTGAGCGGGATTAATAAGGGGACGCCCAGTTCCAGTAATGCGAAATGCAAAAAAGGCGGCACTTTCGGGGTTTATGTGCCGTTTACTTTGAGCACCAAAGACAATTGCAGCGGTGATAATATAACTTGCACGGTTACCAATGATTATGACAGTAGTACGGCGACACCGATTCCGGTGTCAGCCGGATCGTCAAGTTGGGCGGCGTGCGTTTTTCCGAAATCCAGTTCAAATTCAAGTTCGGATGGAACCAAAGGCAGTAATCCGAGCACGATAAATTTCACGGTATCTTGCACCGACGGGAAAACAACAAAAACCGCCACCGAAGGATGTAAATTTCCATCAGCGGATGATAATGCGTTTCAGAAAGCCGAGGAGGCCGAGCAGGCCAGCACGACGGCGGCTGAGGAAGCCGAAGAGGAGCAGGCCAAGGAGGATAAGACCGCGCCAAAAGTGACGGTAAGCAGTCCGAGCAGCGGCAGTACGGTGAAGGAGAAGACCGCGGAGTTGAAGGCGACCACGGATATCAATGCAACCTGCACTTATGGCGACAGCGTTGGTTCAGCAACCGGCATGACAATGAGCGGCGATGGAGGTACGACGCACACGGCCACGATCAGTTCGCTGGAGAATAATCTCACCAGCTGTAAAGCGAGCCATACGATCACGGTTACTTGCAAAAATTCAAAAGCCACTTCGGGCGCCACCGGCGCCACCGGAACCGGCACGACCAATTTCACGGTTGATTTGTCGGGCAACAGCGAATACAAGCCAACGGTGAGCAGCGCGATGGATTCAAGCAAATTCACGATTGCCAACCCGGTGTTAAAAGTTGCCACCAACCGCGCGGCGAATTGCGAGTATAAAGAAGGGAGCAGTTTCACCTTTGGCTCGGGCAAGAAATTTGATACCACCGGCAGCTATAGCCACAATACGCAATTGAGCGGCTTGACCAGCAAGGATTATGATTATTATGTGGTTTGCGAAGACAAAGATGTTTGCGCGGCCAGTTCCGGCGATTTCAAAGTTGAGTTCGCGGTGGATTTGGCGGCAAGCACGACCATTGCGATTGTCAACACCACTCCGGAAAATCAAACGATCGCCAATCCGACTTTGTCGGTCAGTACTGTGACGGCGGCGGCATGCAAATACAAAAAAGACAACGCTTTTGTCTACGACGACGGTACCGGCACGCAATTTTCCAATGACGGCAGTTACAGTCACACGCTGTCGCTTTCGTCGTACGGTTCCGGAACTTTCAAATTCTATGTCGCGTGCAAGGACTTGTCCACGGGCGCAATGGCGACTTACGGCCAGGCGATTACCACTACGATCGGCACGATTACCGGCCCGGTGATTTCCAATACGACGGCGAGCGCACAGACAACAAGCAAGCCGACTCTGTCAATTATTACCGCGGCGGCCGCGAATTGCCAATACAACAAAGGCGCGGATTTCACATATGGCGCCGGAACGCAATTTTCGGTTGACGGTTCAACGGGGCACAGTTCGGTGTTGCCCGTGCTTGCCGACGGAACTTATACTTATTATGTGGTTTGCAAGGATGCGTCCACGGGCGTGATCAATTCGGCCGGAACTCAAATAATATTCACGGTTTCCGCCGGATCGGCCGTTTGCGCCAAATTGTCTTCCAACGACAAGCAAAACGACAGTGATCGCGACTATTCCGATGATGACGGTTCGGAGTCGGATTATCTGTGGCGTTCGGTGGAGGAGGGCGAACGCGACAAGTTTGCCAGCGTTGATTGGTATGGCGGCTATCAATTCACGCCCGATGAAGACGGCCAGGTTACCCAATTGTGCGGTTATTTTGACGACGGCGAATCAAACAAGGTTACTTTATACAACAGTTCGTATAAGGCCTTGGCCACGGCCACTATCAGCGGGGAAGATGATTGGAAATGCGTGAGCGTGAGTCCGGCGCCGGTGAAAGCCGACAAGCGGTATTATGTGATCGGCCGCTTCAATGATGCTCCGATTTATTATGAATATAAGTCCGGGATGTTGCCGCTTGACGCGGACAATGCAACAGTGGAATCGGGCGTTCGCCAACTCGCGGAAGATGATTTCGGCCATGATTTGAAGAAATATGATTATATGGTGTTTGGTTTGGTGGATGTGAAAATAAATTTCACCGGCGAAAATACCGACGGACCGGAAGTGGATTCGGCCAGCCCCGTGGGTTCAACCGACAGCGATACCGTGATTTCGGTGGAAACCGATATTGACGCGTCGTGCAAGTTTGACCGTGATGATGTGGAATATGGCGAGATGCGATACACCTTCGGCAATACCGGCGCGACAAGCCATGAGCAAAAGGTGTGCAATTTGGATGAGGGCGATTTCACCTGGTATGTCCGGTGCAAAGGAACCACCGGTACCAACGACGGCTCCACACTGATCCAGTTTGAAGTGAGCGATTAAGTATTAGAATTTGTATTTGAGGTCAGTCCTCGGTAGCTTGTCCCGAGTATTTGCGAGGGATAATCGCCGAGGTCTGACCTCGGCAAACTGTATTTTGATTTATTTTTTGCTAATTCCAATTTCAAATTATGCCGCTTCCACTTTTCAACTCATCTAATTCAAGTTGCGCGCAATTAAAGACAAAAATATCGGCAGTGTTTTTATTTTTGGCTTTTTCTACCATGTTTTTTCTACCGCAGGGTTCTGTGGTTGAGGCGGGGTTCACGCCGATTGGAATTAATGCGCCGACATATAATTTGACTTGGTTGAACGGTCTTAGCAATAGTTTAGGCGGCCCGTTGAACAGTTTATTAGGCGCGGCGATTGGCGCGGGTGGCGGCGAGATGAGCGCGGAGACCTTGGCAATGATTGTGGAGGCGCTTATTAATCCGCTTTTTACGAATAACGCGCCAGATTTTTTGAAAACATTGAATTCTTTTGGTTTGGAGGGGCAAGCGTTGGCCGATAGTCTAAAGCCATATTTTTCCACTGATGCGGCGGCAAAAAATGCGGCTCTTTATAATGATTTATTGTCAATAGAAAAGTTGCAATCCATTTCTGAAACAGCTCTTGCGGCATCCGGCGGGAAGGCGAATACGGAAAACATTATTGAGAGTTTTAGGCAATCTGTGGTTGCCGGGACGGATACCAAAGCTGCCAAAGAGGCATATATAAAAAAATTGGTAGCAAGCGGTGAATATACATATGATGGAACCAATCTTATAGATTCAAATGGCAATTCGGCAAATGATGCGAATAATTATTTACATGGAGGAATACTTTCAACAACTGATACGCCGGTTTGCGAGGAAGCGTTTGGCGTGGGTTGGTTGAGTCCAAGCCAGGGGTCGCAGGATGTGTCCGCGCCGGAAGCGGTGGCCGCAACGACAACCGTTGCCTGTACTTCTTACACTTACAGCGATTGGAGTGTGTGTTCCGGCGGTAGCCAGAGTCGTACCATTAAAACCCAGTCGCCTTCGGGCTGTACCGACACTTCTTCGGCGGCGCTGACACAATCTTGCACCGGCACTGCGTGCACTTCTTATGTTTATAGCGACTGGAGCGCGTGCGCCAATAATCAGCAAACCCGATCAATCGTTTCGCGAACGCCGGCGGGCTGTGACACCTCTTCGGCAGTGTTCACGCAGGCGTGCACGGTTGTTCAGGTACCGACAATCAGCAATTTAACCACGGCGATTCAGACCGGTTCCAGTCCGGTGTTGGCGGTGACCACGAATCGCGCCGCGGCGTGCCAATTCAACTATGCCGGCGGTTTTTCTTATGGCGCCGGTACGACCTTTGACACTACGGGCGGATATAATCACAATACGATTTTGGCCAATGCCGCGGCCGGCGCCAAAATTTATTATGTTGTTTGCAAAGACAATGCCACCGGCGGCGTGAGCGATGCACTGAAAATTGAATTTAAAGTTAACGCCTCGGACACCGACAGCAATTGCGTCGCGCTTTCTTCCAACGACCGGCAAAACGATGACGATCGGACCGGTTCCGGCGACGATGACGAGGATTCGTCTTATCCGTGGCGATCGGCGGAGGCCGGAACGCGCGAAAGTTTTTCCAAAGTTGATTGGTATGCCGGGTACCAGTTCACGCCCGACCAAGATGGTTATGTTACGCAATTGTGCGGTTATTTTGATGAAGGGTTCACCAATCGGGTGTCGCTGTTCAACGGGTCTTATACCGAAATTGCCGCCGCGCAAGTCGCGGGCAAGGACGGGTGGAAATGCGTGAATATCAGCCCGGTGGCGGTGGTTGCCGACAAACGATATTATGTGATCGCCCGGATTGAAGACGGCCCGGTTTATTTTGAATATAAGTCCGGTCTGTTGCCCCGCGATACCGGCGAGGTGGTGATTGAAGCCGGGATCCGGCAGTTGGGCGACAGCGGGGATTTTAAAACCGGCATTGTCAAGTATGATTATATGGTTTTGGGTTTGGTGGATATAAAAATTACCTTCAAATCAACTTCAACGGATGGTCCCGAAGTCAGCTCAATAAGCCCGACGGGAACCGTGAAAAGTTCGTCGGCGACGCTTTCGGTGCAAACCGAAGAAAACGCGACTTGCAAGTTTGACCGCGATGATGTGGAATATGCGGAGATGAAATATACTTTTGGCTTGACCGGCGCCAAGAGCCATGAACAAAAAGTTTGCGGGCTTGAAGACGGAAGCTACTCATTTTATGTGCGTTGCAAGAGCGCGGACGGCGAAGTGAACAACGGGTCAACCGTGATCCAGTTTAATATTTCAAAATGAACGCCAATATTTTAGCATTGATTTTAACTGTTTTGGCCGGCGGTTTCGGAGTGCCGGTTTTGGCTCAGACCGCGGCCGCCGCCGACAAAAGTTATAATTTGGAATTAAGTTACCGCAGCGGCCAGCTGGTATCAAAAAGCATCACGCGGGAAAACATCGCGCCGCTTGACCACCGCGTTTGGCCCAATGATGGCTGGCTTTGCCAAGTCATCGGCGCCAACGGCGAGATACTTGATTCGTTTAAATTTTCTTTGCCGGTGGTGGCGTGCCGCGATCAAAGCGGCGACAGCGGTTTGAACGGCGGTTGCGCGGCCGGAGATAGCGCGGATTTCAATTTAAATGTGCCCTATTATTCCAACGGCGCGGCGGTGTCGGTGGTTGACCCAAATGATAGTTTGAGTTTTACGGTTGATACGATAAAATTTGCGGAACTGTGCGGGGATAATATTTGCGCAGCCGGCGAAAATTATTTGTCTTGCGCCAAAGATTGCCGTTCCGGCGTTAAAGACGGCGCGTGCGATAAAATCGCCGAGGGCGTTTGCGATGCGGACTGCCCGGCGGGCGATGACGCGGATTGCAAAACGGGTTTTGGTTCCGGCCAAGATTACATTTTTTTGATTATTTTGGCGGTGGTTTCAACGATTGGGATCGCCGGGTTTATTTTTTGGCGCAAAAGATCGCGCTCCGAATTTTAATTTAAGCCAATAAAATGAACGCTAAATTATTTAAATTGTTTTTGATTATTTTATTGCTGGTCGCGGTTGTTTTGGCGGTCTTTTGGGTGGCGGAGACCGCGGCCAAGGCCGCCTCCGCTAAAGCTTCGGCGAGCCAAGGAGGGAATTATTTGTGGCAATCGTTGGAGGCGGGGGATTTGGCCGGAATGGAAAACCAATCGCAATATGCCGGTTATCGGTTCACGCCGCGGCGAGACGTGGCCGCGATTGAGCTTTGCGGTTATTTTAAGGGTAAATATTCGGTGGGGTTGTACGACGAATCGTTCAAGATGTTGGCCAGTGCGCCAATCGCGGCCTATGAACAATGGAATTGCGCGGCGATTGACCCGATTGCGCTGGCCAAGGGAAAGAAATATTATGTGGCGGTTTTGATTTCCGCCGGGCCGGCGTATTACCGGTTTGGCAACGCGATTTTGCCGCGCCAAAATTCGGACGCGGTGATTGAAAGCGGCGTTGTTCAAGGGGCGGATCAGGAATTTGGAAAAACGATTGAAACAAGCGCGAGCCGGGTGTTTGGCTTGGCGGATGTGAAAATTATTTCCGGCGATATGACACAAGCGCGAGCGGGGCGTCTTAGTGCCGATATTGCAACCGCCCTTTTGGGATGGTCTCATTGGTCTCCGGTTGCGGTGGCATATGCCGCTTCTTATGGCTCAATTGGCGAATTGTGCGCCGCCGAATGCGCTGGTTCATCGGAGGAAGAGGAGGAGGATTGTTGTGGTGAAGCGGTGGCGGCTTATATCGCCGGTTTTGAAGGCCAAATGGCGGCGGCCTTTAAAGCCGGACAAGTTGATTTGAGCGCGATCATTAAGGCGTTTGCCGATTTTATCAATTCGCCGGCAACCCAGCAATATCTTAATAGCCATACGCAGATTGCCCAGCGGCTTCAAAGCGCGTTTCAAAATGCCCTTAATCAGGCCGCGAATGCTCCCCAATATGCCGGTCTTAAAAGTAATTTTGATGCGGACAAAGCGGCCAAAGCCGCGGCGTCGCTCAATAAGGGCGCGCTTAGCGGGAGCGATGTGACCAAGGCCGTTTCGGCTTATATGGTTGACCACTACGGTTCGGTGCCGACTTTTTCCCAGTTGGCCGCATATATCAATGCGACTGCGGGTTCAACTTTGATCGATACCGCTTCGTTCACCAGTTCCAAAGTGTCCGCGATAAATTCAATTATTAGCATCGCTTCGGCTTTCAGCGCCACCGCGGTTGACAAAACCGGGGCGCCAAAAACGGTTGCGGGCAATCCGGAAACCGCGGCATCAACCCGGGCATCAAGTTTGACCACGGGCTGGGGTCAGAAAATGAACGCGCCAGTGGCCGTGGACAAAAACGGTAATCCAATCTATGTTAAAATAAATGTGGGAACGGGGCTTTCGGCCGGAAGTTCATTTAAGGTGCCGTTATACACCATGGATGCCAAGGGAAATATTATTTCTCGCGGAACCACCACTTACAGTGTTGAAAATTCCGTGGTTGTTCCCAATTATTCCGCGCAAGCCGCGGCGATTAATGCCAATCTTGGCAATATTTATGTTCCGGTGAGGGCGGCAACCTCGGCTTTCGGTCTTTTGAATTCCCAGACTGCGCTGACCTTTACCAACTATGGGTCGCAAGCCGGCAGTCCGAGCCCGGGCCAAGTTTGGACAGCAATACCATCGGGATCAACAGTGCTTGATTCGGGGGCGGCTTCAGTTGCGGTGGCTTCGGAAACTGCGACGGCAGTGGCGGTATCATCGGTGGGAAATTCACAAGGGGTTTCTTCGGGCGGGATAGAATGGCTTGATACCGGCGCGACCAATCCGGGCGCCAGTGGCCAAACTTTCGGCGATATGACTTACACCGGAAGCGCCAATGCTTTAAATCAGGTTTATTCGGGCAGCTTGAGTTATCCAACCGCAGCGGCGGCATCGTCAGGGGTGACTGCTACTCCGGTTAGCGGCAGTTTTTCCACGGGGTCAGCGCCCAGTAAGAACGCCTTGGAAGCTGCTGAAGCCCAAGGGAGTTCGGCGGCGGCATGGCTCGCGCAACCGGTTTCCAATTTGTCTTTATCTTCGGTAAGTCCCAGTGTTACCGATAAACCAGATTATAGCGCTGATGTAACTCAAAATCCGGTCAGTGCCGTTGGCCAGAGCAACGCTGCGGATAGTGGAAAAGAATTATCGGGAAGTCAAGCGAGCGAGGCCGCAAATGTAGCCACAAAAGAACAATCTATCCAAAATATATACGACGATATAATGTCAGATATTTTGAATGGCGGATACATAAAGCTGGATGATGTGGAGTGTGTTTGGGGGGATAATGGTCCATCTTGTATGATTGATCAGGCAAATATTATCGCCACGATATTGGAACATATAAAATTTGGTTGGAACAATTTGCTTGGTAGTCAGGTTGTGCGCGCGGCTGCCGATGAGGCGGCGGATATTTTGGCGAATGCGGCGCCGCCGGCGATCAGCGCGATTAAGGCGAGTGTTGACGGTTCGGCGGTAACGATTTCGGCCTATGTCAAAAGCCAGGCCGCGATTGGCGGGGTTGAAGCGCGGGTATATGGGAAGGATGGCCGTTTTGCGGCGGCGCTGGCGCTGGATAATGGCGGCGCGGGCGATAATTGGAGTTATGTTTGGCAAGACACCGCCGGCATTGCCGCGGGGGATTATTCAGTTGATATTTTCGCCGAAGATGCTGGCGGCAATTTTGTTATTAAAGAAAGCGCCACGAATTTTTCTTTGGCGGCGGCGCAAAATGTTGATTGCCAGGATCTAAAAATCAGCGGGGCGGCGAATGAAAAGATTGACGTGGTTTTTGTTCCGTGCGGCTATGGCAATGATCTGAAAACGTTTGAAGCCGATGCCCGTCGCCAGATGGAAGCGATTTTGAAAATTGCGCCGATCGGGCAAAGTGTTGATAAGTTTAATTTCCGAACGCTTAATTCCACTGGCCTTGATTGCGCGGTTGATTTGCAGGATAATATGGATAAGGATGCCAATAATTTCGCACGCGCGGCGCGTCAATGCTTGCCGGACGCGGTGCTGGCGTTAAAAAAGAATTCGCCGGCGGCCGCCAAAGGCATTTCGCTTGCGGGTTCCGGAATCGGTTTTGTGGCCGCGGATGCCCCATTTGCCGCGGTCCATGAATTGGGGCACGCAATTTTTTATCTCAATGATGAATACAGTTATGGATGCACCTTGGCGGATGTTTCCAATTCGGCCAATTGCGACAGCAGTCCGAAATGCGAAAAATGGAAAGGGCTGGCCGGCGCGGGCTGTTATGCGGGATGTTCTTGCGGAGGCAATTATCGTTCGTCAAACGACAGCGTGATGCTTAATCCGGAGGCGGCCACTCAATTCAGTCCGGCCGCGGCGCGGCAGGTCTCGCAAATTTTGAGTTTGTTTGATTGAGTTTTTGGCTAATTTTCTTGAATTACGAAATTGATAATTCGCGATAGGGCTCATGCAATTTATTTTCATTTTGCCTCGGCGGGATTGCGGCAAATCAAGACGGATAATTTTTGGCAAAATGAAAAAAATTGCAAATTATCGCGAATTATCAATTTCGTAATTCAAGAAAACTGTGTTTCCGGAGTTGAAATTTAAAAATAACAATATATGAATCTATTGAAAGTTGTTTCTACAAAAAAGTTTGCGGTTTGTTTGGGAATGCTGGCGACATTTGCCGCGATTTTGGTTTTTCGCAATGTTTTCGCCGATAGCGGCCCGGTCATTTCCAATGCCAATCCGCAAGGCACGGTTACCGCATCGTCGGTGAAAATCACTTTGGACACCGAAGACCTTGCCCGTTGCAAATATTCCACCAGTGACAGCAGTTATGGCAGTATGAGCAACAAACTTGACACTCCGGACGGATTGTCTCATACCGCGGCGATCGGGTCGCTGAGCAAGGGATCCTACACTTATTATGTCCGTTGCCAGGATTTTGAGGGCAATGCCAATAACTCAAGCACCGAAATTAAATTTACCGTGGGAACGATCAGTTGTTTGGGCGATAATTGTTCATCGGTGACAACGACGGCAAACGGTCCCGCGCTTTCCAATTTGTTGCCGACCGCAACCACTTACAATGGCTATGCGGTGCTTTCGGTGACCACCAATGTTGCGGCCGATTGCCGTTACAGTTGGTACGACAAATCATACGACGCGATGACTTTGCCGTTTTCCACCACCAATAAACTCTATCACACGGCGTCGGCGACACTTGCCAATCCCGGTTATTACACTTATTATGTCCGTTGCAAGGACAGCGCCGGGAACGTTAATCAAGTTGCGGGGAGAATAGCTTTTCGCTATGCGTCAACGGTAACCACCACTTATGTCGCTCCGAAAACGACTACCGCTACGGTTGTTAAAACCCCGGTTGACAGTACGCCGCCGGTGGTTTCCGCGCTGATGCCCTCGGGCGAGGTTAGCACGAAAAAGGTTGAAATTTCTTGCGTGACCGATGAAACCGCCCATTGCAAATACGGAACGGCCGACGCGGATTTTGATGCGTTGACCGATAAATTTGAAGTTCCGGGAAGCATTGTTTCGCTTGATCCGGGCGGTACCAGCCATACTAAAACCGTAACCTTGGATAAACCCGGGGAATATACCTATTATGTTCGCTGTAAAGATGGAAAAGATAACAAAAACACGGTTTCCGGCAAAATTGATTTCAATTATACTCTGCCCGCCGGGCCGAAAATTTCCGATATGCAGCCGTCGGGAGGAGTGGTGAATCAAAGTAGCGTAACATTCACTTTGACAACCGACAAAACCGCCACCTGCCGTTACTCCAAGGAAGATATCGGTTATGACCGGATGGGCGATTCTTTTGATACCAGCGATGGCATGCTGCATCTGGCCACGGTGGATTTGCCGGATTACGGGCCATATGTTTATTATGTGCGCTGTGCCGATAGCGAAGGCAATCAAAATAGCAATTCGGAGGTTCTCAATTTTGAATATCAAAATCCCAATCCGGAAGAAAACGCCACTGAAAATATGCCGGGTGAAACTGCAACCACGGCCGCGCCGATCGCTTGCGAAAATATTCAGAATGGCGACAAGGACGGGGTTTGCGCCAAGGTCTTGGATTGTATCTGCGATCCCGATTGCGACGAGGCGCTTGGCGATGCGGATCCCGATTGCGCTAATGTTGCCAAGCCGTCGGCCAACAATGGCTGGATTGCGGCTGTTTTTATCGGTTTGATTCTATTGATCATTGTTGTTATTGTTATCATCATTATAAAAAGGCGAGGGAATCAGGAAGAGGATGTGGAGCTGCCATAAGAACATAAAATCACAAAATCACAAGAACATAAAATCATAAGAACATAAGAATTTAAAAACGCGCGAATTTATTCGCGCGTTTTTTTATGATCTTATTTTTTTATGTTCTTATGAACTTATGGTTTTATGGTTCATGACAGGTTGTAGGAAATATTTTTAATCTTGTAGACAATTTTTCCTTTTGGATCAATTTTAATTTGGTCGCCGATTTTTTTCCCCAGCAGGACTTTTCCCACCGGCGATTCGTCGGAAATTTTTCCGAGATCCGGATCGGCCTCCAATGTTCCCACGATCGTGAATTCATTGTTTTTGCCGTTGATGTCAACCGCCACCGTGGCGCCGAGATTGACCGACGCAAGCGCGGCTTTGGGCGGATTTTTGATAATGCGGGTATTCTTGAGAATGGTTTCAATCTCGGCCATCCGGATGTCAAGCAATCCCAAATCTTCTTGCAGGGCGATAAATTCCGGATTGACTTCTTCGGAATGGAGGATCGTCGGCGCTTCGCCTTTTGTTTTCAAAAGTTTGATTTGCCTTAATTCTTCGTATTCTTTTTTTATTTTTTTAAGTCCCGCACGCGTCAAATAGAAGCTTTTTTCTTCCATAAGTTTGGGTTGTTTAAAGATATTATATCCATTCTATGCCCCCTTGTTTTTTTGTCAATTGTCGCGTCCCGCCGTCCCAGTGCCGAAATTGCAACCGCCCTTTTGGGGCAGTCTCATATGGGACGCGGAACCAAAGCGACAAGGGGACATGCTGCCAGAGAAGGCAATTTCGGCGGCGGGACGGCGGGACGCGGAACCAATGGGACGAGAGACATGCTGCCTAACGGCGGGCAACTTCGGCGGCGGGACGGCTTGACTGCTGGACATACAGGCGATAATCTATAAGCAAGATGAACCAAAAATTGGTAAAAATTTTTAATGAGATTGCCGACATTCTGGCCGCCGATCGGGTGGAGTTCAAGCCGTTCGCGTACCGTAAAGCGGCGCGGTCAATCGCCGATATGGGAGAAGATATTGGCCAGGTCTATGCGCGCGGCGGTTTGAGGGCGTTGGAAGAAATTCCCGGAATCGGAGAAAGCATCGGCGAAAAAATTGAGGAGTATATCAAGACCGGCAAAATCATCGTATATGAAAAATTGAAACGGCGCTTGCCGGTGAATTGGGAAGAACTGACCGCGGTGCAAGGCGTGGGTCCGAAAAGGGCAAAATTGCTGTATCAAAAATTGGGGGTCAAAGATCTTGCCGGATTGGAATCCGCGGCGCGGGCGCACCAAATCGCGGGTTTGGCGGGGTTTGGAAGCAAGTCGGAGCAAAACATTATTGAGGGCGTGGAATTTCGCAAAAAATCGCGCGGTCGTTTTTTGCTGGGTGAAATTTTGCCGGCGGCGCTTGCGGTTAAAAGCGGATTGGAGAAAATTGAAGCGTTGGAAAAAGTTGAATTTGCCGGATCGTTGCGCCGCCGCAAAGAAACGATTGGCGATGTGGATATTTTGGCCGTCCCGGTGCCGAAGTTGAAACCGCCCTTTTGGGACGGTGCCCAAGGAACGCGGCGCCAAGGGGGCATGCTGCCAAAGGCAGGTAATGTCGGCAGCGGGACGATGATTTTTTTTACTTCAATGCCTGGCGTGGAAAAGATTTGGAGCAAGGGCGATACCAAATCGTCGGTGAGAATGAAAGACGGTTTTAATATGGATTTGCGGATCTTGCCGCCGGAATCATACGGCGCGGCGCTGCAATATTTTACCGGCTCCAAAGAACATAACATTGCGTTGCGGCGTTTGGCGCAGGAAAGGGGTTATAAATTGTCCGAATACGGTTTATTTTATGGTAATAATTTAATCGCCGGCCGGGACGAGGAGGGGGTTTATGAAAAATTGGGATTGCAATTTATTCCGCCGGAAATGCGGGAAAATACCGGCGAGATTGAAGCCGCGGCCGCGGGAAAATTGCCCGAAATCATCGGTTATGGCGATTTGCGCGGCGATTTGCATTGCCATTCAAACTATTCCGACGGCAAAAACACGATTGCCGAAATCGCCCGGGCGGCGATGGATATGGGTTATGGATATGTCGGCATCGCCGATCACACCAAAGCGTTGAAATTCATCAACAATATGGATGAAGCGGCGGTTGAAAAACGAAATTTTGAAATTGACAAATTAAACGACCGACTCAAAAAAGAAGGCAAAAATTTTACGATTTTGAAGGGTTGCGAGGCCAATATTTTGGACGATGGGTCAATTGACATCGCCGATGAGGTGTTGGCAAAACTTGATTTTGCGATTGCGGGGATTCACACCAATTTCCATTTTGACGGCGTGAAAATGACGGCGCGAATTGTTCGGGCAATGGAAAATTCCAACATTGATATCATTTCCCATCTCACGGGACGGTTGTTGAATGAAAGGGAGCCGTATGCGCTTGATATGGAAAAGATTTTCGCGGCGGCCAAAAAAACCGGCACGATTTTGGAGATAAACGCCAACGCCCGCCGCCTTGATCTGAACGACATTCATATCCGCCGCGCGCGGGATATGGGCGTTAAAATGATTATCAACACCGACGCGCATCGTGTTGCCGATTTGCAATTTGCTCAATTGGGTATCGCCCAAGCTCGCCGCGGTTGGGCCGAGGCGGGAAATATTATCAATACTTATCCTTTGGAAAAAATGAAGTTGTTTTTTCTTGAAAAAGGCGGCAAAAAGGGGTAGGATGGTAATTGAAACAAATACGGATTTAAATCAGTATTTAAATAAGGACAAAAATATGAACCGAAAAATTGAGGAAAAAAACATTCGTAAATTGGCCAGGAGCGGAAAAATATCGCTGGCGGTCACGATTCCGCGCGATTTTATCGTGGAATTGGGATGGCGCGAAAAGCAAAAGTTGGTTGTCAAAAAACAAGGCAAAAACATCGTAATTTCCGACTGGAAAGAATAAACAGCTCTACTCCACGATATATTACAACATAAATTTGTTGCTTATATAAAAGCGACCAGTGTATTTGATTTTTAAAATGCGATAGCCGAAAAGTTATAATTTTATATGATATTAGAAGAATTAAACAATTTGTTATCGGCGGATAGGGAAACGGAACATTTGGAATTTAAGGAACAAAAAAACCAGATGTCTATTTTGGGTAACGATGGAAAACAAAAAAAATCTCTTTATGGCTATTGTGTGGCTTTGGGAAACGAGGGCGGCGGGTATTTGCTTTTGGGTGTAAAAAACAATTTAAATCCCTTAACCGGGAAAAGAGATATTGTTGGCACTAACGCTTTGTCAAATTTCGGCAATGATAAACAAGGTTGGATTAGACAGGATTTTTAAAAAATCAATCGCCGATGGGAAGGGTTCTCCTTCTTTTGACGGCACCGATGAGGAATATGTTGTTTTATGTATTCCTGCCGCAATAAAAGATTTAAGTTTCGTTTATTACTTGGAAAAATTATCCAAAGAAAAACAAATTCAATTTAATCATGTTAAAGATTTTATTGAGCTTGAAAAAATAAGAGAAAGCGGAAAATCAAGCGATAAAGAGAGGATCCAATTTTTCTTAAAAAATAATTTAATTGAAAAAACCGGAGCAACGAGAGGTACATACTATGTGTTAGCGCGAGAATTTTATCAATTTATAAATCACAAAGGAGAATATACGAGAAAGAAATGGCTTAATAAGGATGAGCAAAAAATAATTTTATTGAACTATTTAAAGCAATACAAAAAGGGAAGGATGCGGGATTTTAGAGAACTTTTTAAAGAAAAGCCGTTAAAAAACCAACAGATGAATCGATTGTTAAAAGAGTTGTCAAAAGAGGGTGTTTATTTTGAAGGAAAGAGAAGGTCAAGGGGCGGTTATTGGACAATAAATGGCAAGGGTAATGATATAGAAAGATGATAGAAACCGAAAAATTACCCCAACAATAAGAGGAAAAACCGTTGGGGATTGATACAGAAAATGATACAGAAAATGAATATATAAAAATAAAATAATTTATGAAAACCGAAATTTCTGCCGGAGCGGTGATTTATAGGAAGGAAAACGGCCAAAATTTGTTTTTGCTTTTGCGTTATCCGGCGGTTTGCCATCGTTCGGGGCGCGATTATTGGGATTATGTGAAGGGACATATTGAATCGGGCGAGAGCGAGCGGGAAACGATAATGCGCGAGGCGGCCGAAGAAACCGGATTGTCCGATTTGAAGTTGGCAGAAGGTTTTTTGCAAAAAATGGAATATTTTTTCACATTTGAAGGGCAAAAAATTTTTAAAATCGTTAATTTTCGCTTAGCCGAAACATTCTCCCAAGACATTGTTTTGTCCGACGAGCACAATGATTTTGCCTGGCTGCCTTTTGATGAGGCGTATAAAGCGTTGTCGTTTGACAATGCCAAGAAAGTTCTGGCGGCCGCCAATGAATTTTTGCATAAATCCGGCCAGTTGTAATTTTCCAAATCGCAAGGCATAATCTTCGCCCGCACTCATACAATTTTTTCCATTATTGTCTTGTTTGGTTTTTAACGAATGGTCGGTCGGTAATTTTGACAATAATGGAAAAAATTGTAAATGGGCGAAGATTATGCCTTGCGATTTGGAAAAAAATATATGAAAAAAACAAAAGCGCTGGTGTTGTTTTCGGGCGGATTGGATTCAATGCTGGCCGCAAAAATTTTGGATGCACTTGGAATAGAAGTTGTCCCGGTATGCTTTATAAGTTATTTTTTTTCGGCGGCGAGCGCGCAAAAGGCGGCGCGGGCGATCGGTATGCGCTTGCGGGCTGAAGATATCTCGCCGAACCATTTGGAAATTGTGAGAAACCCGGTTCACGGTTATGGCGGGGCGATCAATCCGTGCATTGATTGCCATTTGCTGATGTTGAAGACCGCCAAGCGGATAATGGATGCCGAAGGGTTTGAAATCGTGGCCACCGGCGAAGTGTTGGGCGAGCGGCCGATGTCGCAAAACAAATTGTCCTTGGATATTGTGGAGCGCGAGTCGGGTTTGGCCGGAATTTTGTTGCGGCCGCTGTCGGCCAAACTGTTGCCGGAAACGGCGGCTGAGAAAAATGGCTTGGTTGACCGAAATAAATTATATGGAGTTTCCGGCCGCTCGCGCCAGCCGCAAATGGGGCTGGCCAAACAATTTGGTATCACCGATATTCCCCAGCCGGGCGGCGGCTGTATTTTGACCGAAACCGAATATGGCCAGCGGATGAGAAAATTAATTTCCGCCAACCCGAATTTTGCCGGGTCGGACGCGAAAATCCTGCAAAATTGCCGCCCCATCTGGGAAGGCGATATTTTATTCGCGGTGGCGCGTCACCAAGCCGACTGCGCGGCTTTAAAAGGCCTGACCAAGCCCGGCGATTATTTTTTTGCCCCACAAAACTTCCCCGGCCCGTCAGTTCTTGCCCGCAATTTCAACAAAGCGGCGCAAGGTGACACCTCGTACCATTTGGAAGAGGCGGGAAAAAAGTATGTTTTGCAATATTCCAAAAAAATCCCGGCCAATTCGGAGATTTCAATTGCTAAAATTTGATTGATAATAAATTGCAAAAAGGGTAGATTGATAAAAGAGCGATATGGAAAACAATATAAAAACCAATCATAAAATAATCAGGGGCGATTCGCGGAAAATGAAAGAAGTCGCCGATAATTCGGTGCATTTGGTTGTTACTTCGCCACCGTATTGGCAATTGAAAGATTATGGGACAGACAATCAAATTGGCTATAATGATACTTATCAAGATTATATAAATAATCTTAGTTTGGTTTGGCAAGAGTGTTATCGGGTGTTGCAAAACGGATGTCGTTTGTGTGTTAATATCGGCGATCAATTCGCTCGCTCGGTTTATTATGGTCGGTATAAAGTAATTCCCATCAGGACGGAGGTAATTAAGTTTTGCGAGACAATCGGTTTTGATTATATGGGTGCGATAATTTGGCAAAAATCAACAACAATGAATACAAGCGGCGGGGCGACGATAATGGGTTCGTTTCCTTATCCGCGAAATGGAATAATAAAACTTGACTATGAATTTATTTTAATTTTTAAAAAAATCGGTGAGGCGGAAAAACCGAGCAGAGAATTGAAAGAAATGTCAAAACTTACAAAAGATGAGTGGAATACTTACTTTCAGGGGCATTGGAATTTTAATGGCGTGAGGCAAGATGGCCACATTGCGATGTTTCCCGAAGAATTGCCGAAAAGATTGATTAAGATGTTTTCCTTTGTCGGCGATATGGTGCTTGACCCTTTTGTCGGCAGCGGCACAACATTGTTGGCGGCAAAAAATTTAAATCGCAATTCAATCGGTTATGAAATAAATTCTGAATTTATTGATATGATTGGAAAAAAAATGAATGGAAATGAAAGGGATTTCTCGGTTGAATTTTTAAATCAATGTCTTATTAAAAGTGATTATAAAAAAGAAATTGCCGATTTGCCGTATATTTTCAATGATCCGATTAAGATAAATAAAAAGATAGATCCCAAAAAAATGCAATTCGGATCAAGGATTGACGGCAATAAGGCGCAACGAGAAAATTTGTTTACGGTTAAAGAAATTTTAAGTCCGGAAATGATTAAATTAAATACTGGTTTGACGGTAAAGTTGCTTGGCGTGAAAACAAATCCTGAAAAAATTGAAGTTGCAAAAAAATTTCTTTTTGAAAAAACCGACAAACAGCGGGTTTTTTTGAGATTTGATAATTTGAAATATGACAATAGCAATAATTTGATGTGTTATTTGTATTTGCAAAATAAAACTTTTATTAACGCTCATTTAATAAAGGAAGGTTGTGTATTCGTTGATAATGAAATTGATTATAGATTAAAAAATAAATTTAATAATTTGATAAATTATGTCGGGTAAAATAAAAAAATTTTCCGCTGAATTTGGCAAAAAAGAAAAAGTTTTGAATTATGCGTGTCAAACCTATCAATTATCGCGGCCAAATAAGGTTGGCGCGGTGATGGCGTTGATACGAGAATGCCAACCGAAAACAATCAAAGAATGGGAAAAGTGGTATTTTGAAAATGCGCTGACGGAGAGTAAAAATCCGGTAAAAATTACGCCGGAAATTTTGGAAGAATTGGGCCGGCGTTTATATGAAAAAATTACCGAAGTGGTAATTCCCGAATGGCGAGCGGCGTTTGACGAGCTATCGTCAGATGATTGCAGCAATTATATTTATAATTTGACGATAAATAGAACTTATGATGGGTTTATTCGCGAGAAATCCGTGGTGAATGATGGGTTGGCGAAAATTTTTGCGGAAACAAAATTTGTTGAAAGCGATAACGATCTTGACCACGCGGGGGATATTGATTATCTGGGATTTGTCGGCGAGTTTGCTTTTGGGGTGCAAATTAAACCGGTGACGGCCAAAGCGAATTTTGGAAATTATTCAATATCGGAAAGAATGAAAAATAACTTTGTTGATTTTGAGCAAAAATACAGAGGAAAGGTTTTTATAATTTTTAGTTTGGATGGGGAAATTGCCAATCAAGGCGTTATTAAGGATATTGAAGCGGAAATAAAAAGATTAAAAAGTTTGCAATAAAATTAAGCTCGCAAAGGGGCGGGTTAAAAATAATTTTGCGGGGTGGGACACGGGTTAGTTTTCGGTGCGGGCGATGCAGATGCCGATGATTTTGCGGGCGTTGTTTTTTGATAGGATACGGGCGCATTCGTTCATGGTGGCGCCGGTGGTAACCACATCGTCCACCAGCAAAATTGATTTGTTTTTGATAAAACCGTTATCGTTGCAAGCGAACGCGCCTTTTACATTTTCCCGCCGCTGCACTTGTCCCAGTTCGGCTTGGTTTTTTGTTTGGGCGATTCGCGCCAAGCAATTTGTTGCGATCGAAATTTGCCAAATTTTACCGAGTTCGCGCGCGATGATTTCGGCCTGATTGAAGCCGCGCCAGCGGAGACGCTTGGATGCCAGGGGCACGGGAATGATGGTGTATTCGCCAAAATCAAAATTAATTTCGGCGAGAGCGAAATGATTGGCGATTAATTTTGCCAGCGGCTGGGACAGCCCTTTGTGAAAAGGTTTATATTTCAGGGCGTGAATTAATTTTTGGATATATTTGTTTTCATACGAACCGGCCGAATAAATATCGGCCAGATATTTATGGTTCCGATCGGGGCGGTGCACAGGCGTTACATCAAGCAATGTTTGGCAGTTGCCGCAAAGAAGATCGCCGTATTTTTTGCAAAAAAAACAGCGCCGCGGGAAAAATAATTCTTTGGTGCGGCAAATGATTTTTTGCATATTGCGATTTGCTTTGTTTATGGTTACAATATAATTATAGTATGTAATTTAAAATGTAAAAATCAAAATGCAAAATGACAGTTTAAAAATATAAAATTGAATAATTTTAAAATTAGTTGATTTTTAACTTTTAATTGTCATTTTGCATTTTAATTTTTTAATTTTTAATTTAATCCGTGTTGCCAAAATTGTTTGCTAAAAAATTTTTGGGAATTGACATCGGCACTTCTTCAATCAAGCTTGTGGAGCTGGAAGACGGCGGACAAAGTTTCGGTTTGTCCAATTACGGCCAGATTGATTTGGCTCTTGTTGAAAACGAAAAACCGGAATTATCAAGAAACGCGCTGGCGGCATTTTCTTCCGAAGCGATCGCGGAAATGATTCAAGCGGTGCTGGCGGAAGCGAAAATCAAAACCCGCCAATGCGCGTTTTCAATTCCTGATTTTTCCGCCTTTTTCACCGCTTTTTCGCTGCCGCCGATGACCGAAAAAGAACTTCCCGAGGCGGTGATTTTTGAAGCGCGCCAGCATATCCCTTTGCCGATTGAAAGCGTGACGATTGACTGGCAATTGGTGGGCGGCGAATTCGGCAAATCGCAAAATCTGGACATTACCGTGGCGGCCGTTCCCAACGAGATTATCGCCCAATATCGGGAAATTGCGGCCAAGGCCAAATTGCAAGTGGTGTTGATGGAGGCGGAAATTTTTGGATTGTTGCAAGCTCTTGTGGGCAAAGACGACAAGCGGGCGATTTGTTTGGTTGATGTGGGCACCCAGAGCACGGTGTGCGGCTTGGTGGAAAAAGGACTTTTGCGCTATTCGCACAGTTTTGACCGGGGGGGCGCTTATTTGGCGGATGAATTTATCGGCCATTTGTTGATTGATCGGGAAACGGCGGCGGATATTCGCCGAAACTATGGATTGGGCGTGATTTCCGCGGCCGAACCGGAGATCAGGGAAAGAATGGAACCAAAATTGCGCGAATCGCTGTTGCCGGTTTTTAAGGAAATTAAGGCGGTATTGGATGATTACCGGCGTTTAAACGGTTCGGAAGTCGCCAAAATCATAATTTCGGGCGGTGCGAGCGCGATTCCGGGAATAAAAGAACAATTTATGGATTATTTCCAAAAAGAAATTGAGATTGCCGATCCGTTCAAAGGGATCAAATTCCATGCTGAAATTGAAGATGAATTGAAAAATATCGGCCCGGCGTACGCGGTGGCGGTGGGTATGGCGCGACGCGGATTTGAATTTGCCAAACACACCAAATAATCAGTATCCAAATATTAAATATTAAAACAAAAAAATATTATGGTTAATGCAACGCAAAAACGCCCGGGAGTTTTTTGGGAAAATGCGGTGTTCTATTTGTCGCTGATATTGCTTGCGGCAACGGTCGGATCGTTTTTTTATGTCCGGTATCTGGCGGTTCAAAGCGGCGCCGAGCTTGCCGGTTTTTTGGAGCAAGCGGCGAAAACAAAAACCGACGAACAAAAGCGGCTGGAGGCCGGGGTGCTTGCCGCACAGCGCAAGATTGGCGATTATTCCAAGGTTGTGGCCGAACGCAAGTCCGCGGTTAATTTTTTTGGCGGAATTGAACGATTGATAACAAGGAATGTGTATTTTTCATCCTGCAATCTTGATTTGGACAAGATGGCCGCGAATTGGTCCGGGCACGGCAGATCGTTTCAGGATGTGGGGCGGCAGATTATGAAATTTGGCGCCGCCGCCGACATTTTGGAAGGCGCTTATTTGGGAAAAGTGACGGAAAGCGATGCCGGCGGAGTTGATTTTGACGCAAATATTATTTTAAAACCGGAAATGGTTGTTTTTAAATAATCATTAAACAATTATTATGTCAAGAAATTATTTGGAAGCGTTTGTCGTATTGATTGTGGCGGCGGCTTTGGGATTTTTTTTGGTGATTCCCAAATATCAAGAATTGCAAGAAATTCGGCGGCAAGTCGTGGAAAAGACCGCCGAGATAAAAAATCGCCAGAATTATTATGCCGACTTGGCGGCAATGGCGGCCGATTTGGATCAATACCGAAGCGGTTTTGAAAAAATCGATAGCGCATTGCCGGACAATTTGGATGCGCCGGCACTGATGAGTTTCGCGCAGGCGGCGGCGCTGCAATCGGGATTGGCGGTTAAGAACATTGATTTCGGCGGCGCGTCGCCGTCTTCGCCGTCCGGGGAGGAAGGATTGACTTTGCAAAAATACGGCATATCAATTCAATTGGAAGGAAGTTATGCCAATTTCAAAAATTTTTTGTCAATCATTGAGCGCTCCAGTCGTTTGGCGGCGGTTGATTCAATCAGCGTTAAATCAAGCGGCGTTCAAATTGCGGTCGGTTCCGGTGAGAATAATAATTCGGAGAAGGCCGGTGAGAAGCCGCTTGATTACGAGGTTAAGTTGTCGGCGCATTATTATCAATAAATCATATGGCAATCACATTTGTGGAAAAAAGCAATTTTGGCAAAAATATCGCAACATTGTCGTTGATTGTTGCGGCGGTTGCCGCCGCCGGTTTTTTGGGATGGAATTTTTTGCGGGACAGTCTGGCGGTGCCGCCGGTCGCGGTGGTTGAAAACGCCGGCATTAATAAAAAAATTCTGGAAGATCCGGTTTTGGCGACATTGGAAATATTTCCGCAAATTCCGGCGCCGGAAATTGAAACTCCCAGTCAGAATCCTTTTGTTGAGCAGAGCGCAATCGCCACTACAACCGCGGCGGTAACAATTTCTGCACCCGCCGCGCTTCCGGAAGCCGATGCGGCGCAGTAAAGACCGGCATAATTGCAAAGTTAAATGTCATTTCTAACCCAACAACTTGTTGACAATAAAACGATTAGCGGCGAGCAGGCCGCGGCGGTGGCGGAGGAGTTGAAAAACAATCCCGATAAAACCGAGGAAGATGTTTTGACGGCGCGCGGTTTGATTGATGAGGAGAAACTCTTTGAGATGAAGGGGCGGGTTTTGGGAATTCCTTTTGTCACATCTCCGCCGGAAGATCTTTCTTTGGAAATTTTGGAAACAATCCCCGAAGAAACCGCGAAATTCTACCGGATGATTCCTTTGGGTCAGAAAAAATCCGAAATCATGATTGGAATGGTCTACCCCGAGGATTTGAAGGCGCAGGAGGCGCTTAAATTTTTGGCGCGCAAAAACGAATTCGCTTATCAGGTTTTTTTGATACCGCCCAAAATTTTTTCCACGGTTTTGACAAAATATCGCGATTTGAAAAAGGAAGTGGGCAAGGCGCTGGAGCAGTTTCAGGAGGAGGAGAATGAGTCGGGCACGAGCCGCAAGCCGCAGCAAGCGGAAGCGTCCGTGGGCGTGGAAGATGCGCCGATTGCCAAAATCGTGAATGTGATTTTGCGCAATGCGATTGACGGCGATGCGTCCGATATCCACATTGAACCCGGGCGGACGAAGCTGCGGGTGCGGTTCCGGGTGATGGGCGAACTTTATTCGTCAATTTTCTTGCCGCTCAATATTGCCAGCGCGGTGCTGGCGCGCATTAAAATATTGTCCAATATGAAAATTGATGAAAATCGCGTGCCGCAAGACGGCCGGTTTTCAATGAACATTAATTCCAAAACCATTGATTTTCGCGTTTCCACTTTGCCGACGGCTTTGGGCGAGAAAGTGGTGATGAGAATCTTGGATCCCGATGCCGGATCCAAAACATTTGAAGATCTTGGTTTGGACGGAAGAAACCTTGAATTGATGAGAAAAGCGATTGACGAGCCGTTCGGACTGATTTTGGTAACCGGACCGACCGGATCGGGCAAGAGCACCACGCTTTACGCGGTTTTGCAGGAAGTCAACAATGAAAAAATCAACATCGTCAGCTTGGAAGATCCGGTGGAATATTTTTGCGATGGAGTCAACCAGTCGCAAGTGCGGCCGGAAATCGGTTTTGATTTCGCTTCCGGGCTGCGCAGTATTTTGCGCCAGGATCCGGATGTGATTATGGTGGGCGAAGTGCGCGACGAGGAAACCGCGCTTTTGACCATTCATTCGGCGCTGACCGGGCATTTGGTTTTGTCAACATTGCACACCAATGATTCTTTGGGAGTGGTGCCGCGGTTGGTTGATTTGAAAATCCAGTCATATCTGATTCCATCAACGCTTATTTTGGCGCTTGCTCAGCGCTTGGTGCGCCGGCTTTGCCCGGATTGCAAGAACAAAGTTGAGGCCAAGGGGTTTCTTCGGGATAAGCTGGTGGCCGAATTCAACGAAATTCCGGAAAAGTCCCGGGGCGGAGTGGTTTTGCCGGATCCGGTTTGCATCTGGGAGCCGGTTGGTTGTCCAAAGTGCAATCGGCAGGGATTTTCGGGGCGCGTTGGAATATTTGAAACATTGGAAATGACGCCTGAATTGGGCGAAATTATTTTGAAAGACCTTTCCGAAGCGGCGTTGAACGCCGAAGGCAAGCGCCAGGGTTTGATCACGATGCGCCAAGATGGCATTTTAAAAGCGCTTAGAGGGGTGACCACGATTGAAGAGGTGTTGAAAGCGACCGAAGAAGATATCACCGCGGTGGTGGTTGATAAAGAACCGTAGAAAAAATTCTATTATTCTGTCATTTGTGTTAAAATAAGTTATAATATCTAATTGAGCGCGATACTTTCGGGGTTTGCCCGGGCGCGCCGAATAGCAATAATTATGCCGATTAAAACAAACGAAGAAGCGGGCAAAGGAAAACGAATTCTCGTGGTGGAAGATGATCCGTTTTTGTCGGATATTTACAATACCAAATTAAAGCAGGTTGGATTTGAGGTTGATCTGGCCACGACGGGTGAAGAATGCGTGCAAAAAATTGCCGCCAATGAGTATGATTTGATGGTGCTGGATATTGTTTTGCCGCAATTGGACGGCTGGGAGATATTGGGGCGCGTCAAGGAAATGCGCGCCAAGGATGCCGGTTCGTATGTCAATCGCTTGAAGATAATCATCCTTTCCAATCTCGGCCAAAAAGAAGAAATCAAAAAAGGGCTTGATTTGGGCGCCGACGGATTTATGATCAAGGCGCATTTCACTCCCAGCGAAGTTGCCGAAGAAATCAACAAAGCGCTGAAAACAACCGATTAAAACAAATTTCTAATTTCTAATTTTCAATTTCTATTTAATTTTCAATCAATTAATTTTTAAACGCTGAATTTTTTTAGAAATTAGAAATTAAAAATTGAAAATTTAAGTTTCTATGGATTATTCCCAATTGTTGGAAAAATTTCTTGCCGTAACCGTGGAAAAAAACGCCTCGGACCTTCATTTGGTGGCCGGGTATCCGCCGATAATCCGCATCAACAGCGAGTTGTGGGCGATTCCCAAAGAGGAGCCGCTGGCGGCGCGCGACAGCCAGGGTCTGGCATTCGCGCTGATGACCGCCGAACAGCAAAACCAGTTTTTGAAATTCAAGGAAATTGATTTTTCCTATGCTTTCCGGGGGCGGGAAAGGTTTCGCACCAATATATTTTTTCAAAAGGGATGCATATCGTGCGCGTTGCGCTTGATTCCCGATAAAATACGAACGATAAGCGAATTGAACTTGCCGCCGGTGATGCAACGATTCATTGAGGCCGAGCAGGGTTTTGTGCTGATTACCGGTCCGGCCTCGCACGGCAAATCAACCACTTTGGCGGCATTTATTGACGCGATCAACCATTCTCGGTGCGATCATATCATCACCATTGAAGATCCGATTGAATATTTGTTTTTGCCCGATGCGTCGGTGATTGAACAAAGGGAGCTTAGTTCCGACACTTATTCGTTTTCCATGGCGCTGCGATCAATGTTCCGCCAAGATCCGGATGTGATCATGATCGGAGAAATGCGCGATTCCGAAACGATTGCCACGGCCTTGACGGCGGCGGAAACCGGCCATTTGGTTTTTGCCACGCTGCACACCAACTCGGCATCTCAAGCTATTCACCGCATCGTTGATTCATCTCCGGCCGAACAGCAATCGCAAATTCGCGCCCAGTTGTCCTCGTCGCTGCTGGGGATTGTTTCTCAGCGTTTGATTCCTTCAAGCAAAGGCGGGATGGTGCCGGCGTGCGAGGTGCTCTTCAACAATTTTGCCGTGGGAAATCTTATTCGGGAAAACAAGATCCACGAGATTCCGCTGGTTATTGACACTTCTTCCAAAGACGGCATGATTTCGCTTAACAAATCGCTGGCCAATTTGGTGAAAAGCGGCGATATCAGTTTGCAAAAGGCCATGTCTTATTCGTTGAATCCGCAAGAATTGGAAGCCCTCATATAAAAAATCAAAATGAAAAAATCAAAATGAAAAATTTTGGAGTTGAAATTTTGCGAAGCAAAATTTCAACTATATATATTTTCCATAATTTTGATTTTTGATTTTTGCATTTTCAATTTTTATGAAGTTTATCTATCAAGCCCGCACAAAAAGCGGAGAAGTGAAAACCGGCGCGCTTCAAGCCGCGTCAATGCAAGCCGCCACTGAAATTTTGCAGCGCGACGATCTTTTCATCACCTATCTCAAAAAATCGGAGCGGAATTTTATGAAAGAACTCCGTTTTTTTGAAGGGGTTTCCGGGAAAGACATCGCGGTTTTTTCGCGCCAGCTGGCGGTGATGTTTCAGGCCAATGTGCCGTTGGTGGAATCATTGCGCATCATCGGCGCCCAGCTTCCAAACCAAAGTTTTCGGGAAAAAATACTGAAAATTTCCCAGATCGTTGAGGCCGGATCGCCGCTTTCGGCCGCTTTGGCCAAATATCCCGATATTTTTTCACCGTTTTTTGTTGCCATGGTGAACGCCGGCGAAGTGTCGGGCAACCTTTCCGAGCAATTCAATTATATGGCGGATTATTTGGAAAAGCAGTATTATCTTGGAGGAAAAATCAAGGGGGCGATGGTTTATCCGGCGGTGATTTTGACGGTGATGGTCGCGGTGCTGTTTCTTTTGGCCTATTTCGTGCTGCCGAATTTGACGGAGATGTTGGTGTCTTCGGGCGCGGAGCTGCCGCTGTTGACAAAAATTGTCATTAATTTCAGCGATTTTCTCCGCGGTTCGGGCGGAGCTATGGTTTTGATTGCGATGGCGGGCGCGGCGGTTTTGATAGGGAGGTTTGCCCGCACTAAAACCGGCACTGAATTTTTTGATAACTTTTTTTTGCGCGTGCCGATTTTGAAAGGTCTTTTGAGAATGCTTTATGTGAGCCGGTTTGCGGACAATTTGTCAACGCTGATCGTGGGCGGCATTCCCATCACCCGGGCGCTGGAAATCACCGGAATGATCGTGGGCAATGTGGTCTATAAGGACGCGATTTCCAAAACCTCCGAAGGCGTGCGCAAGGGGCAAACCATTTCTTCGGTGCTTTTTGGTTATCCGGATTTATTTCCGGCGATGTTTTGCCAAATGATTTTGGTGGGCGAACAAACCGGGTCGCTGGACAAGAGTTTGCTGGTGATGGTCAAGTTCTATGAAAAAGAAACCGACCGGGCGATTGACAGTATGCTGCTGCTGATTGAGCCGGTGATGATTATCGTTTTGGGTTTGCTGGTGGGCGGCGTGGTGGCGGCGGTGATGATTCCTCTTTACTCGTCAATGGGCGCCGCGTAGCCGCCGCAAAAACTATGGTCGTGTCAAAATCAAAAAATTACGGTTTTACTTTGATTGAGTTGTTGGCGGTGATCGCCATTATCGGTATTTTGGCCGGTTTGATCGTGGTGGCAACCGGCGGTTCGCGCAACCGCGCGCGCGACGCGCGCCGTTTGGATGATTTCCACCAGCTTCAATCGGCGCAGGAATTAGTGATGGGTGATGACGAGAGCTACGCAAAATCCGCGGCCGCCACCAGTAGTATTCCGGCAATGATAAATGCCGGCGGCCATAGATACTTGACGCAGTTGGCCGATCCGACCAATGATGGCAAATATAAATATATTTGGGTTGCCAACAATACGGATTGCGGCGGCGTTAAAGCGGGAAAATATTATTGCGCGGTGGCGAAATTGGAAGAAAAGGGAAAATGCGGCGGCCTTAACCATTACATCGCGGTGAGCAACAAGGGAGTCAAAGAAATCTGCAGCATTATTGACTATGTATTAAATCCGCCGTCCTGTTCCGATTGTCTGGCATTTTTTTAGGCATTTGCAATTTTACCGGCAATTGGAATATAATATAAACAATAAGGATATTATTAAAAGGTCGATGATTTTGTTTTGAAAACAGGCAGGCGAGAAAACAAAGATTAAATTAAAAAAATAAAATGCAATCAAATAGAAAAGGTTTCACATTAATTGAATTGTTGGTCGTGATCGCCATCATCGGCATTTTGGCCGGAATGGTGCTGGTGTCAATGGGCGGGGCGCGGGCAAAAGCGCGCGATGCCAAGCGGCAATCGGATATGCGCCAAACAATTTCGGCGCAAGAAATGGTTTATGGCACGGAAAGCGCTTACACTACTAATGCCGGACCTAATGCTCAGGGGATAGCGATTAAAGATAAGCAAACTACCCCTACGACATATTTAACCATTCCCACCGATCCATCGTCGGCAACAACGACGCCGTCTCCATCGTTATGTCCGGGTTTGACAGCGGGATATCAATATTGCACCTTAGATAATACGGCTTCGGGTAATGACGCACATTTTTGTTATTACGCGAAACTTGAACAGGCGATCAGCGGCAAATCTTTTGTAGTGGCCAGTGATGCTGGCAGCGGATTGAGAAGTACCGTACCGGGAGGTTTAACGGATTGCGCGCCGAACTAAATTGCGATTTTGTGAAAACCGGCGGCATTTGCCGCCGGTTTTTACATAAAAAATTTGCATTTCCAATGGGTTTAATTGTAAAATGAATAAATGGCGGTTAGATAATCAAAAAATGAGAACTCAGCGGTGTTTCAACAATTTGAAGGAATATAGAAAATTTTACATAATATCGGCGGTGATCTTTTTTGCGGTGGCGATAACCGTCCAAATCGCGGTAATCAAATTGTCCGGCGGATTTTTTTATTCCCGGGAAATAAACAATTCGCTGGCCGCCAAAACAAACGATGCCTCGCAAAAATATTTTTTTAGTCGGCCGGCGGCGGCAAAAGAAGGATATTTGCGGTTGCAACCGCCATTATTCCCCAATCGCGGCATTTTCGGCGGTTTCTTCGCTTTTGTTCCGGTTTTTTTTCAATTGTTTGTCGTTTGCTTGTGTTCGCTGATTTTGCGGATAAATATTTTTTGGTCGCTGATTAAATTTTACAGATATGGTTGCATTTTCGTGCGCCCGCCGACAATTTTTAGGGAACCGCTTCAATAATTGTGGCGATAATTTAAAATCTTATGTTAATAAATCATAAAAATAATCAGGCAAGCCGAGGTTTCACATTAATTGAATTGTTGGTTGTGATCGCCATCATCGGCATCTTGGCCGGAATGGTGCTGGTGTCAATGGGCGGGGCGCGGGCAAAGGCGCGCGATGCCAAGCGGCAATCGGATATGCGCCAATTGGTTACCGCGCAGCAAATGTACACGGGCGACAATGTCGCCGGCGCTCATTATCAGTTTGCCGGCGCCAATATGCCCACGGCGATAAGCACATACTTAGTTTCGGTTCCGGTTGATCCGACAAACACAACCGGCGGGGTTTGCCCATTGACGGCGGCGGTGGCAACGACTTATAGATATTGCCAATTGGCCAACAACGCCGCGGCGGACGCAGATAAGTTTTGTTATTACGCGCGGCTTGAACAGCCAATCAGCGGCAAAGGTTATGTGGCGGCATCGCAAGCCGGCATCACTTTGAAAACGACGATACCGACAGCGCTCTTCGGCACCACGGCGGCAAGTTGTACGACCGGGCTTTAATTTTGATTTGGTTATTTTAACTCCAAAAAAATAAGCGGTGTTTGCCGCCGGTTTTTGGTGGTTAAGCGTTTGCCGCGCCGCGGGGGTCGGACCCCCGCAAAATTTAGTCGGAAGGGTTAGGCCCTTTTAATCGGTTGACTTTGCCATTACTATTTGTATAATTAAAATACAAATAGTAATACTATTTGTATAATTAAAATACATGTATCCAAGAAAAATATATAAAGATTTGAAGGCGCATTTGGTAAAAAAAGAGATCACGGTCTTGACCGGGATGCGGCGCACCGGCAAAACCACGCTGGTGAAACAGCTGTTTTCCGAGATAGAATCGCCCAACAAAATCTATATTGATTTGCAGGTTCTTGCCAATCAGGATATTTTTTCGCCGCGCAATTTTGATGCCATAATTGAGATTTTAAAACAAAAAGGATTGGATTTTTCCAAGAAAGTTTTTGTGGCGCTTGATGAAATACAATTGGTCAAAGAGATTGCCGGAATATTGAAATATCTTCATGATAATTACGACATCAAGTTCATCGTTACCGGATCAAGCTCGTATTATTTAAAAAATCTTTTTTCGGAATCTTTGGCCGGCCGGAAGAAAATTTTTGAATTATTTCCTCTGGATTTTGGCGAATATTTAGTTTTTAAAGGTGTGGTTGCGTCCGGTTCGCCGAACTGGATTACCAAATCCATTGACTTTGCGGAATATGGCTGGCTAAGCGTTCATTATGATGAATTTGTTGAATTCGGCGGGTTTCCACAATCGGTTTTAGCCGAAACTCAAAATGAAAAAAAAGACATCCTCAATGAAATAATCAGTTCGTATATCAATTTGGATGTAACTTCATTGGCGGATTTTGCCGACCGGCGGGAAGTTTTCGCTTTGATGAAAATGCTGGCGGCCCGGGCGGGAAGCAAATTGGATTATTCCAAATTGTCCAGATTGACCGAAATTCCGCGTGCCCGCGTTAAAAATTACATTGATCTGTTTGAAGGCACTTATCTTATTTCCAAGATTCCGATTTTCACGAAAAATGTTGACCGGGAGATCGTCAAGGCCCAAAAATTTTATTTTTGCGACAGCGGACTTTTGGGGATTTTGGCGGACGCCGGCAGCGGCGCGAAATTTGAAAATGCGATCTACGCGCAATTGAGGCAAAAAAATGACATTCGGTATTATTCTTTGAAAACGGGAAAGGAAATAGATTTCATTTTTAACGAAAAATACGCTTTTGAAGCGAAAGAAACTCCGATGGAAACCGACAAAAACGATTTGGCGGCGCTTGCAAATGTGGCCAGCATCAAAAATTACAGATTGATCGGCAAGGCGTTTTCTCAAAGTTTCAAGGACTACATATGGGGTGGCAGCATTCGTTAGATTTGGGTTGATCTAATTATTTTCCGAATCGCGGAATTAGCATTCCGCGATGGGGTTCATACAATTTTCTTCATTATTGCCTTACTAATCTGGCGGAAAGACAAAAAGTTTGCAATTTTGGTCAATAATGAAGAAAATTGTAAATCATCGCGGGATGCTAATTCCGCGATTCAAGATAATGGATATTTTGTTTTGGGATGTTTTGGTTTCAATTTTTATTTTCGGGCTGATTGTCGGGAGTTTTTTGAATTGCTTGATTTGGCGGTCGTATGCGGGCGAGAGCGCGATGCGCGGCCGGTCGCATTGCCCGAAATGCAAACATCAATTGGTGTGGTTTGATTTGGTCCCTGTGTTCAGTTTTTTGGCGCTGGCCGGACGCTGCCGATATTGCAAAAAGCCGATTTCTTGGCAATATCCGGCGGTGGAATTGGCCTGCGGTCTTTTGTTTTGCGCCGCCGCGTTTGCGTTTGCGCCGATGATTTTTGCCGGTAATTTTTTGATTTTTCCAATTTTGGAATTAGCGGCTTATTGGCTGATTTTGGCCGCGCTGATCGCGATTTTTGCCGCCGATTTGCGCTGGTATATCATTCCCGACGGCGCTTTGATCGCGGGATTGGCGGGTGCGCTGGCTCTGCGCGGTTTGCAATTGTGGGAAAGCGAATCGGTTTTCCATCAGCTTGACGCGAACATAATTATTGCTCCGTTGCTGGCCGCGATTCTTGCGGCCGGGTTTTTTTTGGCGATTTTTTTGGTTTCGCGCGGAAAATGGATGGGATTCGGCGATGTGAAATTCGCGGTTTTGATGGGGTTGATCGCGGGCTTGCCGGAGGTTTTGATTGCGCTGTTTCTGGCTAACTTTTTTGGTGCTATAATTGGATTGGGGCTGATCGCCGCCGGCAAGAAAAAAATGAGTTCGCTCATTCCTTTCGGGCCGTTTCTGGTGGCGGGAACCTTGGCGGCGTTATTTTTCTCCCGCCGGATTATTGATTGGTATTTTTCCATCGGGGTTTAATCGGGGTTAACATGAATAAATTTTCCGCAAACAATATCGGGTTCACCATAATTGAGTTGCTGGTGGTAATAACAATCGTTGCCATTATCAGCGTTTTGGGCGCCGCCAATTACCATAGAGGCAATGAGCAGGTTCTTTTGGACGGCCAGGTTGCTCAATTTGCGCAGGATGTCCGCCAGGTGCAGGAATGGGCGTTGTCGTCAAAACAATTAGGCGCCGCGACATCATATGGTTATGGAATTTATATTCCGGCGATCGTTTCGGGCGCGCCGCAGAAATATTATCTTTATTCGGACAATTCCGATCCCGCAACCGCGGCTCCACCGAAAAAAGCGCAATATGACGATGCCGACACGATCGCGAAAACGGTGGTTTTGGACAAAAAAATTAAAATTGATTCATGCAGTTTGTGCAATCCGGCGAAAGGGATGAGCGTCAATTATATCGCTCCGGATTTAACCGCAAAAATAGTCAAAGAAGGCACGGGGGGCGCCGGCCAAAATTGGGGTTCAATGGAATTTTCGGTTATTGGCAACCCGGCGATGAAACGCACGGTTTGCGTTAATCGGGCCGGATTGGTTTATGTTTCAAAGTCCGGCAGCTGTCCGGAATGAAAAAATCTTCCAATGAAATGTCGCCGATGATTCGGATTGTTCATATGAAAAATATTTTTTCCAAAAATTTTTCAAGCGGAAACCATAAAGTCCTTACTTTTAAGGGGCGCAAAGGGTTCACGCTGGTTGAGGTTATAGTGGCGCTGACGATCATCATGGTGGGGATTGTCGGCGCTTACGGACTTGTCAACCAATCGCTGGCAATGGCGAACAATGCGTCGGCGCGGCTGACCGCGGCTTATCTGGGCAAAGAAGGGATTGAAATCGTTCGCAACATTCGCGACGGCAATTATTTAAAAATCTATGGCGACGACGGCAGCCACTCGTATGGATGGGATGACGGTTTGCTCGGATGCACCGGCGGCTGCGGTGCGGACTATACGATGCACGCGCTTGGCCCGGCTTTAGCCGGCCAGCCATTGAAATTTGACGATGGCAAGTTGTTTAGCTATTCGTCGGCAAAAGCAACGTCTTACAAAAGGATCATTACCGTGAGAGAACTGGGGGCGTCGCCAAACGAATATTTGGAGGTTAGCGTCAAGGTTGAATGGACGATCCATGGCGCGCGCCAATCGGCGGTGATACGCGAAAATCTTTATAATTGGTGGCGGATGTAGAAAGTTTAAAGTTAAAAGCGCAAAGCGCAAAATTAAAAATTTAATGCAAAATGCAAAAATAAAAAATAATTGTCCGGTTCAAGGGTTCACTTTGATTGAAATGATGGTTTCAATCGCGATTTTTTTGCTGGCGATGGGAGCGGCCATGCAGCTGTTTTTCTTTTCGGAGCGCGCGTACCGGGATTTGTTGGCGTATTCCCAGACAATCGGCGAAATGTCATATGATTTGGAACATATCAGCCGCGGATTGCGTATGGCAAAAAAAAGCGGCGACAGTTCGTGCTTGTCTGTGCCGGGGAAGAATTTTGAATCAACCGGGTCGGATATCAAATTCCAAAATTTGAACGGTTCGGGTCAAATGGATTGCGTGAAATATTACCTTGGCCATCCCAGCGGCTATCCGGCGGATAAAACGGCCCTGATGGAATATCGCAAGAACCTTGACGCGGAGTATGCGTTGCCGCTGACTTCGCCGGAAGTCAATGTGCGGGCGTTTTCCATCATTCAAGATTCAAGTTTTGACGGTTGGGAGCAAACCGACAGATTGCAGCCGCGGGTGACGCTGCATATGCGGGCGCAAAGTTCCAACGGCAAAATTTTGGAAACCCAAATGACGGTTTCCCAGCGGGATATTGATGTGGTTGAGGCGCCGGATTAATTTTTTTAAATCGTATGTTGATTTTTCTGCGAAAAATAATAAAATTCAATCGTGAAAAGGGGCGCGAAGGTATCGCGATTTATTTGGCGGCGGTGACATTGTCAATCGTGCTGGCCATTGCTTTGAGCGTGGGTGCGCTTTCCGCCAGCCGGTTGAAAAATTTGAATGAGGCCGGCGACTCGGTGACGGCGTTTGCGGCGGCGGAAACCGGCATTGAGCGGTCTTTATCGGACTATAATTCTACGCCGGGCACTTTTGTTGATGGATATGCTTTTGAGGAAAACCTTGGCGGCGGGATTGGTTATAAAATAAGCGTTAAAACGTGCGGCGGTTCCGGCCAGTACATATGCATTACATCAATCGGAAGCTATCGCAATGCGCGCCGGGCGGTAAAAGTTGAGTTGTAGCATAAAACAATCATATGGGAAAAGAGGAAGCCAAAGTCAGGATTGAAAAATTGGCAAAGGCGATCAATCGTTATCGCTATGAGTATCATGTGCTTGACCGGCAGCAGATTTCCGATGAAGCGCTTGATTCTTTGAAAAAGGAGCTTTTTGATTTGGAAACGCTTTATCCGGAATTTATCGCTCCGGATTCGCCGACACAGCGGGTGGCCGGGAAGCCGCTGGAAAAATTTGTAAAATACGAGCATAAGACGCCGATGATTTCATATAATGACGCGTTTTCCGTTCAGGATATGAATGACTGGCTGGATCGCGCCAAAAAGTTTCTTTCCGATGAAGAAATCGCTCAGATTGATTTTTTTTGCGAACCCAAGCTTGACGGTTTGGCAATAGAATTAATTTATAAAGATGGAAGGTTAGAGGTGGGCGCGACTCGCGGCGACGGGCGCATTGGGGAAAATGTCACCCAGAATTTAAAAACCATTGAGGCGATTCCGCTGCAACTGCGCCCGGCCGCCGATATTGCCAAAGATTTGGCCGCCGCCGGATTGGAAAAGATGGCAAGCTTGACCGCAGCGCGCGGCTTGGAGGAAGTGGCGGTGCGCGGAGAAGTGGTGATTACCAAGCGGGAATTTGACAAAATCAATCAGCGGCAATTGGAGAGCGGGCTGGAACCGTTTGCCAATCCGCGCAATTTAGCCGCCGGCTCGATTCGCCAGCTTGATCCCAAAATCACCGCGGCGCGGCATTTGGATTCAAATTGTTATCGATTGGTGAGCGATTTTGGACAAGCGACCCATGAGGAAGAACACCGGTTTTTGGAAATTGCGGGGTTTAAAACCAACAATAAATTCAACAAATATTGTAAAGATTTAGCCGAAGTTTTTGCTTTTCGGGAGCATTGGTATAAGAACCGCCAAAAATTGCCGTATGAAATTGACGGCATTGTCGTGCAAATAAACAATAACGATTTATTTAAGAAATTGGGCGTGGTGGGCAAAGCGCCACGCGCGGCCATTGCTTATAAATTTCCTTTAAAACAGACAACGACGATTGTTGAAGATATTCAGGTGCAGGTGGGCCGGACGGGCGCATTGACGCCGGTGGCGGTTTTAACTCCCGTGGAAGTGGGCGGCGTGTTGATTTCCCGCGCCACGCTTCATAACGATGACGAGATCCGCCGTTTGGGTTTGAAAATCGGCGATTCGGTGGTCGTGGGGCGCGCGGGTGATGTGATTCCGGATATTATTAAAGTTCTGCCGGAGTTGAGGACGGGAAGGGAAAAGGATTTTCATATGCCCAAATCCTGCCCGATGTGCGGCGGCGCGGTTTTGAAAAAGGCGGGCGAGGTGGCAAGCCGCTGCGCCAATCGGGATTGTTTCGCGGTGCGGGAAAGATCGCTCGGCCATTTCGTGTCGCGCGCGGCTTTCAATATTGACGGTCTGGGGCCGAAAATCATCAATCATCTTTTGGATGTCGGCTTGATCCGCGATGCTGCCGATATTTTTGATTTAAAAGAAGGCGATCTGGTTCCGCTGGAGCGGTTTGCGGAAAAATCCGCCAAGAATCTGGTGGAGTCGGTGCAAAGTAAAAAAATAATTTCATTGCCAAGATTCATTTACGCGCTGGGAATCCGCAATGTGGGCGAACAAACCGCCCGCGCTTTGGCCGACAATTTCGGCGATTTTGAAAAAATAAAAACCGCGCCACTGGAAAATTTGCAAACCGTGATGGACATCGGGCCGGTGGTGGCCGAGTCAATTTATGATTGGTTTGCCAATAAAAAGAATTTAAATTTGATTGATAAATTTTTTGCCGCGGGAATTGAAATTGAATCTTATCAAAAACCCAAAGGCAAATTGGCGGGGACGACTTTTGTAATCACCGGCACGCTGGAATCAATGAGCCGCCAGGAGGCCAAAGACCGTATCCGCGAGCTGGGCGGCGCGGCCGCGGAATCGGTTTCCAAAAACACCGATTATGTGGTGGCCGGCGCGAATCCGGGATCCAAAAAAGCAATGGCGCAAAAATTAGGCGTAAAAATTTTAGATGAAGAGGAATTCAAAAAAATAATAAAACTGTAAATAAAAAATATGCAAAATATAAAAATGGGAGTTGCGATTGCGATAATCGCGGCGGCAGCTCTTGCGGGAGGATTTTGGTTCTATCAGCAGAGGTCTCCGCAAGAAATTACTCGTGAGCAATTGCCAATAGTTGAAAGTAATAACGATGCCGGCGATAATGGCGAGGTTGAGAATGATTCTCTTGGCCGCCAGCCATCTCAAATTAAGACCGATCTTAATCCGGGAATGGACGGCTCGGGGATTGCGCCCGGCGATCAAAGCAAAGGATGCCCCGCAGTTGCCGTTCCCGCTTCGGATTTTTGCCCGGGCGGCGAAATTTTGGCAAAAGCCGCGGAAGGTTGCGTTGTCGGGTATGAATGTAAAAAAATATCCGGCGGGGAAGAACCCGCAACTTTATTACCCGCCGACATTTCATGCGCGGATGACGATGATTGCATTGATCCGGGTTGCGGCGAGTGCGTGAACGAGGAGCGGGAAGCGTCAAATTCGTCTTGCGTTTCGGTTGCCGACGAGAGGAAGATATGCAAGTGCGTGGCCAAGAAGTGCGTGGCCAAAGCTACCTGCGGCGACGGCAAGTGCGATTCGGCCTACGAAACAAAAATCAATTGTTCTCAAGATTGCGGTTTGGCCGCGGCGAACTCGAGTTGCGCCACGAAAGCGGATTGTGTTGATGATGGCACCACTTGCCATGTATGCGTTAACGCCGCATGGCTGAAACAAAATCCCGAGTGGTCAACAAAATATGCTTGCAAAGGAATTGGCGTTGCGGTATGCGAATGCCGGAGCGGCGATTGCAAGGCAACGGAATAATAATTTTCAATGAATATGAAAAATATTTTCGGTTGGCGGTTCGTGGTTCTGGCATCCATAGTTTTTTTGTTTTTGAATGCATTGCCGGCCGCGGCCGCCGATAATGAGGATTTTTTTGACGAATTGAATCTTGATTATCCCGGTTTGGAAAAAGTTAAATCGGCGGTGAATAAAAAAGATTATGCGGCCGCACGGGCGGAGTTCGCGAATTATATGAAAAATCGCGCCGCAACAAAGTATTTTTTTGATTACAATGATAAAAGCGAGATTGTTGATATAATCAATGCCAAATTTCCCAAAAGGAAAAAAACTTATATTGATGCCGCGGATATTTATTTGGAGCACAAGTTCACTTTGGCCGGATTGGAGAAAAATTTGGGATCAAATATAAATTGGCGGATATGCGGCGCGGCGGCGGAATGTTCGGCGGTGTTGAATAAATTAGGGTGGCTTAAAACTCTGGGCCGGGCATATTGGTTTTCCGGCGACGAGAAATACTCCGCGGAATTTGTCGCTTTGCTGAACGATTGGATGAATGATAATCCGGTTCCTTTGAGCCAGACGCGCGCCAACGGCAATCCCTGGCGGACGCTTGATTCGTCGGCAAGAGCGATAAACTTGGTTGATTCCTATAATTATTTTATGGCGTCGCCGAAATTAAAAAACGATTTCCATATAAAATTGCTAAGTTCAATTTATGACCATGGCAATTATCTTTATGCGGGGGTTAAGAGCGGCAATTATAACGGAGTTGGCAACAATTGGGCGGTTTTTGAAGCGCAAGGGCTGGCGACGCTCGCGCTGATGTTTCCGGAATTCAAGGACGCGCGGCAATGGCGGGACATTTCTTTTGATGTTTTGAAAAAGCATGCGCGCGAAGAGTTTAACAATGACGGGGCGTATATAGAAATTGCCGCAGGCTATCATAATGGCATGGTGCTGGCTTATTTTTCCGTCTATCGGCTGGCGGAAATCAATGGAGTTTCATTCAGTATTTCCGAAGATACATTCAAGGAGATGTTTTATTGGCTGGCGAAGATGCAAAATCCTGCGGGGCGGGTTCCGGCGCTGGCGGATTCGGGATACGCCGCGGATCAGAATTATCGCAGCGTTTTGGGGCTGGGGGCTTTGAATTTTAACGATTCGTATTTAAAATATCTTGCCGTTTCCGATGCTGATGAGAATATGCTGTGGTATTTCGGTAAAAATGTTTTCACGGATTATAAGAATATTTCAAAAAAAGAGCCGGATTTCAAATCAATAAAAATGGATGATACGCAGTTGATCGTGATGCGATCCGGATGGGCGAAGACCGATAAATATCTGCTTTTTGATTGCGCGCCGTTCGGTACCAGCGGCCATAGCCATTCCGATGCTCTTAATGTTGCGGCGTATTCGGGCAGTACGGCGATTGCGACTGACAGCGGCGTTTGCAGTTATGATGATCCGGCGGCGAAATATTATCAATCGTTCCGGGCGCATAATGTGGCAATAATAAACGGGAATGATAATTATGGCGCGGCGGTATTCCACCAGCCTGTTCATTCCAAACCCGAAATCAACAGCTTTATCACTGCCGATGATTATGATTTTGCAAGTTGCTCAATGAACCGGCAGACGCGCCGGGTTTTGTTCGTTAAACCGGATTATTGGGTAATTTACGATACGGTTGATTCTTCAAGCAATAGTATTGATTTGCTTTTCCATAATCCAAATGATGATTTTTCCAAAATAACTTCCCTTGACGATATTTCCGCCCGGTCTATAACGCAGTCGGTGCCGGGAACGGCTTATTCGCCCTTGTTGAATGGGAAATATCTTGCGTATTCCAAAAAAAACAGCGCCGCAACCGGTTTGGCGACAATGTTGCATCCGGATCTTGCCGCATCCGCGATCGGCAAAAGCGTATTGCCGGTTTTAAAAAACGGCAAGGCGGTATCTTCGGCCGAAGCTTCCGGATACAAAATATCGTATCGCGATAAAAACCAAAAAAATATTATTGACTATATTCTTTTTTCCGCGAATGCTTCCGAAAAAGAATTCGGCGATTTGTCGTTTGACGGAACGGTTGGGTTTGCCAGGGACAGCGCGGATGGTTACCGTTTTTTGATGATTGGCGGAACCAAATTTGATTATGATGATTTAAAAATAAATATTTCCCAAAAAAAACTAACCGTTATTTCCGCCAAATCCGTTACCGGCACGATCTGCGGGTTGGCGATAGACTCGGCGGCTGCCAACGGGAAAGCGATTTCAGCGCGCAAGGAAGGCGATTGTTATTTGTTTGCCGCCGCGGTTGGCGATTGCGATAATGTTTGTGCTAAAGATGCCAAACGATGCGACGGCAACGGCGTGCAAACTTGCGCGTTGTCGGGCGGCTGTTTGAAATGGGGCGCGGCGGTTGCCTGCGAAAATGGGAAAACCTGCGGCGATGGAGTATGCCAAACAACCTGCGCTCCCAAAACCTGCGCCACCCTGGGCAATTATGAATGCGGCAGTTGGAGCGATGGCTGCGGGAAAACCATTTCCTGCGGCACTTGCGCGAGCGGCAAAACCTGCAGCAGCGGCATTTGTTCAATGTCCGCTTGCACTCCTAAAACCTGCAGCTCGCTCGGTTATGAATGCGGCCGCGTTTCCGATGGTTGCGGCATTACGCTAAACTGCGGTAGTTGTGGTTCAGGAAGTGTTTGTTTCAACAGAGTTTGCGTTTCCCAATCGTCAGGCGGCAGCGGCGGCGGGGGTGGAGGCGGCGGGGGCGCAACCAATCCGCCAATTACAACCAAGCCGGTTACCCGGATGACCCGCGCCGAGATTATCGCCAAAATCAATGAGATTGTGGCATTGATTGCCAAATTGCAGGAACAATTGAAAGCGATCACGAGCAATGTTTCAACTTATTCTTGCGCTCAAATCACAAAAAATCTCCGCTATGGAATGAAAAATGATCCCGAAGTCAAATGCTTGCAGGAGGTTTTGAAAGCGCAGGGATTCGCGGTGGTGGCCACCGGCGATTACGGCGGGATTACCAAGGCCGCAGTCAAGCAATTTCAGCAGAAATACGCCAGCGAAATTTTAACTCCCTATGGTTTGCGCTATGGTTCGGGGAATGTGGGCAACGCGACGATGGCAAAAGTCAACGCGCTTATGGTAAAATAAACCAATAAGTAATCAGTAAAAATGAAATTTGAAAATATCGCCAAGTGCATTTTTTTGACCGCATTAGGCATGTCAATTTCTTTAATCGTTTATGCCGCGGTGCCGACCATAACTTTTGTTGATCCCATCCCGGCGGATAATGCCCGCGTGAGCGGAAACAGCGCGACCGTGGAAGTGGCAACAACCGGCAATACTGTGGCGCTGGATTGGAATCGCAGTCTTGTTGGTTGGTGGCGCTTCAATGGCGAATCCGGGGAATCGGCAATGTTGTTCAAGGATTGGTCAAGCTATAGCAATAATGCCGTGTGTTCGGGCGCGATCTGCCCGGCCGTTGTTGCCGGCAAATTCGGCAAAGCCTTGCAGTTTGACGGCGTTGACGACTATGCGGCAATAAAAAATTCCGCGGATATTAATAAAGGCAATGATATTACAATGTCATTATGGTTCAAGACTGCGGCGCTGCAAAAAGGAAGATTTCTTTTGGAAAAAGGAACCGGGGATTATTTGTGGGGTTTGTATTTAACCTCGGACAGCAAAACATTGTCGGTTTATATCAGAAATGCCAATGGAGATGTTAAAAGCGTTAGTTTCTCGGGATCTTTTGATGATAATAAATGGCGCCACTTTGCGGGGACATTTGATGGCAGATATATTAAGTTATATTTGGATGGAGAATTAAAAAATGCTTACGATTGGGGAACGATTCAAACAATTGAAACGAACAATGAAGATATTGTGATTGGTTCGTGGCATAAAAATCAAAGTTTTTTTGACGGCTTGATTGATGACGCGCGCGTTTATAGCCGCGCTTTGGTTGAGGGCGAGATAAAATCGGTTTATGACAGCGTTGCCAATCCCGCGATAGCGTCATTTTCCGGTTTGGCTAATGGCAAATATATATTTAAATTCTATGGTGAAAATAGCGCCGGCGAGATTGCGGCAACCGAGCAAAGAACGGTAAATATTGGACAGGGATGTTTGGACGGATCGTGCGCCGCTAATCTTTGCGGTGCACGCAGTAAGGTTGGTTGTTGGGTTTGTAAAGCTGATGGTTCGGGTTGGACAAGCGGCTGTTTGAATGAGTCGTGGAAAATTTGGAATTATGGCAATGAAAATACCGATGAATGGCAGCAACGATTGGATATAACGCATTTAACGTTGGGTTGCAGCGACAATCCCGATGGCGGATGCGTCAAAAAAGAAAAATACATCGCGGAAATTAAAAATACTGTTTCCAGCTTATCTTTCGCATTCAGAACCGCCCCGTCGGTTATCGAGGATTATGCGTTGCAATATGGCAGATTGAGCCTTTCCTATCCCTGGGTTAACGAAATTTTGTTTGATGACTTTTACCGCATCTACAAAACTTGGCCGAGCACCATTGATAAGGCGGCGGTTCTTGGCCGTGCGATAAGAAATGCCAAGCAGCAAAATAGCGGCTTGAAATTCGGCATTACTGTTTACGAAGATCAGGTTGATAATATTGGCGATTTAAATCTTTCGCAGGATATAAAAAACAAAATTGATAGCGTGCATCTTTACATTCATTATCGGAAAAATGGCGTGAATTATGTCAGTTATGTCGAAAAGATAAAAAAGGTATTCCCAAGCGCCAAGATTGTTGCCGGTGCTTACGTTTATGATCGAATGGATAGGCTTGTGTGCGAAGAGGGCGGTATGAAAAATTGCACAGCCGCCGAAGAAAAGAAATATTATTTTATGTCGTTGGCGATTCAAGCGGATCTTCTGGAAAAGGGTAATATTTACGCTATTGAAATGCACCCGGGGTATTTTGGAAACGATGCCGGTTTGGCGGATCAAAAATGTAAAATAGGAGATGCCCCGTGTTCAGTCAATAGGCGTGCGGAATTCATAAAGAATTCTGCGGAGATGAGATTAAAAACGGTCAATATGCTGGATTGTTACAAAAGCGGGGTTTGCCGCGGCAAATGCGGCAATACAGTTTGCGAAGCGGGCGAAACCGTTGCTAATTGCGGGTTTGATTGCGGAACGGGATGCCAAAACGAATGCGCCGCCGGTGCCAAACGGTGTTCGAGTAGCGGCGTGCAAACCTGCGCAATGTCAGGCAACTGTTTGAAATGGGGCGCGATCACTAATTGCCCCACGGGCCAAATTTGCTCGGGCGCGGGAGTTTGCGCGCCGTCGGCGTGTGTTGTCAAAACCTGCGCATTTTTGGGCAATTATGAGTGCGGAAGCTGGAGCGACGGGTGCGGGAAAATGATTTTTTGCGGCGCGTGCGCCGCGAACAAGGTTTGTTCCGCCGGAAAATGCGCATCAAGCTGTACCGGCCATTCATCCAAAAAATGCGAGAACGGCAATTTGTATTGGTATAATTCCTGCAATGCCAAGGAAGGATTATTCCAGAATTGCGCGCGCGATGAGGCGACGGTAAATTACCGATGCAGTGGAAATTGGATACAAAGGGAAACCATCAAAAAAGGATGCGGCGGTAACGGTTGCACCCGCGAATCGGTGTGGAACAATGATAATGATTGCGCGGCTATCGGCAAAGTTTGCGGCAGCGGAATTTGCATTGCGCAAACGTTTGGAGGCGGAGGGGAAACAACAATCAAGAAAGGGGAACCTAAGCCAGCGATCAAAATGACCCGCGTCGAGATTATCGCCAAAATCAATGAGATTGCGGCATTAATTGCCAAATTGCAGGCGCAGTTGAAGGCGATGACGGGGAACAGTATTTATTCTTGTTCCCAAATCACTCGAGTTCTCCGTTACGGGATGCAAAATGATTTGCAAGTCAAATGTTTACAGGAAGCTTTGCGGGCGCAAGGCGACGCCGTCATTGTTTCCGGCAATTACGACTTGGCGACAAAGAACGCGGTGGCCAGATTCCAGCAGAAATACGCCAGTGAAATTTTAACTCCCTATGGCTTGCGCTATGGTTCGGGCAATGTGGGCAACGCGACGATGGCAAAAGTCAACGCGCTTATGGTAAAACAAATTAATAATAATTTTTGATGAAAAAAATAGCAAATCGGTTTTTTGTTTTTTGTGTTTTTTGTTTATCGATGATGTTATTTTTTCCGGCGGTATCCGCGGCCGCCGGAACCGCGATAATTATTTATGCCAAAGGCACTGTTGCAGGCGGAGTTTGGCCTCATATGAGGCTTTTAGTAAATGGCGCGGCAGTTAAAGATTGGAATGTTGAAAATGCCGATTACAAGCCGTTTGCCGCGTCGTTGGTTTTAAATGAGGGAGAAAATCGTTTTTCGGTTGTATTTGACAATAATTCAAGCAATACTGCGGAAAATCGGAATTTATATATTGATTATTTAAAGGTGGGCGGCGTTCGTATTGATGTTGAAAACTCGTGTTTCGGAACAGTTGTTTACAAAGTGCCTTCCTATAAATACGGTTTGAAGGTTAGCCAGCACGAAATGAATTCAAACGGGTCTCTTGATTTTAAAATTACTTACGAAAAAGGTAAGGTATGGGATATTTGCGCGGCGTATCTGCGGAACTTTTTTCGCAAAATAAATTTGGATTATCCGGGATTGGCGGCGGTAAAGGGTGCGGTGAACGGCGGCGATTACATTTTGGCGGAAACCGAATTTGTAAACTATCTTAAAAAAAGAACTTTGCCAAAGTATTTTTTTAATGCCGCAGACAAGCAAACTATTTTGGACGTTCTTGATCGCAACGAGAATTTTGCGGGTTACAAAGAAAGCATTTTGGCCGCGGCGAATAAAAGTATCAATCATATTTTTACCGATATTAATTTTAATGCCGGGGCTGATTTTGATTGGGACAGTATCATCCCTAATGATTCGAACTCTTATATTGAAAAAACCGGTTGGCTTCCCGAATTGGCGCGCGCTTATTGGATCAGCGGCGACGAAAAATTCGCCAAGGAATTTTCGGCAGTGGTAAAGGATTGGATAAAAGACAATCCTCGGCCGAATAAAGTTGTTTGGAGCACATTGAATACCAGCAGCAAAACTTGGGCCGAACTTCACATACCTTCTTTGGCGGCCAATTGGATTGAAGCTTATTCGATGATTTTGAATTCCGGATCAATTTCTCGCGATGTGCATATCAGGTTCGTGAATCAAATGTGGGAATTCGCCAGTTATTTGGAGGCCGCGAACAATGAAGCGGGAAATTCCGTCAGAAATCATTATATTGTGCAATTGACCGGCATTGCCGATATCGGGATTATGTTTCCCGAATTCGGCAATTCAAGCCATTGGAGAAATTTTGGTTTTAGCGGGATTAACCGTCATTTATCCGAGGGCGTGCTTGATGATGGCGGCTATATTGAAATGACCAGCGGATACCACGATTTTGTTGTTGATAGCTTATTGGATACTTTTTTATTGGCAAGATTGAACGGATATGAAGGCGATCTTGATACTTCCCGTTATAAAAAAATGTTTTTATGGGAAGCGAATATTAAAACACCAAATAATAAATTGCCGCTTATCGGCGACGGGCATGAGCGAACGGTTGGCGGCACTTTGGCGAAAGGCGCGCTTTTGTTTGATGATCCGGCGATGAAGATTTTTGATAGTTATAAATTTCCAAAGGAATATATTTGGAGATTCGGAAAAATCGGATTGGAGAAATTTAATTCTTTTGCGCCCCCGATATCATCGGCGGCTTCAGTCAGGTTGCCGGATTCTCAATTTTTTGTTTTAAAGAGCGGTGAAGATAAAAACTCGAATTATTTAATGTTTGATTGCGCTCCGTTTGGGGAAGCGCAAATCAATGGCCACAGCCATAATCATTCGGATGCGTTGAATGTCGCGGCGATGGCCAATGGAAAAAACCTATTGATTGATACCGGAAGCGTTTTTTATGGTGATCCGTTGATTTCTTATTATCAATCCGCGCGAGCGCATAATCTTATCGTATTTGACGGCAAAGATTTCTCCTGCAGGGATCACCTTGAGCAACCCAAGCACGATAAACCTTTCGTTACCGATTGGGTAAGTTCGCCTTCAATGGATTTTGCCGGTTGTTCATATGCTTCGGTGGCTGAATCCATGTCGGTGGCCAATGCCAAATGCTTAAATAGTTCCAATTTGTCCGGCCCCAAGCACACTCGCAAAATATTATTTGCCAAACCGAATTATTGGATTGTATCGGATTTGGTTGAGGGTGTTGGAAGGCATAAACTAGATTTGCTTTATCATCCGGCGGATTACGAAGCAAATAAGTACGATATTATTTCCCTTGATAAAATAACGCCGCAGAAAGTTACGGAATTTTTGCCAGCAGGCACCAGCTATACCGCGGTCATCGGTTCTCCCTATCTGAAATTCACCAAAGCCAGTGTCGCTTTGCCGGCGACATTCAGTACATTGATTTATCCCAATGCCGTAACCGCCGGGATCACTTCGGCGAAGTTGGCGGTCAAAGCGGGAACCGCGGCGGTTGTGGATACGGCGGCCCAAGGTTTCAAGATTGATATCGCCAAGGAAAATGCCACAGACTATTTTCTGATTTCCCACGCAACTCCCGCGTCCCGCGCCTACGGCAGCATCGCTTTTGACGGCCAAACGGCTTATTTGCGGGAAACCAACGGTGTATTATCCAAGGTGGATACCGTTAACGGTGGCAATCTCAAATATGGCGACTTTTCCCTAACGATCAGCAACGGCGAAGCCAACGTAACTTGGCCTAACGATAGCGCAGTATTAACCACGATCTGTAAAAGCGGTATTGCCGAAATTTATGTTAATTCCAAAAAAATATCTTCATTTGACAAGGAAGGCGATTGTTTCACTTTTACTGTTCAAAAAGAATCCGCTTGCGTTCCCACATGCACCACTGCCAATGCCAAGCAATGCAATGGCAACGGCGTCCAAACTTGCGCAATGTCGGGCGGCTGTTTGAGGTGGTCAACCGCGGCGGCTTGCCCAACCAATCAGACCTGTACCGGCGGAATTTGCTTTCTGACTTGTACCAGCGAATGTGCCGGCGGCGCCAAACAATGCGATGGTACCATCGGATTAAAAACTTGTGCCGCCGCTAACGGCTGTTTTAAATGGGGCGCGACCACTAATTGCCCCACGGGCCAAATTTGCTCGGGCGCGGGCGCTTGCGCGGTGCCAAATTGTGTTGCCAAAACCTGTGCGTCTTTGGGGAATTATGAATGCGGCGGTTGGAATGATGGTTGCGGCGGGTCAATTAATTGCGGCGTTTGCGAGAGCGGTAAAACTTGCAATACTAACGGTCGGTGCGTTTCTTCTGGCGGCGGTGGAAGCGGAAGTGGAAGTGTGGTTAATCCGCTAATCAATCCGATTGTCAAAATGACCCGCGCCGAGATTATCGCCAAAATCAATGAGATTGTGGCATTGATTGCCAAATTGCAGGAACAATTGAAAGCGATGACGGGTGAAAAATACTCTTGCGTTCAAATTACCAAGGTACTTCGCTATGGCATGCAAAACGATCTGCAAGTTAAATGTTTGCAGGAAGTTTTGGAAGCGCAAGGATACGCGGTGGTGGTTTCGGGAAATTATGATTTGGCGACAAAGAGCGCGGTCAAGATGTTCCAGGGAAAAAACGCCAAAGAAATTCTCGCACCTTATGGATTGCGAGCGGGTTCGGGAAATGCGGGGAATGCGACGCTGGGGAAAATCAATATGTTGATTGCGGGCGGATAAATGCTATCTTGGAATGGTATGAATTTAATTGTTACTCATTTTAAACGGCTTGATTGGATTATGATTTTAGCGGCGATGCTTTTGGTTGCGATCGGGCTGGTTTCGCTTTACAGCAGTTCGTTGTATAGCCACAACTTTGCCAATTTTCACAAGCAGGCGGTTTTTTTGGCGATCGGTTTTTGCGTTTTTTTGGCGATGAGTTTTTTTGATTGGCGGATATTTCGCGAGAGTTCGGCGTTGATTTTGATTTTGTATTTTTTGTCAATCGCGGGTTTGGCGGGGCTGTATTTTTTCGGGTCGTTTAATCGCGGTGTGCGCACATGGTATGACCTGGGGCCGGTAACGCTTGATCCGATAGAATTATTGAAACCGGTTTTGCTGGTGTTGCTGGCCAAGTATTTTTCCCGGCGCCACGCGGCGATGTACCAGGCGCGCCACATAATGCTCACCGGCGCTTATGTGGCTCTTCCGGCGGCGCTGATATTTTTTCAGCCCAATTTCGGGCCGTGCTTGGTGCTTTTCGCGCTGTGGATCGGGATGCTGGCGGTGGCGGGGATAAAAATGCGCCATTTTTTGGCGCTGGTTTTGTGCGGTTTGGCGGTTTTTGCGTTCGGGTGGCTGTTTTTGATGAAGGATTATCAAAAGGATCGGATTTTGAGTTTTTTTACCGCCTATGACCCGATGGGGGTTTCCTGGAGCCAGAATCAGGCAAAGATCGCGGTGGGCACGGGCGGATTGTTGGGCAAAGGCGTTGGCGGCGGATCGCAGACGCAATATGGATTTTTGTCCGAGCCGCAAACTGATTTTATTTTTGCCGCGATCAGCGAAGAATTCGGGATTCTGGGCGCGGTCGCGCTTTTGGCATTGTTGTTCTTGCTGATTTGGCGGGTTACACGCGCCGCTCTGCGCGCGCCGGACAATTTTTCCCGGTTGTTTGCGGCGGGTTTTGCGTTGCTGTTGTTCGCCGAAGCCGCCATTCATATCGGGGTCAATATCGGTTTTTTGCCGATCATCGGCTTGCCTTTGCCGCTGGTGAGCTACGGCGGTTCCAATTTGATCGCTTCGTTGGCGATTTTGGGTGTGGTGGAGGGCATCGTTGTCGCGTCACATTCGGCGATCGCCAAAGAAGGTATAAAATACTGACCAATTTGTCGCAGAGATTAGATCTCTGCAAGAATCTTCCGCGCCCGCAGTGAGACAAATATTTTGGCGCGAACCGACCTTCTAAAAAATCATATGAAAAAGGTTGGACCCTCCCGGAGTTTTCCACAGCGGTACGCGCAATGCTCATTTGCAAGGATGAGAAATCGGGCTATAATGGTAATATAAAATTTATTTAAATAAAAAAATGTTAAAAAAAATTCCCAAAATCGCGGTTTATGTCGTTTTGTTTCTGGTTCCGTTGTTCACTTTGCCGTTCACCAGCAACGCGCTTGATTTTCAAAAGCAGTTTTTGTTGTTTGTTGTCGTCAGCGTCGGTCTTTTTTTCTGGATTTGGAATGTTTTGAGTGAAAAAAAATTGGACATCAATCTTAATCCGTTGCATTTTTTTGTGGCGGGCTTTGCGGCCGTGGTATTGATATCCAGCATTTTTTCTTTATATAGCTATGGCAGTTTGTGGGGCGCGCCGTTGCCGGTGGCGGAAAGTTTTGTCACGGCGTTGAGCTTTGTTTTTCTTTATTTCTTGATCGTCAACAATTTCAAAAAAGAGGAATCCTACGGTTTGATCGCGACGGTTTCAATTTCGGCGGCGATTGCGGCCGTTTATGGAATTTTGCAGGCGTGGGGCGTATATTTGATGCCATTTTTCAGCTATGCCAAGGATCCTTCGTTCAATACGATCGGGACGGCCAACAGTCTTTCCCTTTTCGCGGCGATAATTTTGGCGACGATTTTTCCCTTGCTTTTTGTCAGCAGAAATCCTTATCGGCGTTTGATGGCAATTTGCGGTGGAGTGTTGTTTTTCGCTTTATTGTTTTTTAACGGCGTCATCACTTATTATTTTTCCGCCAGCGCTTCGGGCAGTTACAACCTTTCGCTGGCGCCGTGGATCGTGATGGCGGTGAGCGCGCTGGCGACATTTGTTTTTTCCGTCAGCGACCAAAAATTTTTGAACAAGAATTCGCGCGCCAAGAGCGCATCGTTTGCGGCGATGTTTATTGCGTTGTTGTTCTTGGTTTTTAATATTTTTGCCAAAGATATGGTTGCCGGTGTCTACGGATCGTCGGCGAAGGCGTTGAAAGTTTCATCGTCGGCGGAAGTGGCGCTGAGTCAGCGCGCGGCGGCGGATATTGCGGTGGATGTTTTAAAGCAGTCGTCGCAAGCGTTCTTTTTGGGATCCGGCCCGGGGACTTTTGTTTATGATTATGTAAAATTCAAACCTCAAGCCATGAGCCAGGATAATGTGGCGTGGAACATAACTTTCTATTCCGGCGCCTCCGAGATCATCAATCGGATCGCGACCACCGGCTTGCTGGGCATTGTCGCTTTGCTGTTGATCGTGGCATTGTGGACGGCCCAGGCCTTCCGCACGCTGACCGGAGAAGACGATGAAGATGAGGGCTTGTCGTTGGCGGTTTTTGGCGGTTGGCTGGCGGTGGCGGCGGCGATGTTTTTCTATCCTTTCAACTTTTCCTTGGCAATGATTTTCTGGTTGTTTATGGCATTGATAATTGTCATGGACGAAGAGAATATGGTGTCGCTGCCTCTCAGGTCGGTGCGCTTGACATACGCGGTAACTCTGGTATTTGTCGCGGTACTGGTTTTGGAGCTTGGTTTGTTGGTTTGGACGGCGAAACGTTATTATGCCGAAACCCGGTATTTGTCCGCAGTCAACGCGTTGCAAAAAAATGATATCGTCGGGGCGATCAATGATCTTGAATCGGCCGCCAATTCCACCGATCGTTTGCAAGACAATTATTTGACCGGATTATCGCAAATATATTTGGCGCAAGCGCGCGAAGAATTGAATAAGCAGGGCGCCAAACCCGAAGACGCGATGAAAGCCGCTTCGCCTTATATCCAGACCGCGGTTACCGCGGCGATGCTGAGCACCAATACGGCCAATCCGAACAACTCTTCCAATTGGGCCACGCGCGGCTATGTGTACCGCCAATTGATTGGGATCAGCGATGGTTTTGACACCTGGGCGGTGGATATGTATAAAAAGGCCATCGCGCTTGAGCCGAACAACCCGTCGCTTTGGACCGAGCTGGGACAGGTCTACATCGTGAAAAAGGATCTGGATAATGCCAAAACCAGTTTCAACAAAGCAATTGCGTTGCGGCCGCAATATGTTGATCCGCATTATTATTTGGCTTTGATTGACGACCAGCAAGGCGATAAGGCGGCGGCGATCAGCGAACTTCAGATCGTTAGCCAGCTTTTGCCGGCAAGCGACCAGACTTCAATTGACAATGTCAACAAGGCCATTGACAATCTCAAGCAGGGCAAGCCGCTGAGCGGCCAAGCGGAGGAGCGGTCGCAAATCGGCAACACGGCGCCGGTTGAATCGGGTCAAATTGAAACGCCGACGGATTTGAACGCCGCCACCGGCACTTTGCCGTCCGAAACCGTACCCGCGAAAAGTTTCACACCTTCGGAGTCGTCCGGCAATGCCCCGGCCAAGCCATAGGGAAGGATACCGTGTTTTTTAAAGGTCTAACCTTTGTGCCCGTCCCGAATATGCCGAGGGATAATCGCAAGGGTTAGACCTGGTATTCAAATACTCAAATTTGACATAGTTTGATTTGTTTGCTACAATTTTTAGTTGTTGGAGAAGTTAAATAACTTTGCATCATTGAGCGCAATTAATTCATAAATTTAAGATAAAGCGTACCCCAAAACAAACGAGGGTATTTTTGCTTTTTTGTTGTGTCTTTTGCATTTTAAAATGTTTTTTAAGTTGGAATTGAGTGAAAATTTAAAATTTAAAAATCAAAAATCAAAATGACAATGTAAAATTGTAAAATTATTACCTTGGTATTTTATAATTTTTCAATATAATTTTTAATTTTGATATTTTATTTTTTAATTTAATATTATGGCGGCGCTTAAAACAAAAGATTTCGGCAAGGCCAAGGTTTCCCTGCCTTTGCCTTATCTGCTCGTGCTTCAAAAGGAAAGTTGGGATATGTTCTGGGGCAGCGATTTAAAAGAGCTTTTCACCGAGATTTCGCCGATTCGCGATTATACCGGTAAAGAGATGGAGCTCTGGATTGAGGATTTCAAGCTGGACAAGCCCAAATACAAAAACGATCTGGATGCGCGGATGAACAACGATTCCTATGAATCACCCATTCGGATCAAGGTGCGGCTGGTTAATTTGAAAACCAAAGAATCCAAAACGCAGGAAATATTTTTGTGCGATTTTCCGTTAATGACCGAGCGGGGCACCTTTATCGTTAATGGCGTGGAGCGGGTTTGCATTTCTCAGCTGATCCGTTCGGCCGGGGTGTTTTTCTCAATGCAAAATATCGGCGGACAAAATCTTTTTGGCACCAAAATCATTCCCAATCGCGGTTCCTGGCTGGAATTTGAAACCGCTCACACCGGTTTTATCGGCGTGAAAATTGACCGCAAACGGCGCGTGCCCGCGACCACTTTGCTGCGGGCGTTCGGCATTGATAATGATAACGCGATCAAGGAACTTTTTGCCGATGTCAATAAGGGCGAAGTTGATTTTATTGAGGAAACCATCAAAAAAGACCCGACGCACAACCAGGCCGAGGCCTTGGTGGAAATTTATCAGCGGTTGCGCCCGGGCGATTTGGCCACCGCCGACACGGCCAAAGAACTGATTTGGAATATGTTTTTCAACTTTGAACGGTATGACCTTTCCAAAGTTGGCCGGTGGAAGATGTGGAAGCGTTTGCCTCATTTGAAAGCCAAGGGCAGATTGACCGATCTGGTGGAAGTCAAAGATCGGGTTTTGACCGTGGACGACATTGTGGCGGTGATCAAAGAAATTATCCGTTTGAACAATGATCCGACGGGCAAGGCCGATGAAATTGACCATCTGGGCAACCGGCGCGTGCGGACTTTGAATGAATTATTGGTCAATCGCTTGCGCTTGGGATTTATGCGCACCGAACGCATCATCAAAGATCGGATGTCAACTTTGGAAGCGATTGATTTGTCGCCGCTGCAATTGATCAATCCGCGGCCGGTGATGGCGGTGATCAAGGAATTTTTCTCGTCGTCGCAATTGAGTCAGTTTATGGACAATGAAAATCCATTGTCGGAATTGGAACACAAACGCCGTTTGGCCGCGACCGGCCCGGGCGGTTTGACGCGCGAGCGCGCCGGTTTTGAAGTGCGCGACGTGCAACCCTCGCATTACGGCCGGATTTGCCCCATTCAAACGCCGGAAGGCCCGAACGTGGGCTTGGTGGGCTATTTGGCGTCGTATACCAAGATCAATAATTTCGGATTTTTGGAAACCCCTTATTTTAAGGTGGAAAAAGGCCGGGTTACCGATGAGTTGATTTATATGACCGCCGACGAGGAAGAAAAGTTTAACATTGCCACGGCTATCGCGCCTTTGGATGAAAAGAACAACATTATCCCCAAAAAATTGGAAGCGCGCATCAAGGGCGAGCCGGGAATCTGCCCCAAGGAAGACATTGATTACATTGATGTTTCACCTCAACAGATTCTTTCGGTGGGCACTTCGCTGATTCCGTTTTTGCAGAATGACGATGCCAATCGCGCGTTGATGGGTTCCAATATGCAGCGGCAGTCAACGCCGTTGCTCTATCCCGATCCGCCGCTGGTGATGACCGGCAGCGAAGAAAGAATCGCGCATGATTCGGGGCATATTTTGCTGGCGGAAGGCGCGGGCACGGTTACCGAAGTTGACGGCATTCATATCTCGGTGAAATACGACGACAAGGATCTGGGCGAAAAAACCTATTATTTGCGGACATTTTTGCGCACCAATCAATACACCTGTTTTCATCAAAGCGCGATCGCGCCGCTGGGCAAAAAAGTCAAGAAAGGCGAGCCGCTTTGCAATGGCGGATCCATTGTCAACGGCCATTTGGCACTGGGGCACAATGTTTTGGTGGCGTTCACTTCGTGGCGCGGCGGCAATTTTGAAGACGCGATTTTGCTTTCCGAACATTTGGTGGCCAATGACAAATTCACGACCATCCATATGGAGAATTTCGCCTGCGATGTGCGCGAAACCAAATTGGGTCCGGAAATGACCACCTATGATATTCCCAATGTTTCCGAGGAAAAATTGAAGGATTTGGACGAAGAAGGCGTGGTGCGCATCGGCGCGGAAGTCAAGCCCAACGATATTTTGGTGGGCAAAATTTCCCCCAAAGGCGAACAGGAGTTGACTGCCGAGGAAAGATTGCTGCGCTCAATTTTTGGCGAAAAAGCCAAGGATGTGAAGGATACTTCTTTGATGATGGAACACGGCAAGCGCGGCCGCGTGGTCGGCGTGAAGGTGTTTTCGCGCGAACAGGGACACAAATTGGAGCCGGGCGTGATCAAGCGGATTGAAATTGAAATTGCCGAGTTGAGAAAAGTGCGCGCCGGCGACAAACTGGCGGGGCGGCACGGCAACAAAGGCGTGATTTCGCGCGTTTTGCCGATTGAAGAAATGCCCTATTTGGAAGACGGCACGCCCGTGGACATCGTTTTGAATCCGATGAGCGTGGCTTCGCGTATGAATTTGGGGCAGATTTTGGAAACGCATTTGGGATATGCCGCGCACGCTTTGGGCTATCACGCGATCACCCCTTCGCTTTCGGGCGCGGTTGAGGCCGATATCAAGGCGGAATTGAAAAAGGCGGGACTGTCCGAAGACGGCAAAGAAAAACTTTTTGACGGCCGCACCGGATTGCAATTCCCGGGCAAGATCACCGTGGGTTACATTTATATGATGAAGCTGATCCATATGGTGGAGGACAAAATTCACACGCGCAGCATCGGGCCGTATTCGCTGATTACCCAGCAGCCGCTGGGCGGCAAGGCGCAATTCGGCGGCCAGAGGTTCGGCGAAATGGAAGTGTGGGCGTTGGAGGGCTATGGCGCGGCATTCACTTTGCAGGAAATGCTGACGATCAAGTCCGACGATATCGCCGGCCGCGCGGCCACTTATGAAACGATTTTGCGCGGCGAACAAATCAAAAACCCGAATATTCCCGCGTCGTTTAACCTCTTGGTGAGCGAACTTAAATCGCTGGGATTGAGCGTTGAAGTGAAAGAAAGACCGGCCCAACAATAAAAATTAAAAATGTAAAAATCAAAATGTAAAATTTTGGAGTTGAAATTTTGCAAAGCAAAATTTCAACGATATATAAAATTTCCTAAATTTTTAATTTTAATTTTTCAATTTTAAATTTAACTATCATGCGTGTAGAAGATTTACAATCCATCAGGATCAAATTGGCTTCGCCCGAAGAAGTGATTTCGTGGTCCCATGGCGAGATCACCAAGCCCGAGACCATCAATTACCGCACCCAGCGGCCGGAAAAGGACGGCTTGTTTTGCGAAAAGATTTTCGGTCCCGAGCGCGATTACGAATGTTATTGCGGCAAATACAAACGGGTGCGTTACAAGGGAATTGTTTGCGATCGGTGCGGCGTGGAAGTGACCAAAAGCTCGGTGCGGCGCGATCGCATGGGGCATATCCAGCTGGCGTGCCCGGTTTCGCATATTTGGTTTTTGCGGGGCGTGCCGTCGCGCATCGGCCAGGTTTTGGATCTGCCGATGCTGGCGCTGGAAAAGGTAATTTATTTCGCGTCATACGTGATTATCACGGTGGACGAACAGGAAAAAGAAAAAATCGCTTCCGAAATTGAAGCCGAGTTTGCCGAAAAAACCAAAACTCAGAAAAAGATTTTTGTGCCGCAGGATGAGGCGGCGGCGGGCGATAAAAAAGAAACCAAGGCCGTGCAAAAAGAGTTGCAATCGGTTTTGGAAGAGTTGCGCGACGCGCGCGACCGCGCCAAATCCGAGCTGGCGGGCATTCAGTTTATGCGCGTGATTTCCGAAGCCGAATACCGCAATTTGTCGTTGAAATACGGGCAATGTTTTTCGGCGGGCACCGGCGCGGAAACCATTCGCAAACTTTGCGAAAAAGTCAATTTGGATAAGGTTATTGAGGACTTGAAAAAATTATTGGAGCTGGCATCGCCCGAAGAAAAGCGGAAAATTTATATCCGCCTCAAGCTTTTGCAGGGAATGCAGCAAGCCGGCATCCGGCCCGAATGGATGCTGATCACGGCGTTGCCGGTTTTGCCCGCGGATTTGCGCCCGATTGTCCAGCTGGACGGCGGCCGTTATGCCAGTTCGGATTTGAATGATTTGTATCGCCGCGTGATCAACCGCAATAATCGGTTGAAATATTTGCAGGAAATCGGCGCGCCCGAAGTGATTGTGCGCAACGAAAAGCGGATGTTGCAGGAGGCGGTGGATTCGTTGATTGACAACGGGATGAGAAAAGGAACTACCACCCAGGCGACCACGGGCGGCCGGCGGCTGTTGAAGTCATTGGCCGATATGCTGAAAGGAAAACAGGGCCGTTTTCGGCAGAATCTTTTGGGCAAGCGCGTGGATTATTCGGGGCGTTCGGTGATTGTGGTCGGGCCGCATTTGCGTTTGAACCAAGTGGGCATTCCCAAAAAGATGGCTTTGGAATTGTTCAAGCCGTTTGTGATCCACCGCATTTTGGCAAAGGAAATGGCGTTCAACGTGCGCGGCGCGTCGCGTTTGATTGAGGCCGAAACCGATGAGATTTGGGCGATTTTGGAAGAGGTGGTGAAAGATAAATTGGTGCTGATCAATCGCGCGCCGACTTTGCATCGCTTGAGCATCCAGGCGTTCAATCCGGTTTTGATTGAGGGCGAGGCGCTGCAAATCCATCCCATGGTTTGCAAGGCGTTTAACGCGGATTTTGACGGCGATCAGATGGCGGTTCATTTGCCGCTGTCGGATATGGCGCAAAAAGAAGCGCGCGAACGGATGCTTTCCAGTTTGAATTTGTTAAAACCGGCCAAAGGCACGCCGGTGGTGACGGTTTACCAGGATATGGTTTTGGGTTGTTACTGGTTGACCACGGAGGTTAAAGGCGCCAAAGGCGAAGGCAAGGTCTTTGCCACGCCCGACGAAGCGATTATGTTTTACGAATTTGGCGACATTGACTTGCGCACGATGGTCAAGGTGCGCGACATCAAGCCGTCGGCGCCCGGTTTCACCCAAACCACGGTGGGCCGGATAATTTTCAATCGCACCTTGCCCGATGATTTTGCGTTCGTCAACCGCATGGTGAAAGTCAAGGATTTGGAAAGCATTGCCGAAGATACGATCCGCAATTACGACACCAAGACCACCGAAGATACTTTGGATCGGATAAAAGAATTGGGTTTTGAATATTCCACGGTCTCGGGAATTTCTTGGGGTATGGATGATCTGCATGTTCCGGTGGAAAAGGCGGGCATCATTAAAGACGCGGAAAAGGAAGTGGAAAAAACCGAGGATTATTACGAAAAAGGGCTTTTGTCCAAGGACGAAAAGAAAAACAAGATCATTGAAATTTGGTCCAAAGCCAAGTCAACCATTGAGGCATTGGTGCCCAAAACCTTGTCCAACACCAGTTCGGTGTACCAGATGATTGATGCCGGCGCCCGCGGTTCGTGGTCGCAGCCGGTGCAAATGGCGGGCATGAAGGGCTTGGTGGTGGATCCGTCCGGCGACATTATTGAGTTGCCGGTGAAAAATTCCTACAAAGAAGGCCTGGATGTGCTGGAATATTTTAATTCCACTCATGGCGCGCGCAAAGGCACGGTGGATACCGCGTTGCGTACCTCAACCGCCGGTTATTTGACGCGGCGCTTGGTGGATGTCGCCCATGAGGCGATAATTTCCCAAGAGGACTGCGGCGATACCGAGGGATTTGAGGTTCTGTTCAAGGATGCCGAGGAACTGGGCCAGAATTTTGCCTATAAAGTTGTGGGCCATGTTTCCATGGAAACCGTCAAGTCGTCCAAAACCAAGGAAGAGATCATCAAAACCGGCGAGATCATTGATTGGGTGATCGCCCGCAAATTGGTTGAGGAAAACATTGAAAAAATAAAAATCAGGTCGCCTTTGACTTGCAAGTCCGAAAAAGGAATGTGCCAGAAATGTTATGGCTGGGATTTGGGCAATAACAAACCGGTGCGGATGGGCGAGGCCGTCGGAATTATCGCGGCGCAATCCATCGGCGAACCGGGAACCCAGCTGACGATGAGGACATTCCACACCGGCGGCGTGGCAAGCGGGGCGGATATCACTTCGGGCTTGCCGCGCGTGGAAGAAATTTTTGAAGCGCGGATTCCGGGCGGCAAGGCCGAGATTTGTCCGGCCGACGGCACGGTGCTTGAAGTAATTTCCGAAAAAGGCCAAAATAAAATCATCAAGATCAAGATTAAATCAACGGCCGCGGTCAAGGAAGAAAAGAAATCCAAAGCCAAGAAGGCCGCCGAAGCCGCGGATATGCCTCAGAAAGTTACCGATCAGAGCGCCTTGCCCAAGGGCTGGCAGATTGTTGATTTTTCCGCGCCGAGCAATGTCAATGTTCTGGTGAAGGCCGGCGACGAGATCAAAAAAGGCCAAGCGCTTTGGGAAGGCAGTTTGGATTTGAAGGAACTATACAAACTTACCGGCCGGGATACGGCGCAAAGATATATTCTCAAAGAAGTCCAGCGGATTTACAGTTCGCAGGGGGCGACGATTCACGACAAGCATGTGGCGGTGATTATCCGGCAAATGTTTTCGCGGGTGAAGATCACGGATCCGGGCGACAGTTTGTTCACGCCCAAAGAGGTGATTGAATTGAAACAAGTGCTGGAAGAGAACAACCGTTTGCTGGAACAAAACCTGAAACCGGTGCAATTCGTGCCCGTGTTATTGGGTGTTTCCAAAGTGGCGTTGACCACCGGCTCGTGGCTTTCATCGGCATCCTTTCAGGAGACCTCGCGCGTGCTCATCAAAGCCAGTTTGGAGCGGTTGGAAGATCGTCTTGACGGTTTGAAAGAAAATGTCATTATCGGCAAATTGATTCCGTCGGGCACGGGCTTTCATTATCAGCAAAACAAAGACGCGGCCGCCGCGCTTGCAAGAGAAGAAGCGAAAAAAGAATAACTCTGCGAAAAATGCGAAAAGCGCGTAGGGGCGGGCCTTGTGTCCGCCCGCCTGTCGGGGGAGAATAGGTCAACCACCCGCCTTCGTTAACTATGGCGAGGCAAAGCAAGGGTTGCCCCTACGGGAAGAGGCAATAATTTTGTTTGATGATTTTTCATAATTCTGCGTATGAAAAGAGTTTCCAATCGCAACCACAAGAAAAATAAAATCTCGCTGGATATTTCTCGGATGGTCAAATTTCCCGGAGAAACCGGTCGCTGGGCCGCGGGCATCGCGTTGATTGTTTTGGCGCTGGTGATGTTGCTGGGATTTTTCGGCAAGGCCGGGATGCTGGGCAATTGGTTTTCGCAAATGTTAGCGGCGGCGATCGGCGGGGCGGCATACGCCTTGCCGGTCGTTTTGCTTGTGGCCGGGATAATTTGTTTTTCTCCCAAGCAGGATCGTTTTGCTCCGGCGCTGGCGCTGGCGCTGATTTTGTTTGCGGCGGGCGCGAGCGGTTTGTTGGCTAATTCCGATACGACCGCCCGCCGCGGCGGGATATTCGGTTATTATTTGGCGTTGCCGGTTTTGAACTTGTTCGGTTTTTGGGTGGCAATGATATTTTTTGCCGCGGTGATTATTGCGGCCGTGTCAATTTTTTGGTGGTTGCTTGGACAGCCGCTGCCTGATTTTTCCGGGTTTGAATTCAAGCGCGGTTTGCCAAAAGGAAATAAAAAAGTTGCGCCGGTTGCGCAAAAATTGCCGCTGGCCAATGTTTTCAATCAGCGAAAGTTTGACTCCAAGTTGGTAATCAATGTGCCGAAATTTTCCGCCAACAATAATAAAAAGGCCGCGGTGAAAAGCGAAAACATCGCCGATAAAAAATTGTCCGGAGTTCGCAGTTCGTTGATTGCCAAATTGCAATACAAAAATCCGCCACTGGATCTCTTGGACAAACGCGAATCGGCGCCGCTGGCGGGCGACACCGCGCAAAATTCGGCGATTATCAAAAAAACGCTGGAAAATTTCGGCATTCCGGTGGAAATGGATCCCAATCCGGTGATCGGTCCGTCGGTAACGCAATATGCGCTAAAACCGGCCGAAGGCGTGAAACTTTCCAAGATTACCGCGCTTTCCAACGATTTGTCGTTGTCGCTGGCCAGTTCTTCCATCCGCATTGAAGCGCCCATTCCGGGCAAGGCCTTGGTGGGAATTGAGGTGCCCAACAAAGAACGCGAAGGCGTGGGATTGCGGGAGCTTCTTTCCACCAATCAATTCCAGCAGTCGTCTTCCAATTTATTGATCACTTTGGGCAAGGATATTTTGGGGTCGCCGATTTACGCCGACATTGCGCGGATGCCGCATTTGCTGGTGGCGGGCGCGACCGGCACGGGCAAGACCATTTTTTTGAACAGCGTTTTGACGTCGCTTTTGTATCGCAATCCGCCGGAAATGCTGCGTTTGATTTTGATTGATCCCAAACGCGTGGAAATGAAGGGCTATAACAAATTGCCGCATCTTTTAACGCCCACAATTTCGGATGTCAACAAAACCATCGGCGCGCTCAAATGGGCGATTGCCGAAATGGATCGCCGATTTGATGTTCTGGGAGAAAAGGACTCGCGCAATATCGGCAGTTACAATGAAAAATGCGCCAAGGACGGCGATGAACCGTTACCCTATATTGTTTTCGTGATTGATGAAATGGCGGATTTGATGGCGACAAAAGGAAAGGAAATTGAAGCCGGCATCGTGCGGTTGGCGCAAATGGCGCGGGCGGTGGGCATTCATTTGATCGTGGCCACGCAAAGACCGTCGGTGGAAGTGATTACCGGTTTAATCAAAGCCAATATCACTTGCCGGGTGGCGTTTCAAGTGGCGTCGCAAATTGATTCGCGCACAATTTTGGACATGGGCGGCGCGGAAAAACTTTTGGGAGCGGGCGATTTGTTGTTCACCTCGGCCGAATATCCCAAGCCCAAGCGCATCCAGGGCCCGTATATTTCCGAAAAAGAGAGCAAAAAGGTTTTGGATTGGATCAAGGAAAACAATCCCCAACCGGAATTCAAAATTGAAGACGGCGTTTTGGAAAGTTTGGTGATGGGCGAGGCGGGTCGGGAATATAATGGCAACGGCAGTATGTTCAATGTGACGGAATCCACCGGCGAGGGATTTGGCGACGATCCGATGTATGAGCAGGCCAAAAATGTGGTGGTGCAGGCGCGCAAGGCCTCGGCGTCATTTTTGCAAAGACGGCTCCGCGTGGGTTATGCGCGCGCGGCGCGGCTGATTGATTTGCTGGAAGAGCGCGGCATTGTTGGCCAAGGCGATGGCGCCAAACCCCGCGATGTCCTGGTTTCGGCGCTGGACGCCGGCACCCAAGATCTGCCCGGCGGCCTGTCGGGCGACATCAACGACGTTCAAGGTGGCGACTCCGACGACAACTGGCAGAAAGTTTGACGTAAAGCGTCAAACTTTCAGTAATTTGTATTTTGTATTTTGTAATTGTAGGGGCGGGCTTTATGTCCGCCCCGAGTTTGTATTTTGCATTTGAGGTCAGTCCCCTGCGTAGCTTTAGCGAAGCAGGGGTCTGACCTCTTCAAACTGTATTTTGGAATTTGATTTCAAAACGGGCGTTGCCCATTTTTGGATATTTGCATTATAAAATGGATTTATGATAAAATTGGCTTATAAAGACAATGTCATGGCAAAAAAACCAATAAAATCAAATTTAAAATCCGATAAATCCACATATGAGGAGCAATTAATGGCTTTGGTGGAAAACCTTGATGATAAAATAAAACTTGTCGCCGAGGGCAATTTGATGCTGGGCGAAAGAATGGAACGCGGGTTTGCGGCTGTTGATAAAAAGTTTGCTGTGTTGGAACGAAAAATGGACATTGGTTTTGAAAAAGTTTGGGATAGGTTTGACGCGATGGATGGCAGAATTGATTTTCTTGAAAAAGATATGCATGGCAGTTATAAAACGGTAATTGAGTATTTATCGCGAATAGAAAATGAACTTGTGAAAATTAAAGTTGAGCTAAAAAGATTAGATGAAAAGAAAGCCGACAAAGAAATTCTGGCGGACTTGGCAAAGCGGATCGCCAAAATTGAAAGGGACATGGAACAATGTAAAATCCTCTGCAAAGACAAATAAATAATTTTCCAATTTTAAAACGGGCGTTCCCCGTTTTTGTATAAAAAAAGAGGACTCGCTCAAAGCTAAAAGTCATGCTTTATTATCCTCTTTGGTCCGAGGTGTCATTATATAACGATGTTCGAACCATTTCTTCGCATTCTCAGTGTATATTTTGCTGCCGGTATCTATTTTTTCTTGGACATTTTCTTCACTATCTTTTGGATCGATAGTTATTAGGATAACTTGATCAATCAGCGCGTGTATTGGTTCTTTTTTCTCCCTTGCCAATTCTCGCAGGTCTGCAATTTGCCACTTTATGAACAAACTGTTCGATTTATAGATATTCTCAATCATTGAATTCCTCGTTATGTATGTAGCATAAAAATAAAATTTTGTCAAGATTGGTGGATGGGGGAATTATCGGTATAATCAATAATACCGAGGATAACTTCGGCAATTTTTAGCAAAAATACTATGCCAATGAAAAAACCAAAACTTAGCGAGAGCGACAAGGTGCTGGCGGCGCAGGGGGAAAAACAGAAGAGTTTGCAGGCCGCGCTGGATGAGATCCGCGAGAAATTCGGCGAAGGCGCGATTATGACTTTGAAAGATGTGAAGGCCGTGGATGTGGATGTGATTCCCACGGGCTGCATTTCTTTGGATATGGCGCTGGGCGTGGGCGGAATTCCGCGCGGGCGCGTGGTGGAAATCTATGGCGGCGAGTCGGCGGGCAAGACCACATTGTCTTTGCACATTTTGGCCGAGGCGCAAAGGAAAGGCGGAGTGGCGGCGTTTGTGGATGCCGAGCACGCGCTGGATCCGCAATACGCCAAGCGCATCGGCGTGAATGTCAACGACCTTTTGATTTCCCAGCCGGACTCGGGCGAGCAGGCGCTGCAAATTGTGGAAACATTGATGAAATCCGGGCAGGTGGATATTATCGTGGTGGACTCGGTGGCGGCGCTTACTCCGCGCGCCGAGATTGACGGCGAGGTGGGCGATCAGCAAATCGGTTTGCAGGCGCGGCTGATGTCGTCGGCGCTGCGCAAATTTTCTTCCATTGCGGCCAAAACCAACACCATTATAATTTTCATCAACCAAACACGGATGAAGATCGGCGTCACTTGGGGCAATCCGGAAACCACTCCCGGCGGCATGGCGTTGAAATTTTATTCATCGCTGCGCATTGAACTGAAACGCATCGGCCAATTGAAACACGGCGAAGAAATCATCGGCAACCGCGTGAAGGCCAAGATCGTGAAAAACAAAGTGGCGCCGCCGTTCAAAGTGGTGGAATATGATATTTATTACAACGAGGGAATTTCGCAATTCTCGGATGTGATTAACACCGGCATGTCCTTGGAGGTCATCAAAAAATCCGGCACCACGATCATGTTTGGCGAACAAAAACTCGGCGTGGGGATGGAACAATCAAAACAATTCCTGCGCGACAATCCCGATGTCTTGGAAAACATCAAAAAAGAATTAAAAGTGAAAATTGACTCCACCTTTGACGATTCCAACGCGTGAAATCATTTAATCATAAAACAAAAACGCTCGCCAAAATGGCGAGCGTTTTTGAATCTGTATTTGCAGGGGCGAATAATTATTCGCCCGTATTTGTTTGCTATGGAAGCAAGGCCAAGAATCTTGCGCGTTTCACTTCGCGGGCGACCATTCTTTGGTGCGTGGCGCACACGCCGGTTTTCTTTTTGGGTTTGATTTTTCCCATGCCGGAAGTGAAATGCTGCAGCGTTTCGGTGTCTTTGAAATTAATATCCTGAATGTTTTTTTGGCAAAAATAGCAAGCCATATAATTCGCTTCGCAATTTTCAATTTTCAATTTTCAATTTTCAAACGATAATGCCGCGTTTTAATTTGGCCATTAAACCATAAGCCAAGCTTGATTTCGCTTCACTCAATTTGAAAATTCATTGGAAATTGGTTATTGGAAATTGGAAATTTATGAGTTTTGTATTTAGAAGGGGATGTTTTTTACATCAATGTCGTTGTCTTCTTCAATGATGGGAATGTCGGGTTCCGAGGGTTGTTCCTGATTGCCGCCGCCGGCAGAGTTTGGTTTGCCATAATCCTTTACCGCGCCGGACGCAGGAGCGGACCTTGCCTCGCCGTAGCCTTGGGCGGAGGCGGGTTTTGGATTGTAGCTTGATTGCGCCGGCGCGGCTTGATAATTTCCGCCGCTTGCCGAATCGCTTGGCCGCGGACCCAATTGCATTGATTCGGCGACAATCTCGGTGCGGTAGCGTTTGTTGCCCGCCTGATCTTGCCAATCGCGAGTTTGCAGGCGGCCTTCAAACATTGCCAGCGAGCCCTTTTTCAAATATTGGCCGGCAATTTCGGCCAGCCGTCCGAAAAGCACAAGATTGTGGAATTCGGTTTTTTGCTGGCGCTGGTTGGTGTTTTTATCCATATAGAACCGGTCGGTCGCCAGGCCGAAATTGGCCACTTGTTGGCCGCTGGGCATCACTCGGATCTCCGGGTCGCGCGTCAATCGGCCGATAAGAAAAACCTTATTTAAATTCATTGAAACAAATATCGAAGCACGAATATCGAAACTCGAAACAATACCGAATGTTCAAATCTCGAATGTTCAAAACGGAATTCCGTTTTTGTCATTTGAAAATTTGAAAATTCTAATTTGTTTCGATATTCGATATTCGATATTCGGATTTAAGGAATTTATTTTAATATTTCGTCCAGCTTTTCTTCAATGTCGCGCAATTCGGCCTTGATCTTGGTGCGTCGTTTGGGCTTGGCCGGCATTGCCTCGCCCGAGCTTTTGGCGGAGGCGGGCATTGCCTCGCCCGAGCTTTTGGCGGAGGCGGGTTTTGTCTCTTCGCCGGCGGCCGGGACGGGTTTTGCTTCGGTTGATTTTTTGGCGGCAACGGGTTTTTCCGCGTCAGTTTCTTTTTTTGTTTCTTTGGCGGCAATTTTGGTTTCTTTCTTTTCCTCTCTTGCTTCCTCCTTGGGGGACTCGGCAACGGGTTTTTCTATCTTTTTTTCAACAACTGCCGGGAAACTTTGCGCCGGTGTTGTTTCCATTTCAACAAACGGCCGCGCCGCTGTCGGGCGTTCGCGCCGGGGTTGTTTTTTCAGTTTTTCCGGATCGTAAAAAATGATCAGGCCGCGCAAAATTTCGGCGATCGTGTCGGTTTCTTTTTTGAAATCAACCGCGAATGCCGGTTCGGCTTGGAATAAAATCGTGTTCACATAGGCCGCGTCCTGTTTTTTGACGCGATAGGCGAGCCGTTTTTTGAATGCCTTGGGTAACTCAACGATAACGCCGTTTTTGGCGGTGATCGCGGCCGTCAGTTTGTCTTGAAGCTTCTTGGCCTCATCCTCGGGCATATCCTGGCGCGTCAGGTAGGTAAACTCGTAATTTTTCATCATATATATCGCGGCCATCTTTTAATGGTTCCGGTGGATTTTACTATCGCCGGAGATGGCCAATGTGCAGTTATCTTAGCAACAAAACGGTTTTCCGTCAATGTTGGAATAACGCATTTAGACATTTAAAAACCTGACTATGAGCCCGCTCGTTGGGACATTTATTTTCTTACTTTTGCATTGATTTGATTTTCTTGATTTTTTTGTCAATTTCATTTTTTAATTTTACCGGA
>Ga0172381_10000146_pt1 | contig 81956 bp, 92 predicted proteins | sample Leawel6488metaG_FD_119754 | JGI IMG/M metagenome (GOLD analysis project Ga0172381, IMG submission 119754) | Leachate microbial communities from a municipal landfill in Southern Ontario, Canada - Leachate well 64-88 metaG | ecosystem: Engineered > Solid waste > Landfill > Unclassified | place...
CATCAATTCAAGGAGCTGAATCAGTCAATCAGGGAAGCAAAAAGTGAAGCTATGCAGATGCGCCTGTCTGCGTTCTGTTAATTTCCCAAGAAGCCCACGCCTTCAGGCGTGGGTAGTTCACTCCGTCACGAACATTTTCGGCGAACCGAAAATGTGCGTGCAAAGTGCTTGCACTTTGCACACCGCCCAAACCCCCGCCTCTAATGATTATAGTTATTGCTCAGAACTCAAGATCTTCATCACAGCCCACCTTCGGGGCGGGCGTCAGCAATACCTCGAGATCATCACAGCGTGCTGATGATTGATTAAAAAGAAATAAGAAGCAGCGTATCGCTTGCCCGCTTGATGCCGCGTGCATTCGGTGCTTAACCGAATATGGCACCGAATCCATGGTCAACTGCATCGGCAGTTGGCCAGACTTTGGCGCTTAACCAAAGATAGCGCCAAAGCCGAACGTCAAATTCCTCAGAATTTGGCGTGCATTCGGTGCTTAACCGAATATAGCACCGAATCCAAGTTCCGCGTTGTTTTCCTCTTCCTCGATTACCTTGGAAATCGCCGCGACAACTTCCGGCTTGCATTCTGCCGCAATCCCCTTACCCTCGGCATCAACAAGCCCTTTCAGCTTTTCGCGCGCGAAAACCGCGAACTCGTCGGTTGCGCGCATGAAGGCGTAGCACTTTTCCCTGTCCTGCCCGACAGAAGCGCCATCCTTCACCTTGTAGCCGTTCCTCGAGAAGCAGGGCTTCCCGTACGGGTCGGCTTCCAAAAGCGCGACCAGCTTTGCCTTGGATGCAACCGGGACCTCAAAAACCATATTCATAGTACAACCTCGTCATCTTTTCAGGTGCGGAAGGAGCATGAGGAAGCCCATCACAATTATTATGACCGGCCCCATCGGCAGGCTTGTCCTTATCGTGCCTATCTCCTGCGCGAGCCAGATGCTGCCAAGCGCGCATATCAGTATCCCGTAAAGCACGCCTTCCTTCCTGCGCTCGTTTTCCGGGGAGGCGGGCGAGCCCGCGTTTCCCTTCCCATTCCTTGCCATGGCATTTTCAGGGCGTGCATCGTTAAAAAGCATTCGGAAAGGGCCAAAATCAGCGGTAAACCCTGTCCCGCTTGTCAAAATCTAGGAAATAGACCGCATTCCCTTCAACCGAATATATTATCCTGAAAGGCGGCACCCAAACGCTCCGCTCCCCTTTCCTCTCAAACCGCAATGGCTTGCCGACGTCAGGCTTTTCCAATATTTCCGCCACCTGCCGCTTCACCCTTTCCTTGACCGCACCATCCTTGATTTTCCTGACTGCGCGCCTGAATGCCTCTGTATAAACGGCATCAGCTACCATGTGGACAGCTCCTTGAGGAATTCCGCCTTCTTCATCTTTCTTGCCCTGCCTGCCTCAATTTCGCCCCAGCCCCTTGCAGCCCTTCCCATCATGTATATCTCATCCTCAATTTCTCCAGCCATCTGCTCCACCGGGCGCGCGACTATGGAGCCATCCCTGTCCACGAGCATCACCTTGCCCCCTTTCTGTATGTTGTGCTTCCTGCGCATCGAGAGCGGGAGCACGAGCTGCCCCCTCGATGAAACCGTAACCACTGCAATGTCCATTCAAACACCCCTGGTAAGTAAAATAAGATTAATCATATTTATATTACTTTGTCAATGCCAGCGCCTACGTTTTCTGCCGAACGCCTTGCTTTTATAGCTTAATCTGCAAATGCCCATCATGGCAATCAGGCTGTCTAAAAGAGTGGCGAACATCTCCTATGAGATACGCGACATAGTCACGTTCGCGCGCAAAGTGGAAGCGACGGACAAGAAGATACACTGGTTCAACATAGGCGACCCTAACCAGTTCGGCTTCAAGCCGCCCCAGCACGTGACCGACGCGATAATGGAGGCGCTCCGCCAGCCGCGCTATTCCGCCTACTGCCCCTCGGAAGGCGACCCGCAGCTTCGGCAGGCGGTTGCAAAGATAGAGGGCGTGCCCACGGAGAACGTCACCATACACTCCGGGCTGTCCGAGGGCATAGACTTCCTTTTCCAGGCGCTCATTGACCCGGGCGACAACGTGCTTCTCCCCTCGCCGGGCTATCCGCTTTACAATACAAAGCTCATGGTGAGCTGGGGCGTGAACAACTACTACCCTACCGGCGAGGACTTCCTCCCAGACCCCGATGAGATGCGCAAGCGCATAAACGAAAAGACCAAGGCGCTCGTGGTGATAAACCCGAACAACCCCACCGGCGCGCTCTATCCCCGCCCGCTCCTCAAGAAAATCGCCGACCTCGCGGCAGAGCACAAGCTTCCCATCATCGCGGACGAGATTTACGACAGGGTGACGCTTGACGAGGAAAAGTCGGTGAACATGCGCGACATCGTTTCGCCCGACCAGCAGCTAATCTCCGGCAACGGCATATCCAAGAACTTCATCTACCCCGGCGCGCGCGTGGGCTACCTTGCGCTCCATGGCCCGGGCATGGAAGGCATGCGCGGCGCCCTTGCAAAGCTTTGCAACCAGCGCCTGTCCGTGAACTGGGAAATGCAGCGCGGCGCGCTTGCCGCCTTCACAATGCCCCCTGTCCACCTCGAAGCTTTCAGGTCCGAGCTCAGGAAAAGGCGCGACATAGTCTACAAGGGGCTCAACGAAATCCCCGGCATGCATTGCGCCAGGCCCAAGGCGGCATTCTACTCGTTCCCGAAAATCGAGACTGACAAGTTCGCGGACGACCGCGCATTCGTCTATGCCATGCTGGAGGACACCGGCGTGCTGGTGGTGCCGGGCATGGGCTTCTCGCCAGTGCTTGACGGCAAGTACTTCCGCCTGGTCTTCCTCGCGCCGCCCGAGGAGCTGCACGAGGCAATCGGGAAGATGGCGAGGTTTGTGGAAAAAAGATGCTGATTTTTTCCAGCAGCCCGGCGCAAGCCCGCCTCCGAGCGGGAAGGGGGCGGCGGGTGCCGATTTTCCAGGCGCATATCGCGCCAGCCGCAGGGAGGAAGCGCTGATTTTTAAAGAAATTACGGCATACTTCCCGCAGTCGTGATACTATGGCAGATGACATCGGCGCGCGCTCAATAGCACTACACCGCGAAAAGCGGGGAAAGCTCGAGGTAAAAGGCAAGATGGGCGCGCAAAGCACGGAAGGGCTTTCGCTTGCCTACACCCCTGGCGTTGCCGCGGTCTGCCGTGAAATTGAAAAAAACCCCAAGGCGGCATACGAGCTTACCCTGAAGTGGAATGCAGTCGCAGTGGTGTCGGACGGCAGCCGCGTGCTGGGGCTTGGGAACATCGGCCCGCTCGCGGCATTGCCCGTAATGGAGGGCAAGGCGCTCCTTTTCAAGGAATACGGGAACATTGACGCATTCCCCATATGCCTCTCCACGCAGGACGAGGACGAGATTGTGGAAACTGTTGCCCGGCTTGCGCCCTCATTCGCAGGCATCAACCTGGAGGACATATCTTCACCCAAGTGTTTTTCCATCGAGCGCCGGCTGAAGGAAAAAATGGAAATCCCGGTTTTCCACGACGACCAGCACGGCACGGCGGTGGTGGTGCTGGCGGGCGTGCAAAATGCGCTCCGGCTCTGCGGCAAGGAAAAAAGCAAGGCAAAAGTGGTGGTGTCCGGCGCAGGCGCTGCGGGCTATGGCATAACCAGGCTGCTTGCCCAGGACGGCTTTTCCGAAATACTCGTCTGCGACAGCAAGGGGATACTTGAGGAAACGGACGGCATGCTGGAAAGCAAGCGCGAGCTTGCATCAATCACCAACCCGCACAAGAGGCGCGGGGCTCTTTCCGAGGCGCTTGCCGGGGCTGACGTTTTCATAGGCGTCTCCTCCCCCAACATTGTTACTGCGGAAATGGTGAAAACAATGGCGCCCGGGGCAATAATCTTCGCGCTCTCCAACCCTGTGCCTGAAATCAGCAGGGAAGCCGCGCTTGCAGGCGGGGCGCGGATATACGGCACCGCACGCGCGGACATGCCGAACCAGATAAACAACGTGCTTGGCTTCCCGGGCATCTTCCGCGGCGCGCTGCTTGTCCGCGCCCGCACCATAAACGAGAAGATGAAGCTTGCGGCTGCGCATGCGCTTGCGGGCGTGCTTTCCATCCCGGAAATTTCAGATGAAAAGGTGCTGCCCCTGCCGTTTGACAGGCGCGTGGCGCCCGCCGTGGCATCCGCGGTGGCAAAGGAGGCGGTGGCGAGCGGCGTTGCAGGCCTGCCGCTGACAGGCGCGCAAATAAAGCATGAGCTTGCCCTGCTCGGGCTGGGCGGGGAATAGCGGATTCAGGATTCATTGCCAGTTGGGCGATACCCCGCCGCTTGCGGTGGGGCCCAACTGGCAACATTTCGACCGAATGGCGATGATACCCCGCTGCTTGCAGCGGGGCGCGACCAGAACTGCGAACCGTTCTGGTGCGCAGCAGAACGTTGCGACGTTCTGCTTGCGCCTTCGGTCGAATTCATATTGCATGGCGGCATGGCGCTGCGGAAAAACCTGCGCCTGCCTTTCCCGGAGGATTTCCATGGGCAAAAGGATTGAGAAGGACGCGATTGGCAGCGTAGAAGTTCCGGAAGGGGCTTATTATGGCTCGTTCACCAGCCGCGCCGCAGGCAATTTCCCGTTCGCAAAAAGCAGGGGCGCATCCGAGCTTTACCGTTCATACGCGATAGTCAAGCTGGCATCCGCGCGCGCAAACTGCAAGTCGGGCGTGCTTGCCGCGAAAAAGGCGGGCGCGATAGAAAAAGCCGCAAACGAGCTTCTCGCCGGGAAATTCGACAGCCAACTGCCGCTCGGCTTTTACCAGGCTGGGGCAGGCACGCCATTCAACATGAACGTGAACGAGGTGCTGGCAAACCGCGCCAACGAGATTCTGGGCGGCGGGCTCGGAAGCTACGAGCACGTCCATCCGAACAACGACGTTAACATGGGGCAGTCATCGAACGACGTTACGCCCGCCGCGATAAGGATAACGCTCCTGCGGCTCTCCCCCTCGCTTGAGGCGGAGATTGAAAACCTTTGCAGGACACTTGATGCCAAGGCCGCAAAGTACAAGGGAAAGATAAAAGTGGGCAGGACGCACCTGCAGGACGCGGTGCCCATCGGCATTGACCAGGAGATACTCGCCTGGTCTGGCGCGCTTGGCGAAGACCTGGGGCAGATTCGCGAGGCGAAAAAGCTGCTTTGCGCCATGCCCCTTGGCGGCACCGCGCTGGGCACTGGCATCGCCTCGCACCCGCAGTTCGCGGAGAACGTGGCGGGCGAGCTGTCCTCCATCACGGGCGAGAGGATAACCAGCGGCAAGAACAAGCCCATGCTGATATCAAGCATGAACCACTTCCTCGCCTATTCATCAGCCCTCCGCTCAGCGGCAGTGACGCTGGTGAAAATCTCGTGCGACCTCAAGCTTCTCGTGTCGGGCCCGCGCGCGGGGATTGCCGAGGTGCAGATGCCCGAAGTCGAGCCGGGCTCCTCCATAATGCCCGGGAAAATAAACCCGTCCATGCCCGAGGCGCTGGAAATAATCGCGCTCGACGCCATCTCGTCCGACTCCGCGGTGCTGCATGCCTGCCTGGGCGGGCAGATGCAGCTGAACGTGCTCACGCCCCTCATCGCGAAAAACACAATCGAGCCTGTGCTGGACCTTGCAGGGGCGATTGCCATGTTTGACAAGTACTGCGCAAAGGGGCTGGAATACGACCTTGCGGCAAGCCAGCGGCAGGTGGACGCCTCCTACATATTCGCAACCGCGCTCAACCCCTACCTTGGCTACCAGGCGGTTGCCGGGCTGGTGAAGGAATCCCTCCAGACGGGGAAATCCGTGCGGGATGTTGCGCTCCTGCACAAGCTCATGGAGAAAAAGGATATTGACGCCATACTCTCGCCGGGCAGGCTCACTTCCCCCGCGCCCATTGACGGCGCGCTTTCAGAAAAGGTGAAGAAAACGGCTGCTTACAGGGAATACCTCTCAAGGATAGGCAAGTGATTCGCGGCGCGCGCATCCGCCTTGTTCCTCGTTTCATGCTTCGTGCGCGCCTTAGCCTGTCTTCTTGCACACGCCCATCGCATCAGCCGCGCCCACTGGCAGGTAATCGGAGCATTCATAGCCAGACGGGCAGCCGAATCCCGCAATGCCTCCGCACTCGCACTGCTGCACGCACTGCAGCGTGCATGCCGTCCCCTCGGGAGCGCCGCGGCAGGCGGATGCGCACTCGTTCCAGTTCCCGCGCGCGGACTTGCACGCAGCCTCGGTCATTCCCTTGGGCTCTGGCGAGTAGGTGCAGTTGCCCCTGAAGAACGCCCATTCCTCGCAGCTGCTGTTGTCAGGGAACACGCAAATCCCGTACTCGCTGCCGTCGGCATTCTTCAGTATCTCGGACCGGTATCCGTTGTTCACGCAGTTTTTCGAGGCAGGGTTTGCAATCCCCGCCCCGTCTCCGTTGTTTCCATTGTTGGATGCCGCGCACCCGAACAGGAACAGCAAAAGTGCAGCCGATGCGAATACCGCGAAAAGGAACCTCATTTCATCACCACGGCAGAGCTGCGCGCGCAGCCTTTTTATTAACGCATGGTTTGGTTCGGCTGAAGCGCGCCCATGTCTCTTTTGTAAAAATCCAGCGCCTTGGACAGGCACGCGTCAAACTCAGGGACGTTCCTTACCAATGACGAAAGCTCTGGCTTCCATATTTTCCGCTTTGCCCTGCATCTGCGGGCAAATGCCTCATAATCCGGCTCAAGCCCTGCAAGCGCCAGCTTCTTTTCCAGGCATTCCCGCGTGGGCACCACTCCCCTGTCTATCAGGAAGCAAAGGTCGTAAATGTCCCTTGCAGAGTCCCTTTCCATCACCGCCCGCACCTTCTCAGCCATTATCTCGCTGTCGCGCATCACAAAAACATCAAAGACAGGGATTATGTCCATATGGTGCCCGATTGCCGCTATCTCGGGCTTTTCGCAGGGTGTTTCCCTGAAGCTCATCTCCACAGTTATGCTGCAAAGCGTCTTTTCTGAATTGCGGTAAAGCGGCCCCTCTATCTTTGCCATGAAGCTTTCGCCCCCTTCGTGGGAAGATGAGCTTTTGATGCGGCTTGCAATGCCAAACGCCTTCAGTCCGTCCGCGACTATGGCTTGGCAGCCGATTTTTCCAGTTGCAGTGAAATCCAAATCCTCCGAAAAGCGGTTGAGCCCAAAGCATTTGGCAAGTGCGGTGCCCCCTTTGAACACAAGCTCGCTTTTTGCCTTTTGGTAAATCACGAACAGCACAATGTTCTGGTAATAGTCCTTCTCGGCCTGCCCGAGGTTGAGCCCGCGCTTTTGCGCATATTCGGAAAGTTCATCCGCATTCATATCATCAGCCTCCATTTCCTGTTGATTTTTCTTCCCTTCACAAATGGATTCGCAGGATAATAATTCCTGCCAATTTTCATCTCGCCTGAAATGTCAATTCCCTTGTGCTTTTGGAGCATGTAGCCCACCTGCCTCCACACCCTTTCCGAGCCGAGCCTTTGCAGGTATGCCTTCAGCTTTTCCATGTCGGGCTTCAGCGCATTGGCAAACACATTCTCTATCTCCTGGAAATTCCCCATGCATTCGGGCTTGAGAAAGGCGTCAATCATCAGTTTTTCAACCTCGGCAACGAATACATCCTCCTCCCCCTGCCTTTCCTTGCGGAAGCCCCATGTGCTTTCCAGCTGCACGAACTTCAGGCGATAGCCCAGTGCTTCCGTTTCCTCGTGCCTCCTTGCGGTTGCAACATACACAGTGACCGGAATTGCCTGCGTGAACCCATATAGATAGGATGCGGAAATGAAGGATACGTAGGACGGATAGTGCAGGTTGGAGGCAATTGCGAATATGTTGTTGGAGGCAGAATAAGCGCCGCGCCCCACCCGCTTTATTTTTCCCGTGCGCACTAATCTGTGCATGAGCACGCGCGCATAGCCTGTGCTGCCTAATCTGCGCGCAACCTCGTTGAAATGCACCACCGGCCTGCTTTTCAGCCATTTCCTTTCTTCCATGCCATTGTTTTCTTTGAAAAAGTATTTAAAGTTATCATTTTTGATAACTTTAAGGAAGAAATATAAGAAAAATGGGAAAACTGGTGCATTTCGTTCAAAAATCCGGCAAAATACTGCATCTCCTGCTTCAATTGCCTCTGGAAGACGCTCCCGCCGCGCCTCCAAGCCGGCAAAGCTTCGCCGCCGACGTGCTTACATTTATAAACATTTATTCCCATTACTCTACAGGGGATGGTTTGCTTGGATGAGCTTGAAAAGAAAATCAACACGGAGATTGACACGATTCTCGCCAATCTGTCCGGCGGCCCGGCATTTGCCGACGCATTGCGTCAAATCGTGAAGTGCGCGGACGAATTCGACAAGGAAGCCGTTCTGGGGTATATTGAAAACTACAAAAACAACCTCAAGGCAAAGACATCTTCCCAGCTCATTGCCGACGGCATCATAGTGAATCTGGATGCCCTTGCGCAGGCGGTCAGGAAAACAGTGCCTGACGAGAACGCATGGAAACGCCCTGCCAATGGCAACATCGCCCCCAAGCCAAAATACGATGGCGAATTCCTTACGTGCCACACCATGGTGGGCAAGCGCAACATATGCATTCCCGTCCCTGTCGTGCAGTTTTCCCCTGCCAAGCTCCCGCAGGCAAAGATGCGTGTCATCCTCAATTGACCTGCCGACGTCTTCCGCCCCGCAAAACTCTTATAAACCCTTAGGGATGAAATAGTGCCACGCTTAAGCATTCTGATGCTGATTTTTATCGCAAGAGGTCAGTATATCAGACTATCCCAGAGGTTGTATTATGGTACGAAAGGAATACGTCGTTGATGAAGTCGTAAAGATGATGAACAACATCGACAATGTGCGCAACATCGCAATCGTTGCCCACGTCGACCACGGCAAGACGACGATGACCGACTCTCTCGTGGCGCGCGCCGGCCTGATAAGCAAGGAGCTTGCGGGCGAGCAGCGCATGATGGACTTCGACGAGCAGGAGCAGGCGAGAGGCATCACCATCAAGGCTGCCAACATCTCGCTCGCCTTCCAGCAGGACGGCAAGGACTACCTAATCAACCTCATTGACACCCCCGGGCACGTGGACTTCGGAGGCCACGTCACGCGTGCCATGCGCGCGGTTGACGGCGTGGTGCTGGTGGTGGACAGCGTCGAGGGCATCATGCCCCAGACGGAAACAGTGCTCCGCCAGGCCCTCAAGGAGAAGGCCAAGCCCACGGTTTTCATCAACAAGATAGACAGGCTGATAAACGAGCTGCAGCTCGACGACAAGGCAATGCAGGCGCGCCTGATAAAAATCATAAACGGGCTCAACAAAATCATCGAGCAGTACGCGCCTGCGGACAAGAAGGAGGAATGGATGATAGGCGTTGCAAAGGGCAACGTGGCATTCGGCTCGGCCTTCCACAAGTGGGCCGTGTCAATCAAGTCCATGACCAAATTCAACATCAAGTTCACGGACATCTTCAACTACTGCAGGAAGGGCGACCACAAGACGCTGGTGGAAAAGTCCCCGCTCGACGAAGTGCTGCTTGCGATGGTGATTGAGCACCTTCCCAACCCCAAATACGCCCAGCAGTACCGTATCCCTGTCATCTGGAAAGGGGACATTGACTCTCCCGAGGGCAAAGCGATGCTCAAGTGCGACCCGCTGGGAAAGACCATCGGCGTGTGCTTCGGCGTGGTGAACGACCCGCACGCGGGAGAGGTCGCCATGGTGCGCATGTTCTCGGGCACCATCAGGAAAAGCGACATGCTGTTCCTCGCGTCCCGCCTTACATCCGAAAAGGTGCAGCAGGCTGCCATTTACATGGGGCCTGACCGCGTCATGGTGGACAACGTGCTTGCAGGGAACATCGTGGGCCTGGTCGGCCTGCGCGATGTTTACGTCGGCGAAACCGTTTCCACCGATAAAATCCAGCCATTCGAGCAAATCAAGCACTACTCCGAGCCTGTGGTGACGAAGAGCATCGAGGCAAAGGACAGCAAGGACCTTGCAAAGCTCATCATGGCGCTCCGCCAAATCGGCAAGGAGGACCCCACCCTCAAGGTGGAAATCAACCACGAGACGGGCGAGCACCTTATCTCGGGAATGGGGGAGCTTCACCTTGAAATCATAGAGTACAAGATAACCAAGGAGCGCGGGATACCAATCGTGACCTCGCCTCCAATCGTGGTGTACCGCGAAATGATTTCCGGCAAGGCGGGCCCAATCGAAGGAAAGTCGCCCAACAAGCACACCAAGCTCAAGATGATAGTGGAGCCGATAGAGAAATCGGTCTACGACGCCATGGTGGAGGGCAAGATTCCCGACGGCAAGCCAAAAGGCAAGGCGCTTGTTGAGACGCTGGTGGAATGCGGCATGGACCGCGACGAGGCGAAGAGCGTGCTCGACATCCACAACAAGAACATCTTCCTCAACGACACGCGCGGAATACAGTACCTCAACGAGATAACCGAGCTCATGCTGCAGGGATTCGAGGAGGCAATGGACTCGGGCCCGCTGGCAAAGGAGAAAGTCGTGGGCGTGAAGGTAAGGATAACGGACGCCACCATCCACGAGGACCCGGTGCACAGAGGCCCCGCGCAAATCATCCCGGCAACCAAGCGCCCGATTTACGCAGCGATGATTTATGCCGGCGTGACGCTCCAGGAGCCCAAGCAGAAGGTTACCATCCTCTGCCCGCAGGAATACATGGGCAACGTGATAACCCTCATCCAGGGCAGGCGCGGCCAGCTCATCGGCATGGAGCAGGAAGGCGAGCAGTCCACAATCATCGTGAAGCTGCCTGTCGCGGAAATGTTCGGCTTCGGAAACGACCTCCGCTCTGCAACGCAGGGCAGGGGCATCCCGTACCAGGAATACGCGGGCTACGAGCCGCTCCCCAAGGAAATGCTTCTCAAGATTGTCAAGCAAATCCGCACGAGGAAGGGCGACAAGCCTGACCCGCCGACCCCGATGGACTTCCTGGACGCTTAAGTTCCTGCGTCCAGTTTCTTCTTTTTTCTTTTTGCTTTCCCTTAGCGCAGGCAATGCCCGCACACCATAACATTTTATAATGCTTTATTACAAATCATAATAAGGTGAGCAAATGACTTCCGCAATCGTGAACCTGACCGAGGAGAACAACCGCTTCCTCAACATCATCAAGGCGCATTTCGGCATCAGGAACAAGTCCGACGCAATAAATTTCGTGGTGGAAAACTTCCCGAAGGAGGAGATTGAGCTGGAAGTCCGCCCGGAATACATCCGCAAACTGCAGAAGATAAGGAAACAGAAGGGCAAAGTGTACAATTCAGCTCAAGAGATGCTGAAGGAGTTTGAGAAGGATGTATAGATCCGAGCCTGTCTCTGTCTTCGTTCGGAAAATGAAGAAACTTCAGAAAAAGGACAGGCTGCGGTATGAACGGGTCGCCAAAAAAATCATTGAAATATGCGATGAGCCGCACCACTATGAGTCGCTTGGCAACGTGATGGCAGGCATGTTCCGTGTGCACATCGACCCTTTCGTGCTCACTTTTGAAATCGATGAGGCAAGAAAAATCGTGCGCTTTTTGAATTTTGACCATCACGACAAGATTTACAAAAACTGAGAATAGCTCGCGCTGATTCTCGAAGAAAAATAAAGAAAAGAGAAAAAAAAGAAGTAACTTATCTAGACGACCTAGCCATCCTCTCCGTCTCGTCGCGCTTCTTTATCGCGTAGGACAGGTTGGAGTCGTTCTTCGCCGCAAGCTCGATTTCATCGGCAAGCGCGTCGGCAAGTGTCTTTTTCTTGTCGAATGCGCCCATGATTGCCGCAAGCGCGATGTTCCTCAGCGCCATGTCAAGCCTGCGCGATGCGGAAACGTCCACTGCGACCTGGTAGGACACGCCTCCCATGGACACGCGGGTGAAGTCTTCGCGCGGCGCGGCATTCTGCGCCGCGTCAACGAGGAGCTGAACCGGGTTCTTCTTGGTGCGCGTCTCGACGGTTGCAAGCGCCTGCTCCACGATTCCCATCACGCGGGACTTCTTGCCCTGGAGCCTTCCGTCCGTCCTGATGACCTTTCCCGACGTCTTCTCTCCCGTGCCTCCGCGCATGAGCTTGTTGGCAAGCCTCTCCGCGATGTTCACGCTTGACTTGCCGAACTGCTTCTTGGCATGCCTTCCGTGCGAGTGCGGCATGTTGACCGGGGACAGGTTGACATACGCCACGAATGACGGATCCGTCACCTTGACTTCCGAAAGATCGTACTTCCCGAATAGCTTTTCATCCATTAAAATAACACCTTTTGCTAATTTTATCTCTTAGGCTTTTCCTTCTTCTTCTGGACCAGCATCTGCAGGTCCACTCCGTTGACCTTTATCACCTTGTAACGAACGCCGGGGATGGAGCCCATCTGCCCGCGCTGCGAGCCTCCAAGGCCGTCAATGGTGACCTCGTCGTGCTCGTCAATGTAGTTGATTGCGCCACTGCGCGGTGCGAACGCGGTGACGAACTTGCCGTTCTTCACAAGCTGTATCTTGACGCATTTGATGAGCCCGGAGTGGGGCTGCTTCTGCTCAAGGGCCTTCTTCTCGATGACAATCCCCTTTGCCATTGGCGAGCCCTCGATAGGGTCGTACTTCTCCTTGAGGCGGAGCGATTTTCGCTTCCAGGTCTTCTTGAGCCAGCGCTGGCGTTGCCTCTTGCGGCTTATTGACCTTCCTGACAATTCCCCTCTTCCCATAAACAACTCCTCCGTAAACATCAATCATTTCCATAAGAGCTACTTCGAAACCAGCCTCAGGTCGCAGCCGAACCGCCTCTGCAAAAGCGAGCGGCCGACCTTTATCCTGTCCCCGTTCCTGCCAATCGCGTTCCCGCGGTCCTGCTCATCTACGGTGACATAGGCGATTTTGGAATCGCTTTTCTCATGAACGTTTATATTCTTCACTGCGATGCTCCCGAACAGGTTCCTTATGAACTGCTCCATGTCCGGCGAGTCCTCGAACACGAGGACCTGGCGCGCGAACGCCTGGCGCACGCGCGTGATGTTGGCGCCCTTCCTGCCTATTGCGCGCCCCAAATCCCCCTGCTTGACGATGAATGCGACGGCTGCATCGCTTATGAGGCAGTCCACCACGGCTGCGCCGGTCTGGGACTCGAATTCCTCGATGCACTTCATGTCGTCCTTTGATAGCTCAATCATTTACTTTCTCCTTTGAACGGATAAATATGCGGCTCATTGCTTTGCATACTCCATGATGTTCGAGTTGCCTACGTCGTAAACGGTGAGCACCGAAACGGGGAATGGCTTTCCCACCACCGTGCCTAGCTCCACCGACGTCCCCTCGAAAACCGCTGTCGGCACGCCCGAGAGCTTGCAGAAGCGCACCACGTCGTCCTTCACCTCGTCAGGGCAGTTGCTCGCAAGCAGCACCAGCTTTGCCTTGCCGGAAAGCGCGCGCTTCACTCCCGTGTTTGCGCCGAATTCCACCTTGCCGGAGTCCACGCACTGGCGGACCGCGTGGGAGAATGTCAGTGCAGCGGATGATTGTTCGGATGATTTTTTCCTTGCCATAAATACACCTTGGAATATCATTTATTCAGTGTTTCATCATTTTCCTGTGCCCGAAATTCATTGGGGCATGCGACCTTGCCTTGAATGCATCATTCATTTTCCAATCCCTTGGCTTAATCTTTGCTGTCGTCGGAATCTTCTTAATCAGGCTCGGCTTTTTTTCCTGCGCAACATCCGCTGGCGCTGCATTGGTTGTGCCGCGCAGGCGGTCAATGAAATTTTGGATTGCTTTCGATATCTTGTTCAAATCAATCTACTCCAGCTGTTTTTACTTCATGCAAACAAATAAAAACAGACCTCTCAGCCCAGCTTGAGCTTCAGCTTCACGAGGCCCGTGCCGATTGGGACTGTCTGCCCCACGATGATGTTTTCCGTGACGCCGATGAGCCTGTCGTCATCGCCCCTCACAGCCGCGTTTATGAGGTGCTTTATCGTTTCCTCGAACGCGGCGCGGGCGAGCACGCCTGCCTTTTCGCCTGAAAGCCCGTGCCTTCCGACCGATTTTATCGAGCCGCCCATTGTCATGGCGTCGGCAAGCAGCATGCAGTGGCGCTTGTCCACGGACAGGTTCTGCATTTCCAGCACCTGCTTCAGCTCGTTCATGAGCGAGTTCCTTGCGGCCTCTATGCCCAGCACGCGCGCAATCTCCTGCACGTCGTTGGTGTAGGCCCTCTCGGCTTCCACCTTGGGGTTTTTCATGACTGCCGCGAGGTTGGAGCCCGATGTCCTGATGAAGTAGCTTCCGTCCTTCCCCTTCACCACGATTGTCCTCTTGATTCTTTCCACCCCCTTGATGTGGAGCGCGCGGAGCTTGGTGGTGAGCCTGCGGATGTTCCTGAGCGACGAAGTGGTGGATTTCACCGTGATGACGTTCCCTTCGGAGTCCATGTGCGCGCCTGCGAGCGCCTTCACCCTCTTCTTCACTTCCTCCAGCGTCACGCCTTCCGCGTCCATTTCCTGCTGCTCGAGCGTGATGAGGATTTTCTTGTTCTCAAAGTCCTCCTCCACATAGGCGACCTTGTCAAGCGTGGTCCTCTCGATTTCCTTTGCGACTTCCTTCGCCTTGTCGTACGACGCGGCGTATTCTTTCTTCAGGAAAATGTCCATGATGGGCTTCTTCGGCTCCTTCCTCGCGTCCACAAGCTCTATCAGGCGGGGCAGACCCGTTGGCACCTGCTCTGCCACTCCTGCGTAGTGGAAGGTACGCATGGTCATCTGCGTGCCCGGCTCGCCGATTGACTGCGCGGCGACAATGCCCACTGCCTCGCCGACGTCAATGAGATTCTTTTTTGCAACCATATCAAACACCACGTGAAGCGTGCCTGTTCAGGCGTCGTGCTCCTCTTTCTTTATTTCCTCGATTACCTCGGTCTTGGCATTCGCCTTCATCGGGTCGAGCCCGTCGCCGCCGTACTTGAACTGCACGATGGTCCCGCTGCTGTCGCGCACCGACAGGTCGCTTACGACTATCATGTCCTGGAGCGCGTTGATGAGCCTGCGCTGCATGTAACCCGAGCGCGCAGTCCTGATGGCCGTGTTGACCAGCGATTCACGGCCTCCCATCGAGTGGTGGAAGAATTCCGTGGGCGAAAGCCCTGTCTTGAACGAGCCGAACACGAACCCGCGCGCGCCTGCGCCCAGGTCGCCGCGCCTGAAGTGCGGGAGCGTCCTGCCGCGGTAGCCGCGGTTAAGCCTCTTGGAGCGGACGGCCTGCTGCCCCACCATCGCCGCCATCTGGATGGCGTTCAGGAGCGAGCCTCTCGCCCCGATTTTCGCCATGATGAGCGCCGTGTTGTCAAAGCCCATCGAGTGCTCCACGATGGTGCCGGTCGTCTCTCTTGCGCGCGAGGTAATCTGCATGATTTTCTCCTCGAGCGACTCCTTGAGGGACAGCCCCGGCGAGCGCTCGAGCGTCTTGTTCTTGTACTGCACGATTGCAGCCTCGATTTCGCGCTTCATGCTGTTCTGCTGCTCGAGCAGCTCCTTCTGGTGCTCTGGCAGCAGCGTGTAGTTCCTCAGCGACACGGAAAGCCCGTGCGCGGTTATCACGTCAAGGAGCATGTGCGTGGACTGGTCCACGAAGTCGCGCGCAGCCTCTGGGCCGCGCGAGTGGAAAATCTGCTCCAATATCTCGTTCTCGTAGGACCTGGACTCAAGCGCGCCGGAGACGAGTATGCCGTTTTTCACGACTATCATCGCGTCCGGGTCGTCCTTCGGGTCCTTTGTCCTGCAGAGCTTGGACCTGACCTTGATGTTGAGCTCTTTCGGGAACAGCATGGAAAGTATGAGCTTGCCCGAGTATTTCTCGCCGCAGTCCGGCTTTGGCAGGCGCGAAATGCCCGCCATCGCAAGCAGGTGGCACGCCTCGTCCCTTTCGAACTCGGTGTCGTGGCGCGTGAAGTAGTAGGCGCCCGACACATAGTCTTCCTGGGGCTTGATGATTGCGTGCCCGTGCCTTGGCGAGATTATCTGGTGGTGCACCTTCATGAGCATCTCGGCTTCCACCCTCGCCTCCTCGTTCTGGATGACGTGCATGTTCATTTCGTCCCCGTCGAAGTCGGCGTTGTACGGCGGGCACACGACTGGATTGAGCCTGAAGGTCCTTCCCGGGAGCACGCGCACCGAGTGGCACATGATTGACATCCTGTGCAGCGACGGCTGCCTGTTGAAGAGAACGGTGTCGCCGTTTATCATCTGGCGCTCTATCACATAGCCTGCGCCGAACGCAGTCAGTATTTCCTCGCGCGCCGTTGCGGTCACGCGAATCCTCTTGCCGTCCGTCCTCACCACGTATTCCGCGCGCGGGTAGGTGTCCGACATTATGTACTTCTTGCACTCCTCCACGTTCCACGAGGTAACGCGGACGGGGATGGTCATCTCCTCGGCGACTTCCTGCGGCACGCCCACCTCGGAAATCGAGATGTTCGGGTCGGGCGAGATGACCGTGCGGGCCGAGAAGTTGACACGCTTTCCGGACAGGTTGTACCTGAACCGGCCTTCCTTTCCCTTCAGCCTCTGTGAAAGCGTCTTGAGCGGCCTGCCTGACCTGTGCCTGGCGGGCGGGATGTTGCTCGTCTCATTGTTGAAGTACGTCGTGACGTGGTACTGGATGAGCTCCCACAAGTCCTCGATGATGAGCTGGGGCGCGCCTGCGTTGATGTTCGCCTCGAGCCTCTGGTTGATTCTCATGATGTCCACAAGCTTGTGGGTGAGGTCGTCCTCGGACCTGTCTCCCGTTTCGAGCGTGATTGATGGCCTCACCGACACCGGCGGCACAAGGAGCGCGGTAATCACCATCCACTCCGGGCGGGCGTACTGCGGGTCGAAGCCGAGCATCTTGAGGTCCTTGTCGGGCACCGATGCGAGCCAGTCGCGCACCTCGGTTGGGAGCATCATCGCCGCGTCCTTCGAGAACGTGGTGGGGCGCAGCAGCTTTATTTCCGGGATTTTCTCCTGGCAGTGCGGGCACTTCTGCTGCTTCTTCTTCGCCTTGTTCCTCATCTCTTCCTCGATGTCGGCGTCAATGTGCGCCATCAGCTCCTCGATTTCCCCCTCGGAAATCAGGATTCTCTTGCACGAGTGGCACGTTGACTTCAGTATGAAGAGTATCTGCTTGGCAAACTCGGGGTGGATGACGGGCCTCACGAGCTCGATGTGCGCAAAGTGGCCCGGGCAGGAGCGTATCTTGCCCCCGCATGTCTTGCATTTCAGGCCGGGGTCAATGACACCCATCCTGGGGTCCACCAGCCCGCCGTCAATCGGGTAGGAGTCGTCATTGTAGGTGTCCGGCACCGTTATCTTCACTGACGACGCCCTCCTTATCATCTCCGGCGAGAAGAGGGAGAATTTCACGCGGTCAACCATTTTTGTTACAACCATTTGAACACCATACCGATTTTCTTTCATCCATCGAGCCAAGCATTTTATGCCAATATCAAATCAACAAAATAAAAAAAAAACAAAAAACCCTCAAGCCTTGTCGCGCAATATCAGCCTCGGGAAAATCCCCAGCGCCTTTATTTCGTCGAGCAGCAGCTTGAACGCGTAGCTCATTTCCACCGCGTAGATTTCCTTCGCGTCCACGGACGGGTCGAGCGGGTCGTACAGGCGGTTCTTCGTGTGGTCCTGCACCGCGATTGCGCCCGTCTTTGAGGAAACGAAGAGCGTGGTCTTGTCCGACTCGTCAAGCAGCCTTTCCTTGATGAGCATTGACGCGCCATAGCCTATCAGGCAGTCGCGTTCCATCTCTCCGAACCTCAGCCCTCCTTCCCTTGACCTGCCTTCCGTCGGCTGGTGGGTGAGCAGCTGGACCGGGCCGCGCGAGCGCACGTGCATCTTGTTTGAGACAAGGTGGTGCAGCTTCTGGTAGTAAATCACGCCGATGAATATCTTCGTCTTGATTGCCTTGCCCGTGAAGCCGTCGTAGAGGACTTCCTCGCCGTACTCCTCAAGCCCGTGCTCCCTCATGATTTTCTTCATGTCCTCGTCCTTGTCGCCCTCGAATGCCGTGGCGTCAACGAGCTTTCCCGAGTAGCACGCAGCCTTGCTTCCCAGCATCTCGAGCAGGTGCCCGATTGTCATACGGGAAGGGATGGCGTGCGGGTTGATGATGAGGTCAGGCACAATGCCGTCCTTCGTGAACGGCATGTCCTCCTGCGGGCGGAGCATCCCGATGACTCCCTTCTGCCCGTGGCGCGAGGCGAACTTGTCGCCCACCTCGGGCACCTTGATGGAGCGCATCCTCACCTTCACAAGCCTGGTGCCTGCGAGCGAGTCCGACAGGAGCACGGAGTCCACGACTCCGCCTTCGCCCGACTTGAGCGTGAGCGAGTTCTCCCTCTTCTTCTCCTCTGTCACTCCGAAAACCGTGATTTCCTCAAGGAACCTCGGGGGCGATGTCTTGCCCACCAGCACGTCCCTCGAGCCTGCCTCGCACTCCGGCGAGATGATTCCGTCCTCGCCGAGGAAGCGGTATGCCGATTCCTCGCGGTAACCCGATGTCGTAGCCGCGGGAATTTCGAACTTGTCGCGCTGCCCGCCCGGGTAGCGGCGCTCCTCGCTGTCATGCGTCTTGTAGAAGACCGACCTGCCAAGCCCGCGGTTCACCGCGTTCTTGTTCATGACCACCGCGTCGCCGATATTGTATCCGTACGAGCTTGTGACCGCGACCACGAAGTTCTGCCCTGCCGCCCTTTCCGAGAAGCCGAGCAGGCCGTACGCCTTTGTCTGCGCAAGCGGCTGCTGCGGGTAGTATAATATATGCCCGCGCGAGTCGTTCCTCATGTTGAAGTTGACGGTGTACGTGCCCAGCGACTGCTTTGCCATGGCGCACGCCATTGTAATCCTCGGGGACGAATTGTACTCGGGGAACGGAAGCACTGACACCGTCACTCCGAAAATCGTCGAAGGCGACAGTTCCAGGTGCGTGTGCTCGGGCGTGACATCCTCGGGCCTGAGCGCCACGTAGGCCGTCTCCTCCTCTTCGGCATCGAGGTACTCGATGACGCCGAGCTTCACCAGGCTCGTCCAGGAGATTTCCCCCTTTGCAAGCTGGTCAAGAAGCACGGGCGTGAGGCGGGACTGCCCGCTCTCCACCACGATGTATGGGCGGCGCGCCCTTCCCTGGTCGCCGTTGATGAAAAGGTCCTCGGTCTTCTGGTTGTAGTGGAAATTGACCTGCGGCGAGAGGCTTCCGCTCCTCCTCTTGCTGCGGAGCTCGGAGATGAGCGCCTTCCCGCTGTCATGGAAACCGATGAGCCTTCCGTTCAGGTACACGCTGGTCTTCCCAGACTGCCCCATCGGAATCTGCTTCTTCCTCTTGATTTTTTTGCGTTTCACAAATATCACCAGATGCCTAGGGCTTGACGCCGAGCTTCACGATTGCCTCTTCCACTGTCTTTTCGTCCTCTCCAATTGAAACTTCGCAGAAAAGCGACATGTTCTTCACCAGTGCGCAGGACGGGCCTTCGGGCGACTCGTTCGGGCAGAGCTTGCCCCAGTGTGTGCCATGCAAGTCACGGGCCTTGAAGTGCGGGTGCTTGCGCGAAAGCGGGGAGATGATTCTCCTCAGGTGCGACACCGTGGAGAGGTAGCTTGTCCTGTCCAGCAGCTGCGACACTCCGGTCTGCCCGGCTATCCAGTTGCCCGTCGCCATCGAATACCTGATTCTGTCCGTAAGCGCATCGGGGCGCACGAGCGTCTGCACCGCGAGGTGCCTTCCTCTCGAGTCGGCCCTGCCTGCCTGGTATGAAACGTCCTTCACAAGGAACTGGAACGCGTAGCGGAACAGGTCCTCCATGAGGTCTCCCGCGAGCTTTATCCTCTTGTTCGCATAGTGGTCCTTGTCGTCCTGCGGGATTTCCTTGTATGCGACCTTGGATGCGTACTCCGCCATCTTGCAGAGGTACCTCGCCTTCCTCACCCTGTCCGCCGGCGTGTTGCCGATGTGCGGCAGGAGGTAGGTGTCAAGCAGAATCTCGGCGCGCTTCTCCTGGTAGTCCTTTGCCTGCCCGGGCGCAGCCTTCCTTCCGATGTATTCTATTGCGGTCTTCCTGTCGTTCACCTTGTTCACGCTGTCCACTTCAAGGTTGAGGAGCACGTCGTTCTTCACATTCCTGTCGTCCGAGAAAACGGACATGATGTCCTCCTTCTTCTCAAGCCCGAGCGCGCGGAGCGTCGCGGTGAATGCCAGGTCCTTTGGCGATGCGGGGAAAACAACGCGCATGACGCCGTCGTTGGTCCTCTCCACGACGGAGCGGGCCCTGAAGCCGAAGCGGGTGGAGAAAACCTTTGCCGTGATGAGCGTGTTGTCCTTCTCGAACGTGCACATTATCTTGTTGGGCGCGAGGTCCTCAATCGAGGTGAGCGCGCGCTCGCTGCCGTTGATGATGAAGTAGCCGCCCGGGTCGGCAGGGTCCTCGCCCGCGGCGATGAGCTCGTCCTCGCTCATGTTGTCGAGGTAGCAGAGCTTGGACTTTATCATGACCGGGAGCTCGCCGATGAAAACTTCGGAGAACATGGTCTTTTCCACGCCGTTGAAGACGGGGACAATCTCGAGAAAAATAGGCGCAGCATACGTGAGGTTCCTCAGGCGCGCCTCGGATGGCAATATTGCCCTCTGCGCGCCGTCGGCCTCGATGATTTTGGGCTTCTCAATCCTGATTTGCCCGAAGCGGAGCTCAAAGCCCTCGACTGCGGGCTGGATGACGCCCACGCGGTTCACTATGGTCTGCAGCCCGTTGTCTATGAACTTGTTGTACGAGTCCAGATGCTGCTTGACCAGGCTGTTCTCCTTAAAATACGCCGTCAATAGTTCTCCTGACATATGAAACACCCTGGCAAATCTATTCAGTTTGCTTATTTTTGTATTGGAATTTTCATATTCCAATTCTGAAAAATTTCTGCTGAAATTTTTCATCTAGGCTAAGGATTATTCAATCACAAGCCTGTAGTACTGCGAGCCGTCGAGCCGCGTTATCCCGACGATTTGGCCTGCCTTTGCGCCCTTCCCCGCCAGCGCGGCGTCCTTGGCGTGGATTTTCGGTATTTGGATGCGCGACACCCGGAAGTCCGCCAGCACCTTTTCAGCGTCGTCCTTTGACAGCACCCTGTGTTCGGGGATTATCTCGTGTGATGGAGCGTCTTTATCAGCCAAGGAAACACCTAACCAAGTCGTTGCTTACCGTAGCCTACAATTATGGGGGAAATGTTTATAAACTCTCGCGCGGGCGCTGCAAAATCCAGTTTCCCTCACTCCACTACCACGAACTCCGCCCTCTTCCCGTTGCCAAGGAAGGCCGCCATGTCCTTTTCGCGGAAAGGGCTTGCGGCGATGAAATGCACGCCGCCCTTCTGCGAGAAAAGCCAGCCATCCTGTTTCGACGGGCGCGCGATGCCGCCCGGGTGCGAATGAAATGTTCCCACCAGCCCCTCTATCCACGGGAGCATCCAGTCCGAAAACGATGTCATCGTCTCGCTCACCATGATGCCCGGCGGGATGAGCGTGTCCTCTATCACCAGGTCGCCCCCCTCGCGCTTCCCGCGCAGCAGGCATATGAACTCGTTCGGGGACGCCGCCTTTGCGCCTGCGAGCATGGAAAGGAATGCGTTTTTCCGTATCTTTATTGCCATGGAAACAACACTCCGCAAAGCGTTAAGAAGCCGTGCGATGGCACACTATGCATTTAAATATCTTATTTACCACAATAGGCTGAAAGTGGTTCCATGCCCCCTCAGCAGCAAAACCTTCTGCTTCGCGTCGCCTGCCCCCGCGTGGACGGCTTTTCATTCTCCCATGCAAGGCACGTCATCCAAAAAACAGTGGAGAGCTGCAAGCGTGCAGCCGACAAAGAAGGGCTGGCCGTGCCTCTTGCCGTCGTGCTTCCCGAGCATGCCCACGATTTCACTTCAAAGCACGGGGATGTGGCGCGCCATGCCGAAAAAATAATCCGCTTCCTGCCAAGCGACATATGGGTGGCGGTGCTTTTTGCCGCCATGGAAGTTGACAACAGCGTCGCCTCCAATATGGGTTATTTTGTCACGAAGAACGGGCATGATTTTTCGCCCAAGCGGGCGTACACTGAATATGACGAGGCAATCCTTGGCGGGCGCGTATTCGGCTCCAGGTATTACCAGGGCTGGGTTGAACGCGGCGAGTGGCTGCAGTCCGAGCAGGTGCCGTTCCCCTCGAAGGCAACGCCAACCGGCGTTCAGCTTGAGCACCGCATCTGCATTGACGTGGTGGGCGAACCCGGGCAAAGCAACTGGAACACCGTGCTGCTGGTGTCCGCGCACAAGCTGTACACTCCGCACAGCCGGCTCGCCGGAAAGCAATGCGCCTCGATAGTGAATTATAACTGCCGCAACGAAGTGGCGCTCATGAATTCCGATGCAAACCCCTCGTGGTCCTGGGAGTTTGAATGCAAATCAGAAAATGAAGCCTTCATTCTTCTTTCGAAAAAGCCATCGCTGAAAAATCCAGCCGCGCAAGCCTAGGCTGCGCCTGCCTGCGGCTTCAATGCAGCCCACTTCAGCGCCCGCATCCTTTTCACCACCGAGGGGAAAAGCAGCGGCGCAAGCACAAGCGAGACTGCGGCAATCCCGAGCAGGTGCTTCGCTGTGAACGGGATTTGCCCGACGAGCGCGTCGCCCCACGGCATTCCCCACACCAAAGACGAGAGGATGACGCCCGTGATGGCGTCGAATACGAGCGTGCCGCCGATGCCGAGCTTTGCAAAGGTGAAAGGCGAGCCGTCGGGCTTTTGCCGCGCGAAAAGGACGGCGACAATTCCCCATGCAAGCGCGCCGGTGAGCGTCCACAGGCCTATTGACTGCGCGCCAAGCAGGATTGCCGGCAGGACATCCACAAGCGAGTAGCAGAGCGCGCCTGCGAAGAATGCGTACCTTCCCCTGAAGAACGGGAAAAGCAGCATGGAAAAGACCGCCAGCGCGCCAAACTGCCAGGAAATGCCAAGGGAAAAATCAAGTGCCATGCCCAAATTTTGCAGCATGGTATTAATAGCCTGCCCTTGTCCTGTGCGCGGCTGCACGCATGCGCCTGCAAATCAGTTCGCGTCCGGCCTTTTCGGGAGCAGCCCGAGCCTGTCCACCGCCCACCATGAGAAGAACGTGGCTACTGCGGTGGAACCAACTATGAGCAGGAGATACCAGCCCTGGTCTTCGGGCCTGAACGAGAACATGGGGTTGCCCATCACGGTGGCAATGGTGTTCGGCACCAGAAGCGCGGTGCCTATTATCGTAAGGTATGCAACCAGGAGCGCAAGGCGGTTGTTGAGGATTTGCAGCTGGTTGTTGTAGATTGACTGCAGCACTTCAAGCCCCGATGCCAGCACGTCCGACAGGTGCTCTGCCAGCCCTATCTGCGCGTGCACCTCTCCCACCAGGCCGGATATCCTGTCCACGATTTTCGGGTCGTCGGTGATAAGGTCGGCATCGCCGTAGCGCAGCGAGGAGAGCGCGTCCACCGTCGCCCACAGGCCGGAAAGATAGACAATGAGCGCGTGCTTCATGAGGTATATCTTGTTCCCAATCACTTCGCGCGAGGTGCTGGCGTCCGAAAGCTCCTTGGAGAGCTGGTCGCCATGCTCCTCTATAACCTGCAAATACTCGAAGTTCTTTGCATTGCTCTCGTCTATTATCCTGATGAGGAGAAGCGTCATCTTGTCGTTCTGCGGCATCTGCATGGGGAGCTTTTTCAGAAGCGTGGCGGCGTAGCGGCGCACGCGGAAAAAGCGGGTGGTCTCGCTCGTGTGGAGCGTGAGTATCATGTTCTTGCGCAGGAGGATGAGCATGGGGCGGAGCGCAACCTCGAACCCTTCGACGTGTATTGCCGGGAGGAAAAGCCCCATCTCGGTGTTGAAGTCCTCGTAGCCGCTCCTTGAGTTCTTCAGCAGGCTCTTCACGAGCATCTCGGAGAATCCGAACTTCAGCGCGACCTGCAGCGATTCCTTCTCGAAATCGTCCACTATGAAGTCCACCCACGCCACGTTCGCCTTGTTCACAAAGTGCCCGAGGTCCTCGACGTATTCCGAGCGCACGCACTGCGTGAGCTCCCCTGCAAGCGTTGCGCAGAACCCGCGCGCCTTGTACATCTCAGAATCAGAATCGGCAGAAATATTGCCGTTGTCGCCAGCCGTCTTCTTGATGGGGGATTTCTTTTTTGCCACGCCGCCTTTTCCCGCGCAGGCATTAAATACCTTTTGCCAGCCCAAGGGTGGCTGCGTTGTCGTCGGCTCGCCGACGACTTCGCGTCAAAAACCTCGTGGTTTTTGCCGTCCTCCTTAGTCCGGCATGTGCGTTTTCGGCGCTCCGAAAACGCATAATCAAAGAGCTCCGCTCTTTGATACCGCCCAAACCCCCGTTTATCTTACGTCGTTGCGCGCAAGGATATTAATTGCTCGCGTTCAAATCCTGCCTGCAAATGATGACGAAGGTGATCTCTTACGCTTTTTTCCCGCGGAAACGCGCGAAACATGCGGGTGATGAGAGACAGGCGGTCTGATGCAAACAATGATTATTAGACCTGCGCCGCAGGCTTATCCATCATCGTTCGCTTCAGATGCCCACTCTGTTGTGAATTATTTTGACAGACCAACTTGTCCAATGGGGCAAGTGGTCCACTTGTCGGTGCGCCGACAAGTCGGGCCGACATAGCCAAAACCGGTCTGGGCATGGCAAGATTGTGCCATATGAAAATGAAGGGAAGAAGAACAAACTCAAACAGAACTATGGTTTCTTATGCGCATGCGCAACAGTTTTCTGAGGAGATTTTCCGGCAGCCTCGAAAGAGGCCTCGAAATTCTTGCGGAAAGCCCTCGCAAGCTCTGCGTTTTTGACAAAAATGGTGGTTATCTCTTTCTGTATGATAAATAGCACCACCCGGTCTGCATAAGTCCACCAGACTCCTCCTGACGGAGAGGTCGGGTCGATATATTTGAATTCAGCAAGCATTACCTTTTTTGCCCTTTCATGGACCTCTGGCAGGTCAAGCACCATGAACCTGCCCCGTATCCCAAGCCTCTTCCTTTTTTCGTTGAATATCGTATAGAACTTGGGTATTATATCCACAAATTGAAGCTGCCCATGGTAAACGCAAAAATCGGCGCGGAGCGAAATTACGTCCTCAAACATCATCTTTATGCCGTTGACTCCGTAAATCACAGATGTGCCGACCCGTTCGTCCCCTTCAAACGAGCGCGCGAGGCGCGGAAGGAGGCGCTCCACCGCGTTCCTCTTTTCATCCACAAACGTGAGCAGTGCAGCGGGGGGCGATGTCTCAAAACTAAGCACCCCTTTCACTTCTGCCTTGCCAGCCAGCCCTTTTCTCTCAAGCTGTTCCAGCGTGTCATAGACGGTTACCCTATGCAGCCCGGATCTCTTGGCAAGCTCGGTTGCCTTCATCCTGCCGTGTTGCACAAGAAGCATGTATAGTTTTGCTTCGTTGGGCGTCAGCCCAGCCTCCTGTAGCGTTTCCAGGTCGTCAGCCATATTCTTATTTTTGTAGTAATATTTATAACAACATATCTATATATAGTTTGAATGTGGCAAAGAAGAAAGAGGCATGTAAAATGAAAATGAAACCTGTTGTAATAACACAGAAGCATTCCGAACAATACAAAAAAACCCTTTATAGAGCGGTATATAACTCGGTTTTTTACGAAAAAGGCACGGGTAGGGAAGAAGAATTTGGGCGCAATTGGAAATTTTGCCTAGAAGGCAAATCTTCCCCTCCAATCTTATTCCAATCTGAATTGGCTTATGACGAAAAATTTCTGGCATTAGTCAAATTCGTTAATGCGGCGCATCAAATAATACCTGAAAGCTACGTGGATGGCTTTCAAATCGACTGCCACACCAGCTCAAAAAGAGGCAGCATCTTGGAAATCGGCAGGGTTGCAATGAAACACGTGAAATCCACTCATTTGATGGATTGGAAAACTCCTGTAAAACTATGGCGCGCGTGGAAGGATGAGAAAGAACGGTTTGCTCCTGCTGCGGTTGAAAAACAGATTTTGGATATGCTGAGTGAGATAGCCGACAGAGTGGGTTTGAGTGAATTCCATTTGCTTCCTCGTTCCGAACAAACATAGCCTGATGGAATCGGGAAGATGTAATATTGAGAAATGAGCAAACCGCCCTCATTTCTCAGGAAACTCGTGTCACTCATGCAGACGTGCACGAGCCTGCCGGGCGGTCTGGCGCGCACTTGATATAAGCCGGATTCAGCGCGGCGGTTCTGGCGAAAAGGCGATGCAAGCATCACCTTTATTTAATTTCGGGCTTACGGTTTTTCATGGGGTATATTGAAAGTATTCTTCTTGGATTTTCTCTTGCCGCACTTCCTGGCCCAATTTTCGTTGAATTGGTAAGAAGAACCCTAACCAAAGGATTCTGGTCCGGCGCACTCGTATCTGTCGGGGAATTCCTTGCAAATCTCTCAATTCTTTTGCTGACTTTTTTTGGTTTAAGTGCCTTTTTGTCTTTGCCATCAGTAAAAATGCTGCTTTTTCTCTTGGGGGGCGCGGTCTTAATTTTGGTCGGATATAATGCCTTCAGGATAAAAAAGGAAGAATTGGCTTCCGATTCCAAGAAAGACGTCCCAAAAAGCAATTCTTTATTCGTTGGTTTTATATTGGGGATATCAAGCCCGTTGGCAATCGCCGTATGGATTACAATTGGTGGCGCGTATATCGCGCAATTTAGCTCTCAGTCAGTTGCGCTCATAAACATATTTCTTTGCGCTTTGGGTGTCATGCTGTTTTTCTTTATCCTGACTTCAATAATTCATTTCTCTAAACACAAGATTTCTGAAAAATATGCGATTCTTTCTTCAAAAGTATTTGGCACGGTTCTGATTTTATACGGGCTCTATTTCTGGTACTTGCTATCGATTCTTCTTATGGGGTGGCCGCTTCTGGCGGCTTGAAAGTTTAAAAAAATTGGAAATGCCCTGTGTGTCCAAAAAGCCGTCACTCTGGCTGACGAGTTCCGCCCTGGCAGGCGGTCTGATGCATATTCATTAGCCTGACCTACATAGTATGTTAGTCTACCGCATCCAAATAAAGGTCCAGTGCCTGCCCGACATCTTTTGCAACCAGCATGGAAAATGCCCTGAAGTCGCCTTTGTCAGCCTTTTCAAGCGCGGAGTAGTATGCGCGCCTCTCCTCTCGTTTCAATATAGTTGGGGGAAAACCTGCCTTCATGAGGCGCAGGTTCATCAGCAGACGCGACAGCCTGCCATTCCCGTCAACAAACGGATGGATTCTTACTGTGCCGTGATGTATCTTTACTGCAGATTGGATTGCAGCAATGCCTTTGCTTTTTTCGTTCAACTCAGTATAGACGACTTTCATAAGCTTCGGCACTTCCTTCCATTTTGGGAGCCTGATTTGCGAGCCTTCTATAAACACCTGTTCGTGTCGGTAAAACCCGGCATCCGGCGGGCTGATTTTGTCAAGAATGACTGCATGAAGGTTAAGCACGTCCCTCTCGGTTATTTTCTTTTTCCCATCTGCCATTTTCTCAAGCAGACCTATTGCCTCCGCATGATTGGTCGCTTCAAGATGCTCGTTCATGGACTTGCCGCGTATTGTCATGCCTTTGCGCAGCACCATCCAGGTTTCGCGAAGGGTGAGCCGGTTCCCCTCTATCGCGTTGGAGTGGTATGTCATGTCCACCTCAAATTTCTCGCGGAGACGTTTTACTGCCTCTGGTGGAAGCGGGCGCAGCTTGTTTAGCCGCTCCAGCTTGCCTTCGAGTACTTTTGCCAGGCTTTGGTCAATCCACGCGCCATTGCTTGTGCCGAATGCAATTCCTGCTTTTTTTGCGTATTCTTCGGCTTCGGCAGAGCTTGGGAAATATTGAAGGACGGACTGTTTTACCTTGTTCCCTTCCCGCACGCTTTCAACTAACTCGTAGTAGTAGGTGTTGCCTCTTGTCCTTCGCCTTATAAATGCCATGGTTATTTGTAGTGGCGAAGATTATTTAAGTATAGTGGTTAGAGTTCGCCACTACATGAATTGACTATGGCGTGAACGTGCCGCGCGGACCGACTTGTCTCCGCGGAGACAAGTGGTCAATTTTTTCCAGCTGGAAAAAATTGGAAATGCCCTGCGTGTCCAAAAAGCTGTCACTCCGGCTGACGAATTCAGCCCAGCCGCCCTCGTTATTTCCTGTTTGCCAGCACAAAATACGCGCCGGCAAGCGCGAGAGCGATGCCGGCTGCCGCGGTTTCGTCCGCAACGGCGTTCCAGCCCGCAAGGTAATCCAGCAGGTTCAGCGCGAGCACAAGCAACCCAACCGCGCCGAGCATTGCGCCGAGTTGCGCCTGTTTTTCCTTGTCCATGGCATCATCCCCTAGTCGCCGATTCCCAGCCGGTGGTACGCCCAGTGCTTGGGGAAATCCGTCAGCGCGATGCAGGCCGCGCAGATGGCGAACGTGATGCCTATCTCCCCCGCAGGCAGCTTGTCCATCGCCACCCCGTAGATTCCCATCATTGTAAGGAAAATGACGGCGAACCACAGCGTGAGCGCCACGTACCTGTGCGGCCAGGACTGCCAGAAGTGCCCGCGCTCGCGCACGATGTAGATTCCCATCTGCCCGGTATAGACGAGGGACAGCAGCATCAGGGTCTGCATCCCTCCCAAATCAAGATGGAAGTAGCTCATGCCGGCGAAGAACACGGCAAGCTCGATTGCAAAGAATATCGCGCCGACAAACACCGACGCCAGCGTGATGCTCTTCAGGTCCCACATGTTGGGCATTTTCGTGGCGCGCGAGTTGTCGATTGCCAGCGTCATCGTCAGGAAGTCGTTGATTATCATCAGCACTATGAGCCCGTTTATCGAAACCACCACGTCGTGGAAATAGAAGAAGCCCACCATGAGGATGAGCATGAACTGGATGGAGCGCGAGATTTTCTTGAGCGTCCAGGTGAGCATGCGCTGGAACGATTCCCGGCTCACCCTCACCGCCTCCAGTATCTCCTTCGTGCCCGGGTCGGTGAGCACCACGCTCGCTGCGGCTTTTGCAACGTCCGCGGCGTTGCTCACGGCAATGCCAAGCTCGGCCTGCTTGAGCGCGGGCGCGTCGTTCACCCCGTCGCCGGTCATGCCGACGGTCTTGCCCTTGGACTGGATGAGCTTCACCACCCAGAACTTGTCCTCCGGGTAAATCTCCGCAATCCCGTCGCAGGCGAGCACGGCGTCGGCCTGCTCAAGCTCCGGGAGCTTCCTTATGTCCGCTATGCGCAGTATTTTCCCGCCGATGCCTGCCTGCATGGCGATTTCCTTCGCAACGGCCATGTTGTCGCCGGTTATCATGATGGGCTTTATGCCCGCCTCGCGCAGCGCGGCGATGGTCGCGGCGGAGTCCGGCCTCAGCGGGTCGCCCAGGCCTATCACGCCTGCAAGCGTGAGCCTGTCGAACTTGCCGGGCTCGGAATAGGCGACTGCGAGCGCGCGGCATCCCTTCCTGGAAAGCCCCTCAACCGCCCTGTCCAGCGCGTCCTTCTGCGCCCTCGTCGCCCCCTTGCAGAGCGAGGCAATCATCTGCGGCGCGCCTTTCATCACCAGGAAGCGCCCCCTTTTTTCCTTCACAATCCCTTCCGCCCTCTTTGTCGCCGGCTCGAAAGGCTTGTAGGAAACCTGCTCGCATCCGGGGAGGCGCGCGCCTTTTGCCTTTGCATGGCGGAGGATGGCGGAATCTATCGCGTCCCTGCTTCCCTCGCTCGAGGCAAGCGCCGCGAGCGCAAGTATGCCGCTTTCCTTCCCGAACTTTCCTCCCGGGACGGGGATTGCCCCGGTAACCTCCAGCTCGTTCATGGTTATCGTCCCTGTCTTGTCAAGGCAGAGCACCTCTACGGAGGCTGCGCTTTCAAGCGAGTCGAGCTTGGTGACCAGTATGTTCCTCTTCGACAGCTCCGTCGCGCCCTTTGCCTGCGAAATGGTGAACATCATCGGCAGCGCCGCTGGCACGCCCCCGCCTATGAACATGATGGCGAACGTGAGGAGCACGAACGGCTTGGTGTCAATCGTTGCCGCGTAGCCCAGCACTATGATGAAGAGGGCCGCGCCTATGTAGGAGACATTCCTGGAGAGCGTGAACATTATCTCCTCGGTCTTGGACTTGGGCTTTGCGATGTTGACAAGCTCCACGGTTTTCCCGAAATACGTTTTCATGCCGGTGTTCACGACGACGCACTTCGCCTCGCCGCGCTTCACCACCGAGCCGGTATAAATGACGTCTCCCCCCTTCAGCTCAACCGGCAGCGACTCGCCCGTGAGCGCAGCCTGGTCCGCCGAAATTCCCCCTGAAAGCATTTTCGCGTCCGCGGGCACCACGTCCCCCAGCCCTACCATTATCACGTCGCCCGGCACAAGCTCGCGCGCGTCAAGTGTTTCCCAGCTTCCGCCGCGCAGCACGCGCGACTTTATGGTGAGCTTTTTCTTGAGGAGAAGGAGCGCCTTTTTCGAGTCGTGCTCGTTGTAGAACGCGACTGCGCCGTTCATTATCACGAGCAATGCGAGCGCGAGCGCGTCGAACCTGTTGCCCACGATGAAGCAGAGAAGGGTGGCGATTTCCAAAAGCCACGGGATGGGGCCCCAGAAGTGCAGGAACAGCTCGGCATAGATGTTCTCCTCCTTTTCCGCAACCTCGTTGTAGCCGAATTCCTTCACGCGCGCGGAAACCTGCGACGGGGAAAGCCCCTTTTCGGACGCATCAAGCGCGGCAAGCGTTTCCTTGGCATTCATTTTCTTGAAATCAGTCGTTGGCGTGGCATCCATGCTACCCCTCCCGCGTCGAATGCTCTCACTAGGTAAATAAAGCTTCCGGCGTGGGAATCTGGCCGGCAAGCGCGAATGGCGCCGGCAAGCGCCGTCCCGTGGCGGCTGGGCGCCTGCGCAATGGCCGTGCTTGCTACTCAGTCGGCTTGCCGTCGTACTCCTCGGGCATCGCCACCGCGTCAGCCTTGGTCTTCCTCACCGTCCTGTCAATGTGCTCGGGCGGCGAGTAGATGGTGTAAAGCTTCAGGTCCCCGCGCGGGGCGGTGTTCACCACGTTGTGCTCCGCCCCTGCGGGAACTATGACGGCGTCGCCGCCTTGCACGTTGTGCTTCACGCCGTCTATGAAAACCGCGCCCTCTCCCTTCTCGAACCTGAAGAACTGGTCTATGTTCGGGTGCACTTCCATGCCGATTTCCTCGCCCGGCGCGAGGCTCATGAGCACCAGCTGGCTGTGCTTGCCCGTGTAGAGCACGCGGCGGAAATCAGTATTTTTTTCCGTGTGCCTCTCGATGTGTATTGCGTATCCCTTCAGTGCCATGTTACCACCCGTTTTCTTTCCATTCCCCGCATTCCCTTCCCAAGCAGGATTCTCCTGCCACATAAATAAAGCTTCCCACCCATTCTCCACCTGCGCGCCTTCGGGGTGGAAAAATGGCAAGTAAACATGCAAATGCTGCTGGAACTGCAAGTAAACCTGCAAATTCAGCCGGAACTGCGAGGAAACATTCAAATTCAAACGGGGCATCCATTGCAATCGGCTTCCCGCACATGCTTGCAGCCATCATCGCAATTTCCATAGCCGAATGCTCGCTTGCGGCATTCGGAATCATCCCTCCCATCCTTTCCTATTCCCCCGCGAACATGCTCTTTGCCTTCCTGCGCCTGGCAATCATCGTCTATGCCGGCGTGGAATATGCTGCATCCGGCCCTGCGCGCGCAGCCCTGGCTGGCGGCGCGCTTTTCTTTGCCTCCTCGCTGGCATTATGCACCTTTGTTGTTGCCGCAAAAGGATTCGCCGCCCATCCCATCCTCGGCGTATTTGCCCCTGACGGCGCGCTGCCCGCGCTGTTCGCCGTCATAATATTGGAAAACGCGCTCGTTGGCGCCGCACTCGCGGCTGCTGTTGCGTGGCTTTCGCAGAAAAAGGTTTTCCGGAAGCTGCTTGCTTCCAAAAAGAACTAGGCTGCCCGTCAGCCAAGCGCGCTCTTGATTGCTCCGCCCCCCAAGCACGCATTTCCCCTGTATATCGCGCAAATCTGCCCTGGCGCAACGCCCTCTATCGGCATTGAGCATTCCACCTGCAGCGTGCGCGCGCCCCTGCCTTTTGGGATTATGGTTGCCGCCACCTCGGGCTGGTGCGTCCTTATCTGCACCATTGCGCGGAATTTTTTGGCAGGAGCTTTCCCAGCAAGCCAGTTGAATTTTTCCACCACAAACTTTTTCTCAAGCACGCGCGAGCGGTCGCGCGTAACAATGAGCGCGTTCCTCTTCACGTCAAACCCCTTCACAAAATGCGCCAGCGGCAGGCCAAGCCCCTTCCTCTGCCCGACGGTGTACAGGAAAAGCCCGTAATGCGTGCCCACCCGCTTTCCCTGCTCGTCAACAATGTCCCCCTCCCGCTTGCCGAGCTTCTCGAACAGGAAAGGCTTCATCGCATGCTCGGAGACAAAGCACAAGTCCTGGCTCTGCGAAACGCCCGCGTAAAAGCCAAGCCCCTCGCTTATCGCAATCTCGTACACCTGCCGCTTTTCCAGCTTTCCGAGAGGCAGCACAAGGCGCGAAAGCCACGCGCGCGGAATCAGGCACAAGCCGTACGTCTGGTCCTTTTTCATGTCAAATGCGCGGAGAAGCTTCCCGCCTTTTATTTCCGCGTAATGCCCTGTCGCAACATGGCGGATGCCGTGCTTCCTTGCCCACTCGAAAAGCATCCTAATCTTCAGGTCGCGGTTGCACACAAGGCAGGGGTTCGGCGTCCTGCCGCGCGAAAGCTCGCCGACGAAATATCCCATCACGCGGCGCTCGAACTCGCGCTCCACATTATATATATGGTGCGGCACGCCCAGCCGCCTGCACACGCGCGCGGCATTCCCGAAAGACTCGTCCGTGCAGCACACGTTCTCCCGGAGCGCGTTGCACTTGCCCCTCCACACCGCCATCTTGAGCGAAACGCCGACAGGCTCCCAGCCCTGCTTTTTGAGAAGAAGAAGCGCGACTGACGAGTCCACCCCGCCCGACAGCCCGACCACTATGCGTTTTCCTATCTTGGTGCCTGCCCCTGCCCTTCCCCTGCCTGCAAACTCCATGGCGAGGGTATTGCAAGATCTTTTTATTATTGTATTGGAATCCCCACATTCCAATGCTGAAAAAGCCGTCTGCACCTTTCATTGCTCCCTTTCTGGGAATTTTGCCGCCGGTGCAGGCAATGCCATCGCCTGCTTCATCCCATCCACGATTTTTATCACAAGCCCGTCCAGCATGCCGTCTGCCTCGGACAGGAAACGCTTTCCGGCGTTTTCCATGAACTGCTTTTCCAGGTGCTGGTAGCCATCTCCAAAATACCCGCCCATGCCTGCGAAGACTCCGTAAAATGACCGGAATTGCTTGGAAAGTGCGCTTAATGCCCATCTGTCAAGCACATCCCAGGAAAACTCCTTCACGCTCGACTCGCATGCGTCCTGCATGGAGCCAATTTTCCCCTTTGGCAATGAAATCTGGTAATACGATGATTGTACATCCACATATTCCTCAAGTATCGGGCCTATCTGCTCTGTACTTCCTGTCCCCTGTTTCATGAACACGTTGAAAACAAGCGCGCGCATGCATTCTTTCTGTGACAACAGGTCTGGCACATCTTTGCCATCGGTTTTCATTGTTTCATAAAACGAGAATTCAAGCTGCTCCCCCCTGAACTTGCCTCGCAGCGCCACCGCGGTTTTCCCGCTCATCATCGGGATGAAATCTCCTTCGAATATTTTCTTTTTCATGTTCAAAAGGGCATCAAGATATGCTTTTTCAGCAATGCCGAATACTTGCCGGTGGGTTTCCTTTCCGAATTCGTCAATCCTGCTTTCAGGCGGTTTTACTTTAAGCTGCATCAATTCATCCGCAAGCACTTTCCTAATCAAGGAATGGGACAGCTGCGCTGGGGGGTCAAAGTAACGGTAATAAACAAAAAGTTCGGCTTTCTCAAGCCGAGTGAGCGCCGGAGTTTTCCTTACTGTAGAACCATGTACCATGCAATGAGAGTTATGGCAACAGTTTAAATATCTACCGCAGGCTCCGCAAATGTGTTGCATTTTGCCCGGGATGGCGCCTCAATCAATTTTCCGCAAGCTTTTTCTTCAGCTTGTCAAGCTCCTCGTGAACTTCAGGGTGCTTGTGCAGCGGGTCCATGCGCGCCTTCACTTCAAGCTCGGCTACCCTGTTCTTCATGTTGTGCGTCTGCTTTCCCAAATCCTTCTTGCTTTTTCCCATTGGAACACCTTCTCGTCCGCCGCGCGGCCATGGCGGCGCGCGCGTGCCTGGAAGCGAATTCACCCTGCAACATTTTTATACCAGTCGCAGGCATAATACTGTTGTGGGGAGGACAAAACATGGAAAGCGGGGCGTTTCCGGCAATGCGCTTCTCCAGCGCAGGCTTTGGGGCGCGCTTCTTGCCTTGTGCACCGTGGCATTCTTCGTGATTGCCGTGGTGCTGCTTTCCGCGGAGTTCGGCGCGATTCCGCCGCTTTCAGCGGAAGTTTCCGATTTGCTGGAGCTTATCGAGCTTTGCGCCATATCCATATTCGCAATCGAGCTCTACTTGCGCTACAGGGAAACGCCTGACAAGAAAAAGTTCCTCAGGCAGAACTGGCTTGCCATACTCGCCATCCTGCCCGTCGGTGTTTTTGTCCGCTCCTTCCGCGCAGCCGAGGGCATCGGCCTGCTGCGCCCCCTCTCGGGCACATTCCGCATCGCCGAGGCGGACTTCATCGTTCCTGCGGTGGCGGTTTCCAGCCGCCCATTGCTTGCCGCGCAGAAATGGCTTTCCAACATCCAGGTCTTCAAGGACTTCTTCGCCCTTGCCAGGGGCTGGGCAAAAGCGATTTTCAGGTAGCCTGGCCCGGCGCGCCCGCGCAAGATGCAACTGGCGCGCCAACCATTTTCCCGCACCGGCTAGGCCGTGCCTTCCTGCCCGCGGTGCTTCCAGAGCCTGCTCACCTTGACAAGCTCGAACGCGGCGATGGACAGCGCTCCGGCGGCAAAGCACATCACGATTTCCTGCCCGGAAAGCTGCGTGAAGCGGAATAGCTCCGAAAGGGCAGGGACATACAGCACAAGCGCAAGCATGCCAAGCGCGGCAATGCCCACATAAAGAAGCGCGCTGTTCGGCACGCGGAACATCTCGATGGCGGTCCTGGTCTGCGAGCGCGTGGAAAGTATGATGCAGATGTTCGCAATCACCAGCGTGGTGAACGCAAGCGCGCGCGCCTCGCCCTCAGGCCTCCCTGCGGAAAGCGCAAGCCAGAAAATGCCGACGGTTATTATGAGCGCGGAAATGCCCTGGAGCACGCTCCACACAAGCGTGCGGTTGTCGAACAGCGGCTCGTCCTTCCTGCGCGGCTTCCTCCCCATGATGTTCTTCTCTTCCGCCTCGCCCTCGAACACTATCGAGCAGACCGGGTCAATGATAAGCTCCAGGAATGCGATGTGCACGGGATAAAGCATGAGCGGCCACCCGAAAAGCACCGGGACCATCGCCGCGCCTGCAATGGGCACGTGGATGGAGATGATGTAAGACATCGCCTTCTGTATGTTGTCGTATATTTTCCTTCCCATCCTCACGGCTTTCACGATGGATACGAAATTGTCGTCGAGCAGGACAAGCGCAGCGGACTCGCGCGCAACGTCAGTCCCGCGCCCGCCCATCGCTATGCCTATGTGCGCCGACTTGAGCGCGGGCGCGTCGTTCACGCCGTCCCCCGTCATCACAACGACTTCCCCGTTCCTCTTGAGCGCGTCCACTATCCTCAGCTTCTGCTCGGGCACCACGCGCGCGAAAATATCCGCCTTTGCAACCATCATCTGGAGCTCGGCATCGCTCATCTTCTCGAGCTCAATGCCGGTTATCGCCGTGCCGGCGTTCCGAAAGCCTGCCTCGCGGGCGACATGCTGCGCAGTGCCGGGGTAGTCGCCGGTTATCATCACCACCCTGATGCCTGCGGCATAGCACTCGCGTATGGAAGCGGAAATGTTTTCGCGCACCGGGTCCTCGAACCCCACGAGGCCCATGAACCCGTAGTCAAAATCATGCTGGTTGGACGGGAGCGCCCCCTTCTTGAAAATCGCGCGGGCAACGCCGAGCACGCGCAGCCCCTGGCCGCTCATGGCGACCACTTCCGCCATCACCTTCCTCTTCTCGGCAGCATCCATATGGCACAGGTCTATTATCGCCTCGGGCGCGCCCTTGGACGCAATCACGAAATCCCGCCCCGAAGGCGAGCGCCAGACGTGCGAAAGCGCAAGCAGCTCCCTCGAAAGCGCATACTCCCTCATGAGCTCCCAGTCGCCGTGCAGATGCTCGGTGTCGGCGAGCTTTTCCCCGCCTGCCTCCTTGAGCGCCTTCTCCATCGGGTCGAACGGGTCTGCCTGGCTCGCAAGCACCGCATACTCCATCAGCCCGTGGAACTGCTCGGGCATGCCTCCCGCGTCGTCAATGGAATATCTCTTCCCGCCCGCGGCAAGCATCCTCGCCTTCATGCTGTTGAGCGTAAGCGTGCCCGTCTTGTCCACGCAAAGCACGGTGGCCGCGCCCAGGTTCTGGATGGCGTTCATGCTCCTCGTGAGCACGCTGTGCTTTGACATGCGCCAGGCGCCAAGCGCAAGGAAAATGGTGAGCACCACGGGGAATTCCTCGGGAAGCACCGCCATGGCGAGCGCCAGGCCCGCCAGGAAGCCGCCCTGCCAGTCCGCGCGCTGAATCCCGAAGACCACGATGACGAGTATGCACAGCAACGCGCCGGCTATCGCGAATTTCCTGACAAGCCCGCCAGTCTCCTTCTGCAGCATGGTCTCCTCCGGCCCTATCTGCTGCAGCGACTTCCCGATTTTCCCCACTTCCGTATTGATGCCGGTGGAAAGCACGCGCGCAATCCCGTGCCCCTGCACGATGAGCGTGCTTGAGTAAGTGAAAGGCAGGTCATCGCCGCCGGGCAGGCACTTCTCCTTCCTGCCGTCCCATTCCATCTTCCTCACGGGCACGGCTTCGCCGGTGAGCAGCGATTCGTCAATGAGAAGGTTGCTGCACGAAAGCACCACGGCGTCGGCAGGCACGCGGTCGCCCTCGGCAAGCACGAGCAGGTCGCCGCGCACCACGTCTTTCCCGGCTATGCGGACCTGCGCGGCGTCGCGTATCACGAGCGCGCGCGGCGAGGACAGGTCCCGGAGCGCCTCAAGCGCGCGCTCCACCTTCCTTTCCTGGTAAACTGTGATGCCGATGACAACGAAGACAAAAGCCGAAAGCATAATGGCATCCGAAAGCTCGCCCACTGCCAGGTAAATCAGCCCGCAGGCGACCAGTAGCAGGAACATGGGCTCGTGCATGACGTCTATTATGACATCAAGTATTGTGCGTTTTTTCGATGTGGGCAGCTCGTTTGGGCCATCTGACTTGAGCCGTTCCTCTGCCTCTTTTTGCGTAAGCCCGTGCATGGGCGATTCTGGCCCGATTGCTGCGTTTAGCGTGTTTTTCTCTCCCATCGGGAAAATTCCGATGAAAACGCTTAAAAGAGAGGGGCAAATCTCCAGAGCAATTTGCCCGCATTGCCCCACTGCAAGGATACAAGGCAAGCAACAGGAATCCCGCCGCCCCTATCCCTGCCTTGCTGGAGCCTGCCCGCACTGCACGCCGCCTATCGAGACGTTTATGTAATCATCCTTTGGCGCGCTTGGGAAATCGCAGGAAACCACCTCGAAGCGCGGCATCCCCCAAACAGGGCCGCTTGATATCGTTTTCTTTGCAACCGTCCTGCCGCACGCCCATGTCAAGGTGTCCCCGTCGGAAAATCCGTCAAAGTGAATTGTCCATTCATAGTAAAATGATGAAAAGCCCCTCACCACGCTGGCGGAGCCTATGCTGCAGTTCTTGCTTTCCGTGGCGTTTTGCCCGGGCGTGGTGGCCTGGGTGCCTGTTTTTGCCGGCTGCACCTCGTTTATCAGCCCTTCCGCATTCTGCACCACTATGCCCTGCATCCCCTCTGCCGGCTTGGGCTCTGCCATGCATCCGAAAAGCAAAAGCGCGGCCATTGCGGCGAGCGCCAGGGCATATGAAGCAATTGCCATGCCCCTACATCAGAGCCGTGCTTTATAATTTTTGCTGCGGAATCCCCTCTGGTGGTCATGGTGTCACGCGAACTTCTTCCGATATCAATAATCATCCTGATGTTTGCAATCGGTTTTTTTGCCGGCCCGCTGGTCAAGACCAACTATGACGGGCAGGTGCCTGCGCAATGGGGCGAGAACGGAATGGTGTCCGGCTGGGAAAGCAAGGCAGTCTCCCTTTACCTGGTGCCAGTGCTCGCCGCAATTTTCTACGCCGCGTTCATGTCCCTTCCGCACCTGGGAATCTACAAGCGCGATGCAGAGCATTTCGCCAGCCAGTTCCAGGGCTTCAAGGTGATTTTCGTATTCGTGATGGCGGTGATTTACGTCGCCACGCTCATTCCCGCGCTTGGCATCTGGGGCAGCTTTGACCCGCTATACATAATGGTGCCGGCAATCGCGCTCATTTTCTTCTATGTCGGATACATGCTCAACTTCGGGCACCCTGCCGCGCAATCCAGCTCCGACAGGAGCAGGCTGGAGGCGAGCGAGCGCACATGGGAAAACGCCAACAGGTTCGGAAGCATGCTCTTCTGGCTCTGCGCCGCGCTCATCCTCGCCGCGCTCGTTGCGCCTGCCGACGCGCGCTTGTGGCTCCTGCTGCTTCCGCTCATCCTCTGCGCGCTTGCGGTTTTCTCCTACTCCCTCCACGAATACAGGAAGACGTGCCGTATGCACGGCATATTCGCGCAGGCAAAACAGGCGCCAAGCAAGGGCAAGAAGGCAGGGAAGAAAGGGCGCAAGTAAGTAGAGGCTGCGCACGCGCAGATAGAGATAAATAGAGATAAGCGAATGCAGAAATAGCCGCGCTTCAGGCTGGCTCGCGGCATTTTATTATCAAGTCCTTGCCTATCTGCCTTTTCGTGATTTGCTGCCCTTCCATATATTGTATGTACTCAAACCCAAACGTCTTGTAGTCCAGCACGCCGGGCGAGGAAGTGGAATTCTGGCAGACCGAGGAGGCGCCACCGACCCAACCTTTTGAGGTGGAGACGCCATCACTCGAGTATACGTACCTATTGCAAGGCAAGCCATACCAGCTGCTAACTGCAATGTATTTCTCTTCTCCAGGTGCCAAATAGTAGTAGTCGCTGAGATTTTGAAGACCGGTGAGCCCGCAGTAATCTGCCAAGTACTGTGTTATCTTGCCACCATCTCCTCCGATAATGCCAGTTATCCTTATCGGGTACATTCCAGTATTCCTGAGCAACAAATATGGATATGTAACAGAGTTCCATGACCCTGCTCTCGCCCCAGTCTCCACAATCGCAATCGGCGTCGCGCTTCTCCAGTAAATCTGCGACTGCGTGATTTGCGCGTCGGATGCCATTCCTGGAAAGAAACCGAGCAAGGCAACAGAAACGAGAGCGACAATCAGCACTACTGCAAGAAGAACAAGGTATTCAGTTGCGCCCTGCGCGCGATAACAATTCCGCATGCTTATTGCGAATGAGGCAGAACTTTTATTCCTATGCACCGTGCCTGCGCGCGTTTCGTCAAACCGGCTTCAGGCTGAACTTCTTTTCCCTTTCCGAGAAACAGATGTGGAAATTCTCAAAGAAGCCCGCGCGCCCAAGGATGACTGGCAGCTGCATGCGCCGTCTTCGCCGGAAGGTGGAAAACATGACCATTCGCAATGCCATAAAAGTGGAAAACATGACCGTCTGCACGGTCATTATTTCCAAAGCATTTTAAACTTTGGCGCCAATATCGTGGCATGGAAATCGAGCGGCAGAACCCTCATTGGGAGGATGGCTTTGCATACCCCTACGGCAAGAAACGGCAAGCGTTCGAAAGCCTCTGGCGCTCCTCAAAATCCGGGCACATAACCGCAATTTACGGGCTGCGGAGGGTCGGCAAGTCCGTGCTCCTCAAGCAGCTCATAAACGAGGCGATACAATCCGGCGCCGAGCGCAGAAGCGTGCTCTATTTCTCATTCGACGAGGAAAAGCCAGACTTCTGGGACGTGCTGCACGAATTCGAGAAAATCCAGGGCAGGAAAGCGGACGCAAAAAGCTGGCTGTTTTTCGACGAAGTGCAAAAAGTCCCCGACTGGCGCGCGAAAATAAAGGTGCTTTACGACACGTCGTTTGCCAGGATATTCATCAGCGGCTCCAATTCATCCGGCATAAGGAAGGGCGGCGAAAGCCTTGCGGGCAGGATAAACGAATTTTGCCTTCCCGAGCTGTCCTTCCGCGAGTTTTTGGAGTTCAGGGGCAAGGGCAGCCTGCCTTCATCAGGCATGGAAAGGGCGGCAGAGCTTGAATTCCTGGATTATGCAAGGCGCCCATTTCCCGAAACGGTGCTGAATCGCAGCCTGGACCCGAAGGAATACGCCTCCTCCATAGCGAGGAAAATCATCTTCGAGGACCTGGCGTCATCTTTCCCTATTGATGAACCTGAGCTTCTCAACACGTTGTTCCTCCTGGTGTGCAAAAGCCCGGGCATGCTGCTTGATTATGGGCGGATAGCATCTGATTTAGGGCGGAACCGCAAGACCATCTCGCTTTACATGGACTACCTCTGCTATGGCTTTTTGGCAAGGAAGCTCTTCAATTTCTCGCCAAATATGCTCTCATCAGAGAAGAAGCTCAAGAAATTCTACCCGAGCCTTGCCGCCTTTTGCGACTGCGATGAGCCGCGCTTCATGGAAACTGCGATGGCACAGTGCATCAAGCCAGAGTTTTTCTGGAGGCACAAGGATAGGTTCGAAGTGGACTTTGTGGCAAAATCCCCCCTCGCCGCATTTGAGCTCAAATACAGCAACCTGCTCTCCTCCTCAGACTGGACTGGCCTTCGGAAATTCAAGGCTGCCTTCCCGCGCGCTTCGATATGCATGATTTCCAAAAAGCCGCAGAAGAATGCCGTTCCTTATTACATGGTGGAAAGCATCCTCGCCGGGTTGCGCGCGCCGCGCAAGCGGAAATAGCCGCGCTTCAGGCAGGCTCACGGCATTTTATTATCAAATCCTTGCCAATCTGCCTTTTCGTGATTTGCTGCCCTTCCATATATTGTATGTACTCAAACCCAAACGTCTTGTAATCCAGCGCGCCGGGCGAGGAAGTGGAGTTCTGGCAGACGGAGGAGGCGCCACGGATACTCATACCTGAGCTGTTGCCGCCAACATACGAGACTATGAATCGATTGCAAGTCAGCCCATACCAGCTGCCACCAGGTGCAACATATTCCTCTTCACCTGGCGCCAGATAGTAATAATCGGATATGCTGTATGAGCCAGCCGTGGCAGGGGTGCACGCGGTATTATTTGTACTAGTGTAAAAAGTCGTCGCCTTGCTGCCATCCCCGCCGATTATTCCCGTTATCCTTATTGGATACATTCCTGTATTCCTGAGCAGCAAATATGGGTACGTGGCAGCGTCAAATGATGCTGCCCTCGCCCCAGTCTCCACAATCGCAATCGGCGTCGCGCTTCTCCAGTAAATCTGCGACTGCGTGATTTGCGCGTCGGATGCCATTCCTGGGAAAAAGCCCAAAAGCGCGACAGAAACAAGCGCGACAATCAACACTACTGCAAGAAGAACAAGGTATTCAGTTGCGCCCTGCGCGCGATAACAATTCCGCATGCCTACTGCGAGAGAAGACGAAGCTTTTATTGTTATTCCTTTCCGTCAATTTGCCTTAAGCTATTTATTTTTCTTCCTGCTCTCTTTCTTGTGCTCCGCATACTCCATGAATCTCGCCACGGCGCGCATGGCCGATGACGGCGAGGCGTAGGTGGGCACGCCATAGGACTCCATTATCCTCTTGTGCATCTCCGTGTATTCCCCGCCGGTGCACACCGCGATTATGGGCTTCTGCCTCAAGTCCGACGCGCGGATGGCGATGTTCGCCACCCCGGAGTCAATCGCCGCGGTCTGGAAAAGTATGATGAGGACTATGATGTCCACGTTCTCGTCCTTCATCATGGCGTTTATCGCAATTTCGTAGCGGTGCGAGTCCGCGTCGCCGATGATGTCGAGCGGGTTCCTCACGTTCGCATACGGCGGCAGCGCAAGCCGCAGCGATGCGTTTGTGGCGTCCGAGAGCGCGGCTAGCGCCAGCTTCTCCTCCTCCAGCGAGTCGGTTGCCAGCACGCCCATGCCGCCTCCGTTCGTGATTATGCCCACCCGCTTCCCCTTCGGGAGCGGCTGGTCGAAAATCTTCGCAAAGTCAAACAGCTGCTCCAGCGTCTCGGCCTCAATCATGCGCGCCTGCCTGAACGCCGCCTTGTAGGCCTCAGCCGCGCCGGCAAGGGCGCCCGTGTGCGACTTTGCCGCTTCCGCGCCTGCCGCGCTCTTCCCCGCCTTTATCACAACCACCGGCTTTTTCGGGGTGATTTTTCTTGCGACTTCCAAAAGCCTCCTGCCGTCCTTCACGCCTTCGAGGTAAACGACTATTATCTCGGTTTCCTTGTCGTTTGCAAGGTACTCGAGCAAATCGCACTCGTTTATCACCGCGGCATTCCCGTAGGAAACGAACTTGCTCATGCCTATGCCCACCCTCGCGGCAAGGTCAACTATGCAGCCGCCCACCGCGCCGGACTGGGATATGAATGCGATTTTCCCCACGCGCGGCCTTCCCAGCTTGTAAATCGGCAGGAACACGGAGTCCACGCGCGTCGCGGGGTTGAGCACGCCCATGCAGTTCGGGCCAATCAGCGCAATGCCGTACTTCTCAGCAATCGCGGCGATTTTCTTCTCCTCGTCCCCCTTTCCCACTTCGGAAAAGCCGCCTGTTATCAGCACCACGCCCCTGATTCCCTTCTTCCCGCACTCCTCCAGCACGCCCGCCACCACCGCGGCAGGCACGGCAATCACCGCCGAGTCCACCTTCTCCTTGATGTCAAGCACGCTCCTGTACGAGCGCAGGCCAAGTATCTCCTCGGCGCCCGGGTTTATCGGATATATCCTCCCGCCAAAGCCGCCGTCTATGAAGTTCTTCACTATCACGTGCCCTATCTTGTTCGGCTCGCGGCTTGCCCCTATGACCGCAATGCTGCCCGGGCGGAACACCGCGTCGAGATTCCTGATTTTTTTTGAAAGTGCGACCATGCGACAACCGTTTTACCTCAATATCCTCATGTCCACCGCAACGCAGCCCTTCTCGTCTGCCATGAGCGGGTTGATGTCGAACTCGGCGGGGTTTTCCTTTTCCAAAAGCCTCGAGGCGTTGACAAGCGCATCCACAAGCGCAGATTGGTTGACGGGCTTCCTGCCCCTCGCGCCTGCAAGTATCGGGTATGCACGAAGCTCGTGTATCATTTCCTGCGCGTCTTTTTTTGTGATGGGGCACACGCGGAACACGACGTCCCTCATGACCTCCACAAATATCCCGCCCATCCCGAGCATGATGAGCTGCCCGAACTGCGCGTCGCGCTTGCCGCCGATGATGAGCTCCACGCTTTCCTTGCCCGCCATCTTCTGCACCACAACCCCGTCAATCTTCACCTGCGCGAAGCGCGCGATGAGCAGGTCGTAGGCTTTCTGCGCCTCGTCCCTGTTTTTCAATCCCAGAATCACGCCGCCCCTGTCGGTCTTGTGCAGCACCTGTGCTGACGATATCTTGAGCGCAACAGGGTAACCCATCCTCTCAGCCGCCTCGAGCGCCTGCATGCGCGTCTGCGCGACTTCGGTCTTGGGGCAGCTTATGCCATATTTAGAAAGCAGTGGGAAGTCCATGGAATCACGAATTCATTGCCAGTTGGGCGATATCGAGCTGTGCAGCGGAGTGCCTTCAGTCGAATTCATCCGTCGTCCGCCTTCGGGCACGGGCCGTGCAGCCCTGCGCAGGCTAAACCATTTTTGAAATCATGGAGTAGACCGCGCCTGCGAATACCACTATGGCGATTATTATCAGGAGAATCCACGCCCAGTATTCCGTAACATAGTACTTGAGCTTGGAGGCCATCCTGCGCTGCTGTTCCTGCTTCTTGATTTCCTCGGGGCTTTTCGGCACGGGCGGCTGCTCTTCCTTTTTCTTCTGCGCGTGCTCATGCCCCTTGCGGTGCTCCTGCGCGTGGCCGCCCTCTTCCTTCTGCTGCCCGTGCGCAGGCTGCTCCTGCTTCTTCTCATCGTGCTCCAGTCCGCGCAGTATGTGGAATATGTCCCCTTTCTCGCCCGTTTCCACTCCCTTTTCCTTCTTCTCCTCAGCCTGCGCAGACGGCTGGGCTGTTGGCACGGGCGCCCCCTGCACCTTCACCCCGCCGGTGGAGTTGAACCCCTGCTCGGTGAGCATGAGATTGACCTTGCTCGAGCGGACCTCGAAATCCATGAAGCTTTGCGCCACCATCTTGTTTATGTGGTACGCCAGGTCGCCGCTCCGTATGTTGAGCTGCGACTGCAGCGCCTCGGGGTCCTTTGCCCCGCCCGCAAGCGCATGCAAAAGCGCGTTGTCAAGCGGCTCGATTGGCTCCGCCGCCTTCTTTTCCGCAAGCGCCAGTATTCCCATTCCCGCGTCGGTAATCGTTACCTTGCTTATCCCGCCAATCGAGGTCTCGATGCTGATGTATCCCTTGATTTTCACGGTGCCCAGCAGGTTCGCGGTCTCGAAAAACGAGGTGTTTATCTGGCTGCCGAAATTCTCGACAGACGAGTTGGCGTCTATCTTCTTCAGTATTACCAGGTCCAGGAAAGTTAGTTCGTTCATGGTTTTCCCCTGACGCTATCCTCGGATAACTTTTATATAGCCTCCCTACCCCTGCCCGGGCAGGGCGCCAGCCGGGGCTGGGATGGGCATCCCTCTTTAAACATAGCCGCGCAATTCCCGCACATACGGTGATGAAAATGGCGGCGAAAGACAAACTTACGTTCCTAGGCGCGGCGGGCGAGGTGGGCAGGAGCAGCGTCCTGATATCCTCGCAGGACGAGATAATGCTGGACTGCGGGCTCAAGATACACTCCGAAACCCCGTATCCGGTGGAGCCGCCTGCGCAGCCTGATTTTGTGGTGCTGTCTCACGCGCATCTTGACCACTCCGGCTTCCTGCCGGCGCTTTACCGCCACCACACGCCGGAAATGATTTGCACCCCTGCGACGGCTGCAATGGCGGAAATAATCATTGACGACTCCATGCGCCTCATGGAAAAGCGCGGCGAGTTCCCCTACCGCCCGGCGCAGATAAAGCAGCTCCACCAGAACACCACGCTCCTTTCCTACAAGAAATGGTATGAAGCAGGGGAATCAACGGTGACGCTTCACCAGGCGGGGCACATACCCGGCGCATCTTTCGTGGAGGTTGACACCGGCTCGTCGCGCATCGTGTACACCGGAGACTTCAAGGGCGAGGAAACGAAGACGACATTCGCGTCCGAGCCTCCGCCTGCCAACCCCGACGCGCTCGTGATGGAAAGCACCTATTCTGACCGCGACCACCCGCCGCGCAAGGAGCTTGAAATCCAGATGAAATCGCTGGTGGAGGAAACGCTCGGGCAGGGCGGCACGGTCCTTCTCCCGGCATTCGCAATCGGCAGGACGCAGGAGCTCATCAGGATAATCCGCTCATTCAACCGCGACTGCGACATCTGGGTGGACGGCATGGGCGCCCGCGTCTCGGAGACGCTGTCCCACCACTCGCACTACGTTAAGGACTTCAAGCGCTTCAAGAACGACCTGGACACCTGCAAGAACATCCACCACCCTGGCGAGCGCGGCAAGGTGCTCAAGCGCCCTGGCGTGGTGATAGCGACTGCCGGCATGCTCCAGGGCGGGCCTGCGCTTGGCTACCTCCTGAAAATGACCCAGGAATCGCGCGCGATATTCACGGGCTACTGCGTCGAGGACACGAACGGCTACAACCTCATCAACAAGGGGTATGTGGAATACGACGGCGTGAAAATCAGGCCCAAGGCGCCGTGGAGCTATCTTGACTTTTCCGCGCACGCGGGGCGCTCGGAACTGTTTGCCCTCGTGGAGACGCTCAAGCCTAAAAAGGTGTTCTGCATCCACGGCGACGCGTGCCAGAAGTTCGCGGACGACCTCGCGCTTGAAGGGTTCGATGCAACCGCGCCGAAACTAGGCGAGACCGTCGAGATTTAGCTCGGGGTTTTTGCAGGCGTGGCGCTTTCTTTCAGTTTTCAATCAGTCATAGCCCGCATACGCCTGGCGCGTCTTGTCCACTTTCAGCCCTATCATTGTTCCGGCGCCGCCAAGAAGGTTTTTCACGTCATCGTATATGCGCTTGGTTTCCCTGTCAACCGCGCCGTAGAATTTTTCGAGCGGGCTGCCCCACTCGATTGTGGACATGCTGTTCCTGCATATTGAATAGCCGTCAACCATGTAGCCGCTGGCAACAACGTACAGGTCCGCGTATATCATGTTCCTGCTCATGCCTGCCAGGATTGAATCCGCTCCCTTGGTTTTTCCAAACGACTCTATCGTTTTGCAGTCATAAACGTCAGTGAGGACGAACATGACTTTTATGGCGTCCATTTCCCTGTCAGCCGACTTGAAAAGCACATGCACGCCGTTTGCTGTTTTCTTTGCATGGGCGTCCATCTCCATCATGTCAAACGCCTTTGCGATTTCCCTGAATTCGCCGGTAAACGCGCGAATGCCCCACGTCTTTTCCACGATGGGCACCTGCTGCCTTGCCTTTACTATGATGGGCCATGCCTCATTTCCGTTTGCCAGCAGGTCTAAGGCGCTTTTGTCGGAATCAGGCATTTTATGCACGTGGTGCTGGTAATGGGTGTATATAAACGAGAGGTCGTCGCCGCCTTTTACCTGCGGCGCGCCCTCCAGTGCCTTCAAGCTTGAACCAATGGATATGTCTGCCAGCCCGCCTTTGCCGTTGCAGCGGCCCACGCAGCCCCCTGCCCACGGCATGTTGTAGCGGAGGAACACATTCAGCCTCTTGTCCTCCTCAATGCACGATGGCACGGACAGGGAACGGGCCCGGATTTTCGTCTCATTCAGGATATTGCGCGATGGAAGTATTGGTGCCATGAGGGATTTTATGTCCATATATGTTTTAAACCAGGCGGCTGCCCGGTAGCCGAAAAAGAAAACGCGCGCAAAAAAAAAGAAGCAAATCAAAAAATCAAATAAGGGCAAAAAACCAAACAAACGGGAAAAAGATGAAAAAGAAAACAAAAAATAAGAAGAAAAAGAAAATAAAAAACAAGACGGGCAACCCGGGCAACCGCCTACGGGTTCGGGTTCTCGGGTATCAAAAGCCACGCCACCAGGTAAATTATTATCCCGACAAAGCCCATGAAGAACAGCAGCACGAACAGCAGCCGCACGAGCACCGGGTCAATCTCGAAATATTCCGCAATGCCGCCGCACACGCCGCCAATCATCTTGCTCTTCCTTGAGCGGTAAACGCGCTTTATTCCATCCTTTGTTTCTTCCTTTGCCATATTTCCACCAAGCCTGAATTCGCGCGCACCATTAATAAAAGTAGCCTCAATCCGGCTCATCGAAATTTCAGGATAAACAGAAACTTCGCCCCAGCCGAGATATGCCTGTAGCGGGGAACTTAGGGAGATTTACTTTGGTAAATACTCTGCTCGCAGACTTCTTCACATCATTAGTCAATGTAATACGGAACCTCATAGTAAGGCGCCCATCCAGAGTCAAGATTGCCCCTCATTTCCACATAGTCATCAAGCGACTTGTCCAAAATGTTTGCATAGTCAATGTCTTTTTGGGCACTCACATTATCTCCAAGTCTGTATTCTGCAATGCCTTTTCTCCAATAATAGAGGGCAATTGTCTCATTCACGCCCCGCCCAAAAAAGGTGTTAGGCGCCCTTGCATATATTGGGTCGAATTGCGAAGCATCCTGAACCTCGATGGCTTTTGTGAGGTATTTCAGAGCCTCGTTGTAATCCTTTAGTGCCAGCAAAGAAGCACCAATATTGTGATAGGCGATTGCCTTATACTCGCCCCACTCAACACCCGTCTGATTCTCGTAGTCTGAATAAAGGTCAAGTGCTTTCTTGGCATACTCGATAGCGCCCGTGTGATTGTGAAGCATTGCCATATTCAGCCCCATAGTAATCCATCTGTTGGGGTCGTATGGTCTTTCAGAATTTGCTATTTCGCAATCTGGCATCGCGGTGAGATATTCCTTTGAAAAGCTTATTGAATTTCTTCGCCAAGTCTTAACCTGGCATCGAACGAAATAGTTGAAAGTATCATTCGGTGCAAGGCTTATCGCATAGTTTGTGTCTGCAATCCCGCCCTGATGGTCTACAAGGTCTGCCTTTTTCCATGCCCGATATGAATAGTAGTTGGATTCGTTTGGATCTAGGGCTATCGCAGTGTCGCAGTCCCTGATTGCTTTGCTTGAAGAGTAATGATTAACACAGCGAGAAGCATAAGCTTCGCTGTTATTACCAAATCTTACGATAACCGCATCAGCTTCATCAAATGCCACGGAGAAATTCCCAAGGTTATTGTAAATGGATGAGCGAAGAAGGTATGCGTCCGTGTAATTTGGATTCAGTGCGATGGCTTTGTTTACATTGACGAGAGCACCCAATGTCGCATTGTAGAAATCACGGGTTTTGTAGATGGCGTAATTAGAATCATTTGCAAGCTTGAAGTATTCTTCCGCAGTTAAATCATGTTTATCAAACGTAGTATTTTTGGGCGTTTCAAGCATCGAGGTGTTGTTGGCAGTGATTGGAACCTCTATAGGTTTCGGCTCAACTGTTTGAGGAGTAGACGACGTTGGAGTCTGCACAGACTGTTGCACTTGTGGAGTGGGAACATTTGCAGGCTGATTATTTGATGTGGTGCCTGCGCAACCAGCAAGAAGCAGACTGAAAGCGAGAACAGCTATCACCAAAACAAAGCGCACCCAACCACCGATGTAATCTGCCTAACAAGAAGTATAAACATTGCTCTGGCAAACTGCACGTAAGAAAAGAAAAAAACGAGTTCGAAGCCCTAACAGAGCTTTTAACTTCGGTGAGCACCCAAAGTGGAACTCACTATTTCCAATTCTACGACGTAAACAGAAATAGTGCGCCCCAGCCGAGATTCGAACTCGGATCAAAGGCTTCGGAGGCCCTCATTCTATCCATTGAACTACCGGGGCAGAATTGATTCAGATTTGAAGGCAACGAATTTAAGGAAGACTGCTTCTGCGGAGCGAGGCCCTCATTCTCGCCGCGAGCGAAGCGAGGGGCGAATTTTCGTGCGCAGCACGAAATCTTATCCATTGAACTACCGGGGCAGACGAAAATGTAATTTGAAGAGAATGAATTTAAGGAAGACGGCTTCGGATGCCGCGCTTCACTTTCTCTTCTTGAAGTGCAGCATGCCCGCAACCTTTTTTATGAGCGCGCGCTTTTTCGGGGAATCCACGAGCGCGTACTGCAGCACTTCCACAAAGTTGTCCACGGGCACAATCCTGATTTTCCCGCGCAGGCCGTTGGAAAGGTATATGTCGTCCGCGTTGCTGCGCGGCACCACGACTGCCTTCATGCCTGCCTCGATTGCGGCCTCGGTCTTGCCCGTGACGCCGCCGACGGGCAGCACCTCGCCGCGCACCGAGAGCGAGCCGGTCATGGCAATGTCCTGCCTGACGGCCACGTTCTCCATCGCGGAAATGATTGCAACCGCTATTGAGACGGATGCCGAGTCCCCTTCCACCCCTTCATAGGTCTGCAGGAACTGCACATGCATGTCGTATTGCGAAACGTCCTTGCCGATGTGCTTCTTTATTATGGCGGAAACGTTCTCCACCGCCTCCTTGGCAATCTCGCCAAGCTTTCCGGTGGCAATCAGCTTCCCTTCCGCCTTGGACGACGCAGGCGTCACCTCGGCGACAATGGGCATAATCAACCCCGCCGAAGAGTCGCCGAGCACGGCAAGGCCGTTCACCTTGCCCACGCTGCTCCCCTCGGTTGCAAACACCGGGTAATCCTTCCTGCTTTCCACGAAGCGGCGGCTCACCTGCTGCTCTATCGTCTGCGCCAGCCCGCGCGCCTTCATCACGTGCTTTGCATCAACAAGCTTCGCGCCTTCCTCGTTTGCAATGTCGCCGGCGGCCCTCACCAGCCCGCCAAGCTCGCGCAGGTTCAAGGAAAGCCTCTTCTTCCTGCCTGCCTTCCTCCGCGCCTCGTCCACGATTTCCTGGACGGCTGCATAGGTGAAGTGCGGGATTTTCCTGTCCTTTTTCACTTCCTGCGCCACGAACTGGATGTACCTGTCCTCGTTTTCAGGCGTGTCTGGCATGTTGTCCTGCACGAAAATCTCATAGCCGTTGCCCCTGATTCTCGAGCGCAAAGCCGGGTGCATCCCCTGCATGTCGGTGTAATTCCCCGCGGCCACCAATACAAAGTCGCATGGCACTGGCTCTGTCTTCACAATCGCGCCCGAGGAGTTCTCGCTTTGGCCAGTTATGGAATATTTCTTCTCCTGCATCGCGGTCAAAAGCTCCTGCTGGCTCCTGATTTTCAGCGATGCGACCTCGTCAATGAAAAGCACTCCCTTGTTCGCGCGGTGTATTGCGCCGCTCTCGACGCGCACGTGCGCAGGCGTGCCCAGCCCGCCAGACTGCAGCGGGTCGTGCTTCACGTCGCCCAACAGCGCCCCCGCCCTCGTGCCTGTGGCGTCCACGAACGGCGCGTTCTTCCTTCCCGAGTTGTCAACGATGAGCTTGGGGTCGTTGTAGTCGAACGCGCCCATCTTCCTGCCGAACGTGTTGGTGAACCTGTACAGCAGGTACATCAGGCCGATTGCCACGAGCACCGCGAGCACGAACCACTTGTTGTCGTTGTTCAGCGAGCCTGTCGCATAGAAGAAAATTATCGCCGCCACCATGATGAAAAGGAACATCGTGCCGCCGTTCCCGCCGCGCGACTGCGCCGCGTTCTCGCGGTTCCTCATCGCCTGCTGGAGCATCCTTCCCTGCCCTATCTCCTCTTCCTCCCGCTCCTTCTTTGCCTTTTTCTCGCCGGAAAACTTGGCTATCGCCTGCCTCATCTGGCGGAACGAGGTGTACATCTGGAAAAGCCCGGGGTCCTTCTTTATCTCGTCCTCGCTCGGGTAGGTCAGCACCGTTTTCACGAGCGGGCGGTTCTCGTCGTTCGGGTTCGGATAGACCAGGATGTCCTCAAGCGCGGTGGCGGGCATGAGCTCCGCCATTGCCTGCGCAAGCATGGACTTGCCGGTGCCGGGCGTGCCAATCATGAGCACGTTCCTCTTCTGCACCGCGGCTTTCTTGACGAGCTTTACCGCCTCGTCCTGCCCAAGCACCTGGTCAATCAGCTTGGCCGGGATGGGAATCTCTTCAGTGGTTGTAAATTTGCGCATGTTTTCACCCTGCCTCTACCTTGCGTCCCTGCCTTTCATTGCCAGTTGGGCGATGCCCCGCCGCTTGCGGCTGGGCGCCTTCGGTCGAATTCATTGCAGCTACTGCCCCTTTCCCACGATGGCAGCCGCCTCAAGCTTCAAAAGCGTAATCTTGCCGCCGATGTATGCTGTGAACTTTTCCTTTGCATCGTCACAGCCGCTTATGCCCTGGCAGTTTTTCACATTGCTCCAAAGCCCCATAATCGCGCTGTCGTTGAGCGATGATGCCTGCGTGTCTATCTTCTTGAGCCGCAGCGTGTTCGGCACCTTCCCGGGCCCGAACGCCTCCAGGTAATATTTCATGGTAATATTATATTGTTCCGCAAGGGCCATCTTCGCCCTGGCAGAATCGAGCACCGCCTTTTCCTCGCGCAGCTCCCCGTTCTCCTGCTCCCTCACGGTCAAAAGCTCCTCCAGCGACTGCTTCTCCTCCGTGCAGGCGGAGAGCCTTGAATTCGCCGCGCCGGTTTTTGCCATCTCCCCCGCAAGCGAGGATGCGGCATCCGCCTTCGCCTTTTCGCACGAGGCTGAAAGCGCGTCGTACTTCTCCTGCGGCACGCCGTTTCCAGTGCAGCCGAAAAGCAGCACTGCCAATGCTATAAGGGCAAATATCTTCCGCATGTGTGGCATTTCAGCCATGCTATTTTTATACCTAGCTTCGCCGCGCTTGCGTGGCTGTGTTAACATATGCCTGACAGTGTTAACATCATGTTAACATTTATTAATCTATGTTAATACATTGTTAACAGTTCTATTGGTGGTAATGATGAAAAAACCGAAAACCGAGCTTGTAATGTCGGGCAAGGAAGCCGGCCCTGACGCCGAGCTTGTCGGGCTTTGCAGGAAAATGCGCCTGATGTCCGAGCGCGACACCGACGCCACGCTTCCCCAGGTGCTGCGCGTCATGATGGTGCACTCGCGCGGCCAGCCTGTCGGCGGAAGCGAGCTTTCCGAGCTGTCCGGCATCAACCGCATCACTATAATACATCATATGAAGCGCCTTGAGGGCGCTGGGTTCGTGAAGCGCGAGGAAGGCAAGTATGTGCTGCGCGTGCGCTCGGCCGAGGACATGCTGCTGGAATTCCGCAAGGACATGGAGCGCAACTTCGCCGAAATGGACGAGATGGCACGCGAGTTCGACGAGCAGTTCGCGCAGATGGAGCAGGCATTCAACGAGCAGTTCAAGAAGCGCAGACGGCTTCCCTAGACGTGGTTTTTATGGAAAAAGACAAACCCGCCCCCATTGAACAGGCTGCAAAAGCAGCGGAGAAAAATCGCGTTGCTGCGCAAGCGCCCGCCGGCAAGGGCGTTCCTGCGGCAAAGCCGGATGAAGAAAAGCACGGCTTTCCCGGGGAAAGCGCCCAGAACGAAATTGAGCAGGCATTTGCCTCCCTTTCGGACAGGCTGCTCCGCTTAGGCGCGGAATTTGACAATTACAAGAAGAGGACGGCAAAGGAAAAGGAAGCCATCGCGCTGCAGTCCGAGGCGCGCGCGGTGCTCCGCATGCTTCCCATTTACGAGGAAATCGGGCTTGCAGGGAAGGAAGTCGCGCGCCTGCCTGAAAGCGAGGCGAAGAAGGGCACGCTATTGGTGCTTGCCAAGCTCCGCAAGGCATTCGAGGGCGACGGGCTGCTGCCCATGAAGCTTGAGGGCGAGAAGCTCGACCCGTTCAGGCACGAAGTCGCGTTCCGCGAGGAAAGCGATGCCCCCGAGGGCACCATCGTGCACGTGGTGAAGCAGGGGTACCTATACAAGGGCGAGGTGCTCCAGCACGCAATCGTGTCTGTTTCATCAGGGAAGAAAACAGTGGAAGAAGAAGCAAACGGCGGGGGCAAGCCGGCGGAAAAGCCCGAAGCAAGGCAGGGCGGCGGGAAAGCCGGAAAGGCGGCAGAAAGCAAGGGCAACGCGGGGAACAACGAGGTGTGAATATGAACGGCTACGCAATAGTGAAGCTCGAGGCGAACAGTGATGCAGTCTCGGACAACGTGCTCCAGGACTTCAGCCAATACATGAACACGCGCACGCACGCGCCGTCGTTCGTGACGGAGCGCGACGGGTATTTCCGCGTGGAATACAACGAGCAGGTGGCTGCAAGCTCGGCTGCAATCGAGGCATTCGGCAATTTCCTCGTTTCGTCCGGCTACTGGATAAACGGGATGGCAAACGCAAAATCGGCTGAGGGCGGCGAAGGCACCGAAGTGCGCTTTTCGCGCGGGACCGGGAAAGAAGCAAGCGTGGTGCTTTCCACGCTCAACGTATATTGATTGGTGGAAAGGCATCGGCGGCTGAAGCAAGCGGCCTGATGATTGGGGCGGATGGACTGGCAATCGAGAAACGGACGGACTGGCAATTGAAAAGGTGAAATATATGGCAAAAATTATCGGAATTGACCTGGGTACAAGCAACTCTGCGGCGGCAGTGATGGAAGGGGGCCGCGCGGTGATACTCCCTTCGGCTGAGGGCGCCACGCAGTACGGCAAGGCATTCCCCTCATACGTGGCATTCACTAAAGAGGGGCTGAAGCTGGTGGGCGAGCCTGCGCGCAGGCAGGCCATCGCCAACACGGAAGGCACGTTCTCGGCATTCAAGCGCAAAATGGGCACCGACTTCCGCTTCAAGGCGTTCGGCAAGGAATACCGCCCGCAGGAGCTTTCCGCATTCCTTCTCCAGAAAATAAAGCAGGACGCGGAAATGTTCCTCGGCGACAAGGTGGAAAAGGCGGTGATAACCGTGCCTGCCTACTTTGACGACAACCAGCGCCAGGCGACAAAGGACGCCGGCGCAATCGCAGGGCTTGAAGTGGTGAGAATCATCAACGAGCCGACGGCGGCAGCGCTGGCATACGGGCTTGACAAGGCCGGCAAGGACCAGAAGATTGTGGTCTTTGACCTTGGAGGCGGCACGCTCGATGTCACGGTGATGGACTTCGGCAAGGGCGTTTTCGAGGTGAAAAGCACAAGCGGCGACACCGCGCTCGGCGGCACCGACATGGACAGCGCAATAGTGGACCATCTCGCAGGGGTTTTCCTGCGCGAAACCGGCCTTGACGTGCAGTCCGACAGGCAGGCGATGCAGAGGCTCCGCGATGCAGGCGAAAAGGCGAAGATAGAGCTTTCCACGCTGCTTGAAAGCGACATCAACCTGCCTTTCCTCTCTGCGGACAAATCCGGCCCAAAGCATTTCGCATACAAGCTCACGCGCGCAAAGCTCGAGGAGATAGTGGAGCCGATAGTGAACCGCTGCAAGGTGCCTGTGCAGCGCGCATTGTCCGACGCAAAGCTCTCTCCCTCGCAGATTGACAAGCTGATAATGGTGGGCGGGCCGACCCGCATGCCAATCGTGCAGCGTTTCATAGAAGGCATCTTCGGGAAGAAGGTGGAGCGCGGCGTGGACCCGATGGAATGCGTGGCAATGGGCGCATCCATCCAGGCGGGCGTCATCTCGGGCGATGTGAAGGACATCCTCCTGCTCGACGTTACGCCGCTCTCGCTGGGCATCGAGACGATGGGCGGGGTCTTCACCAAGCTGATTGACAGGAACACCACCATCCCGACCAAGAAGTCGCAGATATTTTCGACAGCGGCAGACTCGCAGACATCCGTCGAGGTGCACGTGCTGCAGGGCGAGCGCGCAATGGCGCGCGACAACGTTGAGCTCGGGAAGTTCCAGCTCATGGGCATCCCGCCCGCGCCGCGCGGCATCCCGCAGATTGAAGTGTCGTTCGACATTGACGCCAACGGCATAATACACGTGGGCGCCAAGGACATGGGGACGGGCAAGGAGCAGAAGATGCAAATCGTCTCCCCGCACAAGATGGACAAATCCGAAATCGAGAAGAAAATGCGCGAGGCGGAGGAATTTGCGGAAACCGACAAGCGCGCAAAGGAGGAGGCCGAGCTGAAGAACGAGGCGGAGTCATTGGTCTACACAAGCGAGAAGACGATTGCCGACCTTGGCGACAAGCTGGACAAGGCGCTTGCGGACAAGGTGCGCGAGGCCGCAAAGGAAGTGAAGGACACCCTTCCCAAGAACGACATGGCCGCGCTCAGGGCATCGGTTGACAAGCTGAAAAAAGTCCTCCAGGACGCGGGCGCCTCGCTCTACAAGGGGCAGGGCGCAGGCGGCCCCGGGACGGGCGGGGCAGGCGCGCCGGGCGATGACGGGCCGACAGGCTACGGGCCGCAGGGCGGCTCGGGCCCCGGCAGCCAGGGCGGGGATGGGAACGTTTATGATGCTGACTTCAAGAAAGTGTAGTTGCTTTCTTGGAAGCCGAGCCGATTCCTGCTCAAGATAAGGAAGTGTAAAGGTTGATTCCATGAACCAAAGCCAAAAACTGTTCCTCGCCTGCGGCATAATGGGCGCGCTGGTGGGCGTGATGACGTTTGCAGCAGCCTCGGCATTCATCCCCAAAAGCAACGCGGACGTTTACCGGGATTTCTACGCAACCGAAACCGCCGTAAGCGTGAGCCCGTCCGATTACCTTTTCGAGCTCCGCGCAGGCAGGCAGCAGGGCCTGCTGGTTGACCTCCGCACGCCGCAGGAATACGCGAACGGGCATCTTGTCACGGCAATAAACATCCCTGCCGGGCAAATGAACGAAACCGAAATCGTGGCTGCATTTTCCCGCCTTCCCAGGAACACGGTGGCAATCAACTACTGCTACAGCAGCTACTGCATGCTCTCGCGCAAAGTTGGCAAGGCGCTTGCCGACAACGGGATTTATGCAAAGCACCTGACGGCGGGCTGGCTTGAAATCGCGCGCGATTACCAAAGCTACGTGGTGAACGGCACTGCGGCGGGCGCGCTTGGGGCAAACCAGGCAATCAACCCGCTGGTGTGCGACCCGGCGCAGAGCGGCGAGTTCGGGTGCTGAACTCTATCCATCAAAAGAGGCAAGACCATGGCTGAAAAACGCGATTACTATGAAATCCTCGGCGTTGCGCGCGATGCGACAGCCGACCAGCTGAAGGACGCCTACCGCACGCTCGCGCTCAAGTACCACCCTGACAGGAACAAGGAAGCCGGCGCTGAGGACAAGTTCAAGGAAATCTCGGAAGCCTACGCCGTGCTCTCGGACAAGGAAAAGCGCGCGACTTACGACCAGTACGGGCATTCCGGGTTCGACCAGCGCTACTCCCAGGAGGACATCTTCAGGAACGCGAACTTCGAGGACATTTTCCGCGACTTCGGCTTCTCGTTCGGGGGGAGCGGCGGCTCGCCGTTCGATGACATGATTTTCTCCTCCATGTTCGGCCAATCGCCAAGGCGCAGCCAGGGCAGGGGCACGGATTTGCGCTATGACCTTTACATCACGCTCGAGGAAGCCGCGCACGGGGTTTCAAAGGAGCTCTCGTTCAGGCGCAACAGGAAATGCGGGGCGTGCAAGGGCAGCGGCGCAGAACCTGGAAGCAAGGTGGCGACGTGCTCAAAATGCAACGGGCGCGGGCAGGTCAGGACGGTGCGCAGGATGGGCGCGTTCGGGAGCTTCACTTCCGTTGGCGCCTGCCCCTCGTGCAATGGCAAGGGTGTGCGCGCCTCCAAGGCGTGCAAGGCATGCGAAGGCAGCGGCATGGCGCAAGCGGACGAGAAATTCTCGGTTGACATCCCTGCCGGCGTGGACACGGGCTCGCAGCTCCGCCTGGCGGGCCTGGGCGAGGCGGGGCCGGCGGAAAGCGGCGACCTTTACGTCTTTGTCACGGTGAAGCCGCACCCGGTTTTCAGGCGCGAGGGCGACGATGTCTTCATCGAGGCGCCGATAGGCTTTTCACAGGCGGCGCTCGGCGCGGAAATCGAGGTGCCCACGCTTTCAGGCAAGGCAAAATTCACAATCCCGCAGGGAACGCAGACGCATACGGTTTTCCGCCTGAAAGGCGAAGGCATGCCCCATGTGCGCGGCAGGGGGAAAGGGGACCAGCTAATCAAGGTGATAGTCCGCACTCCCGCCAACCTGTCTGAAAAGCAAAAGAAGGCGCTTGCCGACCTTGGCGACGGCGACTTCAAGAAAGGCGTGTTCGACCAGATGTTCCGCTAGCGCACGACGCGGAACAGGCGGCTCACAAGCCGGATGTTTCGATGAAGAATGAATCGAAACAGACAGGCGCAGCCTGGATGTTCCGCTAGCGCACGACGCGGAACAGACGGCTCACAAAGCCGGATGTTCCGCTAGCCCTGAAGCTTCTCTATCCTGGACACTTCCTTCTCTACCCGCGCGTATACCTCAAGAGGGACCCTGCTTTCGTTTTTCAGGTCAGCGTGGCAGGCGTCCGCAAGTATCTGCATGTTTTGCACTCCGTTTTCGTTGCGCACTCCGTACTGCGTATATGGGAAAATGGCGGTTATGCGCGCTTTCAGGTTCCTGGCATCCGTGCTGTTCGCATAGACCTTTCCGCTCATTTTTGCAAACATATAAACGTTTGCCAGCACCGTGCCCAGCCCGCCCTTTGCAACATCCAGGCCGTTTTCCGCCTGCCCTGGCTTTTTTCCCGCGCGCCCCGCCTCCAGTTCGTCAAAATAAATTTCAGACGGGCTTTTCGGCTTTTCAGGCAGGCACTGTATCGCAATTTTCTGCCCATTGCCCTTTGGCTCGGCAAGCGCGTATTTGGGGCTGGCCTCGATGCCCTTGATGAAATCAATTTTGCAGGCGTTCACCCTCTGCCTGAGGTATATATTGCTTATATCATCCCTGAGAATCAGCTCGCGCCAGCTTACGTTGTCCTGGTGCCATTCGCAGTATGTTTTCGCCCTCTTGAACTGCCGCAGGGCGCGGACCAATTGCGCATTGTCCATCTTTTCCGGAAATCCCCTGATTGTCGCCTCAAGGCGCATCACCGGGTTGGGCATCTTCCTGAGAATAAACTGGTTAACGCTCACAATATCCACCTCTTATCATATCTTTACTATTAGTAACACTTTATAAAATCATATTCGCGTTCAAGTGCAATAGGCACTTTTTTATTACATTTCCCTCCAATCCGCTTCATGGCAGATGAAAAAAACGAAGACGAGGCAAAAAAATCCCTTCACTGGTCCGAGCTGCTTGCGCAGGAAATAATCTCCACCAAGCGCGAGCCATACGTCATCAGCGGAGGCCTGACCACGTCCGGCCCCACGCACCTGGGGACGGTGTGCGAATTCCTTTTCCCGCAGGCGATAGTGGACTCGCTCCGCTATACCGACAAGGAGGCAAAATATTATTTCGTTGCCGACATCTTCGACGCATTCGACGGCGTGCCCTCGGTTTTCGAGCAGTACAAGTCCGTGCTCGAGCCGCACCTGGGCAAGCCCCTCACGGCAGTCCCAGACCCGACGGGCAAGACCGCGTCGTTCGGCGACTACTTCCTTGCTGACGCAAAGGCGGCGATGGACAAGTTCGGAGTGAAGCCCGAGATTGTACGCGCCACGGACCTGTACTCAGGCGGCGCGATGGACAAGTACGCAAGGATGTTCCTCAAGGAAGAGAAGAAAATGCGCGAGCTTGTCGCCCGCACATCGCTGCGCGAAGCGCTTCCCGACTGGTGGTCGCCCATAATGCCGGTATGCGAAAAATGCGGCAAAATCGCCACCACGCGCGTGGTTTCCCACGACGGCGAAACGTACGAATACGCCTGCGACCGCGACGTGAAATACACGAAGGGCTGCGGCTATGTCGGCAAGGCGAAAATATCCGGCCACAGCTACAAGCTCACCTGGCGCCTCCACTGGCCGGCATGGCAGGACCATTTCAACACCGCGGCGGAAGGCGGCGGGGTGGACCACTTCACGCGCGGAGGCAGCCGCGACACGCTCGTCGCGGTCTTCAAGGAGATTTTCAAGAAGGAGCCGCCCATCGGCTACAAGTTCGGTTTCATTTTGTTCGAGGGCAAGAAGTACAGCAAGAGCAAGGGCACCGGCATGGGCGTAACGGAACTGATGGAGCTCATTCCCATCGAGGTGCTCAAGTACATGCTCCTCAAGCCCGACATCCAGGAAAACGTGGACATCAACCCCACGCCCATCAACGTGCTCCGCGCCATCGAGGACTATGAAAAGGCGCTCGCGTTCATCTCATCCGGGAAACTGGAAATCCTCTCGCGCGCGGACAGGAAGCGCGCGCTTGCCGCAAAGCTCTCGTCCGAAGGCGCAGCCGGCGGCAGGGGATGGAAGACGCCTTTCATTGACCTCATACTCTACCGCAACCTCCAGTGGGGCTGGGACCAGATAGTGCAGGCTACCGGCGACGCATCCGCGGTGGTGAAGCTCCAGCCTTACATCGAGGCGTGGGAAAAGAAAGGGTTCATCCCCGAAGAATATGCATTCGCCTACAAGCCGCAAAAGGCAGGCGAGAACGCAGCTGCGTTTTTCAGCAGGCTCGCGCCGGGCATGCCCGCGCTCGACATACACAACGCGGCATTTGCAGCTGTAAAGGAAAGGAACGTCCCTGCTGCAAAGATGTTCGAGGAATGCTACCTTGCCCTGCTCTCAAAGCCGCGCGGCCCCAAGCTCGGGAAGCTTGTGGAGGCGATAGGCATTGAAAAAGTGAAGAAGGACGTGCTTTAGATGAAAGCCGATTCCATCAGATTCGCCGAAGAGCGCCGCTCATCTTGCGAACACTCGCCAAGCCGGCAGGGAAGCGGCCTGGCGATGCAGGCTGCCAACAAGGAATACTACTCCTCCAAGGGCAAGGCGATATACTCCGACTTCTCCACATTCGCGCAGGGCAGGGCGCTTGCCACCGCCAACGCAATCGAGTTCGTGCGCGATTTCCCGAACCGGAGCGGCGAAATAACCGTCTGCGAATACGGGGTGGGCAAGGGCGACTTTGCCCGCTCATTCCTGGACGAGGTGAAGCGCCGCAGCCCCAAGCTTTACAGCCGCACGCGCTACCATCTTTTCGACATCTCCGAAAAAATGCTCGCCGATGCGCAAAAGGGCCTTGCAGCGCACGCCGCGCGCTGCGAGTTCCACGAATTCGACGCGGCGCAAGAGCTGCCCTCGCTGCCATTCGACTACTGCAGGATAAACGAGCTTCTCTCCGACCTGCCCGCCGAGATTTACGCGCGCAATGGCAGCAGCGTGCCGACCTCGAACCTTTTCGTCCAGAAGTTCCTTTCAAGGGTGGACGACAAGAGGCAAATCCCGTTCCCGTTCGTGGCTGAAAAATTCCTGGTCGCGCTCTGCAACTGCGGCAGGCGCAATTTCAGGATTGACGTGTTCGACTATGGCTTTTACACCGCGGATGACATCTTCTCCATGCCGCGCGAGGAATGGAACGCACTCGTCGCGCGCGAGTACGGGGGGCAGATAACAGTTGACCTCAACTTCCTGCAGCTTTCCTCCGCCATCCGCTCCGAGCATTTCGGGGTGGAAGTGGAGAGGCAGAAGGAATATGCCGAGCGCGCGCTCGGCGCCAAGCTCGAGCTTTGCGAATTGGACGGCCCGCTCGACTATGTCCCGAAAAAGGCAAACGACGGCGTGGAGGAGGACGACGGGTTCTACCATCTCCGCATCGAGGCATGACGTGCGCTTTTCTGCCTTGCAAAAAGCAAAGCTTTCCGGGCTTACTCCGTTCCAGCGCAGTGTCCTTTTCGAGTGCGCGAAAATCCCGAAAGGGCAGGTGCGCACCTATTCGCAAATCGCGCGCGCAGTTGGCAAACCCCGCGCCGCGCGCGCAGTGGGCAACGCGCTTGCGGAGAATCCGCTCGCGCCCATCATCCCATGCCACCGCGTGGTGCGCGCCGACGGGCAACTCGGCGGCTATTCGGCAAAGGGCGGGCAGGCGAAAAAGCGGTGGCTGCTAAAGTCAGAAATGGGCGAGAGTGGAAGAAGCGTTTAAATACACTTCCATACACATTACAGCCCTGCGTGGGAGAAAAAAGGGCAAATTTGCAATTTGCCGGTGGCCTTGCCAATCGCAAGCGCGCTACGCAAGATTATTAAACAGTTCGGGAATATCTCAGACACTCCTACTTACATAAGGCGCGGCACATGCGGCGCCACGGAGTTCGCTGCCTGATTTGCCGAGGCAAATGGGCGCTGAACCCCTGAGGGAGTTCACTGAGGTGTCATTATGGGACTTAGACCAGCAAAAACATGCAGGACGCTTGAAAAGAAGCCGTGGGCCCGCTACTCGAAGAGGAAGCCCCGCAAATCCTTTGTCAAGGCAATGCCGCACCTGTCGCTCCTCGTCTATGAGATGGGGGACAGGAAGGGCAAGTACGATTACACGTACGACCTGGTGGCGGACTACGACGTCCAGCTGCGCGACAACTCGCTTGAGGCTGCGCGCCAGGCTGCGAACAAGTATCTGGAAAAATTGATCCTCAACCAATATTTCTTCAAGGTGCGCGTATATCCGCACAATGTGATACGCGAAAACAAAATGATTGCGGGCGCAGGCGCCGACCGTCTGCAAAAAGGGATGAGGAAAGCGTACGGCAGGGCAACCGACCGCGCGGCGAGGATACACAAGGGGCAGGAAGTGTTCACGGTTGACATCGCGAAAGCGAACGTGCCGTTCCTCATGGACGCATTCAGGCGTGCCAAGCTCAAGATGTGCGGGAGCTTCACCATCCGCCAATCGCCGTATAAATCACGGTCATCTTAGGGGGTATTATGGGAGAAGGGCACTACATAGAAACGGATTTCGACGTTCTTCTCTCAACCCTGAAGGATGCAAACAAACCCCTTAGCGCAGGCAGGCTCGCCTCGATTTGCGGCATGCGCGAGGTTGAAGTGGTGAAGTGGCTGCACGTGCTTGAGAAATCCGGGCAGGTCAGGCTTGAAAACCGCTTCAACGGAATCCACGCCTCATGGGCAGGCGCGGAGGAAGAGAAAAAAACCGCGCCCCAGGTTTCCTCGTCCGCAATAGACGTCGGGGATGTCGGCGGGCAGGCTGGTTTTGAGGCAGACCTGACACTCGCGCACCAGCGCGAGGACGATGCCTCGGGCAAGGCTTCAAGGAAAAAGAAAGGCGACGTTCCCGCAGTCCAAAACGGCATTTCCGTTTCATCCGCAATTGATGTTGACGACTTGCGCGCCGAGGGGCCGGCGCATGGCATCAAACCCATCCGCGCCACAAGGGAGGAAAACACCATTGACGCCATCGAGCGCGAGGCAATGGATTCCGAGGAGACAGTTGCGACTGAAATTTCCCCAAAGCCGGATTTCGAGCGCGAGCCGTTCACGGACGGCAAGGAAGTCGCAAAAGACGGCGTGCTTGAGCTTGAGGAAGAGGCGCGCAGGCTTGCCCCTGATGCCGACGTGCGTGAAAAGTGGAAAGCCGAGCAGGAGCTTGACCGCGCCGCAGCCGAAAAGGAAAGCGAGGATGCATCCTATGAACGCGAAGGCAGCGCCTTTGCGCGCGAAAGCGAAGACGGGGCTGCACGCGAAAGCAAGGGTGAGGCGCCGGAACGCATTGGCGAAGAGGAAACCGCGCCCCGCGCGCGCGTCCGCGTCCCGCAAAAAGGCGTCATCACCCCGAAATTCAGCCGTGCCGGCGCCAGGCCTGCAAAAATCGCGAAGATGAAAAAGCCCGCCCCGGTGGAAATAAGCGGCGTCACGCTCCAGTTCTCCGAAAGGATAGAGCGCCAGATGAGGCGGATTGAGCGCCAGGCGCGCGAGATAGACTCGCTGCGGCAGGAAAAGGAGAAGCTGCTCAACGACCATTACCTCCCGCTCCAGAACAGGCTCGAATCCGAGCTTGAGACAATCTCGGACCGCGTGATGCGCGTCCAGGGCAAGGTGGCGGGCCTCCAGAAAAATGCCGCCGACCTGCCATCAAAAATAAGCTCCGTGGAGAAAGTGCAGGTCTCCAGCATAAAGGCGCACGGCGAAATGCGCCGCGCCTACGACGAGGCGTGCGCGCTCCTTGAGGAATCGGAGAAACAGCTCGCGGAAGAGCGCGAGAAGATGGAACTCATACTTGACCAGAGCCGCGAGGAGCTGGCGCGCCACTCCGCAATGTCGGGCGAGCTCCACAGCACGATGGAGCGCATAGGGGAGATGGAAACCGAGGCCGCGCGCAGCGTCTCAACCGCGCGCGCCGCGCTTGCGGAGCAGGCGGAAAGGCTGGCATCCGCGGAAAGCCATGCGAACGACCTGCGCGCGCTGCGCGGCGAGATAGGCGAGGGCATCGTGGAAATGAAGCGCGAGGTGGCGTCCGCAAAGCGCGTGCTGTCCGACCTCGAGCGCCAGATGGGCCAGATGCGCCAGATTGAGGAATACACAATCAGCATACGCAAGGACTACGACGAGAAGATGTCCGACATTGACGATTACATCAGGAACGGCAACCGCGAGTTCGAGACGCTGCGCGAATCGGTGGAGGCGAACTTCGTGCGCCGCTACCTCCGCGAGCTGCGCGCGCTCACGGAAAGCTACTCATTCGAATTCAACCAGGCCCGCCGCATGGAGGGCGACATAGACACGCGCATCGCCGACGAGCGCAAGAAGCTCGAGTCGCTGTTCGAGGAAGGCAAGAAGATTTCCTACCTCTTCGAAACGCAGAGCCGCGCGCCTGAAAATGCAGGCAAGTTCGAGGAGCACGCCGGGACGTTCAACGCGCTTTCGGAAATCTCCTCCAACCGCTCGCAGGTCGCGCAGATGATTGCGCAGGTGATTGGCGGCAGGACGGAGAACCTCCCCATGCGCGCGCGCATCAGCGCCACCAAGGGGAAGGCGGAAGAGCCCGAGCCGATTGGCATCACGAAAATCGTTGACAGGGCAGGGGCGAAGAAGCGCAATGCGAAAAAAGCCAAGCGCGCCGCCCGGAAGAAGGCGAAGAAAAAGGCAAGGCGCCAAAATTAGCAACCTTTTTAACCATTTCCATGTTTAATGGAAGCCACAGGCGGGCTGATTTGTGCCACGGCGCAAACGGCCCATTTTTCCGCGAGGAAAAAATCGGAGAGGCATCTGCTTCTCCCGCTTACCAATTCAGCGGCAGTCGCCTCGAATTGGGAGGGACTTAGATGGACAAGAAGACGATAACCGAAGCAATAAGCAAAGCCCTGGAAGCCAAGGGCAAGCGCAAATTCACGCAATCCCTAGAGGTAATGGTGAACTTCCGCGGCATTGACTTCACCAAGGCAGAAAACCGCCTTAACCTTGACATCATCCTGCCGAAGGGCAAGGGCAAGGAGCAGAAAGTGGTGGTTTTCGCCGACGGGCAGATGGCGCTTGACGCCAAGAACGCCGGCGTGACTGAGATAATGGACGCGGCGGGCATACAGAAGCTCGCAGCCGACAAGGGCAAGCTCGCAATCATGTCAAAATCCTGCGAATTCATAGCCCAGCCCAGCCTGATGATTCAGGTCGGAAAATCCCTGGGCCAGGTGCTCGGCGCGCGAGGAAGGCTTCCCCGCCCGGTGGTCGGGAACGTGAAGGACGCAGTCGCGCAGGCAAAGAGCCGCGTGCGCATGGTGTCCAAGGGCAAATACCTTCCTGTTGCGCAATGCCTGATTGGCAGCGAGGCGATGCCGGTGGCGGACCTCGTGGAAAACTTCAACGCAGTGTATGACAAGGTGCAGGCGAAGGCAACCGAGCCGAACATAAAGTCCATTTATGTCAAGCTTACGATGGGCGCGCCTGTCAAGGTCGCATAAGGGTGTTTATGATGACAAAGAAAAAACTCAAATCCGTCCACGCGAAGAAGGAAAGCGTCTCCATCGCGGCGAAGAAGGAAAACGTGATTGCAATCACCAAGATTGCGGGCAATTTCCCCAACGTCGCCCTCCTCAACATCAGGAACCTCCCTGACCGCATACTCCAGAAGAGCAAGAAGCAGCTCCGCGGCAAGGCTGATTTCGTGGTTGCGAAAAACTCCACCCTCATCCGCGCGATTGCGGCAAGCAAGAAGGGCAAGGACCTCGCCGAGCAAATCAACTTCCCGACTGCGCTGGTCTACACCTCGCTCTCGCCATACCAGCTGTTCAAGTTCTTCAAGGACAACAAGGCAAACGTGGCTGCAAAGCCCGGGATGATTGCGCCCTTCGACATCGTAGTGCCTGAAGGCGAAACCGACCTCATGCCGGGCCCGGCATTGTCCGAGCTCAAGGGCGCTGGGATAAATGCCCAGATAAAGGGCGGCAAAATCATAATTGCAAAGGACTCCGTGGTCGCCAAGAAGGGCGCCAAGATTTCCGACAATGTTTGCAAGGCGCTCCAGAAGCTGAACATCTTGCCTTTCGAGGCGATGGTGAACATGGTGGCTGCCTACGACGGCAAATTCACCTACACCGGCTCAGTTCTTGACATTGACGAGCACCAGCTCAACGCTGACCTCGTTGAATGCCTGAGCCAGAGCTTCAACGTGTCCTTCAATGCATCTTTCCCGACATCGCAGAACATCGACGCACTCCTGTCAAGCGCATTCGCGCAGGGCAGGAACATGGCGATAAACGGCTGCATCTACTCGGCGGCATCGACCGAGTTGCTTCTGACGCAGTCCGTGCTGCTCGGCAACACGCTGGGCAGCAAGGTCGGGAATCTCGAATCGCAGTCAAACGCGCCCGCAGCCGCTTCTACTGCAGGCGCGCCAGCTGAACAGAAACAGTGAATGTAGGAGGTAGTAATATGATGAAAATTGACCCGTATCTGCACGCGGCTCTTCTCCTGAAGGGCGCTGAAAAGGAAATCACCAAGGACTCGCTCCTTTCCGTCCTCAAGGCGGCAGGCGCCAGCGCCGACGAGGCGAAGGCATCTGTTCTCGCAGAGGCAGTGAAAGGCGTGAACTTCGAAGAGCTCCTCAAGGCAGCAGTTGCGCCGGTGGCAGCAGCCCCGGCAGCGGCGCCAGCAGGCGAGCACAAGAAGGAAGAGAAGAAGGAGGACCCGGCCAAGCAGGAAGCTGCGGCGGCAGAGGGCCTTGCATCGCTCTTCGGCTAAATCCAGCAGTCCCGCAAAGCTCGGCTGCTAGCTGGCAAACCCCGGTTTGCCATCAGGCTGAAGTTTTTTCAGCCTGATTTTCAGTTTTTTCCTTTCTCTATTTCTTTCTTCATTCTTCCACCTTCAGCTACTGTTTAAATACATTTCGTCCCTGAAAAATGTGGTGATAATATGCCAAGAGGTTATTTCAGGCCAGGTCCGATGCACACTTCCCAAATGGCAATGCGCGCGCTGGAACTTTTCCATATAGGTTCATTGCCAACTGAGCGATACTCCGCTGCTTGCAGCGGCGCGAAGTTGGCAACATTTCGACCGAATGGCGATGATACCCCGCTGCTTGCAGCGGGGCGCCTTCGGTCGAATTCATTCTCCGATCCCCCTTCCGCGTTCAAGATGGCAAAGATGCGGCTGATTGGCGAGGGGCTGGAATTGATGGAATACGACAAGCTCGCAGCACAGCTTGTCCGCTCGCCCACCGACGTTGACTATTACCGCGCGCTGCTCCGCGGAAGCAATTTTTCCATGAACACCGGCGGCAGGATATTTGACAGGGTCGAGAAAGTCCTTGACCTTGCATATAAGCAGGGCGCCGACCTTTCAGGCCTCCTGCCGGGCCTCAAGGACATCTTGTGTGCTTCATGTTCCGGAAACGACTCAATTGACCAGGCATACGCCGCCTACAATATCCTCAACGGTTTCATCAATGCGCCTGAAAGCGGAAAGCCAAGCCAAGAGCAGGTGGCGAAGGCGCTCATGCAGTGTGCAATCTCGATAAGCCTTGACCGGGATGCATGGCGCTACCAGGCGGACATCAAGGAAATGATTGAGCTCACGCTGCAGAACGCGATATTGTACGGGATAAAAGTGCCGAAAGGGCTTGAAGTGGCGCTTTTCGGAGTTAAGCCGGATTCGGATTGAATGCAGGTGTTTCCATGGGCGGGCAAAACAAAAAGATGATCAAAAATTGTGTCAATTCCATTGGGCGCGGCGAAAAGGACAACTTCGTCCAAGTGCTGAAATTCGCGCCCAAATTTGAATATTCCCGGGAATTCGAGGAGAAAGTCCATAACATGCTTCGGATTGGCGTGGACAAACATTTCTCAGCCCACCATGATAAGCTGGTTGGCCTTGCCCTAAGGAACCCGTTCAACATGGCATATCTGATCAACATCTATTTTTCGGGAGATGAAACTGTTTCGGCGCGCGCGGGCTCCGTGATATCCCGCGTCTGGTATGGTTCGTTGGATAATAGCTGCAAAACCGGCATCAATCCTGAAACGTCAAAATCCGTCGTTGAGAGCCAGCTTAGGCAAGGCACACTGTCCGAATTTGACATTACAAGCAATTTCTTAGAGTCTTATGAAGGGAAACGGCCTGACTTTGAAGCTTGCCTGAACAAGTATTGCCTAAACGGCGGCATTTCCAAGGACAGCCGCGAACTTCAGGCAAACAATCCTTCCGCGCTTGCAACAGAAGACATGGCGCGGAAAATCATTTCCGAGCTCAAGTCGGGCAATCCAATGCGCATCAAGCGCTCGGTCACGCTTTTGGGCAACTTGCCGCTGATGGGTGGCGGGCTGGTGTCAGATGGGTGCATGCTGGAACTTCTGGCTCAGCTCAAGCCGCTTCAGGATGCAATTTCCCATTCCGTGCGCGAAAAGGAAAACAAGCTTGCAAAAACAAGCATTTGGGCGAATAAGGACGCGGTGGATGACCTTCTTAGCCCATATTGGAGGGTTGAAAAAAAATTCCGCAGGGTCATCTCCACCCTCAAGTATGCCTATGAAAAGCGGACTGGCGCTCCCGCCGTGGTTTCTTCATCGCAAAAACAGCTCCCTGCCAACGCGCAAGGTCTTGTTGGCGCAATGGATAAGGAATAACCCCGGTATCTTTCTTCATTCTTCCACCTTCAGCTACTGTTTAAATACATTTCGTCCCTGAAAAATGTGGAGTGGGTAAATGTCCAAAAATTCATTCAAGCAAGCTCTCATTTCGCACAGATGGGTCAATGTCCCGCAAGATAACAAAAAGCCAATAGAAAAGCGCCCAGCCCCTGCTCTCGCGCAGCCCTCCCGCAACGTCAAGGACATAATCGAGCGCTCGGCAAGCAAGGGCGCTGACGAGTGGGAAAAGGCAAAGGACGATTGGTACGAGGCGTACCTGGAAGGGGGAGTGTCTGAAAAAGACATGGGCACACTTTTCTTGCGCTTTCCTGGCAGGCACCTGAAGCTCGGCTCGTTTGCCGCAAGCGAGGAAGCCATGTTTGCAGAGCTGGAACGGCTCAACAAGGAAGGGCTTGCGAACATACGCATAAACAATATGGATTTTATCATGCTCAATAAGCTGGGTGGGCGGTGCTATCATCTCAAATCTGATTCCGATGAAGGTTTTTATTGGGTCTTAAAGGACGGCGAAAACTACGGAATATACCCTCCCGATTCAAAAACCGACTACGAGCTTGTACTGCGGACAATCTACATGCTGGGCCTGCCGATTTCCTGCAAGCCCGACGATTCCATTCCGAATGATATGGACAGGAAAATCGCATCCGCGCTTGTTGACGTGCTGGTCTATGTCAACAATACGGGCGGCGGCAATAATTACGTTCAAGAAAATGCTTCTGCCAATGAGAAAAACGAGCACATGAAGCGCATGTGCCTGCGCCAGATTACCAGCTTTTTCGTGGAACCGCAATTCGAGCGCATGATTCCAAGGAATATCTTCAATTATGCCGAGCGGCTGGAATACGCCTGATGCTCGGGAAAGAAATCAAATGCGGTTATCCGGTTTTTTCCCAGCTTTCCTTCCTCCCTTTCTTCACGGCAAAAATAGGGTGCGCTTCCATTTTTGAGCGCGCGTTTTCCTTCATCTTTTCCCCATCGCGCTTCATCAGCTTTTTCCTCAGATGCCGCCATTCGTGCCTGAGCTGCCCGTCCGTCACGGGCATGCGCACGGCGCGCGCTTTCGGGAACATTATTTTCCCCCTGTCAAATTTGTAGCCGCGCTTCCTCCCTTCCTTCTGAACTTCCGACAAATAGGCGCCGATTGCGCGCAGGGGCGCGCGCTGCGCCCTGAAGCGCTGAAGCTGCGGGTGGTGCCTGTAGCCGTTTGTTTTTCCGGCAAGCACTGCCTGGGCGAGCAAAGCCTCCCGCCACAGCGCGACCAGGCCGCGCGCGTCAAGATGCCTGGGGTGCAAGGACCAGAGCCTCATGCCATCAACCGATCTGCCTGAGCAAATCCTTGTCAAATGCCAATGGCTCGGCGAGCGCGGTTTTGCATGCTTGCATCACGGAAATATCTGCCGTGCTCAGCCTGCCTTTTTGCTTCAAGAATTCGGATAAATTTTCCTTGCGCTGGTCTTCTGTGAGGTAGTGGACTTGCAGCCTGGAATTCGATAAAAGCTGCTCATAAGCTGCCCGGGCTGCATCCATGCCCAGTTTTCGGTTCAGAACAGTGAGAGTCTCGAAAAGGATGGAGTCGGTAATCAGCATCTCCTCGTTGCGGTGCTTCTCAAAAATCTCAAGTGCTTTGGCATGATTCACATCCAAAGGATGGAAAAGAGAAAAAAGGAACGAGGTGTCAAGAACCATCATATGGATCATCATAGAGTATCTTGTCGTGGTCCAGCCTTGCCTTCTCGCCCTTGAACTTCTTGTCGTTTTCCCTTATCCAGGCAATCAGGCTGTCCCAGTTGTCTGTTTTTTTTGCAATCTGGGCGGGTTCTGGAAGCATGCCAGCAATCGCCTCGCTGTAGCTCTGCCCCTTCGCGCGCTTCATGCGCGTCAGCTGCTCGTACACGGAGTCGGACACGTTTATCAGCCTGCTCATAGTGTATATGTATACATATATGTTTATATAATTATCTCGCCGCTAGGCCCCCTGTCCGGTTTCTCAGGCTTGAACAACGCAATGACTTCCTGCGTGGACAGGACAGCCACCTTGGATTGCCTCTTCAACAGCTTGTCATTGGACCAAAGCGGGCAGTCAAGCAACATTGCAAGCGCGAGGAAATCAGCATCATCCCTAAGGTCAGCTTCCTCCTTCCCTGTAAATGCGCTGGCAAGGCGTTCGGCTTCAGGCAGGAATTTTTCATAGCCGCTCTTCGGCACAATTTCAACTTTCTGCCGCAGCGAATGCAAAAGCCCGTCCCGCTCTTCCAGCCTAACCCCTGCCTTGCCTGCAATTTCCTGCCAGTGCTCTTCCAGCTCCAAAAGCGCGTATTCTGGTGAAAAAAGCCTGGCGCCCTGGTGGATGATTTCTCGAAGTGCCGAACTCTCCCAAAGATATGTGAAAATGACGTTTGAATCGGCAACGAAGCGCATCATTTTCTCTTGCCCTCTCCCATCTCTTTTTTGAGCTCTTCGTACCTGCCCTTCCTTATCTTTCTTTGGAACTCAACTGCCCAATTGTCGAATTCCTCCTCGCCTTTCAGGCGTTTGAGCATCTCCTCCCGCCAGGCAAGCTCCTGCGCCTTTTCGCTTATCGCCTTCTTCACAAAGCCGGACCAGTTCATCTCAGGAAAGCGCTGCATGAGCTCCCGTATCTCAGGCGTTACTGACACTGTTATTGATACCATGGCACCACCTACTGTTAAAAAACGTATAAACGTTAAAATATTTAAACCAATAGGTGTGTGCCACATCCCAGTCACCCATGTTTCCTCCTCTCGAATGCCGCCTGGAGCGCAATGTACCTGTCAATCCTCAGCTTCCACGCGCCGTGCCCTATCCTTGCCGTTTCGTATTGCATGAATGCCACCTCGAAAGCTAAAACACCGCCGGGATGCCGAAAAGCTCCACCGCCTCGTTTTGCGCGACCACCATCGGCCCCTGCTCGGTCTGAAGGATAATGCTCGAGCCCAGGCGCGCGAATTTGCTCTCAATCTTCATGGCGCGCAGGCGGTCCACCACGTCCTTTATCTCCTCATACGACAGTTCGTCTATGTTGAATTTCATTTTGGTCACCTTGCCGGGCACTTTCGCCCTGGCAGATAGAACGGGCTTTCGCCGGTATATAAAGCGGCGGAGAGGGTAGGATGCCGGTGGACGAACCAAAAGTTACCACTGGCTTTCAGGGATAAAAAAAGAAATAGGGGAAAAAAATACTACTGTTTCCTGCCTTCATTTAAGGTGGCATCAATAGTTGCTGCCTTGATGTTGTATGCCGCCTGGATCCGATATGTCTCCTTCATTTCCTTGTTGTGTTTCATTCCCTGGCTTCCGACAAATCCCCCGCAAAGAACGTATAATGGAGCTAAAATAATCGCCATATTGGCAAACCGGCATTTATCAACAGTGCCAATGATAATTGAAATTCCCGCTCCAACTATTGCGCCTATCGTGCCCTTTATTCCTGCATTCTTCTGTTTTTTGGCATGATCCGCTGCCCAATATAATGGCTCCATGGAACTCTGCATTGCATCCTGCGTAGCCATTTCGATTTGTATCGGCGTAATGTCTATTCTCTGGCTTGCTGCAACTGTATTCACCATTTTCTCGCAAAGCTCAACATATGCCGGGGAACATGCTATTCCCTTTACCTCTTTGGCGCGCGTTTTTTGAAGGAGTTTCAAGTCTTTTGCCGATATGCCTGTATCCCTCTTTACAATCTTAAAGTTGGACTTGATATGCATTGTAGTCTGCGCATTCTTAGGCATGCGAATAGTAAGTTCTCTCATCTTCAAAATATCACCTATGTGGTATTATATGGTAAAAGCTTATAAATGCAGATTTTTTTCCTAACGCCTTGGTGGGCACCCTCGAGTTATCCTCTTATTCGCAACTTCGTTGCGAATTCGGACATGTGCATTTTGCAATGCAAAATGCATCAGACATCGAACGCTTGTGCGTTCGATGCTGAAATTGAGCCTGCTCAATTTATCCTCGTAGAAATAGCCTTCTTCCCAAGAAGCAGCGCCAGCACGCGCGCGGGCTTTTTCGCGTTCACTATGTACGCCGGCGCGCGGCATTTCATTATCTCCCGTATCTTGCCTTCCATGCCGCCGGTGACGTCCGGCGCGCCCGAGCAGCAAAGGTGGCGCGAAACCTGCGCGAAATTCCTGCGCGTGATGCGCGGAACCACTTTCCCGCACGCAAGCACCCCGTCCACGTTGGTCGCCATCACCACGCGCGAGGCGTATTTCCCGAAATAGGCGGCAATCTGGTCTCCCGAGCAGACCGAGCAGCCGAGCTTGGAGTCCGGCACCATGTCCCCGAAAAGCACGGGCACATAGCCTGCCTTGAGATGGCCGAACACCACTTTCTTGTCCATGAACACCATCCTCCTGTTCCTGCTGCGCGCGATGTCCGCAGGCGGCACGGAAACAGCCGGCACGCCCGCCTTTATGAGCGCGTCGGTGACGTGCGAGGAGAAGTGCGAGCAGGCGGAGTGGGTGAGCGCGCATGCCCACACCTGTTTCCTGGTGCGCACGCCGTCGTTGAGCTTGTACCTGATTACCGGCGCATGGCCGAAGGAGCCTGCCCCGTGCACGATTATGAGGTCGCGCACCCCTGACTTGTACGCCTTGCCCACAACGGCGGCAAGCTTTGCAATGCTTCCAGTGTCGGCCTCCATGAACCCGCGCTTCCTCGTCAGCACGCTCCCGCCGAGCTTGAGTATCTGCATGCTTCCTGATTGGAAAAGCCTATTTAAAAGGGTTATCGGCTGAATTCCCGCATGCGCATCCTCGTTGCAATCACCGGCGCCTCGGGCATCATTTACGGGAGCAGGCTAGCCGAAGTGCTGCGCGCATCCAAGCACGATGTTTCGGTTGTCGTCTCGTCCGGCGCGAAAAAAGTGGCAAAGGGGGAAGGCGCGCGCCTTCCGAAAGCCGATTATGGCGAATTCGACTTTTCAGCGCCGTTCGCCTCGGGCTCTTCCGCGGCTGACGCGCTCATCGTCTGCCCCTGCTCGCTGAAGACATTGGGCGAGATAGCGAACGGGGTCGGCAGCAGCCTAATCACGCGCGCGGCTGAAGTGTGCCTGAAAGAGCGCAAAAAGCTCGTGCTGGTGGTGCGCGAAACCCCGTACTCGCTCATCGCAATCAAGAACATGGAGCTGGTGACGCTGGCGGGCGGCACGGTGCTGCCTGCCTCGCCTGGCTTTTACCACAGGCCGCGCGAAATTTCCGACCTGGTGGATTTCATAGCGGGCAAGGCGCTGGACGCCGCAGGCATCCAAAACAAGCTATTCAAGAGGTGGCGGGAATGAAAGCCATGGCATTCAGGGAATTCATCGCAAAGCTGAGGGAAGAGGGCAAGTGCGTGGAGCTGAAAAAGCCAGCCTCGCTCAGGCTCGAGCTTGCGGGCGTGATGGCTGCGTTTGACGGCCAACCCGTCTACACCGAGCGCGTGCCCGAAGTGCCCGGCGCAAAAGTGGCGGGCAACGTTTTCTGCACGCGCGAGCTGGTTTGCGGCTATCTTGGCATAAAGCGCGAAGGGCTCATCCCCGCGCTTGCGCACGCGATAAAAAACCCGTCCAAGCCGCAGCTTGTTTTGGCAAAGGACGCGCCCGTGCTTGAGGTTGAAGAGCCAAGCGTTGACCTTTCCAGGCTGCCCATCCCATTCCACGCCGAAAAGGACGGCGGGGCATATTTCTCCTCTGCCGTGGTGATTGCGCGCGACAAGGAATTGGGGCAGAACTGCTCATTCCACCGCATGATGGTCATCGGAAAGGACAGGGTGGCCGTCCGCATATTGCACCGCCACCTTGAAGAATTCATCAAGCGCGCGGGAGGCGAGCTGGACGTCGCTTTCGTGGTGGGCGCGCCCATAAACTTCCTCCTTGCCTCGGCCTGCTCGGTGGATATCGGGGTGGATGAAACCACAATCGCAAACTCGCTTGCGCCCATCCGCACCGTGAAGCTTGAAAGCGGAATAGAGGTGCCTGCCGACGCCGAATTCGTTTTCGAGGGGAAGATAACGCGCGAGCTTGCGGACGAAGGCATGTTCGTGGACCTCACCGAGACCTATGACATAGTGCGCAAGCAGCAGGTGCTGAAAATCACGAGAATGCGCCACAGGCGCGACCCAATCTGGCATGTTCTGCTGCCCGGCGCGCTCGAGCACAAGCTGCTCATGGGCATGCCGCGCGAGCCTACCATTTTCAACGAAGTTTCCAAAATCGCGCCATGCACGGGCGTGAACATAACGCCCGGCGGCTGCTCCTGGCTGCACGCAGTCGTGGGCATAAAGAAAACGCGCGATGACGACGGCAAGCGCGCAATCTCCGCCGCGTTTTCCGGCCACAAGTCCCTCAAGCACGTGGTGGTGGTGGACGACGACATTGACATCTACTCGCCAGCGTCCGTGGAATGGGCGATTGCCACCCGGTTGCAGGCCGACAAGGGCGTGGCCATCCTAAGCGGGCAGAAAGGCTCTTCCCTTGACCCGTCCGCAGACCCGAACACCTATGCAACCTCGAAAATGGGCATTGACGCCACGCGCCCGCTGGTCGCGCACGGCAAGAATTTCGAGAAGGCGGAATGGATGAAGGTAAACAGGGAAAAGTACATTTGAGCGCAGGCATCCGAAAAGAACCTGATTTCGCATGGTGAAACCCTTGGACATTGAGCAGGCATTCCGGGCAACCTCCAAAGTGATTTTCGGCGAGGAAATCGGCAGCCTGAAGGAATTTGCGCCCTACTTCGAGGAATCAATGTTCCCCTACCAGATAAAACGCTCCGCTGTCTCAGGCAAGCCCGTCATGCTTTCAAACCACCTCTATCCCGCTGGCGGCAGGTTCATCTCCCAGGATGAAATCGGCATGCTGAAGTTCCCGCCGCTTTCCGTGAACGAGATAAAGGACATTGACTCGCTTTTCGCAGCCGCCTCGGAGCGCGCGGTATTCTGCGGCAACAAGCAATTCGGCAGGAACACGGAAGTGAGCGACGTTGACAACTGCGTGGACTGCTCCTCCATCCTCCACGGGCACAGCCTTTACCAGGTGAAATACGGCGCCTATGTTTCCACGCTGCGCGATGCCGAGCACGTGTTTGGCGTATGCGGCTTCCCCGGCACGCAATTCGGCATGAGGATGTGCGACGGCGTGGGCGCGAACCGCTGTTTCGAGACATATTACGGCACCAGCCTTGCCGACATGTACTATTCCTTCAACTGCGTGGGCTGCTCCAACTGCATATTCGCCTTCAACCTGCGCTCCAAGCGCAACGTAATCGGCAACCTTGAGCTGCCCAAGGATGAATTCATGCGCCTGAAGAAAAAGCTCGTGGCGGAAATGGCGGATGAACTTAGGAAAAAGAAGCGGCTTTTCTCGGTTGCCGACATCGCATATTTCGGCAGGGACAAAAAAGACATTCCAGGGGAGAAAATCGCGTTCGACAGCCCGCCGCCGCAGAAAATCGAGGACGCATTTTCCTCCACCTGCTGCATTGTGCTCGGCAAGGAGCACAGGGGCATCAGGCGCTTCGGCCCGTGGCTTTTGAGGCGCGCAATCAGCGTGAAAAAAGTGAAGGGGGCGAAAGGCACTCCCACCTTCAAGGTCGGCCTGCTGCCCACGATAAAAGAGCTTCCTGCCGACAGGCTGGTGACAAACGCGGAAGGGGCGGAAGCATCCCGCCTGCACCCGATTGCAATAAAGCCGGGCGAGGAACTCACCCTTCACGAGGCGCTTTCCCGCGTGGCAAAGGTGGCGCTTTTCTCGGTGGAATTCATTGACGGCGTGAATGACAGGTGCGTGGACACGCCCAACCTGTACGGCGGAAGCGTCATCTACAAGATTCTGGACACCACCAATTCCAAGTGCGCGGCATACTCGTCAGCCGTGATAGAGTCCGAGCACATCTTCGGCGGCTACTTCCGCCTGCTGCAGTCGCAGTTCTGCATGAACATATTCGACTCCACCAGCCTGAAAGGCTGCTTTGAAGTGGACGCCTCATATTCCTCTCGCAACTCGTATTTCTGCCATAACTGCGAGAACGTGAATGACGCGATGTTCTGCTTCAACGCCAAGGCGCTCCAGTATGCATTCTGCAACCAAGTGGTGGGCAAGGAGGAATACGCGCGCCTCAAGAAAATACTGCTCGACTATGTGAACGCCGAGCTTGAGAAAAATGGCGGGCTTGATGCTTCCATTTTCAGCATTCCTGCCGGGAAGAAAAAGCAAATCTAAGCCCTCATGCCTAGCCATCTTTCATACTGCTTGTGGTCGCCGACAAAGTGGAGCGTGCGCGTTTTCGATTTCCTGTCCTCATGGAAGCAGATGCGGAATTGGTCGTGGAATTCATCCTTGAAAAAGGGCAGCCCCTTGCCAAGATGCCCATATTCCCTGTCGTTTTCCTCTATTCTTGCAAGCCGCTTTCCGACAATTTCAATGACTGAATTGTCAAGTTTCTCGTACCAATAATTCCATTCCTTTGCAAATTCAAGCTTCCACATCAAAATCGCCTAGCCTTTGATGAATTTGCGCAGTTCAGGGTGCTTTGCAAGATACTCTTTGGCAGGGGTTGCCTCAATCTTCCCCCTGCGGTAGTCATCGTCCAAATCATTTGCCTTCCTTTCCTCTGCCACACGAAGGAGATAATCGCTTTCGCTCGGTGCTCCCACTGCCTCGGCAAGCTTGCGGATGGCAATTCTCAGTGCATCGCTTTTCGTGGTTGCCAGGTCGTTTTGGTAGACGAAATCAAGGATGAAATTGCTGTAGCCGTCGAGGCGGTAATTGCTCAAAGTGCCCATCATATCACCTGCTAGAAAGATATTGGAACAATATGTTTTTAACCTTACGTTATATGACGGCATCTTCATCACTTTTGATGGTGGAATGCGGGTTAATAAATCTGAGCAGGGTAGTGTGCCAGTGATTCCAGTGGCGCTACGGCGTCACTAGCGGGCAAACCGCAGTTTACCATCTGGTGATTATGCAATGGAATTAACGTCTGACCAGCAACTCATGCTCAACGGCGAGCAAGGCGAAGCAGCGCGCCAGTCCATGGAAATACTTGCTGCGCTCGGCAAGATATACGGCGCGCGCGGCATGGTGCCGGTCACTTCCGTCCAGGTGGCGGGCGTTTCCTACAAGACGATTGGCGAAGCCGGATTGGAATACCTCCAGGACTTTGCAGCCGCGGGCGCGCGCGTTTGCGTGCCAACTTTCCTCAATCCCGCAGGCATGGACAGGGAACAATGGCAGGCCCTCAAAGTGCCTGCTGCATTTGCGAAAAAGCAGCTTGCCATACTCTCGGCATTCTCAAAAATGGGCATTTCCTCAACCTGCACCTGCGCACCTTACCTTGTCGGCATCCGCCCGAAAAAGGGCGAGCACATTGCCTGGTCCGAAAGCTCTGCAATCTCATTTGCAAACTCCGTCCTGGGCGCGCGAACCAACCGCGAAGGCGGCCCTTCCGCGCTTGCAGCAGCCGTCTGCGGCTGCACGCCAAATTACGGGCTGCACCTTGACGAGAACAGGGTGGCGAACCTGCTTGTGAAAGTGGATGCGGAACTGAAAGGAACATCTGACTTCGGCGCAATGGGCGCATTTGTCGGTGAAGCGGCAAAAGGCAAGGTGCCTGCGTTTGTCGGCGTCAAAGCCGCTTCCGAAGACCGCCTCAAATCCCTCGGCGCTTCCATGGCAGCCTGGGGCTCAACGGCAATTTACTTCATGAAAGGCATCACGCCCGAATGGCGCGTGGCTGGCGGGGCGGAAGAAATCACATTCGGCGAAAAGGAGCTTGCGGCAACGCGCGAAAAAATGGGTGGTGACGGCAAGCCTGACATCATAGCAATCGGCTGCCCGCACGCATCGCTTGCCGAGATTGAGGAAGTCGCTGCGAAAGTGCGCGGCAAAAAGCTGGAAACAAGGCTCTGGGTCTGCACCGCGCGCAAGATAAAGGAGGCGGCGGACAAGGCAGGCTTCACGCGCGAAATCGAGGCGGCAGGCGGCAACGTGGTGGCGGACACCTGCATGGTGGTCTGCCCGCTTGAGGAAATGGGCATGAAGCACGCGGCCTGCAACTCGGGCAAGGCGGCAAAATACCTTACAAACATGTTCAAGAGAAAAGTGGTGTACGGCGACGTAGGGGATATCATATGCAAATGAAAGGCAGCGGAGGGGCAAAAGAGGGCAAGGGCGTTGCAGTGAATGCCCGCGCAATCTCGAAAGGCATTGGCGAAGGGGAAGCAATGGTGTCAGCGGATGCCATCTCGTTTTTCGGCGGCGTGGACCCCAAGACGGGGATTGTGGTTGACAGGGGGCACCCGCTTGAAGGCAAGTGCGTTGCAGGCAAAGTCCTCGTCTTCCCGCGCGGCAAGGGCTCCACTGTCGGCTCGTACGTGCTTCTGCAGCTTCGGAAAAACAACTGCGCGCCGGCAGCAATCATCAACGAGGAAGCCGAGCCCATCATAGCGGTGGGCGCCATAATCGCGCGCATCCCCATGGTGGACAAACTGGAAGGCGGCGCGTACGCGAAAATCAAGGACGGCGCGCGCGTGAAGGTGGATGGCAGCAAAGGGGAAACCGTTTTCTAGACAGGCTCGCGGCATTTTATTATCAAGTCCTTGCCTATCTGCCGTTTCGTTATCTGTTGCCCTTCCATGTACTGAATGTACTCAAACCCAAACGTCTTGTAATCCAGCACGCCCGGCGAAGTGGTGGAGTTTTGGCAGACCGAGGAGGCACCATTGACATTCGTGCCCGAGCTGTTGCCGCCAACATACGAGTATATGTATCTACTGCAAGTCAGCCCATACCAACTGCTGCCTGGTGCAACATATTTCTCTTCTCCAGGTGTCAGATAATAATAATTAGTTAAGCTATATGTTCCTTCCGTGGCAGGGGTGCATAGTGCGTTATCACCAGCATAAAACTGTGTTGCTTTGCCTCCATCCCCGCCGATTATGCCAGTTATCCTTATTGGATACATTCCTGTGTTCCGAAGCAGCATATATGGAAGTACAGCGCCACTGCTCGACGCCCTCGCCCCAGTCTCCATAATCGCAATCGGCGTCGCGCTTCTCCAGTAAATCTGCGACTGCGTGATTTGCGCGTCGGATGCCATGCCTGGGAAAAAGCCAAGGAGCGCGACAGAAACAAGCGCGACAATCAGCACTACTGCAAGAAGAACGAGATATTCTGTGGCACCTTGGCCGCGATAACAATTCCGCATGCTTATTGCGAGGGGAAGCGAAGCTTTTATTCCTTCTGTGCGCTTTGCCACTTCAGCGGAGGAAGACGCCTCCATTGTCAAAATCCATCAGGATATGCTCGTGGCAAGCTTGGCGGAGTTCTGTCGAGCTTCCACTGTAGGTATGAAGGTTCACGGTCTTTACGCCAAACGTCCTGATAAGGTTGATTGCAGGGACAAAGTCGGCATCGCCCGAGAGCAGGATTATCGCGTCGAACTGCTTTGTGCGCGCCTGTTCTATTGCATCTGACACAAGAAGCACATCAACGCCCTTTTCCTTTGTGACGCGCACAAGCCCAAGGCGCTGCAGGAATTGCCAAAGCTTTTCCCTGCAGGAATCAACTATCCCGACCTGTGTTGCAGCGGAGTTTGCGTCCTCTTGTGTTATGTTTGCTATGTACTTGAGCTTGCGCGTCCGAAGCTTGATTGGCCATCCAAGCTTTTTCAGCCCAGCGTGGAATTTCTGCTGCTTGGCATAGCCATCCGGGTCGCGCCCAATGTCTTTCACGGCATCATAGAAGAATATCTGCTTGATTTGATATGTTCTTGACAGCTCTGAAAATAAGTCATCATAGTTGAATGGCAGTTTGCCTTCCTGTTTGAGGGCATGGTAAAGGTTCGAGCCATCAATGAAAAGCGCAACGGAAGAGGGCATAAAATCGCAAATATTAAGCCCGGGTTTGACCCGCCTCAGATGAAACGAGGCAACCCCGGGGACGCAATGTTTTACATCTGCCTATGGGAATTTATAACCCTTTCGTCACGCCTGGCGGCTCCGCTAAAAGCAAAAGAAAAAACAAAAAGGGAAAAAGAAAAGCCGAGCCTACTTTTTGATGCGCTTTTCCTTCTTGTAGTCCGACCTTGCGGTCTTTGCCTCCTTCAGGGCATTCGCGATGTCCTTGAAGCCGTCCAAAAGCTCGAGCGGCAGCGGGATTACCACTGTGTTGGATGCCGATGGGCCAAGCCCGTCCAGCGTCTGGAGCACACGAAGCTGCATGCCGCCTGGCGTGGAGTTCATGGTCTGTGCCGCATCCGCAAGGTTCTGCGCAGCCATCTTGTCGCCTTCCGCCTTGATGATGGTGGCGCGCTTCTCCCTCTCTGCGGATGCCTGCCTGCTCATCATGCGCTTGAGGTCGTCCGGAACTTCCACGTCCTGCAGCTTGATGTCCGTCACGTCAAGCCCCCAGTCCTTGGTTCCCTCGTCCACGCTGTCGCGTATCTTATTGCCAATCATGGTGCGCTCGGAAAGCACCTCGTCAAGCGACATCGCGCCAACCACATCCCGTAGCGCGGTCTGCGCGTACTGGCTCATGGCATATTCGTAGTTCTGTATCTTGATTGTGGCGTCCTCGGGCTTCACCACCTTGAAATACACCACTCCGTTGACTGAAACCGGCACGTTGTCCTTTGTCATCACGGACTGCTTGGGGATGTCAAGCGTGAGTATCCTCACGTCCACCTTGCGCAGGTCCTGCAAGATTGGGATGACTATCACAAGCCCGGGCTCGCGCATGCCGATGTATTTCCCGAGCTGGAACATCACGCCGCGCTCGTACTGGTAAATCACGCGCACTACCATGGGTATGACAATTATCGCGCCCACTATTGCCACTGGCAAGCAAATTTCAAACGCCATATACGACACCTCTCCTCACTCTATTCTACAGTTATATTTATAACGGAATTCCCAGCGTCAAATTCCCGAGAATTTGGCGCGTTTTCGTGCGCCGGCAGGCAGCACGAGAGGCGTGCCTATAATGGCACGCCCAGTGCTGAAAACAAGACCACCAATGCCACGCCCAATACTCCCCCAATCGCCGCGATTATGAACGTGACGAAATTGAGCGGGACGCTAAGCACGCCAAAATAATTGAACAGCCAGAACACCACCATCCCGAAAACTCCGTGGAAAATGAGCGCGCCGAACTTGCGCGTGAAGTGGAACACGAAGTAAGCGATGAAAACCGATGCTGCGAGCGCGAGCCAAAGTCCAAATCCCATGGGCAAATAAGGGGGCGAAGGAATAAAAGAACTAGTGCGCCATCCTGCATCATGGCACAATTCAATTTCCTGCTTATCGCAGGCTCAGTCATCGTGCTTTACGCGGTTTCCTGGCTGCTCGCGCGCCAGGGGAAGCACCTGTCAGTCATGCTCCACAGGAAGATTTGGAACGGGGTGCTGATTCTCTCTTTCGTGGGCATGGGCATCTTTTCCATGCTGAAGGCGCTCCGGGCAGACCTCGGCATAAGCGTGCTCCCAGATTTTATCAACGTTGGCTTCTGGCATGTGGAATTCGGGATAGTGTGCGTCATCGTGGCGGCTTTCCACGCGCTCTGGCACATTCCCTACTTCAAGCAGTATTTGCCGAAAGGGAAACCGAAAGCGCAGGAAGCGGCGCCCGTTGCGCCTGC